>OJYO01000194.1_pt1 | contig 17557 bp, 14 predicted proteins | sample 1600971 | NCBI WGS metagenome assembly OJYO01 (sample SAMN04436979, study PRJEB24849) | human gut metagenome | biome: human gut; feature: NICU; material: stool | host: Homo sapiens | place: USA: Saint Louis, MO | collected 2010-08-08 | reverse complement strand
ATATCCAAGATAAACTATCTACAAATCTGCCTGCAAATATAAGTAATGTCATAGCTAAGAACAATATTATAACAGGTATATTCCAACCTTTACTATAGAAATATTTTCCACCATCTGTTAGATATGTATCTACAACATCAATCTCTGTTTTATAATCAAACAAATAAGCCACAAGATATATACCCGAAATAGGACCAATTAGAGCTCCTAACAACTGTGTTACGTTGAAAATCAAATTATATGCACTTGAAAGAGAGTCCCATGGTCGAGCTAATAACGCTAAAATAGCTACCCCTATTGTTACAGTTTTATAATTGAATTTATTTTTTGTCAGTGTAGCTGCAATGTTAACTGGAGGTATTAAGTTTCCTGCAACATTAGTTGTTAATACGGCCATTATAAGAAAAATAGAGAAGATTATTCTTATCGATACACTTGGAAAATGTCCAACTAATACTGCCGGTTCCCAAATTTCGTCTCCAAACGCCAGCAATCCACCTGCAGTACCACACATACCTACAAATGAAATATAGAAAGTCATTATAGGTGCACTTATTATCTGACCTAAACTTTGAGATTTTTGATCTACGCAGTGTCTAGTATAGTCAGGCATAGATAATGCTATACCACCATCGAAAGCAATCATTGCTGAAAGAGCTGGCCAAAATAATTTCCAAAAATCTACTTTAGGGTCTGCTTTTAATATTTCAACATTTAATAAATTATTTAAACTCCAATCGGCTGTTGACAATCCCCATATAATTACAATCAAACTGAGCACTATTAAAATAGGCGCTGAAATTCCTTCGAGTACTTTTACTGCTTTACTTCCAGATGCAGCAATATATACGTTAATTATCCAAAATATGATAAATGAAATAAATTGAGCAGTAAAACCCATATTTAGCCAATTTGGATATAAAGCACCAATAATAGTATAAACTGCTTGACCACCTATCCAAGCTTGTACTCCAAACCAGAAAATACCAAGAATCGCTCTGATAAGTGAAGGAAAGACAGTTCCCTTATTACCGAAAACGATTTTACTTAAGGTTGGATAAGTCATCCCATATTTAGTTCCAAAATGTCCTAAAGCTATAGCTACTCCCATAACTATAGTGTGCCCTAGTACAACAGTAAATAATGCTTGTCCCCAACTCATACCTGAAACCAGCAAACCACTTGCAACTTGATAAACAGCGATAGACACTATCATACCAATCCAGAGATTGGCGATGTCTTTAGTTCGCCAATCTCTTTTATTTGATGGTATAGGAGCACTCATATCGTTATAGTCGTTTTTGTATTTATTGATTTCTTCTAAACCAGCATCAGTTAAATCAACAATATCACCTTTTTGTATTTGAGTGTTTTTTACATCCATTGTAAACTCCTATTAAATTATAAACTAGTGGCAATGCTGCGTATACTGCTGCACATGTTACTAGGTCTTGTTTGAATGTTACTTCGTTTGGTGCGTGGGCTTGATCTTCTGCTCCTGGTCCAAATCCTATGGTTGGAATGTTGTGACGACCCATGATTGCAACACCATTTGTTGAGAAGGTCCATTTGTCTGTTAGTGGACGAGCAGCTCTTTTTTCTTCTTCTTTTGCTATAGGAGGAGCTATTCTCTTATCTCCGTAAAGGTTTTTGTATGCATCTTCTAGGGCTTTTGTTACTTCGTGATCTTCTGGGATTACCCATGTTGGGAAGTAAGCTTCTTGTTCATATTCTAGTCCTGTCCAGCTTGCTCTCTTGTAGTCATACATAGAAACTTTTGCCCCGTGTTTTTTAACTGAAGGTAGGTCTTCTATTTCCTTGATACAAGACTGCCATGTTTCTCCTGCTGTCATTCTTCTGTCAAGTGAGATTGAGCATGAGTCAGCTACAGCACATCTTGATGGAGATGTAAAGAAGATTTGGCTTGTTGTAACTGTTCCACGTCCTAGGAAGTTTGCTTCCTTGTATTCTGGGTTGTATTTTTCGTCAAGCATCTTTACTAGACCCTTGATTTCTACTGAATCATCAGCTGGGTTTTCGTTAAGTTGTTCGATTTCTTTAAGGATGTCTGCCATCTTATAGATTGCGTTGTCTCCTCTTTCTGGAGCTGATCCGTGACAAGATACTCCTTGTACGTCTACTCTCATCTCCATTCTTCCTCTTTGTCCCCTGTAGATTCCGCCGTCTGTTGGCTCTGTTGATACTACAAATTCTGGTTTGATGCCTTCTTGTTCAATCATGTATAGCCAGCAGTTTCCGTCACAGTCTTCTTCTTGAACTGTTCCTGTTACTAGAACTCTGTATTCGTCATTGAGATAGCCTAAGTCTTTTAGGATTTTTGCTCCATATACTGCAGATACTGGTCCACCAAGTTGGTCAGATCCACCACGTCCACCGATTAGATTATCGTCTTCGAATCCATCATATGGGTCAAATTCCCAGTTTTCGATGTTTCCGATTCCTACTGTATCGATATGGCCGTCGAAGGCAATTTGTCTTTTTCCTTGGCCCATTTCACCAAGTACGTTTCCTTGACCGTCGATCCAAGCCTTGTCGAAGCCAAGTTTTTCCATTTCTTCTTTTATTCTTTTAGCCTTGTCGCCTTCTTCACAAGATTCGCCTTTTAGCTTGATCAAATCTCTTAGGAAAGCTATCATGTCTTCTTTGTATTCGCCTGCTTTTTCTTTGATTGCATCAAAGTCTATATTTTTAAATTCTGTCATTTCTACCTCTCTTATTTTCTTATTTGTCTATTCTCTTGTTTGCCTTATCAACTAGCTCTCTTAGTTTTTCTTCTGGATTTTCGATCTTTTGTAGAAGGATCATTGCTGCTATGATGTATGGTTTGAAGCTTGCTTCTTTGTATAGAGGAACTCTATATCTATCAAATACTGATTCAGCTACTTCACCATGTTCTGCAGAAACTCCTGTGATATCTGCTGGTAGGCAGTGCATGTATAAAGCTTTACCGTCTTTGGTTAGCTCCATCATCTCTTCTGTACATTCCCAATCCATGTGTTCTTTGTTTTGTTCTAGTAGTCTTTGTTCTAGTTCGTCGATTCCCTTTTGGTCGCCTTCACCGTAGAGTTTTGTTCTTTCTTCCATAGCTGCGAATGGTGCCCAAGATTTTGGATATACTATATCAGCATCCTTGAAGGCATCTTCCATTGAGTTTGTAACTGTGAAGCTTCCGCCGTATTCTTCAGCATTTTTCTTAGCTATTTCTTCAACTTCTGGCATGATTTCGTATCCTTCTGGGTGAGCAAGTACTACGTCCATTCCTAGTCTTGTAAATAGGCCTGAGATTCCTTGTGGAACTGATAGTGGTTTACCATATGATGGTGAGTAAGCCCAAGTCATTGCAACTTTCTTGCCCTTTAGGTTTTCGATTCCACCGAATTCGTGGATTACGTGGTTAAGGTCAGCCATGGCTTGTGTTGGGTGATCGATATCACATTGGAGGTTTACTAGGGTTGGTCTTTGTTCTAGAACTCCATCTTCGTGACCTTCTTTTACATAGTCAGAGAAGTCTTTCATGTATTTGTAGCCTTTGCCGATATACATGTCATCTCTTATACCTACTACATCTGCCATGAATGAAATCATGTTTGCAGTCTCTTTTACTGTTTCACCGTGAGCGATTTGGCTCTTGCTTTCGTCAAGGTCTTGTACTTCAAGTCCTAGAAGGTTACAAGCTGATGCAAATGAGAATCTAGTTCTTGTAGAATTATCTCTAAATAATGAGATTCCAAGTCCTGAGTCAAAGATTTTTGGAGAGATATTTTCTTCTCTCATAGCTCTGATGATATCAGCTGTCTTCCAGATTGCCTTTAGTTCGTCTTGTGATTTATCCCATGTATGGAAGAAGTCATCTTCAAATAGATTTTCGTAGTCAAGTTCACTTAGTTCGTCGATTAGTTTTTTGATGTCTGCTGTCATTTATTTCTCCTTTATTATTTCTTATCTTTGTATTGTGTATGTGTATTCTTCTTCGTTTGGATAGATTCCATCCCAAACAACTCTTCTGTAGTGAGCGTAGTCTGTGTCTCCTTCTGTTGAGATTAGAAGGATTACTGAGTTTTCGTCAAGTTTTAGGTCTTTTTTGATCTCTTCTAAGTCTTTTCTTTGGAGGATTTCTGAAAGAGGACCCATTGTTGCTGCTCCACTTTCTCCTGATATTATCTTCTTATCATCCTTTAATGGATTTCCTAGAATTCTCATTCCTCTTGCTGCTGCCTTATCTGGAACTGATAGGAAAGCATCTGCATAAGAGTGAAGTATTGGCCAACCTACTGTTACTGGCTCTCCGCAAGCAAGTCCTGCCATGATTGTATCCATCTTGCCAGTTACATTGTGGATCTTTCCGTCATCTGCTTCAGCTGTGATGAAGTTACAATTTGCTTTTTCTGGTTCTACTATAGTTATAAATGGCTTTTCCTCTCCCTCATATACTGAAGAGAAGTATCCAGTAACTCCTGTTGCAAAGGAACCTACTCCAGCTTGAGCGAAGATGTGAGTTGGCTTAAGTCCTGCTTCCTTAAGTTGGTCGTTACTTTCCTTAGCAAGGGTTGCATATCCTTCTATGATCCATGTTGGAATCTTTTCGTATCCTTCCCAAGCTGTATCTTGAACCATTACCCAGCCTTTTTCCTCAGCGTTCTTGTTGGCAAGACGTACGCAGTCATCGTAGTTAAGCCCATCCATTATGTCGCATTCAGCTCCCAAGGCTCTGATGTTGTCACGTCTTTCTGTAGCTGAACCATCTGGCATTATTACCACACATTTTTGCTTAAGTTGATTGGCAGTCCAAGCTACTCCCCTACCGTGGTTTCCGTCTGTCGCTGTTACGAAGGTAATATCTCCAAGCTTTTCTCTTACCTCGTCTGAAATCATTTTCTCAAATGGTAATTCTTCGATATCAACTCCCAACTTATCAGCTATGTATTTTCCAATGGCAAATGATCCGCCCAGTACCTTGAAGGCATTTAGGCCAAATCTGTAAGATTCATCCTTAACGAAAATATCCTTTACACCAAATTGCTTGGCGAGGTTACTTAGTCTTACCAGTGGAGTTGGCTCATAATCAGGGAAACTCTCATGAAATTTTTGTGCAGTGTTAACAACTTCCTCATTGATAAAATCTAGGGAAGCCTTTTCTCTTTTACTAATATCATTTAGTACTATCTTATATTGTTCTTCCAAAATTACATCCTTTCGATTATTTCTCGATACATCCTTCACATTGCCCACATTCGGCATTTGCAAATTCTCTATCTTAAGCCATAATAATAAGTGGTATGTGATATATCACTATTATTATAGGACGTATTTACTAGATTGTCAAATAAATATTAAACGATTTCATAGATGTGTTATAATACTTATAGAAAGGTAGAAAAATGACAACACAAAAAGCTAATAAAATAAAAAGAACCTTCGTTAAAGACGAAGCTTACAATATACTTCACGATAAGATTATTTCTGGAGAGCTTACTCCTTACACCCAGCTTAAGATCTCAGAGCTTTCTAAAGAGCTTGGGATTTCACGAACTCCAGTAAGAGAAGCTATTCTTAAGCTAGAAAACGAAGACCTCGTTATAAGCAAGGCCAACCAATGGACCATGGTCGCTCCAATCAAGGTCGAAAGGCTAAAAGACATATATCCCTTGGTCCTCGAGCTTGAAAGCTACGCCTTAAGGGAGAACTTTGATCATGTTACAGATGAATTTATAGATGAGCTCGAGAAGATCAACAAACAAATCAAGATGGAGCATATGAACGAAAATATTATGAGAGTAATCGAGCTTGATGATGACTTCCACGACCTCATAATTGGTCTTTCTCCAAACAAGGAGATAAAACCTATTATAGATAGGCTAAAGAAAAGGATCAAAAGATTTGAAATAGGCTTCTATCAGGCCAAGGACGTCCACAAGGCCCCATCGACCTACGATGAACACCTAATCCTCATAGAAAGTCTCAGAGAAAGAGATCTAGATAAGTCTCTCGACGCCTTAAGGAAGAATTGGACTACGACTATTACAGATGAGTCAATAGAGAAAATCAGTAAGCTGTTAAATGTGGAAAAATAAAATTAGTAGAAATAAAATTGGTAGAATAAATGCTATTCCTATGCCCTCCTTGCAAGATAAATTAATACATAAGAAGTCTATTATAGATTGGAGGGTCATAAAAAATATATTCCAAGCCCTGCCCTGTAGTAAATAATGCTAAGGGCTGGGCTTTTTGCCTTTGGTGGAAACTAAAGCATTTAGGCAAAATAAAAGGGTTTGTTATAAAACTATGAATAATCATCCTACCGTCCTTAGGAGATACTATTAGAATATTTATCCCTCCAAGCCATTAGGACAATTTGAGCCTGCCGATTGATAGTAGGAATGACCCCACCCGATAGATAAGACTTAGGTGTGATTATTCCAACTACAATTTTTTAATTATGTAACCACTCCTAGTCTTTAATTAATGTTTGTCACAACCTGCGATTGTCTCAAGACCGTGGATTAGGAAGGGCTTTATGATTTCAAAGTTTTCCCTACAGGCTTTGGGACTTCCTGGGAAGTTTATGATTAAGCTCTTTCCTCTAATCCCAGCCACAGCCCTCGAAAGATAGGCCATAGGGGTGATCTTTGCGGATTCGTATCTTATAGCTTCGACTATCCCGTCCGCTCTTTTTTCTATTACGGAAAGACTTGCCTCGGGTGTGATGTCTCTTTGGCTAAAGCCTGTGCCTCCGCTTGTAAGAATTAGAGAAATTTCTTCATCTGTATAGGCTAACAGTTTCTTCCTTATACTTTCGAAATCATCTGCCACTATCTCGTATTTTCTAACTTCTAGTCCGAAGTCTTCTAGTAATTCTACCAAGGCCTTCCCGCTTTTATCCTCATAGACTCCTTTACTTGCCCTATCTGAAATAGTAAGAACGCCTGCAGAAAATTTCACAAAAGTCCTCCTTCCGCCATTTCTAGGAAGTCTTCTCTTTTTAGGTCGAGACCTGCAAAGACCCTAGGAAGGAAGAAATCAAAGCTTGTAATCTTTGAGTGGATACTTGCTCCAGGTACTCCCATAAGATAGACTCCTCCATCTCTTGCGACCATGAGCATATTACCCGGCTGCATTGGGATTCCTTGAACTATAACCTCTGCCCCAGTTTTTCTGATGGCCCTTGGGGTAATGTCATCAGGATCGACACTCATTCCTCCGGTAAATATCACAAGATCCGCACCTTTTTCTTTAAATTTCTCATAAGCTTCAACTACCTTATCTTCATCATCTGGGAGAAATTCATAGCCTAGGACTTCTGCATCAAACTCAGCAAGCTTTTCCATAAGGACTGGCCTAAAGGCATCCTTGATCCTTCCATAGTAGACCTCATCTCCAGTTATAATGCATCCTACTTTTAGTTTTTTAAATTCCTTGACTTCAAAAATAGGGCCGGCCTTAAGAATCTCCTTGGATTTTTCTACTTGGCGTCTCTCAGTCCAGAGAGGAACAATTCTCGCTCCAGCAAGCCTGTCGCCTTCCTCTACCTTAGTGTAGGATTTCTTGCAAGTTATGGTATAATCGCCGATTTCGTTTATTTTTCTTAGAAGAGTCCTATCTATGACGAAAAGCCCCTTAACCTTGCTTGTAAGATTGATCTTTCCTTCACTTACATCAGAGGCTTCGATATTTGCCCCAAAGAGAGCGTCAGAAATTTCAGCAATTGCGTCTTCTTCATGGACTTGGTCTGCCTCAAGCTCTCCTACATATATATGATCCTTGCCTATATCTTTGAGGGCTTCTATGTCACTTTCTTCTACCACATGCCCTCTCTTAAACAATACACCCTTAAAGCCATCTTCCATAATCGCTGTAAAGTCATGGAGGAGAGGGAGACCCACTGCATCTTCTACTCTAATTTTCTCTATCATAAGCTATCCTTATCTCATCTCCTGGGTAGATTGTGCCTTCCTTCCTCACTATTGCAAAGATTCCTTCAGTTGGCATTATACATTCACCCGTTATATTTCTAATCTCACAACCCTTGTGACATTCTTTTCCGATTTGAGTCACTTCTAGCTCGCATTCTCCAATACTGAGAAGAGTCCCAATAGGAAGGGTGTGAAGGCTAATTCCCTCTGTCATTATATTTTCTGCGAAATCTCCTGGCTTTAGACTTGGGATTTTCTCCTTCATCTTCTCTAATGATTCCACCGCCAATAGAGAGACCTGCCTGTGCCAGTTTCCCGCATGGGCATCTCCTACTATGCCATGGTTTTTTCTAAGTTCTATTTGAGGGACAGGGCTTTTGATCGTTCCCTTTTTCTCGCTTATATTAACCGATATAACTTTCATTCTTGTAATCTCCACTCTTGCCGCCAGTCTTTCTTAAAAGCTTGATCTCGCCAATTTCTATATCCTTCTGAACTGCCTTACACATATCATAAATAGTAAGGGCAGCCACACTCGCTCCCATAAGGGCCTCCATCTCGACCCCTGTCTTGGCATTGAGCTTAGCTGAAGTCCTAATCTCGATTGTATGAGTCTTATCATCCATAACAAAGTCGATTTCTATAGAAGTTAGATTAATGGGATGGCACATGGGAATCATATTGGAGGTGTTTTTAGCTGCCATAATCCCTGCGACCTTGGCTACAGTTAAGACATCTCCCTTTTCGATTTCTGAGTTTTGTACCATTTTGTAGGTCTTTTCATTTAAGAAGACTCTAGCAGCCGCTATAGCCAGCCTATCTGTCGGATCTTTCCCCGATACGTCAACCATCCTCGCTCTTCCATTCTCATCCAAATGACTAAACTTATCCATCTATCCTCCTATAGAACTCATTGTTCGCGCGCTTTCCGAGCCAAAATCACCTATCCTATGACTTTTGGGCTTCTTATAAATACTTTCTCTGATTATTTTCTTCTTTTCCTCAAGACTTAGGCCCTTGATAGATATCTCCTCTCTCGAGTGAAGGCAGGCCTTGAGCTTCCCATCCGCAGTAAGCCTAATCCTATTGCAGTCCTTGCAGAACTTGTGGCTTAGGGGGGATATGAGACCGACCCTTCCCTTGTAACCTTCTATGGCAAAAGTCCTCGCCACTCCGTCAAATCCCAGGTCCTTTTTCCTATATCCATCGAGAATATTGTCGTTCGCCTTGTAATTATTCCTATCAAAGTCTAGGTCTGCCCCGATTGGCATAAGCTCGATAAATCTTACTTCGATTTCGTTATTTTCTGTAAGGGCTAGGAAATCTCCTATTTCCTTATCATTGAAGCCCTTAATCAAAACAACGTTGACCTTAACCCTAAAGTCAAGATCGATTGCCTTGGCGATAGTTCTTTTCACCTCTTCTAATTTGTCGGCTCCAGTAATAAGCTTAAACTTCTCCCTATCCAGGGTGTCCAGACTAAAGTTAATTCTAGAAATTCCATATTCCTTAAGAAGGTCAAGCTTATCGTAAACCATAGACCCGTTTGTCGTTATAGCGAAGTCCTCTATCTCTGGGATTTGAGAAAGCTTCTTTATAAGGTCCATAACCCCTCGCCTTGCGAAAGGCTCGCCTCCAGTAAGCCTAATCTTTCTTATGCCAAGACCTGCCATAATCTGGGCTGTTTCTACTATCTCCTCGAAAGTTAGGATGTCCTCGTGATCAAGAAGCTTAATTCCATCTTCTCCCATGCAATATTTGCACCTGAAATTACACCTGTCGGTGACAGATATCCTAAGATATGAAATTTCTCTTCCAAATTGATCTTTCATAATCATTCCTCTTTCAAAAACAATAGCTTGCGGCTATCTATAGCAAAATACTTTGGCCCATCGTGAAACTCTTTATACTCTTCCTTATCTATTTCAACTCTTAAATCATCATACTTTTTATCATCCTGATTTAAAATTCCAAGGAAGGAGTCGATATTTTCTATTAAGCGAAAATCTTCTATTCTTATAAAATCGTCATTTAAGGCCCTATCACTTAAGATTATATCCCTGCTTCTTAGGGCACATAGATTCGCTTCGGTCTTAATCTTAGTCTTAGTCTTTAGCCTTATCCCCCAAGCCTTAAGAAATATTTCGTCCTTCACAATCTCAAAATCCGAGAAGTTATTTATTCCAATAAGCTTAGCTTCAGTAAGGCTTGTGGGATTTTCGAAAAATTCTTTGGTCTCCTTTAGGTCTCCACTTTTTCCGTTGCTAATACTTATTATCTTATCGCTCATCCTGTATACTTCGTCCTTGTTATGGCTTACGAGAATCGTCTTGAGCTCATATTTTCTGATAATATTTAAGACCTCTGCCTCGATTGAATTTTTGAGAAACTCATCCAGGGCTGAGAAGGGTTCATCTAGAAGTAAGATATCAGGCTTATTCACAAGAATCCTACAAAGAGCCGTCCTCTGCCTTTCTCCTCCAGAAATATAGGCTGGAAGCTTGTCCTTGATATGATAAATGTGCATCTCTTTTAGCTTATCAGTAATATCACGATTTTCTCTAAGACCTGCCCTCACATTTTCTTCTACAGTGAAGTTGGGGAAAAGAGCGTAGTCCTGGAAGAGATAGCCCACTTTTCTTTCTTGAGGCCTTAGGTTGATTTTCTTTTCTGAATCAAAAAGAGTCCTCCCATTTAGGATAATCTTACCCGAATCAGGCTTAATCAGTCCTCCTATGGCCTTGAGGGTCAGGCTTTTACCCGACCCACTTGCTCCAAGAAAGCCCAGCCTCTCATTTTCCATCTCAAAATCCACATCTAGCTTGAAATTCTTGAAGTCCTTTTTTATCTTACAAACTAGCATGGTTTTTCTCCTTACTTTCTATAAGATTTAGAGATAACAAGACTACAAAGGAAATAGCTAGATTGATGAGAACCCATTTGTAGGCAAGACTGTCCTTACCTATCCTCCATAGCTGATAGACCGTAGTTGAAATAGTGGCAGTCTTGTTAGGAATGAATCCCGAAACCATGCTAGTCGCTCCATATTCTCCCAGGGCCCTAGCAAAGGAAAGGATAAGGCCTGCGAGAATCTCCTTCTTGCAAGAGGGAAGGACTATCCTCCAAAATATCCAAGTATTGGACTTACCCAGAGTCTGGGCGGCATATTTTAGATTCATATCAAAAGACTCAAAAGCCCCCCTGCTCGTCCTATACATCAAGGGAAAAGTTACGATAATAGTCGCAAAAACCGCCGAATACCATCTCATAACAAGGCTGATTTCCCTCCTTGCGAAAAACTCTCCTATGTAATTGTTAGGACCAAGACTTTTAAGTAAGAAAAATCCAACAACTGTCGGAGGAAGGACCAAGGGCAGGGTCAAGATAACATCCAAGAATCCCTTGACCGTTGGATTTAGCTTTCTTACTTGATAAGCCAAAAATATCCCTAGGAAAAATGTGAAAAAACAAGAAATTAAAGCAATTCTAAGTGAATTATATAAGGGAAATAGATTCATAGCTAATCTAACTTGCTGGCTTAAAACCATATTTAGTAAATACTTCCCTCGCCTGATTGCTTCTTAAAAAGTCCAATAACTTCTCGCTAGCTTCCCTATTAGGAGAATTCTCGATAAGTGCTGCTGGATAAATCACCTTCTTATCAAGCATATCAGGATCTGCCGTATCTACGATTCTTAGACCTGCAGCCTTTGCATCTGTCGAATAAATAATTCCGCAATCAACAGCTCCTTCCGTAAGCCAAGAAGTAACTTCCTTAACATTTGACCCGAAAGTAATCTTTCCTTGAATATCATCCCAAACTCCCATATTCTTAAGTAGTGACTCAGAATATTGACCAACTGGAACATCAGCATTACCGAGGGCAATTGTCTCGACCTTATCTGTATTAATATCATCAAAAGATCTAATATCCTTGTTAGAATCTTCCTTCACTGCTAGAGTCACTTCATTTTCTAGAAGGTCAAATCTTGTAGTAGGATCGATTGTAATATTGCTGACTTTAGTGTCGCCATTTGGATCAAGCTCATCCATTTGCTTTTTAGCAGCAGAGATAAATAGATCACAGGCCGCTCCCTCGGCAATTTGTGTCTTGAGGGTCCCTGACGAGTCGAAGTTAAAGACGAGATTAATCCTTGGATTTTCCTCTTCGAAAACTGCCTTTAACTCTTCTAGAGACTCGGTCATGGAAGCTGCAGCAAAGACATTTAGATCGGTCTTGTCGCTTGTGTCATCTTTCTTCTTCTCTTCATCTTTTTTTTCATTATTCATATCTTCTACCTTTGTTTCTTCCTTTACATCTTCTCCTGCAGGTGCCTTAGCTCCACAAGCTGCAAGCGTTACCGCAAAAAGCAAAGATAAAAAGATTCCCATCATTTTTTTCATCATTTTCTCCTTTAGAACATGTCGAATAGTTTACGTCGACTACTCGGTCATATTATATCACATTTATAGCTATATAGGAACTTCTCTGTTTATTTTTGGAGGGAATTCGAGTATACTATTATTTATTGAAAAGGAGTTAATATGAGTAAGTTAGTTATACCAGAAAATTATAAAAGCAATGAAGATTTATATAGAACCCAACTGTTGATCAAGGAAATCAAAGACTATTTCCAAATCAACCTAGCCAACAACCTAAACCTAAAGCGTGTATCTGCTCCCCTATTCGTTTCAGAAACATCAGGTCTTAACGATAACCTAAACGGAGTAGAAAAACCTGTAATCTTCGACCTTCCAGAAGCTAACAACGCAGAGATGGAAATCGTCCACTCCCTAGCCAAATGGAAGAGATACGCCCTAGAAGAATACAACTTCAAAACCCACGAGGGCCTTTACACAGACATGAACGCTATAAGACGCTGCGAAGAACCAGACAACACCCACTCCTTCTACGTCGACCAATGGGATTGGGAGCTAATCATGGGTGAGGAAGACAGAAACGTGGACTATCTCAAACAAATAGTAGAGACAATCTACAGGACCATGAAGTCCCTAGACGAATACCTCTGCACTCTTATTCCAACTAGACAAAAGCTCCTCAAAGATCAAATTAGATTTATGACAAGCGAAGAGCTCCTCCAAAAATACCCAGGAAAGAACGATAAGGAAAGAGAAAGACTAGCAGTCAAAGAGTACGGAGCAGTTTTCCTAATGCAAATAGGAAAAGTCCTCTCAAACGGAGAAAAACACGACCTCCGTGCCCCAGACTACGACGATTGGGAACTAAACGGAGACATCCTCGTATATAACCCTGTCCTAGACGACGTCCTAGAACTTTCATCCATGGGTATAAGAGTCAACCCAGAAAGACTAAACGAACAACTAAAACAAACCGACAACTTAGACAGACTCAAATTCGACTACCACAGGATGCTTATAGACGGCAAACTCCCACAAACCATAGGAGGCGGAATCGGCCAATCAAGACTATGTATGTTCTTCCTCCAAAAAGCCCACATAGGAGAAGTCCAAGTATCCTACTGGCCAGACGAACAAAGAAAAGCCCTAGCCAACAAGGGAATCAAACTATTATAGGAGAAAAAAAATTAGATTTTAGAATCTAATATATGATATAATTATTATAACATTGCATTGATACACAATGAGCTCCTAAGAGCACTGAGCGATGGAGGCATTGCTTTCAATAAAAACCCTAGCTTTAATGCTAGGGTTTTTTGGTTATAATTATGCTTTAATCATCTAGTTACTAACAAATCTAATGGTTATGACCACAATTACCGAACATCTACCCCCCCATTATCTCAAGCTTGTCGAGAGATCTAGTAAAAAAGTCTCCACCTCGACAGAGCTTCCACGGGGAAGCGACGAGAGGTCTACAGTCTATGATGACACGTAAATACCACAGAGTAATCTATCTAAACAAATTCCCAATAACCTAGTCTTTTCCACAAGGTCGAAGTAAGGGAAAGGTTAAGCTTTATATAAGGGGCAAGAGAAACACTCCCCTTATTCCGATATAAGCGGAAGGACTTATAGGGCATAATAATCCCCTAATCTCTAATGGTCCTAGCCACAAAAACAATCCTACCAGAACCCTTATGTCGAGCTTGTCGAGACATCTCATAAGATTTTCAATTTCCCTTATGTCGACCGAAGTGGAGACATCTCAACTAACGCCACCTCTAATGGAATCGTCACAGTGAGCGTAGCGAACTGATGAAAATCCTTAATCGAGGAAGCCCTCGTCATGGGCCACTGTTTTGCAAAGCAAAATAGTGTAGTATCCTTTGTTAATATTAACAAAGGATAAAAGAACGATGAATATCGTTCTATTAAAAAAGGTGAAGCGAAGCTGAGCCCGCAAACTACCGTCGACAGAGCTTCCACGGGGAAGCGACGAGAGGTCTACAGTCTGAGACGACATGTAAATAGAAAGATAGAAATCATCTAAGAACTTACATCAATCTCAAGAGACTTCTCCACAAGGTCGAAGTAAGGGAAAACTGGAGCGTCATATAGGATCAAGAGAAACACTTCTCTTATAAAAAGTGAAGCGGAGTGGAGACATCTCAAAGAAAAAAACAAAAAAACAAGAAAAAATCACTAAAAAAGGTAAAAAACCTTTAATAAAACTAAAAAAACTCAATTTTACTAAAAAATAAAGTAAAAAAGACTAACAAATTTTCCACAAATCTGTTATAATAGTAGTAACAGATAGTAGGCTATTAATGACCTAGGGCAGAAACACTGCCACTCGATAAAAATCGAGATATCTACTTTTGCCTTGCCCACAAAGCAAGAAAAAAAGAAAAAGACAATTACATGAAAAACAAATCCAAAGAGACTTCTCCACAAGGTCGAAGTAAGGGAGATTTTAATCTTCACAAAACAGTAGATAAACAAACCCTTATCCCTAATGGTTCTGGCCACAATGAACGGAAGTGAATTGATGGCAGACCTTAATCGAGGCTTTTCGAGCATGAGACAGAGTCGAATCCGCAAACTACCGTCGAACGAAAGTGAGAGGTCTACAGTCTAAGATGACATGTATATAATACAGAAATGTTGATCTAAGCAAATATCCTAATAACGGAGGAATCTCAGACTCTCAAACAAAGGAGACAATTTTCATGTAAAAGTCAAACAACCATGTATGTAAACTCCACCAGGTGGAGATTATATAAACACAACTGGGTAAGTTTGTGAAATCAGCGGAAGAAGCCCCTGTCATATACAGGAAGGCAGACTCCAAAGAGGACACCTGCAAGCCCATTGCCTGATTGGTTGATAGTCAGGTAAAAGGGAGCCTATTACATAGGTTATATCAACAAAATTGAAAAAAAGGAAAAAGGAGAGAGGATATGAAAAACAAATTATTTTCAATTTTCACAGCACTAGCAATGGTCCTAGGAATCCTAGTATCACCATTCACAAGTGCTCATGCGGATGATGAAGCAGCAGTAACTGCTCCAACTGGTACTCTATCAGTAGATCAATTAGTTGAAGCAAAACCAGAAAAAACAGAACTAGTTATCAATAAGCTTCAAGCTAAAGGATACAAAGCTGGTGCACCATGGGATCATAATGGTGGAAAGATCGATAATACTGGAGTATTAGGAACTGAAGTAAAAGGTCTTAAAGATGTACAATTTACTATCTACAAATTGTCAGATAATGTAGACCTTGAAAACATGGTTACTAATAGAGGAAAATACAAAACAGAAGCTGATCTTAAAGACCTTCCAACTTTAGATGGAAAAAACAACGGAACAGCTACAAAAGATGATACTCAACCAGGAAAAACTGACGACCAAGGTCAAGCTACTGTAAATCTAGCTGAAGGTAAATACTGGGTTATTGAAACAAGTAAACCAAAAGATGTTACAGGTGCTTTAGCAGTGCCATTTGGTATCACACTTCCACTAATGAATAGTGAAAAAGTTGCAGACCATGAAGTGGGAACAATGTACCTATCTAAAGTTTATGTTTATCCAAAAAATACTACAGGTACACCAAAGATAGACAAAAACTTTGATACTGCTGATAACGGAGACGTTGCAGGTATTAAAGAAGATGAACTTACCGGCGATGCAACTGATTTAACAATAAATACAGAAAATAACACAAGAACAAAACCAACAGCAACCAAAAATGTTGGTGACCAAGTTCCTTACAAAGTTGTAACTGAAATCCCACAATCATCTGACTATAAAACACTAAGATGGACAGATAGCATGGACAAAGGACTTTCTTTCGACAAGGGAAGCCTAAAAATAAAATTAGGCGACACAGAATTAGCTAATACTGAAGAAACCACTTACTTCAATCTTATAGAAGATAATCACGGATTTGTATTAAGATTAGCTGAAGCCGGTCTTGCAAAAGTTAAAGACGCAGCAAAAGATGCTGATGCAAAAATCACATTAACATATACTGCTACAATTACAAAAGAAGCAAAAGTTGATGAAGCACAAAAGAACGACGTTAAATTAGACTACAGTAACCACCCAGGCAAAGACCAAGAGCCTAAAGAAGGTAACCCTGTAAATAAAAAGATAGAAGTTAACAAATCTTGGGCAGTTGACAGTACAGAAGTTACTGAAGCAGATAAAACTGTAGAAGTTGAATACATTCTTCAAAAGAAAAATAATGACACATGGGAAGACGTTGAGTCAGTAACTAAAAAATATGATGAAAACAACCCTCAAAATTCATTCAAACATGAATTTACAGAACTAGAAGATGGAACATACAGAGTAATAGAAAAAGTATCTGGATACGCTCCAGAATACACATCATTTGAAAATGGTGTAGTTCAAATCAAGAATACAACTACAACAGACACACCAGACCCACTTGATCCATCAGAACCAGGTGTAGTATACGGTGGTAAGAGATTCATCAAGACAGCAGAAAAAGACACTGAAAAATTATCAGGTGCACAATTCTACGTTAAAAACAAAGCTGGTCAATACCTAGTAGCAGCATTCCAAGATGAAAATGCAGTAAACCAAGCTAAAACAGCTAGAGACAACGCTCTAAATGCTTATAACGATAGAAAAGACGATACAAACAAAGATGAACTTAAACAAAAATTTGAACAAGCTCAAAAAGCATACTTTGATGCGTTTGAAAAAAACAAATCAAAATATACATGGGCTGACGCAGTAAGCGGAAAAGCACCACAAAATGCTATTACACTAACATCTGGTGAAAAAGGTGAATTTGAAATCGTAGGTCTTGCATACAACAAAGCAGATGAAACATACTTCCTAGAAGAGTTCCAAGCTCCAAAAGGATATGCTATAAATGAAAAAGAAATTCCATTTACAGTAGCTAAATACTCATATGCAGGTACAACAGATGGTACTAAGAAAATAGAAAAACCTGAACACTTAGATTACACAAAAGTAGACGATGCAAACATATTCGGTCAAAGAATCAAGAATAAGAACTTAACAATCCCACAAACAGGTGGTATTGGTTCTCTAATCTTCGTAGTTGCAGGTCTTGCAATTATGGCAGGCGCATACGCAGCATACAGAAAGAGCCAAGCTAGAGCTTAAGAAACAAGATAATATCTTATTAACTCAAATAAGATAAAACCACAAAGCAAAAGGGCCTCGGCCCTTTTCTTTGTACAT
>OJYO01000190.1_pt1 | contig 17827 bp, 11 predicted proteins | sample 1600971 | NCBI WGS metagenome assembly OJYO01 (sample SAMN04436979, study PRJEB24849) | human gut metagenome | biome: human gut; feature: NICU; material: stool | host: Homo sapiens | place: USA: Saint Louis, MO | collected 2010-08-08 | reverse complement strand
CACCTATTAGAATATGCTCATGCCGATCACACATTAAGTAATCAAGAACATGATTATATTCTTGATAAATAAGTAAAGGATGGACTCCTGATGTAATAGTAGGTGAGGTGAAATAAAACTATCATTGGGTTCAAGAACACTTTACAGAGGTTCATAGATGAAACTTTAGAAGTAAAACTTCTACCAATGAAGGGTAAAAGAAAAAAGAATGGTAGTGTTGAAAAAAAAGGAAAACATGCCTTTAAAAGAATCATCCATGATAGAAATAAACACTATCCAAACTTTACCACTGAATTTGGTCACTTTGGGGGAGATGCAATTATAGGGAAAGATCATAAAAACTATGTAATAACCATAGTTGAAAAAGTATCTAAGGCAATAGTAACCCTAAAACCAAAAATAGGACAGCTAAAAGTATAGAAGAAAGATTAGATAAATGGTTAAAACAAATTCCAATAAAATTGGTAAAATCCATAACATTTGACTGTGGTAAAAAATTCTCAAATTAGAAAAATATATGTAATAAACATGATATATCAATATTCTTTGCAGATCTAGGCTGCCCAAGCCAAAGAGGATTGAATGAAAATTCAAATGGCTTATTAAGGAAAGATGGACTACCAAAACAAACTGACTTTAGGATAAAAAGTGAAGTGGATATTGTTTCTGTAGTTAGCTACAGAAACAATATCCCAAGAAAGTCTTTGAACTACAAAACACCGTTAGAAGAATTTATGAATTTAGTGTATTCTGTCTAGGTTACTTTTACAATTGAAATTTACAATTCTCTCAAATTATAGTCAGGAAACTCAATTCATAATCCATCATATTCAATCTAATAGATTATATTTTTATCAATACCAAACAAAGAAAAATAAATTTTCCCACAAGAAAAGCCCGATTGCTCGGGCCTTAGTTTTATTTTTGTATAGCTTCTTCGCTTTCAGCTTCTTTTTCTATAGCTTCTATGTTCATAGCTATTTGTGCATCTTCCGCTTCTTTTGTTTCGTAGTCGATTTCTACGTCATTGTAGGTCTTAAGTCCAGTACCTGCTGGGATTAGCTTACCTATGATGATATTTTCCTTAAGTCCCTTGAGGTCATCGACCTTGCCCTTGATTGAGGCATCTGTTAGGACTCTGGTTGTTTCTTGGAAGGATGCTGCTGATAGCCAGCTTTCTGTAGCAAGGGAAGCCTTGGTAATTCCAAGGAGCTCTTGGCTATATGTTGCTGCTTCTTTTCCTTCTTCTATCATTTTTTCGTTTTCTATATCGACTTCACGTCTATCTTGAAGGGATCCTGGTAGGAACTCTGTATCTCCAGCCTCTTCAATCTTAACTTTCTTAAGCATTTGACGAGCGATTACTTCTATGTGTCTGTCGTCGATCTCTACACCTTGAAGTCTGTATACTTTTTGAACTTCCTTTGTGATGTAGTCTTGAACTCCGACTTTGCCTAGAACCTTCAATACATCGTGTGGATCAAGGGATCCTTCTGTTAGTTGGTCACCCTTTCTTACCACATCGCCATCTCTTACAAGGATTCTAGATCCGAATGGGATATTGTATTTCTTGGCAAATCCGTCGTCTGATAGGATTTCTACGTCTGTCTTCTTTTCGTTTTGGATAAGAGTTACTGTACCGGAGTTTTCTGCGATGTAGGCAAGTCCTTTTGGCTTTCTCGCTTCGAATAACTCCTCAACTCTTGGAAGACCTTGAGTGATTCCAACACCTGCGATACCACCGGAGTGGAAGGTTCTCATGGTTAGCTGAGTACCAGGCTCACCGATTGATTGTGCAGCGATGATTCCTACAGCCTCACCTGCATTTACGTGTTTGCCTGTAGCAAGGTTTCTACCGTAGCAAGCTGCACATACTCCGTGTTTTGCCTTACATTCGAGTACTGAACGAAGCTTAACTTCCTTGATACCTGCATCGATTATTTTATCAGCCATGTCTTCGTCTATTAGCTCATCCTTGTGAACTATAACTTCGCCACTTTCATCTTTGATTTCTTCGAAAGATGTTCTACCAATAATTCTTGTTTGTAGGTTTTCTATAAGTTCGTTTCCGTCCTTAAACTCGTGAGCTACGACATATCCATCTGTATGGCAGTCATCTTCTGTAACTATAACGTCTTGGGAAATATCTACCATTCTTCTAGTTAGGTATCCTGAGTCGGCTGTTCTTAGGGCGGTATCTGTTAGACCCTTACGTGAACCGTGGGTTGAGATAAAGTACTCTTGTACTGAAAGTCCTTCCCTAAAGTTCGCCTTGATAGGAATTTCTATGATCTTACCATCGGCCTGACTCATAAGTCCACGCATTCCGCCTAGCTGTCTGATTTGGTTAGTAGAACCACGTGCACCTGAGTCGGCAAAGATCTTGATGTTATTATCTGACTTAAGCTCTGTAAGGAGGGCGTCAGTTACATCATTTGTAGTCTTACCCCAGATGTCTATAACTTTTTCATATCTTTCTTGATCTGTTATTAGACCTCTTCTGTAGAGCTTATCGTATCTATCAACTTCAGCATCTGCATGAGCAATAAGATCCCATTTTTCTTTTGGAATATTTACGTCTGACATGGATACTGTAAGTCCTGATAGGGTTGAATATTTATATCCTGTTTGTTTGATGTAGTCTAGTACTTCTGCAGTCTTTATGTTTCCGTGCTTTCTAAAGCATTTATCGACTATATCTTTTAGAGTTCCAGAATCTACTATTGTGTCAATCTCTAGTGAATATGGATCTTCTTTTCTATTTACATAACCCAAGTCTTGTGGAATACCTGAGTTATAGATAAATCTACCTACAGAAGATTCTACGATTTTACCTGGATCGTCTTTGCTCTTCTTAACTCTTACCTTAACTTTGGCTTGATATTCTACATAGCCTGCTTCTAGGGCCTTCATCATCTCATCGTAAGACTCGAAGGTCATATTCTCACCCTTAGCTTCCTTCTTGATAGTAGTTAGGTAATAGGCACCTAGTACCATATCTTGGGAAGGAGTGGTAATTGGCTTACCATCTTTAAGACCTAAGATGTTGTTAGTTGACATCATAAGTAGTCTTGCTTCGATTTGTGCTTCATTAGATAGTGGCAAGTGGATAGCCATTTGGTCACCGTCGAAGTCGGCGTTGAAGGCGTTACATGCCAGTGGATGAAGCTTCATAGCCTTACCTGCTACAAGCTTTGGCTCAAAGGCTTGGATACCAAGTCTGTGAAGTGTAGGGGCACGGTTTAGTAAAACTGGGTGGTCTTTGATTACTTCTTCAAGGATTTCATAGACTCTTGGGTCTTTTTTCTCTACCATTTTCTTGGCAGATTTTAGGTTGTGAGCCATACCACAATCTACTACCTTGTTCATGATAAATGGTTTGAAAAGCTCAAGGGCCATCTCTTGTGGAAGTCCACATTGGTTAAACTTAAGGTCAGGTCCTACTACGATTACAGAACGGCCTGAGTAGTCAACTCTCTTACCTAGTAGGTTTTGTCTAAATCTACCGCTCTTTCCTTTAAGTAGGTCAGAAAGAGACTTCATGTTTCTGTTAGATGCTCCAGTTACAGCACGTCCACGTCTTCCGTTATCGATTAGGGCGTCTACTGCTTCTTGAAGCATTCTCTTCTCGTTACGAACGATGATTTCAGGAGCTCCTATATCTAGGAGTCTCTTTAGTCTGTTATTTCTATTGATTACACGTCTGTAAAGGTCATTTAAGTCACTTGTTGCAAATCTTCCACCTTCAAGTTGGACCATTGGTCTTAACTCTGGTGGCATTACTGGAAGGACATCTAGAATCATCCATTCTGGCTTGTTGCCGCTTGTAAGGAAGGCATCTACTACTTCTAGTCTTCTTGAAATTCTTACCTTCTTTTGGCCTGTTGATTCGTCAAGTTCCTTTAGGAGAAGCTCGTATTCTCTCTTAAGATCTACATTAGCTAGAAGCTCTTTTACAGCCTCAGCTCCCATAGCAGCCTTAAATTCTGTATCATCTGGGTAAGCTTCTAGGACGTCTTGGTATTCATTTTCAGAGATTTCTTGCTTTTCCATAAGGTCTGTTGAACCAGGGTTGATTACAACATATGAAGCAAAGTATAGGATTTTCTCTAGTACTCTTGGGCTCATGTCAAGGAGAAGTCCCATCTTGGATGGTATTCCCTTGAAGTACCAAATGTGGCTTACTGGAGCTGCAAGCTCGATATGGCCCATTCTTTCACGACGTACTTTGGACTTTGTTACTTCTACCCCACACTTTTCACAAACTACGCCCTTATATCTGATTCTCTTGTATTTACCACAAGAACATTCGTAGTCTTTGGTTGGTCCAAATATTTTCTCACAGAAAAGTCCGTCCTTTTCTGGTTTTAGGGTTCTATAGTTGATTGTCTCTGGCTTTTTAACTTCGCCGTGAGACCATGATCTGATTTTTTCAGCGGATGCGATCTTCATCCTCATCCCATCAAATTGGTTTAATTCGCTCATTTACTCCCCTATTCTTCTATATTCTCATCGTCACTATCTTCGCTTTTAGCCTTGCTTGTAACCTTAGTCTTAGTCTCTGGGTCCTTGTTTAGGGCTCTCGTTAGACTCTTAACCTTAGAAGCATCGATCTTATCTACTTGAGAAAATCTATCTTGTTCGTCGATATTCTCCTTAAGTTCGATTACTTCGCCTTCTTCATCGAGTAGCTCTACATCGAGGGCAAGGGATTGAAGTTCCTTTACAAGAACCTTGAAGGATTCTGGTGTACCTGGTTCAGGAATATTTTCTCCCTTAACGATTGATTCATAGGTCTTAACTCTTCCGGTAACGTCATCTGACTTAACTGTTAGGATTTCTTGGAGGGTGTGGCTTGCACCGTAGGCTTCTAGGGCCCAAACTTCCATCTCTCCGAATCTTTGTCCACCGAATTGTGCCTTACCACCAAGAGGTTGTTGGGTTACTAGTGAGTAAGGTCCAATAGATCTTGCGTGGATTTTCTCTTCTACCATGTGGTGGAGCTTAAGCATATACATTACTCCAACTGTTACTGGGTTTTGGAATGGAAGACCGGTTCTACCATCACGAAGAGTTATTTTTCCTGTCTTGTTAACATATGGAGCTGTCTTTTTAGCTTCTTCTAGGACTTCTTCGATTTCTGTATCGAGTGCACCATCAAATACTGGTGTAGCAATCTTCCAGCCCATTGTTCTTGCTGCAAGACCCATGTGCACTTCTAGTACCTGTCCAAGGTTCATACGGCTTGGGATACCAAGTGGGTTTAGGCAGATTTGTAGAGGTGTTCCGTCTGGTAAGAATGGCATATCTTCTCTTGGAAGAATTCTTGAAACGACACCCTTGTTACCGTGACGACCACACATCTTATCTCCTACCATGATCTTTCTCTTGGCAGCTACATAGACTCTTATTACCTTGTTTACACCTGGAGCTAGTTCGTCTCCGTCTTTCTTGTTGTATTCCTTAACATCTACTACTATTCCGCTTTCTCCGTGTGGAACCTTAAGGGAAGTATCACGTACCTCTCTTGCTTTTTCACCGAAGATTGCACGTAGAAGTCTTTCTTCTGGAGATAGTTCAGTCTCTCCCTTTGGTGATACCTTACCTACAAGGATATCTCCGCTTTTAACTTCTGCACCGATTCTGATAATACCATTTTCGTCGAGGTCTTTTTTCATATCTTCGCCGACATTTGGTATATCCTTGGTGATCTCTTCTGCTCCAAGCTTAGTTTCTCTCGCTTCACACTCATGCTCTTCTATATGCACTGATGTTAGGACATCGTCCATTACAAGCTCTTCGTTAAGAAGCATAGCATCCTCGAAGTTGTATCCTTCCCATGTTGTAAAGGCTATGAGGATATTTTTACCTAGGGCTAGCTCTCCATTGTCTGTAGATGGTCCATCTGCAAGGATTTCGTTAGCCTCAACCTCATCTCCTCTTTTAACAATTGGTCTTTGGTTGATGGTTGTTCCTTGGTTGGCTCTTTCAAATTTGAGTAGCTCGTAGTCTTCGATTTCTCCATCGCTAGCTCTTTTGACCTTGATATGATCATCTCCGACATAAACAACTTCACCCTTTGACCTAGATACAACACAAACACCTGAATCCTTGGCTGCTCTGTGCTCGATACCTGTCGCAACTATTGGAGCTTCTGTCTTAATTAGTGGAACTGCCTGACGTTGCATGTTGGCACCCATGAGGGCACGGGTTGAGTCGTCGTTTTCAAGGAATGGAATTAAACTTGCTCCGACAGAAACTATCTGTTGAGGAGAAACGTCCATGTATTGAATTTTCTCTCTTGGGTAGATATCATTCTCACCCTTAATACCACGTCCTGATACTCTTTCGTTTACGAATCTATCATCTTCATCAAGTGGCTCGTTGGCTTGGGCTATGATAAAGTTATCTTCTACGTCTGCTGTTAGGTAGTCGATCTCATCAGTTACATAACCACCTTCCTTAACAAGTCTGTAAGGAGTTTCTATAAATCCATATTTGTTTACTCTTGCGTATGTTGTAAGGGAAGTGATTAGTCCGATGTTTGGTCCTTCTGGAGTCTCTATTGGACAGATTCTTCCGTAGTGGGAATCGTGTACGTCACGAACTTCAACACCAGCCCTATCTCTTGACAAACCACCTGGTCCAAGAGCAGATAATCTTCTCTTATGAGTTAGCTCACTCATTGGGTTGGTTTGGTCCATGAATTGGGAAAGTTGGGATGAACCAAAGAATTCTTTGATTACAGCTGTTACTGGCTTGATATTGATTAAGCCTTGTGGAGTTGCAAGGTCAGGATCTTGGGTTGTCATTCTTTCACGAACAACTCTTTCCATTCTAGCAAGTCCTACTCTAAATTGGTTTTGTAGAAGTTCTCCAACTCCTCTAACACGTCTGTTGCCTAAGTGGTCGATATCGTCTACATATCCAATTCCTTCAAAGAGGTTGAATTGGTAGTTAACTATAGCGAGTATATCAGCCTTGGTGATGTGTTTTGGGCAAAGCTCTTTCTTTCTTCTCTCCATTAGAGATTTGATTTCTTCTGGGCTCGCTGCCTCTTCGATTATCTCTTTCATAACTGGGAAGTATACTTTTTCACTGAAGTCATCAACTGTAACATCGACATCTTTTAGCTCTTCAAATGAATTAAAGTCTACAAAGTTATTTCCAACTACCCTAAGGGTCTTATCTTCTTCGTATTCGTCTTTTTTGATTACATCAACTGTAACAATACCAGCATTTTCTATAGCTTTGGCTGTTTCTTCGTCGATAATTTCTCCTGCTGATACAAAAACTTCTCCAGTTTCTGGATCTATAACATCATCCTTAGATACAAGTCCTTCGATCCTGTCTGCTATGGCAAGCTTGAGGTTGTATTTGTATCTACCAACCTTAGCAAGGTCGTATCTTCTATCATCGAAGAGGAGATTGTTGATTAAGTTTGTTGCAGATTCAACACTTGCAGGGTCCCCTGGTTTTAATTTTCTATAAATTTCTATCAAAGCTTCATCTGCAGTCTCTGAGTTTTCCTTCTCTAGGGTATTTCTCAAATGTTTGGTATCTCCGATAGCGTTGATGATTTCTTCGTCTGTTTCGAATAAAAGCGCACGAACGAGAGTTGTTGCAGGTAGTTTTCTTGTTCTATCAAGTCTAACATTTACTGTGTGGCTTGCATCTGTATCAAACTCAATCCACGCACCACGGTTAGGGATGACAGTTGAAGAATACATCTTATCCCCACTCTTGTCAGTTTCTTCTGCATAATAAACACCAGGAGATCTAACTAACTGGCTTACTATAACTCTTTCGGCACCATTTATAACAAAGGTAGCAGAATCTGTCATCATTGGGAAGTCTCCCATAAAGACTTCTTGCTCTTTAACTTCTTCTGTTTCCTTATTTATAAGTCTTGCCTTAACCTTTAAATCTCTTGCGTAGGTCGCATCCTTGTATTTGGATTCTTTTACTGAATATTTTGTTTCTTCATCAAATTCATAACCGATAAATTCTAGAATTAGGTTGCCATTATAGTCTTCAATTGGAGAAATATCTTCTAGGATTTCTCCCAAACCTTCCTTAAGGAACCATTCGTAAGAATCTTTTTGAACTTTCAATAAATTTGGTAAATCTAATACTTGAGGAAATTTGGAAAAACTCTTTCTCTTAGTTCTTCCATACATTTGTTCATGGAATTGGGCCATTAATCATTACTCCTTGTCTGTTTCATGGGCTTTTCTCTATCTAAAAAGCATCTTCAAAAACTCGTTAAAAAAATAAAAAAAATCTCGATTTATAGATTTCTAGCAATTGTTAATTATACCATAAAATAATCAACCATACAAGTCCTTTGTCGAGATTTCCTTTCTTTTTCTCAAAAATTATTTTCTTTCTTTATATAGCTTCTCAATTAATATAATTGGTCTTGATATTGTGCTCGCGTGCGCTACTTTCTCCATCAGGATAACCAACTATAACCCCGCTTACAGGGTAGAATCCTTCGTCTAAGTTAAGGTTTTTGATGTAAGCTGCATCCTTGCCTAGGGCATTTACGCTTCCTCTTATATAGCAAGAACCTAGTCCCATCTCTGTCGCCTTTAGACATATATGTTCTATGACGCAACCTGCATCTTCAAAGCGGGCCGATGTATCCTTACTTGATGAAAAAATAATAAATACTGGTGCAGCGTAAAGTGGATTCTTACTCTTTCCTGTTTTTTCCTGATATTCTTTTACGAAATCTTCCATAAGATTTTTATCTTTAACGACAGTGAGCCTACACTTATCGTACTGGCCATTTGCAATTGGAGCCTTCCTAGCAGCTTCTAAGAGCTTTTCAATCGACTCATCGCTGGGCTCTTTGGAAGAATATTTTCTTTCAGAATATCTTTTATCTATTACTTCATCAAATAACATATAGACCTCCTTGACTTAAACAAATCTTTGGGCTTATTATACTCCAATAAAAGCTAGAAACAAATCGATTATTTATGCTATAATAGTATAAACGGAGGCATTATGAAAAAAACTACAAGATTTTTAACCACCATAGGTGGAATATTTAGATCAATAATAACAATACTATTTGCTTTTGCGGCTATTTTTGCTGGCTTTGTCGACAAGAAGCTTTTGGCAAGCTTCCTTGATATAATTGGCTTTTCAAATATTTCCCTGGGCTTTGTCAAACCTTTTGCCCTAATAGTGCTCATCTCTTTATTTCTATTAAACTTACAAATTACGAGAAATATTTTCAATTCTGGTAAGTTCGGAGTAAAGATAATATCAAATATATTTTTTGCTGGTCTTTTTATTATAGTAGACCTTATAGTCCTCTTCTTTGTAAGAGAAAGACTTATACTAATCCCCCTTGGCCTAAACGCCCTTATAATCCTTTCACAAATTATGGCTATGGCTACGAAGGGAAAGGGCTACTATAATATAGGAAGCAATCCTTCAAAAAAAACAAAGATTAGAAAAAAGGACAAGGGAGTAATCAAAGAAAAAGACCTGGAAGAAATATCAGATGGAGATATTAAGAAGGAAAATTATAGGGCAAGTAACAGGGTCTACTCACTTGACTTCGCTAGCAAAATGGAAGATAAGCCTATAAAAGAAGAGCTAATAGAAGATGATACAAATGCAATTGATCCAGAGGAAAATAAGGAGAATCTAGAAGAATTAAAGGATAAAGAAGCCTTAGAAAAACTCGATCAAACAGATCCTCCTAGTGAAGATGATAAAGATATAGATACTGAAGAATAAAATAAATGGCAAGCTTAGAGCTAGGAGAGACTATTATCTTATCCAAAGAATGATAAGACAAAAGGGTCCCTAGACTAAGCTTAGCCATTTTTCTTTTGGAAAATCCTTGCTTTTGGGTATATAGGATATAAGAAGAAATGAGGAGTATTATGGACAAAAATTATTTGAAATTATTAAAAGACATCTATCCCGAAAAATCCGATATAAAAGACGAGTTAATTTCTCTTAACTCCAAACTCTACCTACCCAAGGGGACGGAATATTTTTTCTCCGACATCCATGGAGAAAGCGAGGCCTTCCTTCATCTATTAAGGTCTGCATCAGGAAACATTAGAGATAAAATTGCTAAGCTTTTTGGTGATACCCTAGTCAAAGAAGACCAAGACGACTTAGCAGAGCTGATTTATGATCCGGTCCATGTTCTTAAGGACCTTTTTGAAAACGATTTATTGACAGAAGACTATCTCACCATAACTATCCACAGGCTAATCAACCTCTTTAGGTTCGTTTCTACCAAATACCCAAAGGCCTACGTCAAAAGCAAGTTCACAGGATCATACACCAATATAATTGATGAGCTTCTCTACACCAACGATTCTGAGTTTAACAAGAAAGAATACTATGAGTCTCTTATAGCAAACATAGTAAAATACGACTCTGCCAGAGAATTTATCATAGCCCTTGCAAGACTTATCCAAAGAGTATCAGTAGACAAGCTCCATATAGTCGGAGATATCTACGACAGGGGCCCTTCCCCACACATAATTATGGACGAGCTTTTAACCTTCCCTAATGTCGACATCCAATGGGGTAACCACGACATAGCCTGGATGGGAGCTGCCAGCGGAAATGAGGCCTTAATAGCTGCCTGCGTTGCCAATGCCATCTCCTACAACAACTTCGATATGTTAGAAGACGGCTACGGAATAAACCTAAGACCTCTCTATGAATTTGCCATTCACACCTACAAGGACGACCCATGCGAGCTTTTCATGCCTAGGGTCTTCGATAGAAATATCTACGACAATGTAAGTGGCGAAGTAGCAGCCAAGATGTATAAGGCTATTTCTATCATAAGATTCAAACTTGACGGAGCTCTTATAGAAAGAAATCCTGAGTTCAATGTGGACGATAGAAACTTCCTCAAATTCGTCGATTTTGAGAAGATGACCTACAAAAACGTCCCACTCAGGGATACTAACTTCCCTACCATAGATCCAAAAGACCCACTCAAGCTAACAGATGCTGAACAATTTATAATAGATATCCTAAAAAGTGACTTCATCAAGGGCAATAGACTAAATCGTCATATGAGATTCCTCTACAAAAACGGATCAATGTATAAGACAGAAAACGGGTCCCTCCTATTTCATGGCTGCATCCCCCTAACCGAAGACGGAAAATTCCAAGAAATAGAAATAAAGGGGAAAAAATATTCCGGAAGAAAGCTTATGGATGCCTTTGATAAGGTTGCCCGTGATGCCTACTTTACAAATTCAATCTTTGCCAAAGATGTAATGTGGTATCTAATAAATGGTAGATACTCTCCAATTTTCGGCAAGAGCCAATATTCCTACTTCGAAAATCTCTTCGTAGATGATAAAGACCTAAGAAAAGAAGTCTACAACCCTTACTACAAGCTTTCTGAGAAGGAAGAAATAGTAGATATGATCCTAGATGAATTCGATATTACTAGTAAAAGAAGAAGGATAATAAATGGCCACGTTCCAGTAAAAGTTAAAAAGGGAGATAGTCCAATTAAGGGAGGGGGCAAGCTCTATGTAATAGATGGTGGAATCTCCAAACCTTACCAAGCTAAAACTGGAATTGCAGGCTACACCTTGATGTTTAACTCCCACCACGTAGCCCTAGCCGAGCACAAAAGCTACGAATCAATCACAGACAAGGTATCAAGCTACACCCCAAATATAAAAGAAGTAGAAATCCTCCTTCCAAGAATGCTCAAAAAAGACACCGACGAAGGACGTGATATAAGAGAAAAAATTAAAGTTTTAGAGAAGCTTTTGGAAATGTATGATAGTGCGAATTGATTCTATAAAAAAAGAGTGCAGATAAAAACTAGCCCCTTAGTTATCTTCGGTCTAACTTTTGGGGCTCTTCTTATACCAGCACTCTATCCTATTTTCTGGACCTTATAAACTAATCATTTGCAGATTATTTTCTCTAAGAACGTCTCTTTATCTTCTTCCTTAGAATTATCATAAAGACTTGTCTTATGCCTGACTTACTTTTGAAATATAGGATATCTACAAAGTCTTTAGCATATCCACATAGTTTGGCATAGAGTAATTTTCTCTAGATATTAACTTTTCTAATGAATCTGATATTTGGCGGATTTCGCCTGCGACTTTTCTTGTTTCTTTTTGAAGATACTTAGCCTTATCTTCTAAGAGATCCATATCTTCCGATTTTTCTAAGATATCTGAAATTACATCGCAATAGTCTAAAAGTTTGCCTACTTTTTCATTTATTTTTCTCGCCCTTTGTCTTAGTCTTTCATTTTCTACAAAAGAGAGGTAATCCTTGATGCTTGCGATCTCTCTCATAGCTGATGGGAGGATCTCTTGGTGGATCATGTTGTTTAGTATTTCTAGTTGAGAAGAGAAAAACTTTGTAACATCTTCATATTCGACCTTGATTATGGATTCTATTTCCTTTTTAGTAAAGATCCCAGATTTTTCAAATATATCATAGGCATTAGTGGCCTTGGCTGCTATTACAGCTTCCAAGAAAGTCGGGAAGTTCTCTAGGCCTCTTTTTTCCGCTTCCTTTTCCCATTCTTCTGAGTATCCGTCGCCTTGAAAGAGGATATTTTTGTTTTCTTGATAGATTTCCTTAACTATGGAGTAAGCTTCTTCCTTTAGCCTATCTTCATCTACCTTCTCTAGCCTATCAGCTATCTTCTTCACCGACTCGGCAAAGCCTATATTTATTACTGTATTAAGGTCTGCTGCTGATTTAGATGATCCTAACATTCTAAATTCAAATTTGTTGCCAGTATAAGCTATAGGAGATGTTCTATTCCTATCTGATGAGTCAGTTTTTATTTCTCCTAAATGGGGAATCTTGACCATATTTTCTATAACTTTTTCCTCAAAATCATCATTAGCTACAGACTCTAAGACCTCTTCCAAGTCACGACCTATGAATAAAGATATAACGGCTGGTGGGGCTTCATCTCCACCCAATCTATAGTCGTTAGTCACAGATGAAGAGGCAATCCTTATTAGCTTCTGGTATTTGTTGCAAACTTCAATCATAGAAGCTAAGAATAGAAGAAATACTGGGTTGTTTTTGGGAGTTTTGCCTGGAGTAAATAAATTCCTTCCATAATTTGTCGCCAAAGAATAATTATTGTGCTTACCAGACCCTGCCATATTTTTGAAAGGTTTCTCCTTAAGTAGACAAACTAAATCGTGGTCTAGGGCTGTCTTTTCCAATATATGCATAAGGAGTTGGTTATTGTCAACAGATATATTAACATTTTCATACATTATGGCGATCTCAAACTGATTCGGACCTACCTCATTATGTTCTGCTTCCATGTAGATACCAAGCTTGTAAAGCTCGCTGTTTACATCTTCAAAAAATTCATCAACTCTTTTTGGAATGTCTCCTAGATAGTGAGAAATAAGTTCTTTTTCAACCATAGGATCAGAACCAACAAGGGTCATCCCAGAATATTCAAGGTCTATTCTCTTATCAAAATACTTTTTATCTATAAGATAAAATTCTTGCTCAAGTCCTAGTTTAGCCTTAACCCTATAAGTTTTCTCTTCCTTGAGAAATAAATTACAAACCCTTGAAGCCTCTTTGCTTACCATATTCATGGACTCGATTAGAGGAAGTTTCTTGTCAAGTTTTTCTCCGTAGAAGGATACGAATACCGATGGGATGTATAAGACCTTATCTAGGATAAAAGAATTGGCAGTTAGGTCCCAATATGTATATCCTCTAGCCTCAAAGGTTGATCTCATGCCTCCAGATGGAAAAGAGGATGCGTCAGGCTCACCCTTTATAAGCTCCTTACCTGAGAACCTATTTATAGGATTGTGCTTATCATCTCTATTCAAAAAAGCTGTCTTTTTGGTCGCAGTTTTCCCATTCAATGGTTGGAACCAATGTGTGTAGGAAGTTGCCCCCTTAGAAATCGCCCAGACTTTCATAGCATGAGCTATGGCATCAGCACTTTCCCTATCCAAGGTGGCATTGTTCCTTGCCGCTTGTTTCCATTTCAAATACACTGGGTAGGGTACATTTTCCTTCATAGTTTTCTTGTCAAAAGCCATATTCCCAAATTCTTTCAAAACCATACTACCTCTTTCTTAGATTTTACTTTTATATTATACCAGGTGGATTTTAAAAATAAATTTACATCTTTATTCACTTGCTATTAATAAAAAAGTACCAAGCTATAATACATTTAAAATATAGATTGGTACTTAAAATTATTATTCGATTATCTCAGGCTCGTCGTAGTCTACTCCGAAAGTTTCTACAGTCACTGTCTTCATTACTTGGTCTTCTTTTGGTTTGTCTTGGAAGTCAGTTTTTGTTTCTGCTATCTTATCTACTGTATCCATTCCTTCGATTACCCTACCGAAGGCTGCGTATTGGCCATCTAGGTGAGGGCTGTCTTTGTGCATTACGAAAAATTGACTGCCTGCACTATCTGGCATCATAGATCTTGCCATGGAGAGAACTCCCCTGTCGTGTTTTAGGTTATTTTCAAAACCATTTGCAGCAAATTCTCCCTTGATAGCATAACCAGGGCCTCCGATTCCTATTCCTTCTGGATCTCCTCCTTGGATCATAAAGCCTTTGATTACCCTATGAAAGATTACTCCGTCGTAGAAATTGTGACCTATAAGTGAGATAAAGTTTCTTACTGTATTTGGAGCAACTTCTGGGTAGAGTTCTGCCTTGAAAGTATCTCCATTTTCCATTTCAAATGTTACAATTGGATTTTTGTTTTCCATATTTCCTCCTTAGTTTTTGAATGAATGAACAGGGGCTGGTATGTGACCGCCTCTTTTGATCATTTTATCTGAATTTGAATTTCCTATATCTATAATCGGTGCATAGCCTAAAAGTCCGCCAAACTCTGCATAATCCCCTACTTCCTTTCCTGGAACAGGGATTATCCTAACTGCAGTAGTCTTGGCATTTATCATTCCTATTGCCGCTTCATCTGCAATCATAGCAGAAATTGTAGCTGGGCTTGTAGATCCTGGTATTGCAATCATATCAAGACCAACTGAGCAAACAGAAGTCATAGCTTCTAGCTTATCAAAGGTCAAATGTCCTCCATCTACTGCCTTAATCATAGCTTCATCTTCGCTTACTGGGATAAAGGCACCGGAAAGTCCTCCGACAGAAGCACTTGCCATAAGACCGCCCTTTTTTACAGCGTCATTGAGTAGGGCTAGGGCTGCTACTGTTCCGTGTCCTCCTACATTATCTATTCCAATCTCTTCTAAGATTCTTCCTACAGAATCTCCAATGGCTGGTGTTGGAGCTAGGGATAAGTCTAGGATTCCGAAGTTTTTGCCAAGTCTATCGCAGACATCTCTTGCTACAAGTTCTCCCATCCTGGTGATTTTAAAGGCTGTCTTTTTGATAATCTCACAGATTTCATTAATCGGAAGGTCATCCTTACCTGAAATTGCTGCCTTCACTACACCAGGCCCTGAAACTCCTACATTAATTACTGTATCTGCTTCACTTACTCCATGGAAGGCTCCCGCCATAAAGGGATTATCCTCTACTGCATTTGAGAATATTACAAGCTTGGCACATCCTAGGGCATCTGTATCCTTAGTTCTTTCTGCCAAATCTTTTACTACTTCCCCGCACATGGCTACAGCATCCATATTGATTCCTGCCTTGGTTGAGCCGACATTTACACTAGAACAAACTAGGTCAGTTGTGGATAGGGCCTTAGGGATAGATTTAATCAAGATCTCATCAGCCTTGGTCATACCCTTTTGGACTAGGGCAGAAAAGCCCCCTATAAAGTCAACTCCAACATCCTTGGCCGCCCTGTCGAGACATTCGGCAAAGGGAGTGTAATCGTCAAGGTCTGTTGCTGCCGCAATAAGAGAAATTGGTGTAACAGAAATTCTGTTATTAATAATTGGCACACCATAGATTGCAGAAACTTCCTTGGAAGTCTTGATGAAGTCCTTGCATTCTCTTAGGATTTTATCATAAATCTTGTCACATGCTTTTTTATAATCTTTGTCTATACAATCAAAAAGGGAAATACCCATAGTAAGGGTCCTGATGTCGAGATTTTCCTCATCTAGCATTTTGATTGTTTCAATAATATTATTCTTATCCATATTAAATCCTGTGCATAGCGTCGAAGAGCTTTTCGTTTTGGATTCTTATTTCGAGCTTGTTCTCTTCAGCCAAATCATCAAAGGCCTTCTTGATTTCAGCAAAGTCTGCCTTTGACTTTGTAAAGTCGATATTAAACATTCCTACAAATTGATCTTCCATTATAGTTTGGCTTAGATCAAGGATGTTGATATTGTATTCGTATAAGACTTTAGAAATCTTATAGATAATTCCTTCTTGGTCATTTCCTATGACTGTTAATATAGCTTTCATTTTTTCCTCCTAATGAGCCTTTTCTTACTAATGATTTTACCCTTTTATTAATTAGTGCAAAGAAAAAAGCCTTCATGGCTTATGGTGCAAGAAAAAAGACTAAAACCATCAAGGTCTTAGTCTAAGATTTTATTTGATTAGTTTTTGTATTTAAAGTAAGCTCTCCGTGTTGGGCGCTCTGAGCCGCTTGGGCTTGTTTTAACCCGAAAACTGCTTGCGGTAGATAGCTTGCAGTTAAGCGAAGCTTAACGCGTTTTCGTACAGGCTTGTTTTCTGCTTCGCAGAACCACTCCGTGGAGGGTCCTCCTTGAGCCGGACGGGCTTGTTTTCTGCTTCGCAGAACCACTCCGTGGAGGGTCTTCTACTGGCCAGACGGGCATTCTGCTTCGCAGAACCACTCCGTGGTGGGCACTCAATTAGCCGTGCAGGCTTGTTTTTTAATACCAACCATTATTAGCCCAAAATGCTTGAGCGTTTTCCCATGAACCGTATCTTCCGTATACGTATGAGTCTGCTGCTGCTTCTTGTTCTTCTGGGCTTGCTCCGTAGCCTACTAGGGATGGGTTTAGTTGGTATCTTCCGTAGTAGCCACCAGCTGGGTTATATGCTGTGTATGATCCGCCTGATTCTCTTTGAGCTATCCATTCTTTTGCCCAGTTTGAATCTCCTTGGTAAGAAGAGTAGTCTTCTTCGTATGAATCTTCATAGTAGTAATCGTTTGAAGGTTCTTCGTAATATACGTCTTCTGTGTATGTTGGCTCTTCATATGTTTGGTATGAAGCTTCTGCCTTAGCATTGTTTCCTGCTTTAGCTACTTCTTTTTCTTTACTTTGAGCCTTCTTGTTTCTTTCCTTGAATGATTTTAGAAGGTTGTTGTATACATATCCTTCTTTACCATCAAATTTAACCTTTACATATCCATTATCTGCTTCTTCGATAACTTCAACTACGTCACCTTCTTGTAGTACGCTTATTACATTTGATGAAAGTTGAGCTTCATCTCTGAAGTTTGCTGGAGCTACAACTTCTGTTTCAGATGTTACGTTAAACCATGGTGTTCCTACGAATGCTTCTTTTCCTTCGAAGTCAATTCTGTACCAACCATTAGCTTTTCCAAGAATTTCGTAAGATTTGTTTTCGTCATTGATTGTTCCAATAACGTTGTTCTTTTCTTCAGCAGTACTTCTTACGTTTACTGCTTTTGCCTTTTCTGTGTTAAGTTCGATTCTGTCAGCCTTTGCTTCCTTTGATCCGAAAGTAAATACTGATGGTAGTACTAGCGCTGCTGCTAGTGCGTATTTTGTGAATTTGTTCATTTATATCCTCTTTCTAATTTTCTTAATTTCAAAATTTAATTTCGCTTGTAATAATAGTTACTTTAATGCTTGAACGTCTGTATTGGCTGTGATAAATTCCACACCTTTAACGTTTT
>OJYO01000175.1_pt1 | contig 18988 bp, 17 predicted proteins | sample 1600971 | NCBI WGS metagenome assembly OJYO01 (sample SAMN04436979, study PRJEB24849) | human gut metagenome | biome: human gut; feature: NICU; material: stool | host: Homo sapiens | place: USA: Saint Louis, MO | collected 2010-08-08 | reverse complement strand
GCCCGCTACGACGGAGCGTCAGCTGGGGGAGGGGGAAGGTGGGCATCGGCGAGTCTCTCTGGGGTCGCGGTCCCGGGACCGGGACCTGTCTCAGCCTAGGCAGGACTGGTGCCGGTGCCGTGGTGCGACAGGGCCGTACACGTGCTACGTGCTCCTCACCACGATCGGGGCCCGCTGCCTGGTACATAGGATGGGCCCATGTCGACCATCCCTACACAGGACCAGGTGCGCGAGGCGCTCGGACGCGTCATCGACCCTGAGATCCGTCAGCCCATCACCGATCTCGGCATGGTGGAGTCCATTGACGTCAGCCCGGAGGGCGTGGTCACCGTCAGCGTCCTGCTGACCGTCGCCGGCTGTCCTCTCAAGGACACGATCACGGCCGACACCCGCAAGGAGGTCGGCGCGCTGGAGGGCGTTACCGACGTGCAGGTGCGCATGGGAGTCATGAACGACGAGCAGCGTGCCGCCCTGCGCAGCCACCTGCGCGGTGGGGAGGCGGAGCCTGAGATCCCCTTCTCCAAGCCTGGCAACCTCACTCGTGTCTACGCGGTGACCTCCGGCAAGGGCGGGGTCGGGAAGTCCTCGGTGACGACCAACCTGGCTGCGGCCATGGCCGCCCAGGGACTGAGCGTCGGTGTGGTGGACGCTGACATCTACGGCTTCTCCGTCCCCCGCATGCTGGGGGTGGACCACGTCCCCACCCAGCTCGACGGAATGATCGTGCCGCCGGTGGCGCACGACGTGAAGGTGATCTCCATCGGCATGTTCGTGGAGGACAAGCAGCCGGTGGTCTGGCGGGGCCCGATGCTCCACCGGGCGGTCCAGCAGTTCCTCTCTGACGTCTTCTGGGGGGACCTGGACGTCCTCCTGCTCGACCTGCCGCCGGGCACCGGCGACGTGACGATCTCGGTGGCCCAGCTGCTGCCCAAGGCTGAGATCCTCGTGGTCACGACGCCGCAGACGGCGGCGGCCGAGGTTGCCGAGCGCACGGGGCTGATCGCCACCCAGACCAAGCAGAAGGTCGTCGGCGTCATCGAGAACATGTCCTACCTGCCCCAGCCTGACGGCACGCGCCTGGAGGTCTTCGGCTCCGGGGGCGGCCAGGCTGTCAGTGACTCGCTGTCACAGGTGCTGGGCTACGAGGTCCCTCTGCTGGCTCAGCTTCCTCTGGACATCAAGCTGCGCGAGGGTGCGGACGTCGGCGTTCCCGCCACGGTCAGCGCTGGGGGCAGGCCGGCGGCTGACGCTCCGGCCGCGATCGAGCTGGCCCAGGTCGCTCAGCGCCTGGGGCACCAGGAGCGGGGCCTGTCAGGCATGAAGCTGGGTATCAGCCCGGTCTCTAGGTAGTCGGCGACACTCCTTCGCGGACCGAGGGGCCGGGAGCTCCCCACGCTGAGGAGCCAGCTGTGCGCTGGGGAGCGGTTCTCCGCACACTGAGGGGGCTCCCCCGCCCACGCCGTCGCCGCGTCCGTACCCACCTCCGTTCTCCCCACATTGAGGGGGGGGGCTCCCCGCAAGGCCAGCAGGAAAGGCCGGTACAGACCCGTTGAGGTCTCGTACCGGCCTTTCTGCGATTCGCGAGCGTGCGGGGGCGTTGTCTTCATCAGCGTGGTCTCATGCACGCGCCAGCCCGTGCTTCGCGAGCATGCAGGGGCGCGTCCTGGAGCCGCGTGCTCGGACTCGCGGTCGCTCTGGCGCGCTCAGACTCACTCGGTGTGCTCGGCCGCACCGTCGCGCACTCTGGGACGCTCTGGCACGTCCTGGCCCGCTCCTCAGACGCTGACCGTGAGCTGGAGAGAGCTATGCGTCGACGACGGCGGTCGCTGCCTCGCGACGGGTGCGTGCGGCTGCGTTGGCCGCACGGACGATCTCGCGGGGCGAGACTGGACGCGGGTCCCGAGCGCTGCTGTCAGTCGCGGCCGCCAGGGTGGAGGGGATCTCCACCATGGAGGAGACGTCGTTAGCGACGTCCGTGACAGCCTCAACAGCCTCGGACAGGAAGCTCCGCCGGCTGGAGTCCGTCTCGAGATCGTCGTCCCGCCCTTCGCTGCGGGGCTGCTCGCCATCCTCCGTGGCCTCCTGGCCCTCCTGGCCCTCCTGGCCAGCATCGTCCGTGCCCAGCCCGCCCTGAGCAGCGCTCTCGGGCACCGGCTCGTCCTGAGCGGCGCCGTCGGACTCCAGGCCCTCCTGGCCCGCGCCGTCGGCACCCGACTCACCCAGGCCGGCGTCGTCGGCCTCCGGCTTGTTGCTGCGGGACTCGTACTGAGTAGCGTCGTCGGCACCCGGCTCACCCAGGACGGCGTCGTCGGCGACCGGCTTGTTGCTGCGGGACTCGTACTGAGTAGCGTCGTCGGCACGCGGCTGCCCCAGGCCGGCGTCGTCGGCCTCCGCGGCGGCGTCGAGCTCTGCGTGCGTGACGTCGCTGTCCTCCAGCTGCGGGTCAGACGTCCCCTGCTCAGGCGTCTCAGACGGCGCGGGATCAACCGTCTGAGCGTTCGCCCGGCGGGTCTCCTCAGCCTTGTCCTCAATCATCTGCGACAGGGACTTGTTCGACCTGGACTGAGCGTCCTGTGAGATCGACGCAGCAGCGTCGTCGGAGTTCTTCTTGACGGTGGAGAGCACCGACTCAATGGGGCTGGTCAGGTCCCTGCGGATGGCGTCCAGGTCCTCGCCCAGCGCGTCCCGCACGATCTTGCGCGGGTCGTAGTTGCGCGGGTCGAGGTCCTTGAGACTGAGGTCGCCAAGCTCTGGGCCGACCTCCTCAGCGATCTGCTCCTTGGCGTTGTCGATGAACAGCCGCAGCTGACGGACAAGCTGGGTGAGCTTGCTCGTGTACTCGGGCAGCCGCTGAGGCCCCACGACGATCACAATGACGAGCAGGAGGGCTAGGAACTCGCCGCCGGAGATGCCAAACACGATCGCCAGTATATGGAGCGCCAGGCATCCCGTGGTCATCGTCCGCCCTGAGCGTCCTGCTGCCGCAGGACAGCGACGTCGCAGCGCCTTCCTCCCCCGGGCCGAGGCCAGGGCCCACCTACCACGCGTGCCCCCGCTCCCGCCTTCCTCTCCCGGGCCAAGGCCAGGGCTGCGCGTTCCTGGCCCCCAGGGCTGCGCCTCTTCCGCCCGCCGGGCTGTGGCTCCTCCCCCGCAGACCTGTGCCTCATTTCCCGGCCCGGGCTGTGCCTCATCACCGGCCCGGTACCCAGGGGCCGCAGCTCTCCGCTGTCGCTTCCCGATTCCTACCCGCACGAGACCTCGCCCAGCCAGATGGATCGCCGCAGCAACTGGGCGGCGCGGGCAGCTCCGGCGACGCGGTCAGCTCGGGCGGGACAGGCGGGACGGGCGACGCCCAGCCGCAAGGCGGCCGAGGACCTGGAAGAATAGGGCCGTGCGCGCCCTGCCGGGGCGCAACTGACGCAGGGAAAGGACACCGATGGGTGCCGACAAGACGCTGAGCTGGTCCTACACCGAGGAGTTCGTCCTCGAGGACGAGCTGACGAACCAGGCGCGTCTGCGCGGCCTGGAGCTGGGCACCTCCCCGGTCTCGCCCGCTACGGGCGCCACGCTGCGCATGCTGGCCGCCTCGGTGGCGGCGCGCTCGGTCGCGGAGATCGGCACCGGCACGGGGACCTCCGGCCTGTGGATCCTGTCCGGTATGGGGCCCGACGGCGTCCTGACCACGATCGACGTCGAGCCTGAGCTCCAGCGTGAGGCCCGCAGGGCCTTCGACGCCGCCGGGTACGCCAGCTCGCGCACTCGGGTCATTCAAGGACGTGCCTCCGACGTCATGCCCCGTATGGCACCACGCTCGTACGACATGGTCGTCCTGGACGTCGGCCCTGAGGAGTCGGCTGCGCTGGCTGGTCAGGCGCTGCGGATGCTGCGCGTGGGAGGCGTGCTCGCTGTCACCCGCGCCCTGTGGAACGACCACGTGGCGGACCCTGCCCGGCGCGACGCGACGACGGTGGCTGCGCGAGAGCTGGGCAAGGCGCTGCGTGAGGAGGACGCGCTGCTGACGAGCCTGCTCCCGGTGGGTGACGGTCTTCTGGTCTCCGTGCGCCGAGCCTGAGCTGGACGGTGCAGCTCAAGTGACCTGCACCGTTTTGGGCTCGCGCGGACCCACTCGTGGGTGTCGCCGTGCGCGCGCGAGGCGCTAGACACTTCCGCACTCGCACGGGCCCCACGCGTACCGTGGCCAGGCCACGCGCGCACCGAGCGCGGGTGGGCGTGGTCGCGGGCATCTGCCCCTTCAACGGCCAGGCCACGCGCGCACCGAGCGCGGGCTCGCGCGGTTCCCCCGCCTCGTGGACACAGCAAAGGGCCGGGTCCTGCCGGACCCGGCCCACGGCCGAAGACTCTTCGCCTGTGATCGCGTCAGATCTTGACTGAGCTCAGAGCCTCTTGGAGCTCACGGATCTCATCGGGTGAGATCTCGACGACAAGGCGGCCACCACCCTCCAGCGGAACCCGCATGATGATGGAGCGCCCCTCCTTGACAACCTCGAGAGGACCGTCACCGGTCCTGGGCTTCATGGCAGCCATGTGCTCCCCTTTCACGTGTATACACGCGGATCCTCACCGCGTGACCCCGCTCATTCTACGACATGGGCCGTGACCTAACCTCCAAAAGGTGGCCAAGTCCACTTACGTTCGACTACTGTGCGCTCGCGATGGCTGCAGGCGGGTCAGGCGTGGTCCGCACGAGGCCCTTCCCCCGCACGCACGCGCCGAGCGGCGCCGACGACGTAGTCGACAGCCTCCTCAGCCGTGTCAGCCAGGTGGAAGAGTCCCGGGTCGGCGGACGAGATCACGCCCTCGTTCACGAGCGTGTCACTCAGCCAGTCCACCAGGCCTCCCCAGAACTCCCGCCCGACCAGCACCACCGGGAATCCCTTGACCTTGCGGGTCTGCACCAGGGTGAGGGCCTCGAAGAGCTCGTCCATGGTGCCGTAGCCGCCGGGCAGGACCACGAAGCCGTCGGAGTACTTGACGAACATGGTCTTGCGGGCGAAGAAGTACCGGAAGTTGACGCCCAGGTCCACGTAGTCGTTCATGCCCTGCTCGTGCGGGAGCTCGATGCCCAGTCCCACGGAGACGCCGCCGGCCTGGTGCGCCCCCTTGTTCGCTGCCTCCATGACGCCTGGGCCGCCTCCGGTGATGACGGCGTAGCCCGCGCGCACGATGCCGGCACCGATCTGCTCGGCGACGGCGTAGGTCGGGGAGTCCGGGGCGGTGCGGGCTGAGCCGAAGACGCTGATGGCCGGACCGAGCTCAGCCAGGGCCCCGAAGCCCTCGACGAACTCCGCCTGGATCCGCATGACCCGCCAGGGGTCCTTGTGAAGCCAGTCAGTGTCATCGCGGCTGGACAGCAGCCTGGCGTCCGTGGTCTGGGACGGGATCTGGGTGCCGCGCAGCAGCACCGGCCCCTTGCGGTAGGACTCTCTCTTGCTCATGGGTCCGATCCTGCCCCACGGGGGCCCGCTCTTCTCCCTGCCGCTCCTGAGGAACAGGAAAACACCCGGTGAACGTTCAGACAGCCATCGTCGACACAGGCCCCGGAACGACGCTGACGCGGGGCGCGCGCCTGCTCAGCCAGCGGATGGACGCTACAGGCACCCGCTACGACGGCGTTATCGTCCTGATATGAGCACGAACCTGAGGATCCTGCGCGAGGACGACCCTGAGCACGCTGAGCTGCTCGCGCAGGGCTGGGCGATCACTGACCGCTCGTGGGGCGCTCGGCTGACCCTAGATGACGACGCAGACCTGTCAGCACTGCTGCAGGCCGTCACCACCGCCGAGGACGCTGGTTACCAGGTCCGCCGTCTAGAACCGTCTGACCTCCCGGCCCTCCGGGCGCTGGACGAGCAGGTGGCCCCGGACTTCCCGTCGACGCCAGCCTCCCACCACGAGGAGCTGCCGGCGGACCTCGGAGACCGTCTCCAGTCGGGTGAGAGCCTCGGGTTCCTGGCATGGACGGAGGGGGACGGCCCGGTGGCGTACACCTGGATGGACCGGCTTTCGGACCGGTGGGAGGTCGACCGCACCGGTGTCGTTGCTGCGCACCGACGCCGGGGACTGGCGGTCGCGGTCAAGGCTGCCTCTGTTCTGACTACCTACGCCCTGGGAGCCCGCTGCTGGGGCACCGGCGGAGCGTCCGTGAACACCGGGTCACTGGCGATGAACCGCGCGCTGGGCTTTGTGCTGGAGCCGCAGTGGCACACGCTCGTGCCTCCGGGCTCTTCGAGGCGCTGACACACCGGCACTAGCGGGACGAGGCTGCCGGCTCGTGCCTCGAGCAGGTTGGGATGCTGGGGCTCCGGCACCAGAAGGACGAGGCCGCTGGTTCGTACCCCGAGCCTCTCGGGGGTGCTAGGCCGTGTCGCACCGTGCCCGGCCGGGAGGCTGACTGCTAGCCAGTCCTGGCCAAGCGGGGAGACGGTCCGAAAACGGACACGCCGAGATCACAGTGCTAGCCAGCCCTCGCCAAGCGGGGAGACGCCTCCACGACGGGCCAGTCCTCCAGGTAGGTCGGGGCCAGTTCTCACCCCTCAGGGAGACGCCTCCACGAGACCGTTGCGAGGGTTGCGCCGAAAGCCAGGCCTCACCGCACGTGGAGCTGGCGTGCCGCCTCGGTGATCGTTCCCGACAGGGAGGGATAGACGCTGAAGGCGTTCATCACCTGCTCGACCGTCATCCGGTGTGTCACAGCCAGCGTCACTGCCAGCACCTGCTCACTGGCGGCCCTGCCCACGATGACCCCACCTAGGACCTCTCCGCTTCGACGCCGGGAGAAGAGCTTGACGAATCCCTCGTTGACTCCTGACATCTTCGCACGGGGGTTGCGGGCCAGCGGAACGGTTGTGGACACGGCGTCGTAGGCCTCAGCCTCCTTCTCCCCGATACCGATCGAGGCGATCTCCGGCACCGTGAAGACCGCGTGGGCCACGGTGCCGACCTCCAGGGGAGCCACCGCGTCGCCCAGGGCGTGTCTCATGGCGATCCTGCCCTGCATCGCGGCTACCGAGGCCAACGGCAGGACTCCAGTGCAGTCACCGGCCGCGTAGACACGGTAGGCCGTGGTCCGCGAGACTCGATCAACCTTGACGTGCCCGGAGCCGGTCAGCTCGACACCCGCCTCCTCCAGGCCCAGGGAGTCAGTGGCGGGGTACGGCCCCCACCGCCATAAGGCAGTGGGATCCGTAGACAACCCTGCCGTCAGCCAGCTCGACCTCGACGTACTCTCCCTCAGGCCCGGCGTCGCCATCGTCCCTCACGACGTGGGCAGCCACCGCCCGGGCACCGGAGAGCACCTGCATGCCGCGAGCGCGGAAGCGGGTGTCGACCAGGTCGGCGGCGTCGGCATCGACCGTTGGTAGGAGCCGTTCACGACTGGAGACGAGCGTGACTCGGCTCCCCAGGGCGAGGTAGGCGCCCGCGAACTCAGCCCCTGTCACGCCCGAGCCGACGACGATGAGGTGCTCGGGCAGCTCGTCAAGGTCGTACAGCTGCGTCCAGGTCAGGATGCGGCGACCATCCGGCTCGGCGCGGGGCAGGCGACGCGGCCGGGCGCCGGTGGCGACCAGGACGACGTCGGCGTGAAGGTCCTGAGAGAGACGAGCGGCATTCGGACCAGCGGGCGTCGCGCTCGTCTCAGCCTCCAGGTCCTCGTCCCCTAGGCCCTCGTCCTCCAGGTCCTCGTTCCCTAGGCCCTCGTCCTCCAGGTCCTCGTCCTCTAGACCCTCGTCCTCCAGGTCTTCGTCCTCCAGGCCCTCGTCCTGCGGGTGGTCGGTGGCAGTGGGAGCGCCGAGCCAGGGTCCCGTCACGGGATCCACGTGGACGGTGCGCGTTCCCGTCTCGTCGAGGCCTCCTAGCCGGGCGCGACCGCCGAGGACCTCGACGCCCCGGTCCGCCATGAGCGCCGCGAGGTCACGGGACTGTTCCGCGGCCAGGCGCCGTACGCGCGCGTTGAGCTCTACCGCGTCAGGCCGGCGGCACCGGCCACGCTGGTCCGGTCCGTCAGACCGGTCGAGCTCGTCGGGCCGGTCAGTCCGGTCGTGCTGGTCAGTCCGGTCATGCCGGTCGTGCTGGTCAGTCCGGTCTGGTTGGTTGGTCCGGCCACGCTGGTCCGGCTGGTCGGGACGGTGAGGCCGACTCAGCTGGCTGGGGTGGTTGACTCCGTGCGGCCCGGTCGCGGAGGCGTCCAGCGCCTCGGCCGCGGCAACGAGCGTCTTGGAGGGGACGACGTCGGTCAGCACGGCCGACCCTCCTAGCCCCCGGTCCTCGACCAGCTTGACCTGCGCCCCGAGCTGGGAGGCGACGAGCGCAGCCTCGTAGCCGGCGGGTCCGCCCCCGATGATGACGACGCGCTGGCCGCGGCGCACCGGTGAGGCGTCGTCAGGACGGACAGATGCAGCAGCGGTGCTCATCCCACCATCATGCCCGAGCCTTTAGTCCCAGGAGCCGGTTCGGCGAGTGGAGCCTCGATCTCCGTCGTCGCGCGGCACCCCGCCAGGCCCGCACACGAGGCCGAAGATCCTGTGTCTGGCACCACTCATGACAGCCGTCACGTAGTCCTCGGAAAGGTCCGTGAGAACGGTACCGTCATCTGTCATGACTGAGTCTCCTGCGGCCGCCTCCCTCTCGCTTGTCGACACTGACGCCGTCGCCGCCTGGATCAGCGAGGATCCTGACGAGACCACGCGAGAGGAGCTCACCTCCCTGCTAGCCCGTCACGAGGACGGGGACACGACGGCGACGGCGGTGCTGGCCGACGCCTTCTCCTCCACCCTGCAGTTCGGCACGGCCGGGCTGCGCGGGCGCCTGGGTGGCGGTCCGAACCGCATGAACCGCGTGGTCGTGATCCGCGCCGCCGCTGGCCTGTCGGCCTACCTGCGCGAGCAGCTCGGCGACGGCTTCACGGTGGTTATCGGCTACGACGCTCGCCACGGCTCGGAGGTCTTTGCTCGTGACACGGCCTCCGTGGTGACTGGCGCGGGCGGGCGGGCGATCCTCTTCGATCGCTCGTGCCCGACCCCTGCACTGGCCTTCGCGTTGCGAGACCTGGGCTACGACGCGGGGGTCATGGTCACCGCGTCCCACAACCCTCCGCAGGACAACGGATACAAGGTGTACCTGGGCGGTCGCGCCGTGACCGGGTCCGGCCAGGGCGCGCAGATCGTGCCGCCGTACGACGCCGAGATCGCGGCGAAGATCGCCGCCGTGGGCCCGTTGTCGGAGGTCGCGATGCCTAAGTCCGGCTGGGACACGATCGGCGAGGAGGTGCTGACTGAGTACACCCAGATTGCCGCTCGCGCCGCTCGTATGGGAGCTGCTGCACCGTTGAGGATCGTGCTGACCGCGATGCACGGCGTGGGTGGGCGCATCTGCCTCGATGCCCTCCAGCAGGCGGGCTTCGAGGACGTCCAGGTGGTGTCCGAGCAGTTCGAGCCGGACCCTGACTTCCCCACGGTGACCTTCCCCAACCCTGAGGAGCCTGGCGCGCTTGACCTGGCTCTGTCGATGGCGCGAGAGGTCGGCGCGGACCTGGTGCTGGCTAACGACCCGGACGCCGACCGCTGCTCCGCCGCGATTCCGGACGAGCACGCTCCTGGTGGGTGGCGTCAGCTCACTGGCGACGAGGTCGGCTCTGTCCTGGGCGAGCAGGCGGCTGAGCTTGCGGCCTTCGCCGGCACGGGGATCCTGGCTAACTCGATCGTCTCCTCCCGACTGCTGCGTAAGATCGCGCAGGCTCACGGCCTCGGGCACCGTAACGCGCTGACGGGCTTTAAGTGGATCAGCCGCGTGCCCGGGCTCGTCTTCGGTTACGAGGAGGCCTTGGGCTACTGCGTCGACCCTGAGCACGTGCGGGACAAGGACGGGATCTCCGCGTCTGTGCGGCTTGCGGTGCTGGTCTCTGTGCTCAAGCAGCAGGGACGCACCGTGACCGACCTGCTGGACAGGCTCGCTCGTGAGCACGGCCTGTACGCGACGAGTCCTCTGAGTGTGCGGGTCGAGGACCTGTCCTTCATCACCGACGTCATGGATCGGCTCCGGGCGGGCGGAGCACCGGCCCAGCTGGCGGGCTCCCCGGTGGTGGACGTCTTTGACCTGCTCGACGGCGCCTCGGACGGGAACGGCGGCCAGCTGCCTCCTACGAACGGCATCATCATCAAGACTGCTGCTGACGACCGAGTCGTCATTCGTCCTTCCGGCACCGAGCCGAAGCTCAAGTGCTACTGCGAGGTTGTTGTCCCGGTGGATGTTGACGAGCCTGTCGAGGTCGCCCGCCGGACGGCATCTGATCGCCTCGAGGCGATCAAGCGTGATCTGCGAGGGGTCCTGGGCCTGTCACGAGCCTGAGTGCGTGCGCCGGGCCGGCTTGAGCCGGGGCGCACCCGCCGAGCCAGCATGAGCCGGGGCGCGTCCACCGGGCCGGCTTGAGCCCAGCCGACCGGGAGCCCGCGCAGGCCCAGACCCAGACCCAGACCCAGACCACGCTAGTGCCCAGCCGAACCAACCCTGCCCGCACGTGCAGCCCCAGACCCGGCGCTATGCTCGCCGCCACGTCGAGGCCGCCCGAGGCATATATGTTGATTCGATGTAGCACGTGTCAGTAACTCGCATCAGTAACACGTGTCACTCTCGTGGTCAATATATCTACCCCGGGGCGCTCTGTCCGTCACAATAGGACCGTCGATAGCAGCCCTCTGGCGGAGGCATCCATGGCGCGCAGAGTGACATCCCAGAATGTGGCCAACAGGGCCGGAGTCTCCCGGACCACGGTGAGCCTCGTGCTCAACAACCGTGCCGACTCGATCCCCGAGGAGACTCGCCGCAGGGTACTTGAGGCAGCAGCCTCACTCGGATATGTGCCGTCGGCCGCCGGCCGAGCACTGCGCAAGGGCGGCAGTGACCTGATCCTGGTGATCCAAGCCGGCGGAGAGGCGGCCGACCTCAGCGACAGTATGTGGCAGGCCTGCGCCCAAGGCTTTCAGGAACGCGGCCTGACCACGGTCTTCTCACGGACTGCTGGCATGACAACGCCGCTACGCACCCTGCTCCAGGAGTTGCGCCCACGAGCCATCCTCTCTCTCGTCCCCCTCTCCCCCGGTGACTCCAGCCTGGTATCCGCACTCGGGATCCCGCTGGTCGCTCCCGGCAGCGACCACGAGGCATCTTTCGATGAGCTTCAGCGGGCACTTGGCGTCATGCAGGCCAGTTACCTGCTCTCTCACGGGCGCCGTCGGCTCGTCTACGCCTCGTCGGACGCGCTCCCGTCTGACGGCGCCGTTCTCCTCGAGCGCCGCAGCGCCTTCATCTCCACCGTCAGCGACAGTGACGGGGCCGTCCTCGTGGGCACGATTCACTGCGACCCGCACTCACCACGATCCGTCGAGAACCTCTGCGATCAGCTTGACGGTCTCGCACGCACTCACGCCTGTAGCTTCGACGCCGTCGCCGCCTTCAACGACGACGTCGCCGCAGCCTGCCTGCGGGCGCTAGCTCGTCTCGGCCGCCAGGTCCCGCGCGACGTCTGCGTCATCGGCGTCGGCAACCTTGCCCTCGGCCAGTATCTGAACCCAGCGCTCACGACGATCGAGCTTGACGCTCAGGGGGCCTGGACACAACAGGTCGTCGAGACTGTCATGGAAGTGATCGCAGCTCAGCAGCACACGGGAACGGATGATCACCGTCAGCCTGGCAGGGCCGATGCTCAGCGTCAGCCCGCCGGAACCTACCCCCGGCAACAGCCTGGCAGGGCCGCACCCCGTCAGCAGCCCAGCGGGTCCCACCTCCCGCAGCAGCCCAGCGGGTCCCACCTCCCGCAGCAGCCCGGCGGGTCCCACCTCCGTCAGCAGCCCGGCGGGTCCTACCTCCGGCAACAGCCCGGTGGAACCGGCACGCGACAGCGCTCGACCGGGCACCTCTCCTGGGCACAGTCCGCCTCGCAGCCAGCCTCGCTGCCCACCTTGCAGCCGGGCGAGGAAGAGCTCCTGGCCAGCGAGACGGATGAGGTCCGGGATCCGGTTTCAGAAAACGCCGGCATCGACGTCCTCATGCCCGGGCTGCGGGTAGTCGTACGCGAGTCCGCCTGATGCAGGTGGTGGCACGCCGGCCTATCGACCGACGCGCCACCACGCCTCATCACGCTCCCGGAGCTGTCCCGCCCGGAACTGGCGCTCACACGCCAGGTCGGTACACAGCCCCAGGTCAGCACCGAGCATTCACACCCCGGACCGGCGCGCCTCCGCCCCGGATCGGTGCTCCGTCGGGAGGCCCAGCGCCTCCGTCCTGGACCGGTATTCCAGCCGGCGGCCTAGCACCTCCGCCCGGACCGGTGCTCCACCCGGCGGCCCAGCGCACCAACGCCCCAGACCGGTGCCGGCCACTCACGCCACTGCTCGCGCTCCGACGGCGCCCCGCAAAGTCGACGCCCCGTGTGACAGCGCGTACACCACGCCTGCCAGCACCGCGATCACACCCCCGACGCTCAGTCCCATCACGACTGCCAGCGCCAGGCCACCCAGGCACGTCAGCACGCCGACCACCGCCGATCCGAGCAGCAGGGCGCGCGGCGTACGCACCCACGGCAGCATGCTCGCCGCCGGAGCCGCGATGAGCGCGATCGGCAGGATCGTGCCCACAGCGGGCACGAGCGCCCCGATCGTCAGACAGATCAGTGCGAGCATGACCGCCTCGACGGCCTTGCTGCTCGCCCCGCCGGCCCGGTACCCCACCGGGTCGAAGCACCAGAAGATGAGGTGCCTCCCGCCCGCCAGGACCACCAGCAGCGTCATGGCCAGCACCAGGACCGTCAGGACGACGTCTGTGTGCGAGACGTTGAGGAGAGAACCGGTGAGGAAGCTGTCAATCTTCAGGGGAAGCGGCGCGAACCAGGTGTTGAGCAGGTACCCCAGGGCGAAGCCGATCGCGAGGACCGCTCCGGCAGAGCTCTGGGAGGACAGCCCGGCCTGGCGTGTGAGCCAGCCCGTCATCGCGGCCATCGGCACGCACATGATGACCGCACCGATGAGCGCAGCAGTCCACACCACCTCATAGCCGGGCCGCCCCGAACCCAGCACGCGGCTGAGAGAGGTGACGACGACGACGAGACTCACCGCCCCAGGAAAGGTGGCGTGCGTGAGGGACTCCGTGAGAAAGACCTTGCGACCCACCAGGGCCAGCGCGCCGACCACGCCGGACAGGCAGCCCATCATGATCGCCTCCACAGCCGGCAGAGCCAGCAGCTCCAGGCTGACACTCATGGCGCCACCACCTTCTCCGGCCGTCCAGCCCCGTCCTGCGCGGCCTGCCTGGGCGAGTCCGTGAGCCGCCAGGGGCCGACACGCGTCAGGACCGAACGCACGGGCACTGCCGCGACAAGGAAGACAGCCATGATGAGAACCACTACCGCCTGCGGAGAGACGGGATGAGGACTCGGGGCAACCGCAGCCAGCATTCCCAGGTACGCCGAGACCACGCCGACGCCCAGAGCGATGAGCGTCATGGACCTCACGCTGCGTCCCAGCACTCTGCCCGTCGCCGCCGGCAGGATGATGTAGCCGATCGCAAGAAGGGTACCGACCGCCACCGACGAGCTGACGACGATCGCCGCAACGGACATGTTGAGCAGCAGGTCGAGGGCGAGGGGACGCAGGCCCCCGGCCCACGCACCCACCTGATCGAAGGCGAGCAGCACCTGCTCCTTCCATGTCAGTGCGACCAGGACCAGCGCGACGACGCTGACCAGCACCGCCTGCGAGAACTTCGCGTCCGTCGCGCTCAGCAGACGTCCGAACATGAGGGCCTCAAGCTGACCCGACATGTCCCCCTTGGCCAGAAGCAGCACGAGACCGACCGAGAAGAAGGTCGTCAGCACCACAGCAGTCCCCGCCTCCGAGGCCTCGCGCCGTGCCCGGTACCCGACCCAGGTGAGGACCGCCGCCGCCACGACGCCCGCAAGGCTCGCAGCAGGGACGATCCCCTCCGTGCCCAGGTAGACGGCGCCAGCCACGATTCCCGGAAAGACGGCGTGAACCAGGGCCTCGGCCTGGAACTCGGCGCAGCGTAGGTTGACCGCCACGCCCACGATCGCGCACACGACTCCCAGCACGACCAGCATCACGAGAGGGCGGAACAGGTAGGGCGCGCTAGCCAGAGTTGTCAGGCCTGGCACCCCCTGCACGAGGAGGCGCAGAGCCTCCACGAGCTCGGCGATCACCATCATGATGCCCGAGCCTCCCCACGCGCCCCCGCTGCGGCCTCCAGACCACCCGCGGCGGCAGACGGTGCTGCCGTACCGAACGCCTGGTCGATGTAGTGGGGCACCAGCACCTCCTCCCGCGGCCCGAAGGCGATCTGCCGACCCGCGAGCAAGGCGACCTGCTCACACACCTCCTCCGCGAGAAGAAGGTCGTGCGTGGAGACGATGACCGCCACACCCTCGGACTTCATGGACCGCAGCACCTCCAGCAGCGCCTGCCGGTTGGGCTGGTCCAGGCCGTTGAAAGGCTCGTCGAGAAGGACCAGACGCGGCTGAGCCGCGATGCAGCGCGCCAGCAGGACCCGCTGCCGCTGTCCGCCCGAGAGCTCCCCGAATCGACGACGGCGCACGTGCGCCAGCCCGACAGACTCCAGCGCCTCCACGCACCGCGCCCGTGTCGCCCGTCCGGGGAACCGGCCGAGGCCGAGCGCCGGGTAGGTTCCCATGAGGACGACGTCGAGCGCAGTCACCGGGAAGCTTGGGTCCAGATCGGCGGTCTGCGGCACGTAGCCGATCGAACCGCGCGGTGCGCGACCGGCGGGGGCCCCGCAGACAGTCACGCTCCCCTCCACGACTGAGACCATTCCTACCAGCGCACGCAGCAGCGTCGTCTTCCCCGAGCCGTTGGGCCCGACGAGGGCCAGGGCCTCACCGGGAGCGACGGACCCGTTGACCCCACTGAGCACCGGGGTGCTGCGGTAGGCCAGGCTCGCCTGACGGATGTCCACCGTGGGCACGAGCTGCTGAGAGGACGGGCCGCTGCCCGGTCGCGGACTCACAGCATCAGCCTGTAGGACCTGACCGTCCAGACGGGTCACTTGATCGTCTCCTTGGGCGCCCAGGAGCTCAGGTCCTGCGGCAGAGGCGCGACCGTTCCCGACCAGGCCAGAGTCAGGTTCGTGACGTTGTGGGCCACCGAGCCGATGTAGGTCTCACCGTCCGACCCAGCCGTGCCCAGCGAGTCTCCATACAGTGCCTCGTCACCGATCACCGCGCGGACGCCCGCCAGGGCCGCGACCTTCTCCACGGACTTGGGGTTGTTGGAGTTCTCCGCGAAGATCGCCGGAGCCCCGGAGGCCTTGACCTGGTCGGCAGTCTCCTGGATCTTCTGGGCAGTGGCGTCCTGCTGGGCGTTGAAGTCGCTGAGCGCGGCGCCCTCGAAGCTGACCCCGTAGTGGTCGGAGAAGTAGCCGAAGGCGTCGTGGCTGGTGAACAGCACCCGAGACGCCGAGGGCACACTGTCCAGCGACTCCTGAGCCCACTGGTCGAGCTCCGTCAGACGCTTGACGTACCCGTCGACGTGGTTGCGCAGCGTCTCAGCGCTGGCCGGTGCCGCCTTCTCCAGTGCGGCACCGATGTTGCGGACCTGGATGAGCGCGTTGGCCGGCGAGGTCCACACGTGGGGGTCGTAGCGGAACTCCGGCTCCGACTCGCCCTCCGCGGGCGGGAACGGCCAGGTAGCCACCTCAACAGCCGCCACGCCCCGGTCGACCGTGTACGGCAAGTCCTTCTCCTTGGCCTTGCGCGCGTCCATGTCATCGAGCTCGTCGGCAGTCAGGACCCCGGAGGTGACGACCATCGTGCCGTGGAACCCGGTCGCCTTGACGGCGTCGTCGAGGAAGTGCTCAAGGTCCACCCCGCTGACCAGGAACATGTCCGCCTCGGACAGGGCCTTGCTCTGAGCGGCAGTCATCTCGTGTTCGTGGGCGGAGGCGTTCGGCGCGAGCAGGCAGGTCAGGGTCAGGTGGGTGGAGGCCGACGACGGGTCCGCACCGAGCTCCTCAGTCGCACCGTCAGCACCGGTGCGGGTGAAGGCAAGCTCCTCGCCGCCAGAGGCGATCTGGGTGACGTAGTCGCAGATCTGCGTCGTCGAGGCCACCACGGAGATCGTCTCGCCGTTGGAGGCGTGCGTCCCAGCCTGCGGCGAGGAGGAGCAGGAGGCGACGGCGGGCAGGGTCAGGGCCAGGGCTCCTACGACAGTACTCACGCGCAGGAACCGAGATCGTGTTGTCATCATAGGTCCACCTTAGTTTCGGGTAACCGAAACTTCAACTGTGGCGCGCGTCCCCTCGCCCACGCTGCGAGTCAGATTCCACACACGACAAGACCCCCGGATCAGGGGCCTGCCAGGCCCACGGCCAGCGGCACGAGCACGTCACGGACAAGACCCCCGGATCAGGGGCCTGCCACCTGGGCCGCCCGATCCGGGGGTCTTGCGCTACGCCGGGCTAGCGGGACATCCCGCCCAGGATCGCCTCGGTCGCCGAGACCCCCAGGCGTGAGGCGCCCGCCTCCACCATGGCCACCGCCGTGGCGGCGTCACGGATACCACCCGAGGCCTTGACGCCCAGTCGGTCACCGACCGTGGCCCGCATGAGCTCCACGGCGTGGACGCTCGCGCCACCGGCCGGGTGGAAGCCGGTCGAGGTCTTGACGAAGTCCGCGCCCGCACGCTCCGCCGCCTCGCAGACAGCCACGATCTCCTCGTCCGTCAGCGCCGCGGACTCGATGATGACCTTGAGGACCGCCTTCCCCACAGCCTCCTTGACGGCACGGATGTCCGCCTCGACGCCGTCGTAGTCATGCTCCTTGACCAGCCGGAGGTTGACGACCATGTCTACCTCGTCAGCACCCTTAGCCACCGAGTCGGCCGCCTCGGCAGCCTTGACGCTCGTGGCGTGCGCGCCCGAGGGGAAGCCACACACGGTCGCCACGTGCAGGCCCTGCGGCACCTGCACAGGCAGCTGGTTCGGAGAGACGCACACCGAGTACACGCCGAGCTCCGCCCCCTGGGCGATGAGCGCGGCCACCTGCTCGGTAGTGGCCTCGGGCTTGAGGAGGGTGTGGTCGATGATCGCGGCGATCTCAGCACGAGTGGCCATCAGGGTCCTTTCAGTCAGGTCGACGGCCAGGACACAGCCGGTCGCAACCGGGTGGCCGCCGCGCGAGTGCATGGGCCAGCCTAGGTGCCTCAGTGCCCCGCAGCCAGGAGGATGAGCTCGCGGCACACCCGGTAGCTGGCCTCAAAGCTCGGTAGCGGCAGGAACTCGGCCGAGGAGTGGAATCCGTGGGCGCCGGTGAAGACGTTCGGGGTGAAGATCCCCTGCGTCGACAGCCACGACCCGTCCGTCCCGCCGCGCATGGCCAACGGGATCGGGGGGATACCCAGGCGCTCCAGGGCCGTGTAGACGTGGGCGATCGCCTCCTCAGCCTGGGCGGTGCGAGCATCAGCGAGGTTGGCGTAGACGTCGTCGACCTCCATGACGATCCTCGCGCGCGGGTGGTCCCGGGCCACCTGACGCACGATCTCACCGAGCCGCGCCTTACGCGCCTCGTATTGCTCGCGGTCGTGGTCACGCACGGAGACCGTGAGCACACAGGTCGACTGGTTGCCACGGACGTCGTGGACCCAGGTGTATCCCTCACGCCCCTGCGTACGTTCCGGCGTCTGGGCAGGGTCCAGGAGCGCGACGACCTCGTGAGCCACGAGGATCGGGTTGACCAGCACGCCCTTGGCACTCATCGGGTGGGCGCAGACCCCTTCGACGCGGATCGTCACCGTCGCGGCGTTGAAGGTCTCCTCCACGACCTCCCCGATCTGGCAGGAGTCCAGCGTGTAGGCCCACCGGACCGGGAAACGGTCAAGGTCCAGGGTGCGTACGCCGCGCAGCCCGATCTCCTCGTCCGGGACGAAGGCGAGGTAGATGTCGCCGTGTCCCTGCTCAGAGTCATCGGCGTCACCGGTCACGCCGCGCTCACCGGTCACGCCGGGCACGCCGCGCTCACCGGTCACGCCAGGCACGCCGCGCTCACCGGGCTCACCGGGCTCACCGGGCTCACCGGCTGTACGGTCACCGGCGCCCTCGCCGCCGGGCACCCCGCTTCCGTCGCCGGCAACGCCGGACTCTCCAGCTGCACGGTCCTGGGCCAGGATCCGGGTCACCAGCTCCATGACGGTGGCCACTCCGGCCTTGTCGTCCGCACCGAGCACGCTCGTGCCGTCCGAAACCAGGATCCGCTGCCCCGCGTACTGAGCCAGCTCCGGGTGCTCGGACTGAGCGATACGCCGCTCCACGCCGTCGTCCCCGGTCCCCTGGACGAGGTCCCCGCCCTCGTAGTCGACGACCCTGGCCCGCACCGAGGGGCTCAGCCCGGCGTCGGCTGTGTCCAGGTGCGTGCAGAAGCCGATCGCAGGCACGCCCGCCTGGGTGGCCGGGACTCGCGCGGTCACGACGGCGGTGCTCGAGACGTGGACGTCGGCCGCCCCTGCGCTGCGGAGCTCCTCCGCCAGCAGCCGGGCGAGCCCCCACTGCCCCGGGCTGGAGGGGACGACGTCGCAGGCGGCGTCAGACTGGGACTCGATGGCGCTGTAGCGCAGGAAGCGCCCGGCCAGGCTGTCCTGGAGGCGGACGTCAGTCAGCGGCCTCATCACACCAGGCGGTCCAGGACAACACCGGCCTCGCGGCGAGCCACGGCCTCCTGCGCCGGCTGGGAACCGGCCTCACTGACGCAGAGGCCACCAGCCAGGGCCTCCAGCGCACGTCCGAAGCGCTCGGGCGTGGCCGTGTGCAGGGTGAGCAGCGGCTGCCCCCTGCGCACGGTGTCTCCGGGCTTGGCGTGCATCTCGACCCCGGCCACCGCCTGGACCGGGTCCTCCTTGCGGGCCAACTTGCTTATTTTATCGAACGACCCAATCGGTTTATTGCACACTGTCGTTTA
>OJYO01000174.1_pt1 | contig 19015 bp, 16 predicted proteins | sample 1600971 | NCBI WGS metagenome assembly OJYO01 (sample SAMN04436979, study PRJEB24849) | human gut metagenome | biome: human gut; feature: NICU; material: stool | host: Homo sapiens | place: USA: Saint Louis, MO | collected 2010-08-08 | reverse complement strand
GACTGGGAGGGCGCGGCCGGAGGCGAGGGCGTCGCGCTCGTCCCGCCCGACGCCGTCGGCCTCTACCCGCTCAGCCAGAACGATCCGGGTGGGTCACCACGCAACCACCTGCCGGTGCGGGTCACTGGGCTGGAGAAGGCGGGGGCGATGGTCACCGTGCGCCTGGCCGTGGCCGGCCCGCAAGGCACGGACCAGCATCTGTCCGCCGTCGTGACCGCGGGGGCCGTGGCCGATCTTGGCATCGAGGTCGGTGCCTGCCTGAGCGCCGTGGTCAAGGCCGTCCAGGTCCGAATCCTCCCCGCGCCTGTCCCCTCCCCGTAGGCGCCTGCGCCAGCGCGCGGCAATGGTGGCCCCCGCAGTACCTGGTTCGCGCGATAAGCCCGCCATAGCCTGGAGGCGAGTCAGAACACGCCCCAATCTGAGGAGAACACGGTGACTGCGCAGTCTGCACCCACCATTCCCGACACCATGAAGGCCGTCATCATGCGCGCCCCCGGCGACATCGTCGTCGAGGAGGTCCCGGTCCCCCACGTCGCAGCGCCCGGCGACGCCGTCATCAAGCTGGCTGCCGCCTGCATCTGTGGCTCGGACCTGTGGCCCTTCCGTGGTCTGCAGCCGGTGGAGAACCAGCGCATGGGGCATGAGTACGTGGGCACCGTCGTCGAGGTCGGTGAGGAGGTCTCCACCCTCAAGGTCGGCGACTTCGTCATCGGCTCCTTCATGGTCTCTGACTCCACCTGTGAGATCTGCCAGGCAGGCTTCCCCTCGCACTGCGCCAACGCCGGTTCCTACACCGGCAGCCAGGCCGAGTACATGCGTATCGAGCAGGCGGACGGCACGCTCGTCGTCGTGCCCGGTGGGGCGCCGCAGGACCCCGAGCGCCTGGCCGACTACCTGGCCGCCTCCGACGTGCTGGGCACCGGCTGGTTCTCCGCCGTCGCCGCGCAGGCTGGCCCGGGCAAGACCATCGCGGTCGTAGGCGACGGCGCCGTGGGGCTGTCCGCGGTCCTGGCTGCCAAGACCCTGGGCGCGGAGAAGGTCATTGCCTTCTCCCGTCACGAGGACCGCGCCCAGCTCGCTCGCGAGTTCGGGGCCGACGTCGTCATCGCCGAGCGAGGCGAGGAGGGTGCGGCCAAGGTCAAGGAGCTGACCGGCGGCCTGGGCGCGCACGGCGTGTGCGAGGCCGTGGGAACCCAGGAGTCCATGGACCAGGCCCTGGCCTCCTGCCGCCCAGGCGGTTACGTCGGCTTCGTGGGCGTCTCCCACGACCAGAAGATCGACGGACAGGACCTGTTCTTCCGTCAGGTCCACCTGCTGGGCGGGCCGGCTCCGGTGCGCCGCTTCCTGCCTGATCTCATCCAGCGAATCCAGGCTGGCCAGATCCACCCCGGCAAGGTCTTCACCTCCCGCATTCCGCTGGAGCAGGCGGCCGAGGGCTACAAGGCCATGGACGAGCGCCGCGAGATCAAGGTGATGCTTGAGGTGTGACCCCTCCCGGTACACCTAGCGGTTATCCCCCCAACGGGTGGGCCGACGGCGCAGCGCAAGCGGCGGCGTCGGCCCACCTGCGTGCCTGGCTGACTGGCGGCGGGCGATGCTACGGCAGCGTCCTCTACGATGAGCCGGGCGCCAGGACACAGGTGGCGCAGGAGTTCGTGTCGGTGGCAGGCGGGAGGATCGGGCCATGAGCTACGTCGACCCCCGCGCAGTGCGCAAGGAACGCGGTGCCTTCTTCACGCCCGAGCCGATCGCCTCCTTCATCGCACGGTGGGCGCTGCGCGAGGGCAGCGATCGCGTGCTGGAGCCCTCGTGCGGGGAGGCTGTCTTCCTGCGCGCCGCAGCCGCACGCCTGAGCGAGCTGGGAGGCGGCGGCCAGGAGTCCCAGCTGGTCGGGGTGGACCTGGACGCGGCCTCGGTTGACCGCGCACGGCGGCTCCTGGAGGCCGATGGCACCCAGGCACGTCTGAGCGTCGGGGACTTCTTTGACTTCCTCGCCCCCGCGCCGGTCCAGGCGGTCATCGGTAACCCGCCTTATATCCGCTACCAGGACTTTCGCGGACCTAGCCGTCTCAAGGCGCAGCGGGCGGCGCTCGCCCAAGGAGTCCGCCTGACCAACCTGGCCTCGTCCTGGGCCGCCTTCACCGTGCACGCCACCAGCTTCCTGGCCGAGGGTGGCCGGCTGGGACTCGTGCTTCCGGCCGAGCTGCTCAGCGTCAACTATGCCGCCGAGGTCCGCGAGTACCTGCTGCGCTCCTTCACGGCGGTGCGCCTGGTGCTGTTCACGCAGCGCGTCTTCCCCGACGTCCAGGAGGAGGTGGTCCTCCTCCTGGCTGAGGGCTTCTCCCACCACGGCCCCGGGGTCGATCACTTTGAGCTGGTCCAGCTGGCGAACCTGGCGGCCCTGGAGTGCAGCAGCGAGCCCAGCACCTGGCGCCCTCAGCGCCGCGGAGACCGCTGGACCCCGGCCCTGGCCTCCTCACCGGCCTACGCCCTGCTCACCGGCGGTCAGGCCAGCACGCTGCCTGCCGCGCAACCGGCCCAGGCGCGCCAGGTGCCGGTGATGACGCCTGAGGGCCCAGATGCCACCCCGCTCTTTGGCGAGCTGTCCACCTGGGGCAGGATCGCGCTGGGCGGGGTCAGCGGCGCCAACCACTTCTTTGCTCTCAGCCCGCAGCGTGCCAAGCAGGAGGGGCTGCGCAAGCAGGACCTTCTGCCGCTGAGCCCTCCGGGATCAACCCACCTGCGCTCCCTCGTTCTCGATGATCACGCCCTGGCCGCGCTGGGACGCTCAGGCGCGCGCACGCTCCTGTTCTCTCCCGCAGGCAGGCCCTCAGCGGCGGGACGGCGCTACATCGTCGCGGGCGAGGCCACCGGCGTCCACCAAGCCTACAAGTGCCGCGTGCGCTCACCGTGGTGGAGGGTCCCGCTGCCTGAGGTGGCGGACCTGTTCGTCACCTACATGAACAATGAGGCCGTGGCGCTGTGCGCCAATGAGGCCAGGGTCCACCACCTCAACTCCGTCCACGGCCTGTACCTCACTGAGGAGGCCAAGGGCATCGGGGCGCCGGTGCTGGCCCTCGCCGCCTCCAGCTCCGTGACGGCCCTGAGCGCGGAGCTGGTGGGCCGTTCCTACGGAGGAGGCCTGCTCAAGCTGGAGCCGCGAGAGGCCGCCCGGTTGGCCGTGCCCGCCCTGGCGCTGGTGCGTCGCCATCGCGAGGAGCTGGCGGCCTTCCTGCCCCAGGCGCGTCGCCTCCTGGCGCAGGCACAGCACGGCCAGGTACGCGAGCAGGTGGACGCCATCCTGGGCCTGGCGGACGTCGTCGGCGCCCAGGGCCTGGAGGAGCTGCGCTCCGCCCACCACCAGCTCGCCACCCGCCGTCGTTCACGAGCGAAGGGACCCCAGTGACTCAAGCACCCAGCACCGCCGCAGGCATCACGGTCCCGCCACGTGGCATCGCTCAGTATGACGCGCTTGTGGCCCAGGCACGCGCGCAGTCCCCGTGGCAGCTCAGTGGCCAGGCAGCGGCCGTCCCTGATCATCAGGCGTCCTCCACGCCGTTGGCGGGCCCGGCCATGCAGGACGCACGGCCCCGGGCACGCTACCTGCCTGACCTGGACCTGCTGGCCCGGATCCTGTCCGTCCCTGTCCGCGCCCAGGCCACGACCCAGAGCGGATTGCTCGGCAAAGGGCTGGACGCGTGGTTCGCGCACGAGTTCCGCCGCGCCGGCTTTGACCCGGACGCGGTCTGGCCCCGCGCCCAGGACCCGCGTGTGCTTCCCACCGACCTCGCTGCGTTGCTGGAGGGGCTGCCCGCACCGCTGCGCCGCGAGCTAGAGCGACGCCTGGGCCGCATGCGCAGCGTCGCTCCCCAGGACGCTCGGATCCTCGGCCGTGCTTACACCAAGCAGGTCGACGTCGTCATGTCCTCCTGGCAGACCGGCCCCGAGCTCCTGCTGTCCACCAAGTCCCAGAGCGGTTCCTTTGGCAACAACCTCGCCAACCGTTTCGAGGAGGCCTACGGCGACGCCGGCAACCTGCGGGCGCGCTACCCTCTGGCGGCGGTGGGCTTCGCCTTCGTGGTCAGCGCGGCGATCCTGGCTGAGCCCACCCAGGTGGACAAGGCCGTGGACATGATGCTCAAGCTGCGTGACCGCGGGGACGGCAACGGCTACACGACCACCACCCTCATCTGCTACGAGCCGCTTCCCGGCGGCAAGGTCCGCCTGCGCCCGGAGGTCTTCCCCTCAGAGCTGGGCCCGGGTCCCTTCATGGAGGCCATGATCGACACCATCCTCCAGGCAGCCCCGTCCACCCGCCACGGCCGGGTGCGGGAGCTACGACGCCACGGCACAGCTACCCTCGGATCATGAGCCCGTCCGTCTCCCCCTCCCCCACCTCGCGCCGCTGGCGCGACGACCTCTACCTGGCCCACACCATCGCTGACCAGGTGGACCCCCTCACCCAGGCGCATTTCGAGCGCCAGGACTTCGAGGTTGAGACCAAGCCGGATCTCACCCCGGTCACCGAGGCGGACCGCGAGGCCGAGCAGCGCATCCGCGACTACCTGGCCCGGGCTCGCACTCGTGACTCCGTCTACGGGGAGGAGTTCGGCACCACCGGGCACTCTCCACGGCAGTGGGTCATTGACCCGATTGACGGCACGAAGAACTTCGTCCGTGGTGTGCCGGTGTGGGCCACGCTGCTGAGCCTGGTTGAGGACGGCGAGGTGGTCCTCGGACTGGTCTCAGCCCCAGCACTGGGCAGGCGCTGGTGGGCGGTCAAGGACGGCGGAGCCTGGAGCGGCCGCTCGTTGTCCTCAGCCCGGCGTCTACACGTGTCAGCGGTCTCGGAGATGGCCGACGCCTCACTGTCCTACTCCTCGCTGTCCGGCTGGGCCGCGCAAGGCAGGCTGCGCGGGATGCTCGGTCTCATGCAGTCCTGCTGGCGCACGCGCGCCTACGGCGACTTCTGGTCCTACATGCTGGTGGCCGAGGGCGCCGTCGACCTGGCGGCAGAGCCGGAGCTGGAGCTGTATGACATGGCGGCCCTGGTCCCCATCGTCACCGAGGCAGGGGGTCGCTTCACCTCCCTGGACGGTCAGGACGGCCCATGGGGCGGCAACGCCGTGGCCTCCAACGGACTTGTGCACACTGAGGCCCTGGCCTGCCTGTCTCAGGCCACCGACCCCGTCTGACGCTGCACGGCATCAACCGGTCAACGCGGCACGACCACCTGGGCCAGGAAGGCGTTCTCCTCGGCTTGGCGCTCGTACCCCTGCGTGTCCGCAGTGCAGCGCGGGCACCAGTGGCCTGCATGCAGCACCAGCACAGGACTCGCCGTGAACTCATGCCCCTGGCAGCAGCGCCAGGTCAGCAGCCGCCTGGCCTGCCCGGCCACCACGTCCGCGCTCAGCAGCTCTCCTCCGTGGAAGGCCGCCGCCTGCCGGTAGAGCGAAGCGTCCCACTGACGCATCCCCACGGACTCGTCGTATCCGTGGTCGAGGTAGCTGGGCCGGCGCGAGGGCGCGGGTACCACGAAACCTGACCAGTCCCCGATCTCCTCCCACGCCTGCCGTGAGCCGAAGAGCCCGCACGGCCCGCTCGTCGCCGTCGTGCAGGGCCCGCAGCGTGCCACGCGGCGCCCGCGCCATCGGGCCCGTGACAAGGGCGCGGACCAACCAGCCCGGCCACAAGCCGGCCCTGCGCACGACCCACGGCGAGGCAGCCACGCACCGCGCGATCGCCGTCGTCGGGTCCTCGCTGCGGAAGGGGACGATCTGCTCCAGGGCGTCAGAGTCCGTGAACCAGTGCCCGTGGAAGCTGCCGGTAGCGAACCAGTTCCGCTCATACCACTGGCTGATCCCCCGTGCCCCCATCGCGCGAGCCAGACGAGTCAGGATCTCCCAGTTCGTCAGCCGCCAGGCCCGGCCACCACCGACGTTATGCACGCGTGCGAACAGGCTCTCGTCGCACTCCCCCAGGGCGATCCTGGTCAGCAACCGCGCTGAGTCGAGGTCCGAGACCCACTCGATGACCCCGTCGAGAGGAACGTGGAGGGCGATGGGATCACGCTGGCGCAGGACCGCGGGAGACAGCATCCCGGTCTGTCTCAGCCACGTCCAGCGAGGCAGGCCAGAGTCCACCAGGATCCGCTCGGCGGCGATCTTGGACTGGGTGTACAGGTCCATGTCCGAGGCGCGCAGCGGGTCGCCCACGCGCCCCCAGTGCACCGGCTGGGGACGCGGGCCGGTCTGTGCCACCGAGCCGACCCCGACCACGGTCACCCTGCTCGGGTCGGGCAGCGCCTTGACCCCGGCCACGATATTGCGCATCGTCCCCACGTTGACTCGCCGCGTGCGCACCGGGTCCTGGTCCGCCGCCGGCGAGACCATGCCGCCCAGGTGCACGACGAGGTCAGCCTCAGCCACCAGACGGGCCATGAGGGGTGCGTCCGTGAGGTCACCGCGCACCACCCTGACGGCGCCAGGCTCGCCGATCTCCTCCGCGGCGGCGTCCTGATCGCGCGTGGGCAGAACGAGTGCGGTGATGGCAAGGCGGTCAGCATGCTGCCTCAACGCCGTCAGCGTCACTCGCCCCCAGGCGCCGGTAGCGCCCGTCAGCAAGATCCGACGGCGTCCCTCGCCCCATGCAGGGCCCTCAAGACTGGTTTGACTCACCACGACTCGCTCCCGGGAGGGGCCCTTCAGGTTGCTGGGCCTCGCCCGCACCCCCTTCCAGGGTATGCCGACGGGAGCGAGGTGAGGCGGGCACCACGACCTTCCTGAGGTACGCCACCACGCCAGGCCGGTAGCCTCGTGCCAGCCCTACCACCTCACGCTGGGAGCGTCATGAACTGGCTGCACGCCGTCATCCTCGGCATCGTCGAGGGCATCACGGAGTTTCTTCCGGTCTCCTCGACCGGGCACCTCAACATCGCGGAGAAGCTGCTCGGCTATGACATCAACACCGTGGGCATGACCGCCTTCACCGCGGTTATCCAGGTCGGGGCGATCCTGGCGGCAGTGGTCTACTTCTGGCGCGACATCGTGAGGATCGTGGGTGCGTGGATCGCGGGCCTGGCCCACGCTGAGCGCCGCAGCAACCCGGACTACGTCCTGGGATGGGGCATCATCCTGGGCTCGGTGCCGGTGGCCGTGATCGGCCTGGCGTTCAAGGACTTCATTGAGGTCACCTCCCGCTCCCTGTGGGTCATCGCCGCGGCACTGATCGTGTGGAGCGCGGTGATGTGGCTGGCGGACCGTCGCTCTAGCGCCCCCGGTGCCGCACACGCCACCACGGGCAAGGGCATGGAGCAGGTCGGGGTCAAGGACGCGCTCATCATCGGCCTCTTCCAGGCGCTCGCGCCGATCTTCCCGGGCATCTCGCGCTCCGGGGCCACGATCTCGGCCGGGTTGTTCCTACGCTTTGACCGGGTGACGGCGACTCGGTTGTCCTTCTACATGGGCATCCCGGCCCTCGTGGCTGCAGGCGCCCTGGAGGCTGTCACCGCGGCCTCGGAAATCTCCGCCGAGGTCGGATGGACGCCCACCCTGTTGGCTACTGTCACCAGTGGCGTCGTGGCCTATGCGACGATCGCCTGGCTGCTGCGCTTCGTCTCCGCCAACAAGTTCACCAGCTTCTTGGTCTACCGCGTGGCGCTGGGCCTGGTCATCATCGTCCTGGTGGCCACGGGGACGGTCGCTGCCTGAGCCTGTCCGTAGAGCGGCCCCGGCGGTCTCGTGCACGGATACGTGTCGCACCCCTGTGAGAGGGTGCGTCCATGCAGATCCTGCACACCTCAGACTGGCACCTCGGACGTACCTTCCACGGCCGAGTCCTCGATGATGCCCACGCCACCTTCGCGGACCACCTCGTCGAGCTCGTTGAGGCGGAGTCAGTCGACGCCGTCGTCATCGCCGGGGACGTGTATGACCGCGCCATCCCGCCCACGGACTCCGTTCGGCTGCTCAATGACACCCTCAACCGCCTCACGGACCGCACGCAGGTGGTGCTCGCGCCGGGCAACCACGACTCCGCCCAGCGCCTGGGCTTCGGCTCGGCGCTCTTCCGCCCGTCCCTGGCCGTGCGCGCGCAGGTGGCTGAGGTAGATCAGCCGGTCATCGTGCCCGATCCGGACGGCGGAGACGGCCTGCTGGTCTACGCCCTGCCCTACCTCGATCCGGACGCGACCCGCGGGGTCCTGCCAGCACTCCTGAGCGAGCGGACAGGAGAGGTCTGGGCAGACCCAGAGGACTCTGAGGAACCCGCAGCCGAGGAGCCAGCTGGACCGCCACAACCTGCGCGCCTGGCTCGCAGCCACGAGGCCGTGGTCAGTGGGGCGCTGCGCCTGGTGGGCCAGGACCTGGCCCGACGGCGTGCCGCCAGCAGGACGCGCGTGCCGGTGGTGGTCATGGCCCACGCCTTCGTCGTCGGTGGGCAGGCCTGTGAGGACTCCGAGCGGGACATCCGCGTCGGCGGGGTGGACAGCGTGCCCTCCGAGGTCTTTGAGACCCTGGGCGGGTCTGCGGTCGCCGACTCCAGCGGCGGGCTGGACTACGTGGCACTCGGGCACCTCCACCGTCCCCAGGAGATCCACCTTCCGCAGCGCCCGAGCACGGGATCGGGCGCATCGGCGCGTCCCCGCCTGGTCTACTCCGGCAGCCCGCTGCCGTTCTCCTTCTCCGAGGCCCCGTGGCCCAAGTCCTCGGTCCTGGTGGACCTGACGGCCGAGGGCGTGACGAGGCTCGAGCGGATTCCCACGCCAGTGGCGCACCGCATCGAGACGGTCACCGGCACCATGGAGGAGCTGGAAGGTCCTGCCTTCGACTACGCCGTAGGAGCCTGGGTACGTGCCATCGTGCGTGGTCCCCTGCCGCTGGGCGCTCCCGCGCGCCTGCGCCAGCGTTTCGGTGAGGTGCTGGCCATCGCCCGGCAGGATGATGGCCAGGCTCCCCGCCAGGCAGCGAGCGTGACCAGGGCCGCTGATCCCCTGGAGGTGGCTCATGAGTTCCTTCACGCCGCGGCGCAGAGCGAACCGACTGCCGCCGAGCAGCTGGTCCTGGCCCAGGCCTATGAGGCCGTTCTCGCAGCGAGGAGGAGCGCCTGATGCGCCTGCACCGCCTGACGATGACTGCCGTTGGACCTTATCCCGGCACCGAGGTCATCGATTTTGACCGCTTCGCCGCCTCCGGGCGGTTCCTGCTCACAGGGCCTACGGGCGCCGGCAAGACGACGATCATCGACGCCATCGTCTTCGCCCTGTACGGGGACGTGGCCGGGGACAAGGACTCCTCCAAGGACCGTATCCGCTCCCGTCTGGCCGGTCCCGGCACCGAGACCGTCGTCGAGCTGGTCTTCTCCACCTCCGCCGGCACCTACCGTGTGCGCCGCACCCCGGCCTACGAGAGGCTCAAGCTGCGCGGCAGCGGAACCACCACGCAAAAGGCCTCGCTCAAGGTCTGGCGGCTTACTGACCCTGCCGGCCGGCCGAGCCAGGACGCTGCTCTGCGCCCAGATGAGGCCGGAGCGGAGCTGCTACGCGCCATCGGGCTGAGCCGTGAGCAATTCACCCAGACCATCGTGCTGCCTCAGGGCAAGTTCGCGACCTTCCTACGTGCCTCGTCTGACGAGCGTCACAAGCTCCTGCGTGATGTCTTTGGCACCCGGGTCTATGACGAGCTTCAGGAGGAGCTGCGTCGCCGCTCCCTGGCGGCGCGAGGGCAGGCCGAGCAGTCGCGTCAGCGTCTGCTCGCCGCTGCTGAGGCCTTCGCCGAGGTTATCTCGCCCGAGGAGGCCGACCAGCACAGTCCGGAGCGCACGGCGTCCCAGCAGGCGGGGGCAAGCGAGGCATCGCCGTCCCCGAGCGCACCAGAGGAGGCGGAGGCGCTCCACCCCACCGCCGCCGAGCGGCTGCGCCGCGCCGTCGAGGCTGCCACGCCCGGCCAGGAGGTGATCATCGAGATCACCTCGTCGGCGACCGGGCAGACGGCGGCGCGGCTGCGCGAGGCCCAGGACGAAGTCGCCTGCGCACAACGCAGGCGTGAGACGGCACGTGGGGCGCTGGATAAGGCCCAGGCGCTGACCGAACTGCTGGCACAGCGTCGCGCTCTCCTCCAGGCCCACGATGAGCTGGAGGCTGGCGCTCAGGACGCCGCCCTGACTGCCCGCACCCTGGAGCTGGCCCAGCGGGCGGCCTCGGTGGCAGTCATGGTCGAGCGAGCCCGCAAGGATGCTGAGGCTGCCAGCCAGGCCCTGACGCAGGAGCCTGGCCAGCAGCCGCAGGACGAGGCCACGACCGTGCTCCTCGCCCAGGCGCTCAGTGAGTGCGAGCAGGCCCTGGGCACGGTGCGCGACTGGGACCAGGTGGCGCACGCCCCGCAGCCAGGCACCGCTCTCCAGCTACCAGCCTCCGACCGTCTGCTCGCGCACCTGGAGGCGCAGGCGCGCGAGCAACGCGACCAGGCCGCCGCCCTGGCGAAGGCCGAGGCCACGGAGTCCCAGGTCTCTGGTCGCCGCAAGCACCTGGACACCCTGCGCCAGGAGCAGGAGCGTCAGTCCGAGCAGACCGAACAGACCCGTCAGGCGTTGGCCTCGCTTCCGCAGCGCGGCGAACAGCTACGTGCGCTCCTGGCCACGGCGCACCAGGCCCAGGAGCGCCTGCCCGACCTTCGCTCCGCCTACGAGGCCGCCGGGCGCCGGGCCGAGGCTGCCGAGCAGGCTCAGCCCGTCTCCACCGCGCTCGCTCAGGCCCGGGAGTGCGCCGAACAGGCCCGCAAGGAGGCTGACGCAGTTGAGAAGCAGGCCCACGCCCTGCGCAGCGCCTGGATCAACGCCACCTCGGCATCCCTGGTCGGAGAACTCTCACCAGGCCAGCCGTGTCCCGTATGCGGCTCGTCCGAGCATCCACACCCTGCCTCCGCCGTCGCCGAGCCCGTCTCACGCGCGGACCTGGACGCCGCCGACCAGTCCTCGGCTCGCGCCCGCCAGAACCTGGAGGCTGCCCGCGCCGAGGTCACAGCTCTCCAGGCCCAGCTCACCCAGCTCTCCGTCGCAGCCGAGGGCCGCTCGCCCGAGCAGGCAGCAGCGCAGCTCACCGCTGCGCGCACGGCCCTGGCCGGAGCCCAGGAGGAGGCCGAACCACGCACGCGCCTGCAGGAGGAGCTGGACTCACTGACAGCACGAGAGTCCGAGCTCCGCCAGCAGCTGAGCGAGCACAAGGAGGCAGCCGCAGCCACAGCCGCCACGCTCGCCTCCGAGCAGCAAGCACTAGACCGTGACCTGGAGCAGATCGCGACGGCACGAGGTACCTACACCACCGTGGCGTCGCGGCGCGCCGAGCTCGGGCGCTTCGCGCAGGTGGCTGAGGCCTTGACGGCCCACTGGCGCACGATCGGCGCACTCGTGCAGACCGCACGCAGCTCCCAGCAGGACCTCGCAGGCGAGATGACCAAGGCCGGCTTCAGCTCTCGTACTGGTCTGGAGGCGGCACGGCGCTCAGAGGCTGAGGTGAAGCATCTGTCCAGCCTCGTGCGCGAGCGCGACGCCGAGGCGGCGCGCGTGCGCGCAGGCCTGGCCCGCCCGGAGATCAGCATGCTCACGGGCCAGGAGGAGCCCGGGCTCGAGCAGGCCCGGACGGTCCTGGCCGAGGCCGAACAGGCCTGGCAGTCCGCGGTCTCACAGCACGCCAGCGTCCAGGCACAGGCTGAGTCTGTGCGTACGCGTGCGCGCCGCCTGCGCCAGGCCGCAGCCGATCTGACCACCGTGGTCGGGGACAACGCCGCCCTCCTCCACGTGGCGGCGCTGGCGGCGGGTGAGAACCCCGAGGCCACGCCGCTGGCCACGTGGGTCCTGACCGAACGATTCAAGGACGTGCTCACCTTCGCCAACCACCGCTTAGAGACCATGTCCGGCGGACGCTACGAGCTCATCCAGGTGGACGAGGAAAAGAACAGCGCCCGCCGGCGGGGCCTGGGCATGGGCGTCCTGGACCGCCTTGGCGGGGAACGGACTCGTGACCCACGCACCCTGTCCGGAGGCGAGACCTTCTACGTCTCCCTCGCCCTGGCCCTAGCCCTGGCGGACGTCGTAGCCACCGAGTCCGGCGGGATCCTCATGGAAACCCTCTTCGTGGACGAGGGCTTCGGTTCCTTGGACCCCCAGACCCTCCAGGACGTCCTCAACGAGCTGGGCCGGCTCCAGCAGGGCGGGCGCACGGTCGGCATCGTCAGCCACGTCGAGGAGCTGCGCCGTCAGATCCCCGACCAGGTCAGGGTCACCGCAACGCCTGAGGGCTCACGACTGACAGTCGTGGCCTCCTAGCCACCTCAACCGAGCTGGGACGCCAGGTGCCCCCGCTCGGAGACGTCGAACCACAGCAGGTCCGCATCCGCGGCACGCTCAAAGGCCTCCTCGTCCCCGGTGCGAGCCAGCCGGACGTCAGACTCAGCCTCAACGTCATCAACGAGGAGGGCGGCGACGTCGTCCCAGCTGACCGGGACCGTCACCTCCACCGTCCCGGGCAGGATGTCCCCCTCGACCGCCAGCTCACGCAGGTCAGCGGGGTCAACGTCAGCCGCCACCACCACACGGCGGTCCGCAAGCCCGCTAGCCTCCGGCTCCGCCAGACGTACCAGGGAGGAGTCCGCGGCGCACAGGCTCGCCGAGACCTCCAGGCCCTCCTCGTCCTCCTCCGGCAGGGCGGCGGCCAGGGCCTGCGTTGCCGCATGGGCCGTGCGGGGGCTGATCTCTGCAGCGGACAGGTCGGCGGCTGTGGCCGGCAGGTAGATGCGCATGGCACCAGTGTGCCCTGCTATGAGGCGGGACGGCGGTTACGGCGCAGTCCCTGTGTCACGCCGTGAGGCTCTGGCTGGCGTTGCCTGACGCCAACTAGAGCCCCACGGTCACGCCCCCAGCTCAGGCCCGGCGACGTCGCAGCACGATCCCGCCCAGGACGAGGGCGAGGGCACTGACGCCCAGGAGGGTACTCGCGCCGGTGCGCGCCAGACCCGTCCGGCCCGTGGCCGCCCCTCCCCTGGCCTGGACTGAGCTCTTGGAGCCGTGGGCCTCGCCCTTCGGCGAGCCGGCACCCTCGGCAGAGCCTTGAGAGGAGTCACCGCTGCCCGATGCCTCCACGGCACCGGAGTCCACTGCCCCGGAACCGGAGCCGCCACCTGCACCGGCTGAACCACCGGTGGAGCCTGAACCTGCGTCTGTTGTCCCGTTCCCGGTGCCCGAGCCGCTGCCCGGATCCTGCGGCTTCTCACCCTCGCCTCCAGGGGCGGGCTGCTCCGGCTCGTCGTCCTGCCGGCCTCCGGTGCCAGCGAAGACCGAGTACTGGATGATGCCGCCTTCCTGAGCGAGGAGCGCCTGCTCCTGAGCGGCCCGGGCGCTGGCGCCCTGCCCCAGGTCCCTGCTCACGGCGAACCAGCCGTAAGGCGTTCCCTCCGTCAGCCCACTCCACTCCACGCTCGCCGGCTGGCCGGACTCGTGGCGCACGGTCCCAATCAGCCGGTCGCTCGGGGTCAGTTCCAGCAGGGTGTCCGTGGTCAGGCTCGCGGTCCGTCCGTGGAAGGCGATCGGCAGCCGCAGGTCGTCCTCGGTGCCGTTGTAGCGCTTCTTCGTGTCGTACTCGCTGGCCCCGAAGTTGTCGAGGTAGGCGGAGTAGGTGTCCACGCTCATCTGCCCGGCCTTGAGGTCGAGCTGAAGAAGGCGGAAGAAGGAGGAACCGAACCGCAGGCCGGTGTTCTTCCCGTAGCCACCGATCCTCGTCAGCGCTAGGTCGTCGGAACCGATCTCGTAGAACTGGTAGTCAGCGAGCAGCTCGGCGACGTTGTGCCCCGCGCTGCCCACGTCCTTGCGCACCATGATGCTCACCCCGTGCTCGTGACCGGACAGGACCAAGGCCACATTGGGGTTGTCGGCGATCACCAGGTCGTTGATGATCTCGCCGTCGTGAGACAGCTTGGTACCGCGCCCGTCCGGGCTGGAGGAGTACGCGTGGTAGGCGTGGGTGGATGATCGCGTTGCGGGTGGAGTACTGCTTGAGGACGCTGGAGGCCCACTGCGCCTCCTCCGGCGTCACGTCGTAGCCCAGGTTGACGGTGACGAAGTCCTGACCGCCAGCGGAGAACAGGTTGTAGCTGTTCTGGTTGTCCCCCTCCTTCCACGGGTGGTACTGCGCGCCCGCGGCCTTCCAGGACTCAGAGGCCGCCAGGGCCTGGTAGCGCTCAGGACCGAAGTAGTCGTTGTAGACACTGGCCTCTCCGACGTCGCCGCCTGCGAGGTTGTCATGGTTACCAGGGAGGATGGCGTGGGGAACGCCGGTGTCCTCCAGCAGTTTCTGGGTCTGGGAGGCGAACTCGAGCTGCTTGCGCGCCCGCGCCTCATCACTCGCCCCGCCGTTCCAGTTCTCGATGATGTCACCGGTGTGGGCCACGAAGGCGATCTTGCGCGTGGCGGCGTTGTCCGCCAGCCACTGGTAGGAGTCACGGTAGGCCTCGGCCCACTGGCTGCGCTCGGCCTGCCCTCGCCACACCACTCGCTGGCCGGGGCGGGCGTAGTCAATCTCGCCGGCCAGCACCGGAAGCTCACTGGTGGCCGGTGCCTGTGCCGTGCGTTCGTCGTCGGGGCTCAACGGGTCCTCCAGGGCAGCAGCGTCCTGGACCTGGATATCGGCGGCCACGCTCTGCCCATCGAAGTCGGCCACGTGGATCCAACCCTGGCGCAGGGAACCAGCGGTGGCGACGTCGCCCGCAATGAAGGTGGTCTGGAGCCCCGCACCGCTGGGGTTGGTGGCCCTGGCGGTCAGAAGTGCCGCCCCCTGCCCGGACTGCTGCGTGACGCCGTCGGCTGTAGGGATGGAGGAGGAGGTGAAGGTGACGGCACCCTCGATCGCCTCGCCCAGGGCGTCGGTACCGGTGTAGGTGATGGTGTGCTCACCTCCAGCCAGTCCCTGGCCGATCGTTTGTCCCAGCTGGATCGGGCTGCCGTCCAGGGCGTAGCTGAGCTCGCCGGCCAGCAGCTGAGGGTGGTCAACCGTGCCCTCGAAGGTCACGGGGCCTCCAGGTGGGCTCCGGTGGCAGGGCTGGAGGCCGTGAAGCTCACCTGGTCCGTGGTACGCGAGGCGAAGGCCTGGGCGTAAAGTGCCTCGACCTCCTGGGCGCTGACGGCGCGGCTGAAGACACCGGCGTGCGCCAGGCTCACCGTGCCATTGAACTGTGGGTCGCCGGTGGAGGAGGTGTCTGCCCCGATGAAGAGCTTCCGCGTGGCAGGCTTGGGGGCGGTGATCGTGCCCGCCCAGGTCGAGGTCTGTGCGACCTTGCGACCGTTGAGGTAGAGGATGAGGTCGTTGCCGTCCCACACGCCTACTGCGTGGTACCACTGGCCGGCACGGATATCGACGCCCGGCCCGAAGTACCGGGTCTTCTTCTCCTCGTTGGTGACGTTGACCATCATCTTCAGCGTCGAGCCGTAGATGGTCAGGGAGTAACCACCCGCCTCCTTCGCACCGCAGAAGTTGCCGGTCGTCTCCTCGGATCCGCCCGGCAGCGGCGCGTCAAAGCGGAAGGTGCACTCGATCGTCACCTGCTGGGCCGTGGCCTCGTAGCCGTCTAGGTAGTCGTAGCCGATGGCGTTGGAGCCGTCGAAGCCCATCACCGGCCGTCCCAGTGCCTCGCCGGTGGACACAGGGGCTTGCGGGCCGTAGACCGTGACGGTGCGGCCACTGGCACGGTCCTGGGTTCCCTCGTCGACGTCCAGGACGTCGGGAACCGGCGCCTCAACCTGCGGCTCGGGCAGCGAGGGGCGGGCGGCGGAGAGGGCGCCCAGCGTCAGCGCCACCGCGAGCGCGAGGGAGGGGACCAGGACGGTCCGGGTGGTACGGGGCATGACGTGTCAGCTCTCCTCGGGAGGGGGACTCGGGACTCACTGGCGCGCCGTCGGACCTCGCCGGACGGCGATGTGACGGGCGCCTCGTCATGTATACGCAGCCCCGGCAAGCAGGTAGCGAGCAGGACGTGTCCCCCACCACAACAGTGAGCGGCCGGTAGCCGACCCTCCAGCGCACGAGGGGTAACCAGCCGCTGTGCGCGGGCTGGGTCACGGCCGTCCTGGGAGATGCCTGCCTAGGTCAGCGACCGCGTCCGCCAGGTCAGCCAGGCGGGGACCGCCCGGCTCCTGCACGGCCCACGCCCGGGGCACGCCGGCGCAGGGTCACAGGCGGCGGGAGCCAGGTGGTTGACCAGGCCGGTCAGTGCCAGACCAAGCGGGCTGTCCGCATCGTCCTCCAGCACGCTGCGTCCGTGCCTGAGCGCACGGTCCACCTGCGGCCCCTCGGGCAGGAGGACCAGCTCCTCCGAGCCAACCCTGTCCGCCAGAACCCGACGCACGGCCCGGGCAGGGTCTGGCCCGGCGCTGGCGGGACGCACCCGGTTGACCACAACCTGGAGCCGTCCCCTGACTGCCTCCATCTGCCGCAGGCCCGTCAGCAGCTGGGTCAGCCTGCGCATGCCGACGGCGTCAGCCTGCCCGACGACGACGATGACGTCCGCCTGGCGCAGGAGGGAGGCCACCAGCGCTCCTCGGCCCGGTTCCAGGGTGTAGGAGTCCACCTCCTCCTCAACCTCCCCGCCGGCCACGTCCACCACCGTCCAGGCCGCCAGGTGCCGACTCAGTTCCCACACGTGCTCCATAGCCACTGGCGGCAGCTCACGCCATCTCCCCGCACGCCCCACCCCGCCAAGGACGCGCTCTCCCGGGCCGACGGGCACGAGGAGGGCCGCGAGCGCCTCCTGGTCCAAGGTGCTACGTGAAGCCAGGCGGGCAGCCGTGGCGACGGAGGCAGGCTGCTCACCCAGGCCGAGAACCTGATTGAGGCTCGGGGCCTGGACGTCGGCGTCGACCAGGATGGAGCCGCCTCGCTGTGCCAGGGCATGTGCCAAGGCAGCCGCGACGGTGGTCCGGCCCGGTGCGCCGTGCGGTCCCCACACCGCGACCAGCGCTCCGGCCGCCCCGACGCCGCTGCCACCACCGCCGACCTTGCCGACGCCATCGCGCCCGCGCTCTGCGCGCGCGACCTCCTGGAGCTCTCGCACCACCGCTGCCTCCGGGCAGCCTCGGGGCAGCACCGTCCAGCCCGGCTGCCCCCAGTCGCCCTCTCCGGGCCCCACGAGCAGGACCCCACCGACACCTGCCCGTCGCAGGCGCTCGGGCACGGTCCGGTCCAGCTCGGCAAGGGCAGTGTCAAGGACGGCCAGGTGAACCTGCCGGGTGATGCTCACTGACAGCAGCTCAGTCACGCTCGCGCACTGACGCGCGACCCTCAGTCCGGTGCCGCAGCGGTCCAGGGCTCGCGCCAGAGCCGGGTGGCCGTCCGCCACGGCCAGGGCGACTGCCGTGGGGACCAGGCAGGCTGCACGGTGGGAACGGTGCCAGGGGATCGAGCTCACGAGAGCCTCCTTGCATACTCATGACCCCATATCAGGGTCATGAGAGTGAATTGACGTCGGATGGTGTGTTGCTCGCCGGTTTCCGTGTCCTCTAGGCAGACAATCCTTCTATGAGTGCCTCATTCCTGACCATCGCAGACGTCGCCGAAAGGCTCCAGCTGTCCACCCAGGCCGTCCGCGCCCTCATCCTGTCGGGGGACCTGCCAGCGATCCAGGTCGGCGCCCGCAAGCTGTGGCGGATCCCCGAGGACGCCTTTGACGAGTACGTCGAGCGCCAGCTCGCCTCCACACGCCAGATGGTGGCCTCGGAGAGGTCCTCTCAGCACTCCTGAAGCTCGATCAGCTCAGGGCGTCGAGGGCGTTAGCACTCCCTGACGACCTCGATCGCCCCTAGCGCGATCGCGACCCGCTGACCTCCCCCTCCCACAGGCACTCGATGGCTCAGCTCGACGGCGAGCTCAACGTAGTCCTGACCAACCTGCACGATCGTGCCCGTCACGCTGCCGGCAGGCAGACTGAGACTGACTCGCGCCCTGCGCCGTCGCAGATCGCGCAACACCGCCCGCGCACTGCGCCATCTGCGCGCCTGGCCAGCTTCGCCAGCAGTCTGTGGAACAACGACGGCGATCGCGGCCGTTCGCACCATGACCACCCCGCCGCCAGGCGCCTGGCCGATCAGGACATCATCGCCCAGGTGCCGCGCGAGGAGGTCCACTAAGGCCCCGCCGCGCGTGAGCACGCGCAGCCGCTGGCCGAGCCTGGCACGCAGACGCGCCTCCAGCTTCACCGTCGCAGCCTCAGCCTCAGCCAGGTCCGCTCCCTGACCTGCAACCTGAGCCCGCCGTTCAGCATCAAAGACGCTCTCGAGCTCGTCGAGATAGGTGATCGGGTCCATGACCCCAACCCCATCACTCAGCGAGAAGGCTCGCATGGGACCTCACTCCCCCTCTTGACACTCCTCCCACAATTGTCGATGATCAAACAACCTCAAACATCATAATCGATTCCCGGAGGTCACCATGTCACTGCGTATGCGCCTGTCAGCGATGACGGCACTCGCCTTCCTCCTCACCGTCGTCCTCGCCACCGTCACGGTTGGCGGAACCCAGACGCTGCTCACGGTCCCCCAGGAGCCCTGGGGCCCGATCTGCCTGGCCTGGCTCGGCGTGCTGTCCTGCGCGGTCCTCACGCTCGCGGGCGCCTGGCACGTGGCCTCCGGCCTGCTGGCCCTGGCCGCCACCCGAGATGAGGACGTTGTCTCCAGCTGCCTGGGCCAGGCCCTCCTGCGAGCAGTGGCACACCGCGGAGCACCAGCGATGCGCCGCACCGTTGCCGGCACACTGCTGCTCGGGATGGCGACGGCGAGCCCTGCAGCCGCCCAGGGCACCACCCCTGGCGACGATCTGGGCTGGTCCCCGACCAGCTCGCAGGCCGATTCCCCGGCTCCTGAGCAGCCTGCGGCGCCGCAACCCGGTCCCCTGGAGGAGTCCGCGCCCGACGGCACAGCCGGGAGCGACTGTCTACCCCGCTTCTCTACCGGCTTTCGTCCGTCTTCTATTTTGCATGGGCCT
>OJYO01000170.1_pt1 | contig 19629 bp, 14 predicted proteins | sample 1600971 | NCBI WGS metagenome assembly OJYO01 (sample SAMN04436979, study PRJEB24849) | human gut metagenome | biome: human gut; feature: NICU; material: stool | host: Homo sapiens | place: USA: Saint Louis, MO | collected 2010-08-08 | reverse complement strand
CCGCCAGCGCCTGGAGGACCTGGGAGGGATCCAGCCCGGCAGCCAGCGCCAGTCCGGCGGCAGCCAGGGCGTTGGTGACGTTGTGGCGCCCGGGCAGTCCCAACCGTAGGCGCTCGGGCCGGGCACCCGGCAGGTGAAGGTCCAGCACGGCGTGGGCCTGCTCATCCAGCTCGACGGCGCTCGCGCGCAGGTCGGCGCGCGGGTCGCCGCTGGCGGAGAAGGTCAGCACCCGGCCCGGGGCGAGCTCACGCATGGCCGCCGAGCGCGGGTCGTCGAGATTGAGCACGGCAACCCCGGTGGGCAGCAGGCCGGTCACGATCTCGCTCTTGGCCCGGGCCACGCCGTCCACGGAGCCGAAGCCGCCCATATGGGCGTGCCCGATCATGAGCACGGCCGCCGCGTCCAGAGGCGCGATCGAGGTGAGGTAAGCGATGTGCCCGCTGCCCGAGGCCCCCATCTCCAGCACGAGGTAGCGGGTGGTGTGGTCTGCTCGCAGCACAGTCAGCGGCAGGCCGATCTCGTTGTTGAAGCTGGCCACCGGCGCCACGGTCGGGGCCTGGGCGGCCAGGATCTGGCGGGTGAGGTCCTTGGTGGTGGTCTTGCCCACCGAGCCCGTCATCGCTACCACGCTCAGGGTCTCGCCCCGGGAGCTGGCCTGCTCGCGCAGCTGGGCCAGGTGGGAGCGAGCCAGGCCGCCCAGCGCGGCCACCGTGTCTGGGACGATCACCAACGGCAGGGACTCAGGGTCGCGACCGGCCTCAGCCATCGCGGCGCGCACGGCCTCGACGTCGCTGACCAGAGCGGCCCGAGCACCTGCTGCCGCCGCCTGGGGCACGTGGCGGTGGCCGTCGGTGCGCTCACCAACGATCGCCACGAAGAGCGAGCCCTCTGCCGCCTGCCGGGAGTCGGTGACGACGTCGGTCACGCGCGTGACGCCATCGTGAGCCTGGAGCGATCCACCAGCCTCGTCACCGCCGGGGGCGAGGAGCACTCCCCCCGTCATCGCAGCGATCTCACGCAGGGTACGGTCACTCATGCTCGCTCCCGGTTGATGCCTCAGCGCCCGTGCGGGCAGGCCACTTGGCCTCGACAGCCTCGCGCATGACGGGGGCGTCGTTGTAGCGGATGAATTCCCCAGCCATCTCCAGGAAGGGCTCGTGCCCCTTGCCGGTGACGATGACGGTGTCCTGCGGCCCGCACAGCTCAACCCCGCGGCGCACGGCGTCACCGCGCCAGGTCGTGATCTCCTCGACGTCCTCCAGGCCCGGGCGCACCGAACGCACCCCGGCCAGGACGGCGTCACGGATGAGCTGCGGGTCCTCCGAGCGCGGATTCTCGTCGGTGACCACCAGGACGTCGGCCAGACGCGCCGCCACCTGCCCCAGCAGCGGCCGCTTACCCTGGTCACGGTCGCCGTCGGAACCGAAGACCACGATGAGCCGGCCCGGAGTGATCTCACGTACCGCCTTGAGCGCGAGGTCCATCGCCTCCGGGGTGTGGGCGAAGTCGACGATACAGGTCCCCCGGCGCCCGTCGCGCTGGCTGATGCGCTGCATACGCCCCGGGATGTTGTGGGCGTGGGCCAGGGCCTGCACAGCAGTGTCCTGCGCCACCCCCGCGCGCAGGGCCATGACCAGGGCCAGGGCCGCGTTCTGGACGTTGACGAGCCCTGGCAGGGGGCACAGCGCCTCGATCTGCTCACCATCGGGCCCGTGGAGGGTGAAGGTGGTGGCGGCTTGGGTCATCGAAGCCTTGACCTGGCTTACCCACCACTGCGCGCCCTGGGCAGGGTCCTCACTGTCCTGGGCGGGGTAGGCGCGCACCCGGTCCACCGGCACGGCCCCGCGGTCCGCCACACGCTCTGCCAGCGCAGCCCCCCACCGATCGTCCACGCAGATCACCGCGCGGCGGGCGTGCTCAGGGGTGAAGAGGCGAGCCTTGGCCTCCAGGTACTCCTCCATGGTGTGGTGGAAGTCGAGGTGGTCACGCTGAAGATTGGTGAAGCCGGCGACGTCGACGACGGTCCCACCCAGCCGGTGCAGCACGATGGCGTGGCTGGAGGCCTCCAGGCTGGCAGCCTTGACGCCCTCCTCGACCGCCAGCGCCATCATGCGCTGGAGCACCGGGGCCTCGACCGTGGTGCGTGGGGACTCCACCGACTGCGTGCCCACGCTCAGCTCCACGGTGCCCGCGATCATGCACTGACCCAGGTGCGCGGCCAGGATCGACTGGAGGAAGTAGGTGGTCGTCGTCTTGCCGTTGGTCCCCGTCACGGCCGTCGTCGTCAGGTGGGTCGCCGGGTGGTGGTAGACCTCGGCGGCCAGGGGGCCCACCACCGCACGCGGATCGGGGTGGGTGAGCACCGGGACCTGTCCCAGGCTCGCGCCCAGGCGCGTTGCGCCGTCGGCATCCGTGAGGACCGCAACCGCCCCGCCGGCTACCGCCTGCGCGGCGAACTCGGCCCCGTGCCGACGAAAGCCCGGCAGGGCCACGAACAGCTCACCGGGAGCGACATCGCCAGAGTCCACGCTCACGCCGTGGATCAGGACCTGGCCAAGGTCAGCGGCGGGGTCACCCGCCACCTCAAGGCTCAGCGTGTGGGCCAGGTCAGCCAGGGCGGTCGGCGCACAGTGACGCGGACGCAGCGCTGCTGCCGACTCGTAGGCATGATTGCTCATGGTTCCTCAATCTATCGTGACCGTGCCCGCCACAGGGACAGGCGGGCACGCGTGCCCTCGTCCTGCTCCTCAGCCCTGGCTGTCCTGGGCCGCCTTGGCCGCCTGAGCGTCAGCCTCAGCGGCCGCCTTGGCAGCGATGACCATCGGGTCCGGGGCGATACCCAGGGAGTGCATGCAGGCCAGGGCGATCTTGCGGAAGACCGGGGCCGCCACGGTTCCACCGTAGGTGCCATCGGGCCGGTAGACGATGACGGCCACCGCGATGGCCGGGTCGCGCGCGGGGGTGAAGCCCACGAAAGAGGCCACGGTGCCTGGCTCGGTGAGGATCTCGGTGGTTCCCGTCTTGCCCGCCACCAGGTAGCCGTCGATCGAGGCCGACTCGGCGGTACCGCCTTCCTGCGTCACCCCGATGAGCATCTCAGTCAGGGTGGTGGCGCTCGCCTCGGAGATCACCCGCACGCCCTCAGGCTGGGTCTGGGCGGTCTCCTTCCCCTCGGCGTCGATCCAGGCGTCAATGACGCGCGGCGCCACCCGGACCCCCTTGTTCGCCACGCTCGCCAGCACCTGGACGGCCTGGAGGGAGGTACCCGCAATGCCCTGGCCGAACATGGTGGTATAGCGAGTGCGGGCGTCCCACTGGGCGTAGTCGCCCAGGATGCCCTCGGACTCCGCCGGCATCTCGATCCCAGTCAGCTGCCCGTAGCCGAACTGCTCGATGATGGCGTGGCGGTCAGCGTCTGAGACCCGGTCACCGATCTGGACCGTGCCGACGTTGGAGGACTCGGCCAGGACCTGGGCCGCGGTGAGGACCTGGGTAGCGTGCTCGTGGGAGTCGCGGAAGCTCTGACCATTCGGAGCGGTCCAGGTGTAGGGGACCGTGATCTGGTCCTCGGGGGTGAGGACGCCCTTGTCCAGGGCAGCAGCAAAGGTCATCACCTTGCCCACACTTCCTGGCTCGAAGATGGCCTGGACGCTGCGGGCGTTGCGGTCCTCCTCCGCCGTGGCACCTGGGTCGGAGGGGTCCACCGAGCGCGAGTCCGCCAGGACCAGGAGCTTGCCCGTGGCCGGCTCCATGACGACGACGCTGCCCCAGTCCGCGCCCTGGGCCTGGACGACCTCGTCAATCGCCTCCTGGGCCACGGCCTGCAGGTCCGGGTTGATTGTCGTGCGCACTGCCGTGCCTGGCACGGAGGCGACCTCATCATGCTCACCGGTGGGGATGATGGCGCCGGTCTTGCCGATCTCGACGCTCCCGCGCCCGTCCACCCCGGTCAGGGCCTTGTTCTGGGTCAGCTCCAGGCCGGCGGAGCCGATGAGCTCACGCGCCTTGCCCTCGTAGGTGTAGCCCACCACGTTGCCCGCGACCCGGCCGGCCGGGTAGCTGCGCCTGGTGCGCTGGTCTGGCTCGACGCCGGGGATCTCCAGCGCCTTGATCTGGCGCCAGGTGTCCGGTGCGACGGCCTCGGCGATGACGACGTAGGTGGACTCCCCCACCATCTTCGCCCCGAGCTCCTGGGCGTCCACCCCCAGGATCGGCGCAATCTGAGCGGCCGCCGCCACCGCGCCATACCCGACGACGGTGCTCACCGTGCGCCCGGTGGCCGGGTCCTCACGGTCCTCCTTGTGCTCGTACTGAGCAATCCTGACCTGGTTGACTCCGATGTCGTAGGAGATCGACGAGGTCGCCAGTACCGCGCCGTCGCGCCCCAGGATCTGGCCGCGCTGGGCGCGGTTGACCCACGTGATCGTCCGCTCGGCCTTGGCCTTGTCCGCCAAGGCCGGCCCCTCGACGACCTGGAGCCAGGCGGTCCGGGCGGTCAGCACACTGAAGCCGGCCAGACCGAAGAGCTGAAGTGCACGACGGCGACTGGGGTTCACTGCTGCTACTTCGCGGTCGCGGCCTGCCCGGCCGACAGCTGCGAGCCGCCCAGGTCAACCACACCCGGCGCGGCGGCCGGCACCATCCCCAGCTCGGTGGCGCGCTGGGTGAGGTGGTCGGCTGCGGAGGCGTCCTGGACCTGGGAGCGGACGGTGTCAATGTGGTCGTTGACGACGTTGAGCTCGACCTGAGCCGACTGCATACGGAAGGCGGTGGCCGCCATGGAGGCGTTGAGCAGCATGGAGGCAGCCAGCGCGCCGGCCAGGATCAGCACAACGACCATGATGAAGGGAACCGTGGAACGAGCAGGAGCGATCCCTCGCACGACGTAGAGGGCAGGGCGCTCCTGCGGCGTCGCCTCAGGACGCCGGGAGGGGGCTCGCAGGGCGGTTGTGGCGCTCACCGGGTCTTCCTTCCTTGTCGTCGTCGGGTGGTGGTCAAGGGCTTCGGCTCCGCGGCCGGGGCCTGGTCGGCGGGGCGCAGTCGCACCGCGGCACGCAGCCGCACCGGGGCCGAGCGAGGATTAGCCGCCAGCTCGGCCTCGTCTGCCCGCTCAGCGCCGTGAGTCAGAGCCTGGAGGTAGGCCCCGGCGCCCTCGGGCACGAACGGCAGGTCATCGGGGACGGATGCACGCGTGCCAGCAGCAATGGCCTGCTTGACGATGCGGTCCTCCAGGCTCTGGTAGGACTCCACGACCAAGCGGCCACCAACCCGCAGGCTGTTGAGCGCACGCGGCACAGCCCTCTCCAGGACGTCCAGCTCAGCGTTCACGGCGATCCGCAGGGCCTGGAAGGTGCGCTTGGCCGGGTGCCCTCCGGTGCGCCTGGTCGCCGCCGGCACCGCCTGACGCACGAGCTCAGCCAGCTCCTGGGTGGAGGAGACCGGATGGCCGGCGCTGCGGCGTCGCACGATCGCCTCGACGATGCGCGGAGCGAAACGCTCCTCGCCGTAAGCGCGCAGGATGCGCACGAGCTCACCCGGCTCGGCGCCGTCGAGCAGCTCCTGGGCCGTCATTCCCTGTGACTGGTCCATGCGCATGTCCAGGGGCGCCGGGCGCGCGTAAGAAAAACCACGCTCGACGTCGTCGAGCTGGAGTGAGGAGACCCCCAGGTCCATGAGCACCGCGTCCACGGTGCCCTCGCCGTCCTGGCTGAAGCGGTGGGCGACGGCCTCGACCTCGTCATAGGTGGCGCGCACCGCCGTGAAACGGTCCCCGAAGGGGGCCAAGCGCGCGCTGGCCAGGGCAATGGCCTGGCTGTCACGGTCGATGCCGATGACTCGCAGCCTAGGGAAGCGGCGCAGCGCCCCCTCGGTGTGCCCACCCATACCCAGCGTGCAGTCGATCATGACCGGCTCGGCCGGCGCCTCCTCGATGGCCGGTGCCAGCAGGTCCAGGCAGCGGCGCAGGAGCACCGGAGTGTGGCGGGCAGCCGCCTGCGCCGCGACGTCGTCATCAGACTCAGGCCGGTTCGTCAGTGGCGCGTGGGACATGTGCTCCTCCTTTCCAGGCGTCGCGAACGGGTGACCGGTATGGCCGGAAAGTCTCGCCAGGACTCCACCCGTCCTTCCGGCGCCGGGGAAGTGGCGTCGGACTCCAGCTCGGGTAGAGACCTCACGAGGCCTGCCGTGGGCGCGGTGCGCCCGGGGTGGTGTGCAGTTGTGGCCCGGCCTAGAAGAAGCCGGGGATGATCTCCTCAGCCGTGTCGGCGAAGACCTGCTCCTGGGCCTCCAGGTAGGTCTGCCAGGCCTGGGCGTCCCAGATCTCCACGCGGGCTCCCGCACCGATCACAGCCAGGTCCTTGGACAGGCCTGCGTAGGCACGCAGCGGCGCGGGAAGCGTGATGCGTCCCTGCTTGTCCGGGATCTGGGAGTCGGCGCCCGAGAGCATGACGCGGATGTAGTCGCGAGCCTGCTTCTGCGCGAGGGGGGCCTCGCGCAGCTGGGCGTACATGCGCTCGAACTCGGCCGTGGTGAAGGCGTAGAGGCAGTGCTCCTGACCACGGGTCAGCACCACTCCCCCAGCCAGCTCCTCGCGGAACTTGGCCGGGAGGATGAGCCTGCCCTTGTCGTCAAGGCGAGGGGCGTGAGTACCCAGGAACACCGGGACCACTCCTTCCCCTCGACGACCCAGTGCGCCCCACAGTACTCCACTTCCCTCCCCTTTCACCCACATTCAAAGGAAAACACACTCCCCCTTTCCTCCAGATCCGCAGATTTCTAGGGAAAAACACGGTGGAGTGAAGTGGAGGAGATCGTCGGGAGCACGGCCCTTCGGCGCGTCGCAGACGAGCGGACAGGGCGCTGCCAGGCACAGCAGGACGCCGCACCGCGCCTACGCCGGCCGGCCCCGCCAGACAGCGCCAAGATGAGCCCGGCTCCGTACGCCACATCGCACCCGCGCAGGCCCGTGACGGATCCGCGGTGGAGGAAACTGGAGGGGGCGTGGTGGAGGACAGTGGTGGACGCCAGCGGACCCGGCCTCGCCCAGGCAGGAACCAGTCACATAGCACTCAGGCTCCGCCCGTGAGGGGCGAAGCCTGTGATACGTCAGGAATGCGAGGTCGTCAGCGCTCGGAGTCGCGCCGCCGTTCCCAGCGCTCGGACTGACGATCCATGAAGGAGCCGGCGCGAGCCTGGCGACCCGCCGGTCGGTGCGCGCGGCCGCGGGAGCCTCGCGCGTGGTCAGGGCGCGTGAGCATGAGGGTCACTCCCCACACCGCCAGCGCGAAGCCCGCCACGCCAATGAGGATCGAGGCCAGGGGGTGGCCGACCGCGACGCCGACGATGACCACCGTCAGGCCCACCAGGAGAAGGGCGACGCCGGCTCCGACGTGCCGGGGCGAGAGCCGCGCCAGACGCTGCTCGCCCTGCTGCATCGAGGTCACCAGCGTGGGGTCGTCCTCGTGGAGCTGTTCCTCGAGGTCGCGCAGCACCTGCTGCTCGCGCTCTGACAGTGCCATGGCTCCCCTCGCTTCCGTGACGTCGCAGTAGTGCGGCCCGGACCCACTGACCGCCTGACCCCGGACAGGGTCGGCGCTGACCAAGCGGGTCAAGCCCGGCAGGTACCACAATAGGCGCCTGCCGTCACGGAACGGAAACCGGAACCCTCCCCTGCCTCACGCCGGCGGCTTGGCCTCGGGCGCCCTGGCCGGCAGCAGGCTCGCCGGCCCCACAGCCGCCGCGCCCCACCGACGGCGCACGGCGTCAGCCGCCCGCTCCGGGGCCCCACGACGAGGGTCCTCGTCCAGGGCCAGCTGGACGCCGTCGTCGCTGCGCGTGAGCCCTTCGCACCGCACTCCCAGCAGCCGGTAGCCACCGGCGGGGCGGACAGCAGGGCCTGGACGACGGCGAAGATGTCTCGTGCCAGGTCCGTCGGCGCGCTCAGGGTCCGCGAGCGCGTGAGCGTGGTGAAGTCGGCACCGCGAGCCTTGAGGACCACCACGCGCGAGCGCATCCCTCCCTGACGCAGCCGCGCGGCGCACTGGTGGGCCTGGTCCAGCAGGACCCGACGGGCGTCCTCCCGGCTGGTCAGGGTGTCGAAAAAGGTGGACTCGGTGCCCACGGACTTCTCCTCACGCCCCACGGTCACCGGCCGCGGGTCGATGCCATGGGCCAGCTCCCACAGGTGCCGGCCGGCGGCAGCCCCAAGGATCTTCTCCAGCTGGGTCACCGGCGTGGCAGCCAGGGCCCGTACGTCCGTGATCCCCCACCTGGCCAGAGCCTGGGCGCTTTTGTCCCCCACCCCCCACATCGCTCCCACGGGCAGCACGTTGAGGAAGTCCTGGGTGGCCGAGGCCGGTACGAGGAGCAGACCGTCTGGCTTGGCATGGGAGGAGGCGAGCTTGGCGACGAACTCGGTCGAGGCGATCCCCACGGAGGCAGGCAGCCCCAGGCTCTGGCGGATGGTGGAGCGGATCCACTGGGCAATGCGCACCGGTGGGCCCATACGGCGCTGGGCGCCGGAGACGTCGAGGAAGGCCTCGTCCACGCTGACCTTCTCCAGCACTGGCGTGACCTGCTCGAGGATGGCCATGACCTGACGCGAGACCCGGGAGTAGTGGCTGTGACGCACCGGCAGCACGACGGCCTGCGGGCAGCGGCGCAGCGCCTGGCTCATGGACATCGCCGAGCTCACGCCATAGGCGCGGGCCTCGTAGGAGGCCGCCGAGACCACACCACGCCCGTCCGTGCCTCCCACGATCACCGGCCGACCCACGAGCTCGGGGTGGTCCAGCAGCTCGACCGAGGCGTAGAAGGCATCCATGTCCACGTGCAGGATCGGGGTGGCAGAGTCGTCCTCGCCCCAGGAGCGGCGTGCGGCCTCGTTCCGTGGTGCTCGACTCATACCTCCAGGCTAACGTGCGTCTGTGACACCACGACGCCCCTCGCGCACCTCCCAAGGCCCCCAGGCTCCGGCGCTGGCGAACCTGCCCGCCGGCCCGGTCCCCACGAGCTACGCCACGGCGCGGCTGGAGCGACGCGACAGCGGGGTGCTGCTGCTCCTGGACGAGACCGAGTCCTCCTGGATCGACCTGCGGGACCCGGGGCACCTGGACTTTGAGTACCAGCAGCAGATGAACGCCGTACTCCAGGTACTCACGCCCGAACCGGCCCCGCTGCGGGCCGCTCACCTGGGTGGGGCGGGGTGCGCCCTAGCGCGGGCCTGGGAGGCCCGCCGTCCCGGCTCCACACAGCTGGCCGTTGAGATCGATGCCGTGCTGGCCCAGTACGTGCGCCAGTGGTTCGACCTGCCTCGCTCCCCCCGGCTGCGGATCAGGGTGGCCGACGCCGCCCAGGCGGCTCCCACACTCAGGCCGGGCGAGTGGGACGTCGTCGTCCGTGACATCTTTGCCCAGGGGCAGGTACCAGCCTCGTGCCGCAGCGCGGACTTCCACGCCGCCTGCGTCCAGGCCCTGGCCCCAGACGGGGTGTACCTGGTCAATATGCCCTCTGCGCCCCGCAGCGAGGCGGGGCAGGACCTGGCAGCCCTGCGTCAGGTATGCCAGGGGGTGCTGGTGGTCGCTGACCCCGCCCACGCACGCGGCAAGCGCCGCGGCAACCTCGTGGCCGTGGCCTGCCAGCGTCCGTGGAGCGCACAGGAGCGCGAGCAGATCGAGCGGGCGGTGCGGCGTCTGCCCCTGCCGGTGCGCACCTGGCAGCAGGAGGACCCAGCCCTGCCCCGGCCATGATGACCGGGCCAGGGGGCAGGCGCCGTCAGAAGCTGGCCTGCCAGCGCCCCGAGCGCACGTGGCGGCGGGTGGCGTGACGCGAGAGGAGCAGTCCGACCATCCCCGTCAGCCACACCACCGCGGTTGAGGCCACGGCCAGCCGGAAGTCCTGGGCCGAGCGGTCACCTCCGCAGTGGTCCAGCATGACGCCCACCAGCTGGACGGCCACAATCGTGGCGGTGAATCCACCGGTGTTGACCAGTCCCGTACAGGTGCCCCACCGGCTGGGGACGTTGAGCGAGCGGGCGACGTCGAATCCGATGCCGGAGTAGGGGGCGGTCATCCCCAGCACCACGGCGGCCAGGAAGGCCGCGATGACGGGGTGCGGCAGCAGCAGGCCGAGGGCCCAGGCGGCCAGCGAGGCGAGCGCCGAGACGATGACGATCGTGGAGCGGTAGCCGGGCAAGCGAGAGGAGAGCAGGCCGGCACTCATCCCACCCACGATCCCGGCCACCGTGTTCGCCGTCAGCGCTGCCGAGGCGGTGGAGACCGAGACTCCCAGGCCCTGGGTCATCCAGGACACGCCCCACATGAGGGTGAGCACCGCCGCGGGGAACATGCCGATCCAGTGGCAGAAGAAGCCGAGCCAGGTACCCGGGTGGCGCAGCACCTGGCCCATCGTGATCCACACGCTCTCGCGCCGCCCCACCTGGGCACTACCTACGCCGGGGGGAGTGTCACGGATGAGGGCCAGGCCGGTCATCGCCATGGCCATCGCGATCCCAGACATCGTGGCGAAGGTCGTGGTCCACCCGCGGGCGTGGAGGAGAGCGAGGAAGGGGATCGCGGAGACGACCTGTCCGAGCTGGCCGAAAGCGGAGACCAGCTGGCTCATCAGCGGCACGCTGCCCAGCGGGAACCAGGCAGGCAGTAGCCGCAGGGTGCCAATGAAGGCAGTCGCATCCCCGGCGCCGACCAGCACCCGGGCCACCACCGCCCCCGGCACCGAGGTGGCGGTGGCCATGAGCAGCTGACCGGTGGCGACTACCAGGCCGCCGACCACGAGGACCCGACGCGAGCCGAAGCGGTCCAGTAACAGACCCACAGGAACCTGCGCCAGGGCGTAGACAGCCAGCTGGAGGACGACGAAGCTCGCCAGCAGGCTCGCGCCGCCGGGAAAGCGCTCGCTGGCCTGCGGCACGGCCACGGCGAAGGAGGTCCGGGCAGCCACGGCCAGCACGTAGATGAAGGCCGCTGGCGTCAGGACGAGCCAGGCCCGTGCCCCTCCGAGCGGAGGCACGGCCGGCTGCGGTCCTGGGGCGAGCGCACTCACGGCGCGTCAGTCACGGCCTTCGGGATGATGGGGCTCCAGGCCGGTGGCTCCCGGGTACTGCAGGCCCGGGTCGGTGCCGTTAGCCTCCAGGAAGGCCTCCAGCCGGGCGCCGATCTCATCGGCTGTGGGGACGTCGAGCATCCGGGAGACTTCCTCGACGTCGGCCTTGACCGGAGCCACGGCGTCATACTGCGCCTCCAGGGCGGCCACGACGGCCGCCACCTCGCTCTGGCCCGCAGCCTCAGCGTCGATGTCGGCGCGGTTGACCGCGGCAGCTGCCTCCAGGTCCCCCAGCGGCAGGGCTAGTCCTGTGGTCTCAGCCACAGCCGCCAGCAGCGCCGCGGCGCCAGCCGGGTAGTCCTCCCGCGCCACGTAGTGCGGGATGCCCGCCGTCAGGCCCCGCGAGCTCAGCCCTGCCTCCCCCAGGTGCAGCTCCAGCAGGCCGCTCATCGAGCCGGGGAACTCCGCGTGGCCAAAGAAGTCCGGCTGCTCGGGCAGCTCCTCGGGCCGGTTGCCGTGGTGGTGGACGTAGACCGGACGGGTGTGGGGCACGGCCAGCGGCATGCCAGTCATGGACACCGCCTGGCTCACCCCCATGGTCAGCGCCAGGTGGGTGACCGCCCCGATGAACTCCTCCCACCGGTAGTCCGGCTCGCTTCCGTGGAGCAGCAGGAGGTCCTCACCCTCGTCATCCTGGAGCAGGTCGAGAACCAGCTCAGGCATCTGCACCGAGGTGTAGGTGTGCGAGCTGAAGGTCATCATGGGCCGGCGTGCCCGGTAGTCCATGAGCGCGTCGGCGTCAAAGGTGGCCAGACGCTGCCAGGGCAGGGTCATGAGCAGCTGCTCAACGGCCAACTCACCGGCGTGACCAGCGTCCATCGCCCCGTCCAGGTGGTACAGAAGGACACGAGGCGCCACCGGAGCCTGGGCAGGGCGTTCAAAACTGTAGAGCGGCATGGGCATCCTCCTTTCGTGCTGAGCACTGCAACACCGGCCGTGGTGACCATGTTCCCACGTCCTGTTCGCCGTCGGCTTCTTCCGCGCGGCCCTGCCAGGAGAATAATGGACCGGCCTGCCTGTGCACCCTCAGCGGTACCCACGGCGGGCTCATGACCTGCCCCGCACAACCAGACAGCGAGCCAGATGCCACCGTCATCCCAGCCCCCGACCTCCGAGCAGCCCGAGGCCCAGGCCACCTCCTCGGTCCGTGACCGCGAGATCCACGCCGAGCAGCACGTCGTCGACCTGGCCTACGGCGAGCTGGACCGCCAGCTGGAGGCGGCGCGCCGCTCGCTGGCCGCCACCGAGGCCCAGGGGGTGTCCGGCACCCACCAGTCCCGTGGCGAGCGAGACGCCTACGCGGTGCACTACTCCGGCCTCATCGCCTCCCTGGAGGGAGTCGAGGACCGCCTCGTCTTCGGCCGCATGGACCTGGCACACGGAGCAGTGGACGGGGCGAGCGCCGGCCCGGTCACCCACGGTGGCCAGCGCCACTACGTCGGGCGCACCGGCCTGCAGGACGCTCGCCACCGCGAGGTCGTCCTGGACTGGCGGGCGCCTCTGGCCCGCGCCTTCTACCAGGCCACCGCCTCCCGGCCCATGGGCCTGGTACGACGTCGTCATATCGACACCCGCGCTCGGCGCGTCATCGGACTGGAGGACGAGGTCATCGACGTCTCCTCGCTGGACCAGGCTGGCACCTACCCGTCAGGCTCCCAGCCCCGCGTCGCAGCCGAGGGGCTGCAGGGCGAGGGCGCGCTCATCGCGGCCATGAGCGCGGCACGCGACGGACGCATGGGTGACATCGTCGCCACCATCCAGGCCGAGCAGGACCGCATCGTCACGGCCCAGGGCCGCGGTGTGCTCGTGGTCCAGGGCGGACCGGGCACCGGCAAGACCGCGGTGGCCCTGCACCGGGTGGCCTACCTGTTCTACTCCGAGCGTGAGCGCCTGGAGCGCTCAGGGGTGCTCCTGGTGGGCCCCTCGCGCACCTTCCTGCGCTACGTCGAGCAGGTGCTGCCCTCACTGGGCGAGACCGGGGTGGTGGCCACCACCATCGCTGACCTCGTGCCGGGCGTGCGCGCCCGCGGCACGGAGTCGCCCGCCCTCCATGAGCTCAAGGGCCGGACCGTGTGGGCCGAGATCCTGCGCCGCGCGGTACGCAGCCTGCAGCGCCTGCCCGACCAGCCCCGCGAGATCATCGTCCAGGGCACGCGCCTGCTCCTGGAGCCCGCCGACGTGCGCGAGGCTATGAGCCGGGCCCGCCGCTCGGGCAAGCCCCACAACCTGGCCCGCGAGACCTTCGTGCTGTGGCTGCTGGAACGGCTGACTGACCAGTACGCCACTGCCACCCGCCAGGACGCCTCCGACCCCGAGACCCGCGCCTGGATCCGTGAGGACATCCGCACGACACGCGACGCCCGCCGCGAGATCAACCTGTGCTGGATGCCGACGACGCCCACCGGCCTGCTGGAGCGGCTGTGGGCCCGCCCGCCCCTGCTAGAGCAGGTCGCGCCCGAGCTCAGCGCCGCCGAGCGCGAGAGCCTGGCACGCACCCCCGGCTCGCCGCTCACCCCGGCTGACGTGCCGCTGATCGACGAGCTCGCTGAGCTGCTGGGTCCCAGCGAGGATGCCCAGGCCCGCCAGGCGAGGCTGGAGGCCCGCCGACGCGCCGAGCTCGTGGACTACGCCGCGCGCGCCATCGAGTCCCAGGGACTGGGAGACGGCATGGTCAGCGCCGAGATGCTGGCCGACCGGATGGAGGACGCCGGGCCGTCCCTGACGCTGGCGGAGAAGGCCAGGGCGGACCGAGGATGGACCTACGGCCACGTCGTGGTCGACGAGGCCCAGGAGCTGGGTGACATGGCCTGGCGGGCGCTGGCCAGGCGCTGCCCGGTGCGCTCCTTCACCGTGGTGGGGGACCTCGCCCAGTACTCCGGCCCCCACGCCCCCTCCTCCTGGGCTGAGGTGCTCCAGGCCCTGGGGACCTCACCCAGCCAGCCGCGGCGCGGTGGGCGCACGAGTCGACCGGTGGCCTCCACGCCCCTGCGCGAGGAGGTGCTCACCGTGTGTTACCGCACCCCGGCCACGATCATGGACACGGCTGACGCGGTGACGACGGCGCTGGGGCACCCACCGGTGTATCCCGTGCGCTCGGTGCGGGACCTGCCCGGCTGCCTGGAGGCGGAGGACCTGTCCGCGAGCGCCCTGGCGCATGACGAGGCTGGCTGGGCCGGCCACCTGCGCGCGGTGGTGAGCCAGGAGCTGGCCGCCCTCGACGAGGCCGTCGGCCCCCAGGGTGGGCGCGTTGCCGTCATCGCCCCTGACGCGCCGGCCGTGGCGGCCTGGCTCGGCCAGGACGCCGCGCTGGCTGAGGCGATGACTGCTCCGGGCGGGGACGTGCTGCAAGCCAGGCTCGCGGTCATGGGACCGGTGCTGTCCAAGGGTCTGGAGTTCGACGTCGTCGTGCTCGTGGACCCTGCCATGATCGGCAGGCAGAGCGCCGGTGACCTGTACGTGGCGATGACCCGCCCCACGCGCCGCCTGCGGGTGGTCTCTCGCCAGGAGCTGCCGCAGGGCCTTGCCCTAGGATGAGGGTGAGGCCACACCCGCCTCCTTCCTTGCCTCCCCACAAGGTTACGCAACCGTAGGTTACGGTTGCGTAGGCAGCGGGTCAGCCCGCCTGCCCCGCGCCCCAGGGAAGGACACCTCGGATGAGCGACACCTCGCGCAGCTACCTTCGGCCCCACTACGCCCCCGGCGTGCCGGCCACGATCGCGCCGGTCACCGAGCCGCTCTCACGCATGCTCGACGACGCCACCCGTCGCTTCCCCGACCACATCGCCATCGACTTCCTGGGCGCCACCACGACCTACTCCCAGCTCTCCCGCCAGGTCGCCCAGGCGGCCGAGACCCTGCGGCGCGCCGGGATCGGTCGTGGCGACGTCGTCGGCCTCATCCTGCCCAACTGCCCCCAGCACGTGGTGCTCGCCTACGCCGCCTGGCGGATCGGCGCGATCGTGGCCGAGCACAACCCTCTGGCCCCAGCCGCCCAGATCCGCGAGCAGATCGAGATCCACCACGGCAAGGTCATCATCGCCTGGGAGAAGACACTGGCCCGCCTGGTCCAGGCCTCAGGCTCGCTGCGCGCCGCCGGACTGGCTGACCGTCAGGTCTACGCCGTGGACCTGTCCCGCGGCCTGCCATGGACCAGCCGCATGGCCCTACGGCTGCCGGTGGCCGCTGCTCGCGCCCAGCGCTCCGAGCTGCGCGGCAAGGTCCCTGCGGGAGTGCGCTCGTGGGACGACGCCGTGGCCGCCTCCACCCCGCTGCCTGCCGGGCACCCCCTGCCCGAGGTCGGCCAGACCGCCGTCCTGCTCTACACCGGGGGCACCACTGGCAGCCCCAAGGCCGTGCGCCTGACCCACACCAACCTGCGCTCCAACGCCGAGATGAGCCTGGCCTGGGCCTCCCAGACCTGCGAGGCAGGCCAGGAGACCTTCTACGCGGTCCTGCCCTTCTTCCACGCCTTCGGGCTCAGCCTGTCCCTGCTGTGCGCCGTGGGCCTGGCAGCCACCCAGGTCATCCTGCCCAAGTTCAGCGCTGACATGGTGCTCACCGCCTGGAAGCGCCGCCCCGCCACCTTCTTCCCGGGCGTGCCGGTGATGTTCGACCGCATCGTGGCACGCGCCAACGCCACCGGCGCCGACCTATCGAGCTGCAAGATCGCCGTGTGTGGAGCAGCCGCCAATCCCAAGGCCGTGGCCCAGGCCTGGGAGGAGGCCACCGGTGGGGTCATCATCGAGGGCTACGGCATGACTGAGGCCTCCCCCATCATCCTGGGCAACCCCATCTCCCCTGAGCGTCGTGCCGGGGCGCTGGGCGTGCCCTACCCCTCCACGGACGTGCGCCTGGTTGACCCGGAGGACACCGAGGTCGACGTCGAGCCCGGGCAGGTTGGTGAGCTGCTCGTGCGCGGTCCCCAGGTCTTCGCCGGCTACTGGGAGAACCCCGAGGAGACCGATGCCGTGCTGCTGCCCGGAGGGTGGCTGCGCACCGGTGACCTCGTGCGCCAGGAGGCCGATGGCTTCTACGTCATCGCCGACCGACGCAAGGAGCTCATCATCTCCGGCGGTTTCAACATCTACCCCACCGAGGTCGAGGCGGCGGTCCGCTCAATGCCCCAGGTCGAGGAGGTCGCCGTCGTCGGCCTGCCCGGAGGTGAGGGGGACGCTGGTAACGAGCGCGTCGTGGCCGCGATCCTGCCCAAGGAGGGCCAGACGGTCACCCTGGAGCAGGTGCGCTCTTGGGCCGAGCAGACCCTGTCCCACTACGCCCTGCCTCGCCAGATCACGATCCTGAGCGAGATGCCCCGCTCCCAGATCGGCAAGGTGCTGCGCCGGGTCGTGCGCGAGGAGCTGCTGGCCGCTCGCGAGGCAGCCAGCGGCGCCGCCGACGCCGTCGCCTCAGCCTCCGTCAGCGCGGCCGCCTCCCTGGTCGAGCGCCTGGGCGAGGCCCAGGCCAGCCAGTCCTCCCAGGCCAGCCAGGACCCTGAGGAGGACAAGTGAGCGCCTCGTCCCAGCCGGCGGGAACCGGCGCGTCCTGGGACGCCGAGCGCTTCCACCGGCCTGGGTACCAGCCCGGTATCCCCGCCACCATCGAGGTCCCCGACTCCCACCTCAGCGAGCTGCTGGAGACCGCCGCGCGCTTCTACCCCGATCGCGTCGCCATCGACTTCCTGGGCTGGACCACCACCTACCGCGAGCTGCTGGCCGCCTCCGAGCGCGCCGCCCAGCTCCTGGCTGACGCGGGGGTACGCGCTGGCGACCGGGTGGCCCTCATCATGCCCAACTGCCCCCAGCACGTCGTCGCGGTCTACGGCGCCCTACGACTGGGGGCAATCGTGGCCGAGCACAACCCGCTGGCCCCGGCCGATCAGCTCCGCGCCCAGCTCGACCACCATGGCGCCCGTGTCGTCGTGGCCTGGGAGAAGGCCGTCGACCTCGTCACGGACCCCGCTGCCGAGCACGATCTCTCGGTCGACCCGCTGGCCGGGCGGACCGTCTTCGCCGTCGACCTGGCGCGTGCGCTGCCAGCCCACCTACGTGCCGCACTGAGACTGCCGGTGGCCAAGGCCCGCGCCACCCGCGCCTCGATGAAGGCCGAACGCCTGCCAGCCGGAGTGCGCTCGTGGGACACCGAGGTCGCCCGTGCGCCTCGACTTGCCGCCTCCTGGCCTCACCCCGCCGGCAGCGACGTCGCCGTGCTGCTGCACACCGGTGGGACCACGGGCACGCCCAAGGCGGCCATGCTCACGCACACGAACCTGCGCGCCAACGCCAACCAGGCCATCGCCTGGGTGCCGATGCTGCATGAGGGCGGGGAGAACTTCCTGGCGCTGTTGCCCTTCTTCCATGCCTTCGGGCTGACTTTCAATCTCTTCTGCGCGGTCCAGAAGGCCGCCACCCAGGTCATGATGCCCAAGTTCGACGTCGAGGCGGTCCTGGCCGCGCACAAGCGCCGTCCCCTGACCTTCTTCGTGGGCGTACCGGTGATGTTCGAGCGGATCCTGCGCGCGGCCCAGAAGGCAGGCACGAACCTGGCCAGCCTGCGCTACGGCGTGTGCGGAGCCGCCCCCATGCCGCCCCAGGTCGGCGCGCAGTGGGAGGAGCTGACCGGCGGGTACTTCGTCGAGGGCTACGGCATGACGGAGACCAGCCCGATCATCGCCGGTACCCCGATGGGCCCGACCCGGCGGCTGGGAGCGCTCGGCCTGCCGTTTGCCTCCACCGACGTGCGCGTGGTGGACCCCGACGCCCCGGTCATCGACCCCGAGACAGAGGTCCCCGACGGCGAGCCCGGCGAGCTGCTCGTCCGCGGTCCCCAGGTCTTCGCCGGCTACTGGCAGGACCCGGAGGCCACCGCCGCCGCCATGCTGCCCGGCGGGTGGCTGCGCACCGGGGACATGGTGCGCCGGGAGGAGTCCTTCCTGTGGATGGCCGACCGTCGCCGTGAGCTCATCCTGTCCGGCGGCTTCAACGTCTACCCCTCCCAGGTCGAGGCGGTGCTGCGACAGGTCCCGGGCGTGGCGGACATCGCCGTCATCGGCGCGGACAACGGCTCGGCCAGTGAGACCGTCGTGGCCGCCGTCGTCCTGGACACCGACGACTCAGGCGAGCCCACTGCCGAGGGCAGGGCGCTGAGCCTGGAGGTGCTGCGCTCCCACGGTGAGAGGCTGCTGCCTCACTACGCCCTGCCCCGCCGTCTAGAGATCATTGATGAGATGCCTCGCTCGATGATCGGCAAGGTCCTGCGCCGCGAGGTCCGCGAGCTGCTGGAGCGCCGCCAGCACCAGGCCTAGAGCAGCACCAGGCTTAGAGCAGTCCCTGGGCCACCAGCACCTGGCGCAGCGCCTCCACCTGGCTGGCCTCGGCACGCACGAGCGGCAGGCGCACGGTCGCCGTCGGGATCCGGCCCTGCAGCTCCAGGGCCTCCTTGGCCATGACGGCGCCCTGCCCGCCTCCCATGATGGCGGCCGTCAGCGGCCGCATCCGCTGGGCCACCGCCCGGGCCCCGGGCAGGTCCCCGGCATCGACCTCGGCCACCATCTCGCGCCAGGAGTGCGCGTCAGCATGGGCCACCACGGAGACCACACCGCTGGCCCCGTGCGCCAGCCAGGCGAAGTTGAGCCCGTCGTCGCCTGAGTAGTAGGCCAGCCCAGTCGCTGCCATCCGCCTGAAGCCCTGCTCGACGTCGCCCGTGGCGTCCTTGACGGCGAGCACCCGCTCGTGCTCGGCCAACCGGGCGAGCGTGTCATCCTCAATGCGCACGCCGGTACGGCCGGGAATGTCATAGACCATGACCGGCAGGTCGGTGGCCTCGACGACGGCCATGATGTGCTGATAGACGCCCTCCTGGCTCGGCCGGTTGTAGTAGGGGGCGTTGATGAGCAGCCCCTGGGCACCGGCATCCTGGGAGCCGACCCCGATGCGCACGGCGTGGGCGGTGTCGTTCGAGCCAGCACCGGCCACGAGCATCGCGCGCCCGGCCACGGCGTCGCCGACCTCGCGCAGCAAGGTCTGCTTCTCCGGCAGGTGGGTAGTGGGCGCCTCACCCGTGGTTCCCGCCAGCAGGATCATGTTCGCCCCGTCCTCGACGAGACTGACGGCCAGGGCCTGGGCGGCCTCGACGTCGATCGATCCGTCATGGTGGAAGGGGGTCACCATCGCGACGCCGACGGATCCGAAGGGGCGGGAAAGTGGGGTGCTCATAGACTGAGCCTAGCCGCCTGGTCGCCTGCGGTCATGGCGCGCCCCATGCTGAGACCACCCTCAGGGCCGATACGCTCAGGGCCATGAGCTCCCACCACAGCCATGACCTGCCCTCGGTCTTCGAGACGGACCCCACCGCTGACCTGCCCGGCCGCCGCCCTGAGGAGGGCCAGCCCGCCGCCGGCTTCGTCCGGCCGGCGGTCGTCACAGACCTGGAGGCCATTGGCCGGGTGCACGCGGCCGCCATGCTCGCCTCCCTCCGCCAGGCGCACACGGTGGCTCATGCTGGCGCCGTCCTGCC
>OJYO01000125.1_pt1 | contig 24500 bp, 17 predicted proteins | sample 1600971 | NCBI WGS metagenome assembly OJYO01 (sample SAMN04436979, study PRJEB24849) | human gut metagenome | biome: human gut; feature: NICU; material: stool | host: Homo sapiens | place: USA: Saint Louis, MO | collected 2010-08-08 | reverse complement strand
GCATCGTGTCGTAAAAATACTTTCAACTCATTTTCCTGTTGGGGGGGGTGGGGCGTCGCGTTTGTGACGCCCCACCTTCGTTTTCCAACCTTCGTAGCGGGCTTTTCAACGCGATTGCTCAACCAAATACGCCCTCGTATATCAAATATGCGCACGGAAGACTGAAGGATGTTCAGCTCTGTGGAAATACATCCAACAGCCTTTTGCGTCCACATAGTTGGGGTACGGTGGTTGAGTGCGCCTATTGATTGGTAATGATTATTGAACGGCGCATATGTTCTGTATTGCGCACTTGGCCGGGCACAAATGTCGTGCTAGCTGAGGGCCGAACAACCCGTCACATTGGAGTGTATGGATGAGAGTTAGTACGAAGTTATGCTCGCTCGCCGCAACGGTTGCGCTTGGTTTTGGCGCGCTTGCTCCTGCGGCTATGGCAGCACCAGAGGACACCGATGCAGAGGGGGCGTGGGATGCAACTGCAAAAAGTATCGCGCTACCCGACACGATCCCTAGCCTTGATAATTTTGAGGCACAAGAATCTGGCACATGGACACTGACAAATGGTGCGCGGGTGGTTACCAGTCCGGATCAGTTGAACAGAGCGCGTATGCTTTCAACGGAGCTCAGCGCCTATCTGGATGCAACCGTCCCAGCCGTAACCGGCGTGGGTGCCGCAAAGAATTCAGACGTGTTGCTCGTCCTTGATGAGTCCCGAGACGACCTCGGCGATGAAGGATTCGAACTGAATATTGGCGAGGGCGGCCTTCAGGTTACCGGCAAGACCGACGCTGGCATTTTCTACGGCACGCGTGCAGTTAGCCAGCTACTTCGTCAGGAGGAACGCGGAGACCTACAGCTCACGCTTCCCGCAGGCAAGGTAGTTTCTGTTCCCGAATATTCAGAGCGTGGTGCAATCCTTTGTGCCTGCCAGATCAACATTTCGCCTGAATGGATCGATCAGTTCCTAGATGACCTTGCGGATCTTCGGATCAACCAGGTCCTCATGGAAATGAAGGTCAAGAGCGACAACTACCCTGACACGAACACGTGGAGCTACTACACCAAGGAAGATGTCGCCAGGTTCGTTGAGAAGGCGAATGCGCTGAACATTGACGTGATTCCGGAAATCAACTCGCCGGGTCACATGAACGTTTGGCTGGAGAACGCTCCGCAGTACCAGCTGACCTCTCGCTCAGGTGTGCAGAAACCCGACATGCTCGACATTTCAATGCCTGAGGCACGTCAGTTCGTTAAGGACATCATTGCCGAGTACGACGGTGTTTTCACCTCTGACTACTGGCACATGGGCGCCGACGAGTACACGATCGGCACGAGCTATGCTGAGTTCCCGCAGCTCGGCGAATACGCGCGTGAAGCCTTCGGCCCGGATGCCACACCAGATGACGCATTCAACGCATTCATTAACGAAATCAATGAATACGTCCAATCCAAGGGCAAGACGCTCCGCGTATTCAACGACGGTCTGAACCGGTCAGCAAGCCAAAAACTCGACAAGAGCGTCATCGTTGACTACTGGTCGTTCCAGTACAAGTACACGCCCCAACAGTTCGCAGCTGACGGTTACAAGTTGAACAACACATCTCAGGCGTTCTACTGGAGCCGTGGCACATGGTATGGCGTTAACTCCGAAAACATCTACAACAGCAACTGGCATCCTTACACGTTTGACGGCAATCAGGTTGTGGATGCGGACTACGAGGGCGTTCTTGGTGCACGCGTGTCACTGTGGCCTGACAACGTGTGGATGACCGAGAACGAGGTCGCAATGCAGACCTCCGATTCCATTGCACTGCTGGCACAGCTGACGTGGAACGATTCACGTCCATGGCCACAGTGGGGCGGCGACGACGGCATGAAGGCCGCCATCGATCGACTTGGTAAGCCAGTGTTGCGCAACTCCGTTGCAATGGGCAGCGAACTAGAGAGCACGTACTCCATTCCGGGATTGGACAGCCTAGGTGAAGGCCCCTGGCTGGTTTCCCCCACGTACGACGGCTACTACCAGGTCAAGAACACCAAGAGCGGCAAGTGCCTGTCCATCGACCAAGACCTCTCAAAGCACCTCGGTGCAGTAACCGAAGTTGGCGCACCCGCAGTTTTGGCCGATTGCGCCGACGTGAACAAGCACTACACCCAGCGTGGCGAAGCCTCTAATGCTGCCAACCACCAGAAGTGGCAGATCAAGACAGCTAGGTCAACAGAAGATGACGAATCGTTCATCGGGCTCACCTTCCGCAACGCGGTGACAGTCCAGTACCTTGCGATTGCGGATGGAACCGAAGTACACGTTGACATCCAGGGCGTATCCGATCCGGCCATGAGCGAAAGCGAAGACCTGATCGATAAGACCCTCTCCGGCCTCGGAAATGGAACTGCGGAAGGCGACCTTGTACAGTTCCCGCACGACCTCGTGGAAGTGGATGGGGCTATTGCTCCCAAGGCAGTGTTCTCGATAAACCAGTCGAAGAGCATGTCTGCTGACGTCTCCGTGTTGGAGGACGTGGATCCCTCGAATCCGAAGGACGTAACCATCACGGTACACGCACCGGGTGGCGAAAACCTGCCGGCCTCGAAGGTTTCGGTTGAGGTCACGGAGGGTTGGAAGGTCCTACCTGAGACCGTCGCACTGGATGCCGTGCCTATGGGCAATAAGGCGCAGGCCGTGTTCACAATCGCTAACACCACAGCCACCGAAGGTACTGCAACGTTCACCTGGACGGTCGGCGATGAAACATTCACCACTAAGGTCGTACTGATGGGCCGACTAGGTCCACGCCTATGCGGTGATGGCTTCAACAGCATCTCAACGAACTCCGAAGAGACCGTCGGTGAAGGCCCGGTCAACGGTCATATCACTGCCGCGTTTGACACGAACGAGAACGGAACCGCGGACCTGGATACCTTCTGGCACACGAGGTGGTTGAACGGAAACGATGAATTCCCGTTCTGGGTCGTGTTTGATCCTAGTGAAGCACTGGGTGACAACTTGATGGCCACGGTGGAGTACGCTCCTCGCCAGAACAAGGTGAATGGCCGTATCAAGCACTACCGCATCTACCTGTCTGAGGAAGAAAAGGGCGGAGACGCTGATTGGGGCGCCCCTGTCCTTGAAGGTGATTTGGAGAACTCAACTAGCTGGCAAGCCATCGAATTTGATGAGCCGGTTTCAGGCCAGTTTGTGAAGGTTGAGATCACCGACGTTTGGGATGAGGTTCAAGGTAAGGAAGACACGTTTGCTTCTGCCGCTGGATTCTGCGTATCAACTGTGATCCCGCCTGCGGACTTTGAGGCTCCGGAGCAGCCGGATAACCCGCCGGTCACGGGCGATGAGACTCCGAATACGCTACCCGAGCCTGATCAGGGACCGGCAATGGCTGCGCTCCGCCTTGGCTTTGGTGAGGACTTCGCTTCCACAGGGACCCTTTCCGGCGTGATTGGTGAAGAGCTTGGCCCGATCGCGCTCAACCTGAGCGTGAATGAGGGACGTGGCTACAGCCTGGCGTTCTCCCCGGACCTGCCTGAAGGACTGGTCTTTGACGCGGCAACGAACATGATCTCTGGTGTCTTGGATAAAGAGTTCGAAGAATCCTTCACCGTGACACTGAGCCAAGAAGGTGTCGAGGATGTAACTGCCACCCTTGAGGTTTCAGTTTCAGAAGAGGAAGCAACGGACCCGACAGGCCCGACGGATCCCACCGATCCGACAACGGAACCAATCGACGAACCGACGGATGAACCCACCGATGAGCCGACCGAGCCTTCGGACACCTCGGCACCTTCGGTAGCTGAACCGTCAGAGCCCGGCAGGCCTGGTCTACCTAAGACCGGCGTCCAGATCACGATGCTTGTGATCCTGGGTCTTGCTCTTGCAGATCTAGGCACTGGCGCTGTGATGCTACGACGCCGAAACAGCTAATCCGATTACGGATACGCTGCAATCGCCAGCCCACAGACATAGCTGGCTTAGTCGAAGTGAGGCCACGGAACCGTGAGACCCACTAGGTAACAGTTCGGCCCGCATCGTTTGGAATTTCCAAGTGATGTGGGCCGAACTCATTTTCTAAATGTCTCTACGAGCTCAGGCTAGTTACAGTAACCACGTAGTTGGACCCAGCGTGCTTAGCGTAACCAAGCAGATGCTTCGAGCGAATGGAAGACCTCTACTCAGTTACGGTTCAACGGCCTCAACAATCTTCTTCACTTCGTCAGGATCTGTGCTGCCATCCGGGCGGGGTGCACGCATGTGAGCCTCGCGGGCGCCGGTTTCACGCAGAACTTCAGCGACGTTGTGTGAACGCAGACCACCGCACACGAGGATCGTAAAGTCGTCACCGGCCTCTCCTGCAGTGCGCGCAAAGAATCAGCCTCATCCTCCGGCCCATCACCGCCGGTAGTAAGCGCCCTCTGATATCCCCACGACTTCAACTGGTCGATCGTCTTGAACAGGTCCGGAGTTTCATCGAACGCGCGGTGGAACGTTAACGGCTTGTCCCCCGTTGCCTCGCGGAAAGCGATCGCGGCGTCTTCGTTGACGGTAAGGTCCTCATTCAACGCACCGACAACGAAACCCAGCTGTACGCCGGTCGGATTCGGAAGCGCGGAAATCTCACGAATGCTGTGAAGAATTTGCTCGACCTCCGCGGGCGTGTGGATGAAATCGCCGGCGCGCGGACGCACCAGGACCATGACGTCCATATCCCCCACGGCAAGGGATTTCTCCACAAAATCCAGTCTCGGAGTTAGACCTCCAACCGATAAATCATCACAAATCTCAACGCGTGAAATGCCGTTCTTCCGGGCTTCTTCAACGCCCGCCAAATCTTCCACGCACAGCTCTAACAAAGCCATAAAACCTCCCTGTTTTGCGTCACTTCAAAAATAGCGTGCCCAATAACCACCCCGCTGACCTTCACGAAGCGTTCCAAGAAGGTGCACGCGGGTAAACACATTTATCAAAGGAACGCCGTCCGAAGGCACCTAGTGTTGACGGGGCTCGAAACGATGCAGACGGCAACCTTGTCCGGCCGCTTGACCAAGCAGACGCGGGTCTGCCTCGGATTACAAAGGCTCTTCGGCTTCCCTCGGCCGCGAAAGATACAAAGTGGATGCGTGCTCAGCGTGCAAGCACCAAGGACGGTCAGACGGTTACCGATGTAGTACTGGGTCAACCTACCTACCAGCAAGACTGCGCAAGGGCGACGCTGTTTGGCACGCCGTCAGGAACCGCATCACACATCGAGCTTGAGACAGCTATCGACTCGAGTTTGCGCGAACTAATCGAACGCGATGCCGTGACGCGCGCATGGAACGGTCTCGGTGAAATAGAGCGCGTCCAGTAGATTGAAGTCCGGTGCCGATCCGCCAGAAAGCTCGAGCAACTGCAACAAAGCTTTCCACTGCACCTATACCGCGTAAAATCTCGCATCGGATCAGCATGGACCTACGTTGCGTGGAATGTCCACGACAATTACGCGGCAACGGGAAGCTCACTAAAAACGTGCCCCGCATGCGCTGCACTGCACGCATGTATTGAAACACTTCAAGTTGGGGCGCTACTCCTTGAAATGACTGGAGGGCATGAACCCGAAAGATTTTCGGGTTCATGCCCTCCTTGTCTAGGTCCCTTTAAGTCAAACTGTCCGGCTATTCCAGGACTGTCTGAACTCTAAGGGATCGGACAGGTCTCGTCCTATTTAGCGGAAGTCGCTATCCGAGAACGGAGCTCCAAAATCGATCGAGTCGAGCGAAGCGAGGAACGCCTCATCGACCTCACCAACCTGGAAATCAGCCTCAACGTAATCCGCGTTAGCCATCGCCTCTGGCGTGGGCTCCACGTGGATCTTGTTGTAGCGTGCAAGACCCGTACCGGCCGGGATGAGCTTACCGAGAATCACGTTCTCCTTCAGACCAATCAACGGATCCGACTTCGCGCTGATAGCAGCCTCAGTCAAGATCTTCGTGGTCTCCTGGAACGAAGCCGCAGCAAGCCACGAATCAGTAGCCAGCGAAGCCTTCGTGATACCCATCAGCTCCGGACGACCCGCAGCCGGGCGACCGCCCTGAGCCACAGTTGCACGGTTGATGCGCTTGAAATCGACCTCGTCAACAAGCTGACCGGGCAGAAGCTCGGTGTCGCCCGGATCATCCAGAACCGTGACGCGACGCAGCATCTGACGAACAATCACCTCAATGTGCTTGGAGTGAATGTCCACGCCCTGCGAGCGGTACACTTCCTGCACCTCATCAACCAGCTGACGCTGCGTCTCCGACTTGTTGCGGATGCGGAGCATCTTCTTCGGGTCAAGGCGCCCCGTGGTGAGCTTCGTGCCAACCGCGATATGCTCGCCCTCCTCCACGAGGAGTTCTTGGCGACGCGAAACCTCAACCACAAGGTCGGCCTCGCCATCATCACGAGTGATCACAATCTTGCGGTTGGTGGGATCAGTATCATCGATGTGGACCTTGCCCGCTGCCTCTGCCATCGTTGCCTCACCCTTCGGGGTGCGAGCCTCAAAGAGTTCCTGCACACGCGGCAGACCCTGCGTAATATCCGCAGCCGATGCAACACCACCGGTGTGGAAGGTACGCATCGTCAGCTGAGTACCGGGCTCACCAATCGACTGCGCCGCGATAATGCCCACGGCCTCACCGATGTCTACGCGCTTGCCCGACGCAAGCGAACGGCCGTAGCAGGCCGCACAGGTACCGGTAGCGGACTCACAGTAAAGCACCGAACGCACCTTAATGGTGGTGATGCCCGCGTCCACGAGCTTGTCGATCAAGACGTCGCCCACATCCGAACCTGCCTGCGCAACCACGTTGCCCTCCGCGTCCTTCGCGTCAGCCGCGAGCGTACGCGCGTAAGCAGTGGTCTCAACAGTGTCGAGGCGGTGCGCCTTGCCCTCTTCGTCCAGCTCCGCAATATCCATGTTGATACCGCGACGGGTGCCACAGTCTTCCTCGTGCACTACGACATCCTGCGACACGTCAACAAGACGACGCGTCAAGTAGCCGGAGTCAGCGGTACGAAGAGCCGTATCAGCAAGCCCCTTACGAGCACCGTGGGTTGCAATAAAGTACTCCAGAACCGTGAGGCCCTCGCGGTAGTTAGCCTTAATCGGACGCTCAATAAGCTTTTGCTTCGGGTCCGACACGAGGCCACGCATACCGGCCAGCTGGCGCACCTGATCCCAGTTACCACGAGCACCCGAATCAACCATCTGGAACAGGTTGTTGCGCTCAGGGAACGCCTCTTCCATCGCGTCTGCAACCTCACGAGTTGCAGTGGTCCAGATTTCAACCAGCGCGTTGTAACGCTCATCTTCCGTGATCTTACCGATCTCGTAGTCGCGCTGAATCCGTGCTGCTGCTGCCTCGTGCTGGGCAAGAATCTCACCCTTATTTGGCGGCGTCATGATGTCATCAAACGCGATGGTGAGACCAGACCAGGTAGACCAGTAGAAGCCCGCAGCCTTAAGCGCGTCAAGCGACTCAGCAACCAGAACCTTGGGGTAAAGCTCCGCAAGGTCGTTGACAACCCTGCCGAGAACCTTCTTGTTCACAACGGCCTCAACGTAGGGGTACTCCACCGGGAGAAGATCGTTGAACAGGGCACGACCAAGCGAGGTTTCTAGCTCGATCGGATCACCCTCGCTCCAACCTTCCGGAGCAACCCAGTTCTTCGGCGGCACAATATCCGTGAAACGAATAATCGCGCGCGCATTCAGGTGCAGGTCACCGCGGTCAAACGCCATGATCGCCTCGGCAACAGAGCTGAAGTGAGGCAGGATCGGCTCGCCCGTCTCCTCATTACGCGGAACCGGGATCGACGAATCCGGGTTCAGCGTGAGGTGGTACAAGCCAATGATCATGTCGTGCGACGGCATGGTCACCGGGCGACCATCAGACGGCTTCAAAATGTTGTTCGAAGACAGCATGAGGACGCGCGCCTCAGCCTGCGCCTCCGCACCAAGCGGAAGGTGCACAGCCATTTGGTCACCATCGAAGTCAGCGTTGAACGCGCCGCAAACCAGCGGGTGTAGCTGAATAGCCTTACCCTCAATAAGCTGCGGCTCAAACGCCTGAATGCCAAGGCGGTGAAGCGTAGGCGCACGGTTCAGCAGCACTGGGTGCTCGCGAATAACCTCATCGAGAACGTCCCACACCTCGGGGCGCGAACGATCAACCTTACGCTGCGCGGCCTTGATGTTCTGGGCATACTTCTTTTCAATCAGCCGCTTCATAACGAACGGCTTGAACAGCTCCAACGCCATTTGCTTCGGCAGACCACACTGGTGAAGCTTCAACTGCGGACCAACCACAATAACCGAACGGCCCGAGTAGTCCACGCGCTTACCAAGAAGGTTCTGACGGAAACGACCCTGCTTACCCTTAAGCATGTCGGACAGCGACTTCAGCGGACGGTTACCCGGACCAGAGACCGGGCGGCCGCGGCGGCCATTGTCAAACAGGGCATCCACAGACTCCTGCAGCATGCGCTTTTCGTTATTCACGATGATTTCCGGAGCGTTCAGCTCAAGAAGACGCTTCAAACGGTTGTTGCGGTTAATCACGCGGCGGTACAGATCATTGAGGTCCGAGGTCGCAAAGCGGCCACCATCAAGCTGCACCATCGGACGCAAGTCCGGCGGAATCACCGGGATAGCGTCCAGAACCATTGCCTCTGGAACGTTATCCGTAGTGAGGAACGCGTTCACAACCTTCAAACGCTTAAGCGCACGCGTCTTACGTTGACCGGTACCGGTAGCAATAATCTCGCGCAGGGCCTCAGCTTCAGCCTCAAGATCGAAAGACTGCAGACGCTTCTGAATAGCGGCTGCACCCATCGCGCCCTTGAAGTAAATGCCGTAGCGGGCCTGCATGTCGCGGTAAATGAGCTCGTCACCCTCCAGGTCACCGACCTGCAGGTTCATGAACTTATCCCACACCTCTTCAAGGCGGGCAAGCCTCTGCTCGTAGCCACGACGGATCGCGTTCATGTCACGCTCACCAGCACGGCGCTCGCGGTCGCGAGTCTCCTGCTTATTGCCCTTCTCTTCCATCTCGGCAAGACGGGCCTCAAGAGCCTCCGCGCGGGCATTAATGTCGGCCTCGCGGCGAGCCTCAATGTTCTTACGCTCAACCTCAAGCTCGTTACGCAGGGTCGGCAGATCCTCGCGGCGAGCCTCCTCATCAACCTCAGTGATCATGTAGGCCGCAAAATAAATGACCTTCTCAAGATCCTTCGGTGCAAGATCTAGCAGGTATCCAAGGCGCGACGGAACGCCCTTGAAGTACCAAATGTGCGTCACCGGAGCGGCAAGCTCAATGTGGCCCATGCGCTCACGACGCACGTCCGCACGCGCTACCTCAACTCCGCATCGCTCACACACGATGCCCTTGTAACGCACGCGCTTGTACTTACCGCACGCACACTCCCAGTCCCGCGTAGGACCGAAAATACGCTCACAGAACAAACCGTCCTTTTCCGGCTTGAGCGTACGGTAGTTGATCGTTTCTGGTTTCTTTACTTCGCCGTGGCTCCACTCGTGGATGTCGTCAAGAGTCGCCAGTCCAATGTGAAGCTTGTCGAAAGCATTGGCGTCGATCAAAGTGTTTCCTTCTGTAGTACACCGGGTCCAGCGTTGGATGGTCCGGCTCCCCTGCCGCCCGCTGGAGCGGCAAAGGCGCCTTCCCGCCACCACCTAAAACCGAGGTGGCGGGTAGGCGGACTAAATGTCATCAAGCAGTGCGCCCGCATTGGACGAGTGTCGAGCGTAATGCCGAGCTCCTCCGAAGCCGAACGCGCCGAATCGCTTTGGGTAGCAAGATCAATCGCGTTGCCGAAAGCGTCAAGAGCCTCAACGTTCAAGCACAGCGAACGCATCTCATACATGAGGACGCGGAAAGACTCAGGAATACCCGGCTCCGGGATGTCCTCGCCCTTCACGATCGAGTTAACAACCGAAACACGACCCTGCATGTCATCCGATTTGATGGTGAGCAGCTCCTGCAGAGCGTAGGCGGCGCCGTAAGCTTCAAGCGCCCACACCTCCATCTCACCGAAGCGCTGGCCACCGAACTGTGCCTTACCACCGAGCGGCTGCTGCGTGATCATCGAGTACGGGCCCGTTGAACGAGCGTGAATCTTGTCATCCACCAGGTGGTGGAGCTTCAGCATGTACGTGTAGCCAACCGCAATGCGGCCCGGGAACGGCTCACCGGAACGGCCATCGAACAACTGTGCCTTACCGCTTTCGTCAATCAGACGATCACCATCACGGTTAGGCAGAGTGTGCGAAAGCAGGCCCTTCAAAGCCTCCGGCTCCAAACCGTCGAACACCGGCGTCGCAACATTCGTACGAGCCGGGGCCTTAATCCCCTCTTCTGGAATGTACTTCGCCCAGTTCTCGCCGTTCTTCACTGCCTCGGAAATGTCCCAACCCATCGCGGCAATCCAGCCGAGGTGGTACTCCAAGACCTGACCCAGGTTCATTCGCGGCGGAACACCCAGCGGGTTCAAAATAATGTCAACCGGCGTGCCATCCTCAAGGAACGGCATGTCTTCAACTGGGAGAACCTTCGACACAACGCCCTTGTTACCGTGACGACCAGCCAGCTTATCGCCGATCGTGATCTTGCGGCGCTGAGCCACGTAGACGCGCACCTTCTGCTGCACGCCCGGCTGCAGGTCATCCTCATCCGCGTTCTGCTCGCGAACACCAATCACGATGCCCGACTCGCCGTGCGGCACGCGCATCGACGTATCACGAACCTCGCGTGCCTTCTCACCGAAGATTGCGCGAAGCAAGCGCTCTTCCGACGTCAGCTCGGTCTCGCCCTTCGGGGTGACCTTACCAACCAGGATGTCGCCAGCCTCAACCTCGGCACCAATACGCACGATGCCACGCTCATCGAGATCCGCGAGCGCATCCTCAGAAACGTTCGGGAGGTCGCGGGTAATCTCTTCGTAACCCAGCTTCGTTTCGCGGGCTGCGATCTCGTATTCCTCAATGTGAATCGACGTGAGGAGGTCATCTTGCACAACGCGACGCGACAAAATGATCGCATCCTCGTAGTTGAGACCTTCCCACGACATGTACGCAACCAGCAGGTTCTTACCCAGTGCCAGCTCGCCGCCCTGCGTTGCCGGGCCATCTGCAATCAGATCGCCAACCTCAACGCGGTCACCCTCGTTAACTGCCACAATCTGGTTGGTGCAGTTACCCGGGTTTGAACGGCCAAACTTCTCCAGGCGGTAGGAATCCGAGCCGCCCTCATCCGTCATAACGACAACGAGATCAGCAGAAACCTCGGTTACAACACCGGCACGCTTCGCGGTCACCATCTCGCCGGAGTCCATAGCGGCGCGGCGCTCAATACCGGTACCCACCAGCGGAGCTTCCGTGGTAAGTAGCGGCACGGCCTGGCGCTGCATGTTTGCACCCATGAGAGCACGGTTAGCGTCATCGTGCTCCAGGAACGGGATAGCCGCGGTGGCAACCGACACCATCTGGCGTGCCGACACGTCCATAAGGTCGATCTCTTCAACCGGAACCAGTGCCGGGTCCCCGCCCGCAATACGGCAGACCACCGAATCGTCAACGAAACGATTGTTCTCATTTAGCGCCGCCGAAGCCTGTGCGATCGGATGCGCGTTCTCTTCATCAGCCGTCAGGTAGTGGATCTCGTCCGTCACCTGGCCATCACGCACAACGCGGAACGGGGTCTCGATGAAACCAAACGGGTTGATACGCGCGTAGGTTGCAAGCGAACCAATAAGACCAATGTTTGGACCTTCAGGCGTCTCAATCGGGCACATACGGCCGTAGTGAGACGGGTGAACGTCACGAACCTCCATGCCGGCGCGATCACGCGACAGACCACCCGGACCAAGAGCCGAGAGGCGACGCTTGTGCGTTAGGCCAGCAAGCGGGTTGTTCTGATCCATGAACTGCGACAGCTGCGAAGTTCCGAAGAACTCCTTAATAGCAGCTGTGACCGGGCGGATGTTGATCAGCGAGGTCGGGGTGATCGCCTCAATATCCTGCGTGGTCATGCGTTCGCGAATGGTGCGCTCCATGCGCGCCATACCGGTGCGAACCTGCGCCTGAATGAGCTCACCCACAGCGCGGATACGACGGTTACCGAAGTGGTCGATGTCGTCAACCTCAAGCGGGAGCAGAACCGGCTCGCCGCCACGCATGCCCGGGAACTGGATCTGATCGCGCTCACGGCCGCTGGCATTACCGCGCTTATGTAGCGCAAGCAAGTACTTGACCGTAGCAACGATGTCTTCAAGACGAAGCGTGGACTCGTCAAGATCAGCCTCAAGACCAAGCTTCTTATTGATCTTGTAGCGGCCAACCTTAGCCAGATCGTAACGCTTAGGCGTGAAGTAGAAGTTATTCAGCAGATTCTGTGCGGCCTCAGCCGAAACCTGCTCACCCGGACGGATCTTACGGTAAATATCCGTAAGCGCCTCTTCCTGAGTGGTGACCGTGTCCTTCTCAAGGGTCTCCAGCAGAACCGGGTAGTCCTCGAACTCAACGCGAAGTTCCGACTCGGTCATACCCAGCGCCTTCAAGAAGTGCGTCACCGGCTGCTTACGCTTGCGGTCAATACGCACGCCAACGGCGTCACGCTTATCAATCTCAAACTCCAGCCACGCGCCGCGCGAAGGAATAATCTTCGACGAGTAGATGGTGCGGTCCGAAGTCTTATCCGCGGCGGCCTCAAAGTAGACGCCCGGAGAACGGACGAGCTGGGACACAACCACACGCTCGGTACCGTTAATAATGAAGGTGCCACGCTCCGTCATGAGCGGGAAGTCGCCAAGAAACACCGTCTGCGACTTGATCTCACCCGTAGTCTGATTCATGAAGTCCGCTTGAACGTACAGCGAAGCCTCATACGTCTTGTCTTTTTCGCGGCACTCCTCAACGGTGTACTTCGGCGGTTCAAAATGGAACTCACGGAAGTCCAGCGCCATCGTGTTGCCGACATCTTCAATCGGAGAAATCTCCGCGAAGATATCCTCCAACCCCGAGGTTGTAGGTAGCTTCTGAGCGCCAGAAGCATTTGCCTTCTCAACCCGCTCACGCCACTCGTCAGTTCCAAGAAGCCACTCGAAGCTCTCCACCTGGAGGCTAAGGAGGTTTGGCGCTTGCATCGGCTCGCGCAACTGCGCGAAAGAAATTCGTTTATTCGTGTGCTTTGCGGCAGATTCGCTCTGTGCAGCCAAAGGGGATCCTTCCCTGCTTTACTAATAATCAGCGCGCACGCCTCGAACCCCTCGTGTGATCTATACCCAACCCACGCTCAGCGCATTCATTAATTGCGTGCAGGCATAGTACACCTCGGATACAGGCGTAATGATCAGAATATCTAAGAGGGGTTACGAAACTCTACCCTTCGGCTCGTGCAGTTCATCACTTTCACCAAAGCGTGTAGTATGCCGCCCACCACCAGAGCAGTTGAAAACGACATCGCGAATCAGACCCACGAATGCGTAGTTGCCAAAATAAAAGGAGCGCGCGGGAAACCCCACGCGCTCCTTAGTAGCTTGAGTTAGAAACTACTTAACGGTGACGGTGCCACCAGCAGCCTCAATGTCAGCCTTAGCCTTCTCAGCATCTTCCTTCGAAACACCGGAAAGGATGGTGGTCGGAGCACCCTCAACCTTGTCCTTGGTGTCCTTCAGGCCCTCGCCCGTGATGGCCTTAACAGCCTTGATGACCTGGACCTTCTTGTCGCCAGCAGCTTCAAGAACGACGTCGAACTCGGTCTGAGCCTCAGCAGCCGGAGCGTCGCCACCAGCAGCCGGAGCTGCAGCAACAGCGGCAACCGGAGCGGCAGCCTCAACATCGAACTCTTCCTCGAACTTCTTGATGAAGTCGGACAGTTCAACGAGGGTTAGTTCCTTGAAAGCATCAATGAGCTCTTCAGCGGTGAACTTTGCCATTTTGGCACTTCCTTCCATTTATTCCTGCTGTAGAAGCAGATGTCAGTTTGATGGACCTCGGCACGGTACCGGGAATCCGGGGTGGCCTTAGGCCGCTTCTTCCTGCTTCTCGCGCAGGGCGTCGATGGTGCGCACAGTCTTGGTAGGCAGTGCGGCGAAAGCGAACGCAGCCTTGGACATTCCAGCCTTGAGGACGCCAGCGGTCTTGGCCAGCAGTACCTCGCGGGACTCAAGGTCAGCGAGCTTCTTAACATCATCAGCGGAGAGCTTCGCGCCCTCCATCACACCGGTCTTTAGAACCAGTGCGGGGTTCTCCTTAGCGAAGTCACGCAAAGCCTTCGCAGCGTCAACGACCTCGCCGTTTACAAACGCGATGGCGGTTGGGCCAACCAGGTCTTCTTCTAGGAAGTCGAGACCAACTTCCTTCGCAGCAATGGTGGCCAGCGTGTTCTTCACCACGGAGTACTGCGCGTTACCAGCCATCGAGCGACGAAGCGTCTTCATCTCCTCAACGGTCAAGCCGCGGTATTCAGTCAGCACAACAGCAGACGAAGAGCGGAAACGCTCCGCTAGTTCTGCAACTGCAGCTTCCTTGTCAGGCCTTGCCATGGGCCCTCCTTCCGTGATCATCCGCCGGCCCAGAACAAACCCGGAGCAGGGAATAAAAAATCCCCGGCGCGCAAGGCACACGGGGGCAGACAAAAAGTCTCACTCGTTCACCTGCGCAGGTTCCATCTGGATTACACCTCAATGAGGTACCAACGGTCTTTGGCTACAAAGTAGGCTACCCAGCCGCGACTACAAGTGCAAGCACGAAGGCGGCAAAGGAGGCAAATATGAGCGGTTTAACAAGAAAACTGGCCCCGGCATAACCGGGGCCAGTCACGTGTTTGAAGCTAGATTAAGCAGTCTTAACCACGACATCCAACGGAATACCAGGACCCATGGTTGTCGAAACAGTAGCCTTCTTAATGTAACGGCCCTTAGAGGAAGCCGGCTTCAGACGAATGATCTCGTCGAACACCGCGCGGTAGTTCTCCGCGAGCTGCTCAGCAGTGAAGTTCGTCTTGCCAACGATGAACGCGAGGTTCGAGTGCTTATCAACACGGAACTCGATACGACCGCCCTTAATTTCCTTAACGGCCTTCGCAACATCCATAGTTACCGTGCCCGTCTTCGGGTTTGGCATAAGACCACGCGGACCAAGCACGCGGCCCAGACGGCCAACCTTGCCCATCATGTCCGGGGTAGCAACAGCGACATCAAAGTCGGTGTAACCGCCCTGAACCTTCTCAATGAGCTCGTCGCCGCCAACCTCATCCGCGCCAGCATCGAGCGCCTCTTGAGCGCGCTCGCCAACGGCAAAGACCAGGACCCTGGAGGTCTTACCGGTGCCATGCGGAAGAGAGACGGTGCCACGCACCATCTGATCAGCCTTACGCGGATCCACACTCAGGCGGAACATAACCTCAACGGTCGCGTCAAACTTGGTGGTCGAAGTTTCTTTAGCTAGCTTCATCGCATCGAGCGGAGCGTACAACTCACCGGGGTGAATCTTCTCGACCGCTGCGCGGTAAGCCTTTGAACGAGTAGCCATATCTGCGTTTCTCCTTGCAGTTGTGGTGTCTGTGGGCGGCTATTGCCCTGCCACGAAATAGTTAGTGGAATCAGGCCTCAACCGTGATTCCCATGGAACGAGCGGTGCCAGCAATGATCTTCATAGCCGCATCAACGTCATTCGCGTTAAGGTCTTCCTTCTTCAGTTCCGCGATCTCACGAACCTGAGCCTGCGTTAGCGAGCCCACCTTCGTGGTGTGCGGGGTGCCAGAGCCCTTTGCGACGCCAGCAGCCTTCTTAATGAGCTGAGCCGCCGGAGGGGTCTTGGTGATGAAGGTAAACGAACGGTCTTCATACACGGTGATCTCAACCGGAATGATATTTCCACGCTGAGACTCAGTAGCCGCGTTGTAAGCCTTCGTGAACTCCATGATGTTCACGCCGTGCTGGCCAAGAGCTGGGCCAACCGGCGGAGCCGGGGTTGCAGCGCCAGCCTGAATCTGGAGCTTAATCAGGCCGACAACCTTTTTCTTCGGTGCCATAAATTTGGGTCCTTTTACTTGTCAACTTTCCAAACTGCCATGTCGCAGATTTGGGCAGTGTCCCCTCTCAACCCTCGTGTAACCGATTTTGGGCACACGAATGCCGAAAGGGTGCACGATCGATAATCATAACGCCCACGCCGCCTCTAAAGCCAGACGGCGTGGGACACATCACCCAGATGGTGACTAGTCGATTTTCTCAACCTGATCAAAGTTAAGTTCAATCGGGGTTTCACGCTCGAAAATCATGATCGAGAGCGTGAGCTTACGCTGCTCCGGGAAGACTCCCGAAACCGTAGCTGGCATGTTCTCGAACGGGCCGTCCTTAACCGTGACGGACTCGCCCACCTCGAACGTGATCGCCGGAGCAGTCACTACCTCGGCCGTCTCCTGCTGCTGCGCCTTCGAAACCCACATCGGGGCGAGCATATTAACGACCTCATCGAGGTATAGCGGAACCGGATCGCGAGCATCGCCCACAAATCCCGTAACCGCAGGAGTTTCCTTGACCACGCGCCAAGACTTCTCATTCATCTCCATGCGCACAAGCACATAGCCCGGAATGCGCACGCGATCAACCTGCTTCTTCTTACCGGCCTTCGTCAGTTCCGTTACGGTCTCCATCGGAACCTCAACCTGGTAAATCCAATCCTCAGCATTCTGCGAAACCACGCGCTGCTCAAGATTAGCCTTCACACGGCGCTCATGCCCCGAGTAAGAGTGAATGACATACCAATCACCCGGCAAGTAGGACAGCTCCTCGCGCTTAGCTTCAATCGGATCTACAACCTCGAGCTCCTCGCTTGGAGCCGAAGTAGCCTCCGCGGAAGGCGCTTCCTCACCAGTTTTGGCCTTGTCCGCAACCTCTTCCAAAGCCGATTCCTCTACGGCCTCGGACGCGACTTCTGGAGCCTGTTCGTCTACCAACTTCTCTTCAGTGCTTTCCTGATCCACCTAGGACCTCCTTGAACACTTCCTAAATAGGCTAAAAAAGTAACACACCCTGGGCGGAGCCTCGGGTGTGTCTATCAACGATATGAGTTTAACGCATAAGCGCGGGATTTACTATCCAAAAATCCAAACGCTCAACTGGCCAAACGCAAAATCAAGAAGACCTGTGTAAATCATGATCGAAACCACGAATACCAGCACGACCAAGAAATAGGTCCACCATTCTTCCTGGCTGGGCCAAATAACCTTCTTCAGCTCGGCAATGACCTGGCGAATGAACAGCAAGATGCGACCAAAAACGTTCAAGTCTTCCTTGACGTTTGGGTTCTGCGAAGACTTCGTCTGGTCTGACATCTTCTTCCTCCTGCATAAACTACAAAGAGCAGGGCAGGCGGGACTCGAACCCACAACCGCCGGTTTTGGAGACCGGTGCGCTACCAATTGCGCCACTGCCCTTCAGCGGGAACTGATCATGCCACACAGTACACACCTGAGGAAATCGAGGGCGGGTGGGCTACGACACGTCTGCTCTGCGAGACCCCCTAGACGTGCCTGCCAGGACGACGACGACGCCGCGCGATCCCGCCTCCCTCTCACCATCCGATCGGCTCTCCTGACAGGCCGCGCCTGTGGGACCATGGCCTCGTGAGTACTGCACCTCGGGCCCGTGTCTCGGCCCGCCTCGCCGCCATCGCCCCCTCCGCCACCCTCGCCGTCGACGCCAAGGCCAAGGCCCTCAAGGCTGCCGGCCGACCGGTGATCGGCTTCGGAGCCGGGGAGCCGGACTTCCCGACCCCTGACTACATCGTCGAGGCGGCAGTCGCCGCCGCCAAGGACCCGGTCAACCACAAGTACTCCCCCGCCAAGGGCCTGCCGGCCCTGCGCGAGGCCATCGCGGCCAAGACGCTGCGCGACTCCGGCTATGAGGTCAGCCCCGACGACATCATCGTCACCAATGGTGGCAAGCAGGCCGTCTATGAGGCCTTCGCAGCCCTGGTGGACCCGGGCGACGAGGTCATCCTCCCCGCCCCCTACTGGGTCACCTACCCCGAGTGCGTGCGCCTGGCCGGAGGCATCCCGGTGGAGGTCTTCGCCGGTGCCGAGCAGGGTTACAAGGTCACCGTCGAGCAGCTGGAGGCGGTGCGCACTCCTCGCACCAAGGTTTTGCTGGTGTGCTCGCCCTCCAACCCCACCGGCGCGGTCTACACCCCCGACGAGCTCACCGCGATCGGTCAGTGGGCCCTGGAGCACGGGATCTGGGTCATCACCGACGAGATCTACGAGCACCTGCTCTACGACGGCGCGCAGGCGGCGCACATCGTCCAGCTGGTGCCTGAGCTGGCCGAGCAGACGGTCGTCCTCAACGGAGTGGCCAAGACCTACGCCATGACGGGCTGGCGGGTGGGCTGGCTGATCGGCCCGAGCGACGTCGTCAAGGCCGCCACCAACCTGCAGTCCCACCTGTCCTCCAATGTCGCCAACGTCTCCCAGCGCGCTGCCCTGGCCGCCGTCGCCGGGGACCTGACCGCGGTGGAGCGGATGCGCGAGGCCTTCGACCGGCGTCGGCGTCTCATGGTTGAGCTGCTCAGCGGCATCGAGGGCCTGACGGTGCCCACCCCCCAGGGAGCCTTCTACGCCTACCCGAGCATCGAGGGCCTGATCGGCAAGACCCTGCGCGGCACGGTCATCGACTCCTCGATCACGCTGGCCAGCACCATCCTGGACGAGGCTGACGTGGCGCTGGTACCGGGCGAGGCCTTCGGCCGCTCCGGCTTCCTGCGCCTGTCCTATGCCACGAGCGACGACGCCATCCGCGAGGGCATCGGCCGCGTGGCCTCCCTCCTGGCCGAGGTGAAGTAGCTCTCGCTGCTCAGCCGCAGCACATGAGACAGGTGGGGCCCGTTGTCGCGCGATGACGGGCCCCACCCATATCCCTACCGACCACCCATGCCCCGACGGACCACCAGATTCACGCGAATCCAGTGGTCGGCGGAGGATCTGGTGGTCGGTCGAGGTTTACGTGGTCGGTCAGGGCGAAAGTGGTCGGTCGCGGCAGCAGATCACGCCATCAGCGAGCGAGCAAGACGGGCCCCTAGTGCGCGCCTCGCCTCGCCTGGATCTCACGGGCCTGCGCCAGCCAGATCTCGGCCCGAGCGAGCCTGCCCTCGGCGTCAGGGCGCCAGGGACCACCGTCTTCACGGCGTGCGCCAGCCACCAGCGAGAGCACCACGCCAGCGCATCGCGCACGCAGCGCCACCGGGTCGCACTGGGCCTCAGCCAGGCTCGTCCAGGTCTCCAGGACCGGACGCAGCCGCGGGTAGGAGGCCGGCGCCAGGTGGTCAAGCACGCTGACGTGCCCGAGCAGGCACGCCAGGTCATCGACCCGTCGGCCCGGTCCGAGGGAGTCCACGTCCAGCAGACTGGCCACGGCCTCGCCCTCCATGAGGACATTGGCCTCGTAGAAGTCACCGTGGACCGGGACCACAGGACCGGGGTTGGACGAGGCCATGAGCTGCTCCACGCCGTCGGCCACCGCCCGGGCGCGTGCAGCATGCTCAGGCAGCACCGTGGCTGCGGCGTGGGCGTAGTGACGCACCCGGTCCGACCAGGCTGGCCGGGCCTCCAGGGCCAGGGCCTGGCGCGGCAGGGCATCCAGCAGCCCGGTGAGCGAGGCGAAGACCCTCGCCGAGGTCTGCGGATCCATCCCGCGAGAGAGAAGCACGGACAAAGCCATGCCGTGCCCGGTCGCCAACAGCACCAGGCCGTCTGGGTCAGCCCGCAGGACCTGCGGCACCGGGACCCCAGAGGCGCGCAGCATCCGCTGGCGCTCGGCGAAGGCCGCCGCCTGGCCGGGGCGGAAGATCTTGGCGTAGGCCGTTGTGCCGTCACTGAAGGTCACTCGGACCACCGCCCGGCGAGTGGGCCGGTAGGCCACGATCGAGGTCTGGACCGGGGTGCCCAGCCGCTGGCCGAGCAGCGCGGGCGTGCAGGCCACCGGCAGCGCGGGCAGCTCAGGGTCGGCGGGGTGGCGCCACACGCGGATCGGCGCAGGCGAACGGCGCAGCAGGCCCGCCGGCGCCACGGTCATGAGACCTGGCGCCTGGGGGAAGGACAGCCTCGCCGTCGTCGCGCACAGGTACTGGGTGGTGCGGACCCCGCCCGGGCTAAGCACCACGGCCGTGTAGCCGACCGAGACTCCCGCTCCCGGGCGGTGGTGGACGGAGTGGACCTCCCAGCTCACCAGCTGCTGACCCGCGGGGGCCAGCGCCGCAGCGAGTACCGAGGCCGCCTGAGGGCCTGTCAGGAGCGCGACATCCTCTGGCTCGAAACCGGCCGGTGCGTTGCTCATGGTCCCAGTCTGCCCTACACCAGGCCCACCGGGGCGTGACCTGTCCGCTCGTGCAAGAATCCCGCTATGCGCGACCTGTCCACCCTGCCCAAGGCGCACCTGCACCTGCACTTCACAGGATCGATGCGCCTGGAGACCCTGGTGGACCTGGCTCAGAGCTCACGCACGCGCCTTCCCTCCTCCTTTATCGACGGCGATCCGCTGCGAGTGCCGGCCGACCACCGTGGCTGGTTCCGTTTCCAGCGGGCCTATGACACGGCCCGCCACCTGGTGACCAGTGAGGAGACGATGCGACGCATCGTCGTCGAGGCCGCGCTCGACGACGCCGCCGAAGGCTCGCGCCGTCTGGAGATCCAGGTGGATCCCACTTCCTACGCCCCCTTCGTCGGCGGCATCACCCCGGCCCTGGAGATCATCCTGGACGCCGCACGCCAGGCCACGATCCTGTCCGGCGTCGAGGTCGCCGTCATCGTGGCAGCCTCACGGATCCGCCATCCCCTGGACGCGCGGACCCTGGCCCGCCTGGCCGTGCGCTACGCCGGGCAGGAGCCGGGCACCGTCGTCGGCTTCGGTCTGTCCAATGACGAGAGGGCCGGGCAGACAGCGTCCTGGGGCCCGGCCTTCCGCATCGCACAGCGGGCGGGCCTGGCCTCTCTGCCCCACGGTGGCGAGCTGCTGGGGCCCTCCCACGTGCGCGACGTCGTCAGTGCCCTAGGCCCCACCCGCCTGGGTCACGGTGTGCGCACCGCGGAGGACCCGGCGCTGCTGGACGAGATCGTCCGGCGCGGGATCAGCCTGGAGGTCTGCCCCGCCTCGAACGTGAGCCTCGGGGTCTACCACGAGGCGGCGGACGTACCACTGCCGACGCTTCTGGCCCACGGCGCCCAGGTCGCGCTGGGGGCGGACGACCCTCTGCTCTTCCACTCACGCCTGACCGACCAGTACGAGATCGCCCGGAGCCTCGGCCTGGGCGACGCCGCGCTGGCTGAGCTGGCCCGGGGGTCGATCCGCGCCTCGCTGGCCTCGCCGGGCTCCAAGGCGCGGTGGCTGGCCGAGGTGGACGACTGGCTGGCGTCGAACCAGGGCTAGGCGAGCGCGCGGCGCAGACGCCGCCGGGCGAGGATGGGGCCGAGCTCGGCCACCACCGAGCCGGCGAAGATGAGGCTGCCTCCCACGATGATCCTCCAGGTCAGCAGCTCTCCGCCGAAGGCCACCGCGAACAGCGCGGAGAAGACCGGTTCCATCGCCATGATGACGGCGGCCCTCGCCGCGTCCATCCGGGCCTGCGCCCAGCACTGTCCCACCAGCGCGATCAGGCCGACGGCGAGCGCCAGGTAGAGCACCCGCGCCCAGTCCGCCGGGCTCGCCGGCATCGCGATGCCCCCGGGTAGCGCCACCAGGACGTGGACCACCCCCAGGGTGATCATCTGGATCGCTGCCAGGACGAGCGGGTCACGCCCCGCGCTCCAGCGGCCCAGCAGGGCCACGTGGAAGGAGTAGCCGACGGCGCCCAGGACGAGGATCGCTTCTCCCAAGCCAACGCTCAGGCCGCTGAGCCCCAGGACGGCGGCGCCGCTCAGCGCCAGGGCTACGGCCAAGGCCGTGGCGCGCGCCGGCCGCGCCTTCCACAGCAGCCAGGCCACCAACGGGGTACCAACGACGTACAGGGCGGTCAGAAAGCCGGAGACTGACGCCGCCGCCAGGGTCAGGCCGTAGGTCTGGGCGATCTGCGCGCCCGAGTAGACCAGGCCCAGGACCACGCCGCAGGCCCAGGTGCGCCGGTCGGTGCGCGCCAGGCGAGGGGCGAAGACGAGGGCTGCGGCGGCGCCCGCCACGGCAAAGCGCAGGGCAAGGAAGTCCAGGGGAGCCAGCGAGGTGAGCAGCCCCTTGGTCATGAAGAAGCTGGAGCCCCACATCATGGCGACGACGATGAGGACCCCACCGGCCACCGCAGAGCGATCTGCCACGAGCGAGCGCCTCCCCGTCACCAGCCCACGTGCACCGGCTCGGGCACCAGCGTGATGCCGTAGGCCTGCTGGACCCCGGCGACCACGGCGTCGCGCAGCGCGGCGATGTCACTGGCTCGGGCCTTGCCACGGTTGGTCAGCGCGAGCACGTGCTTGGTGGACAGGCTGGCCGGAGCCTGGCCAGCGTCGCCGGAGGCGAGGGAGAAGCCCTTGGGGAAGCCGGCGTGCTCAATGAGCCAGGCGGCGCTGGTCTTGACCAGGCCGTCAACCACGGGAGCGGCAACCGTACCCGGCACCACCTTGGTGTGGTCAGTGACCGGGTACCGCGGGGCCTCCGGCGGCAGGCGCTCGGCCTGCTGCGCGGTGAGGACCGGATTGGTGAAGAAGGAGCCGGCGGACCAGGTGTCGTGGTCATCGGGGTCCAGGACCATACCCTTGGAGCGGCGCAGCTCCAGCACCGCCTCGCGCACGGCGCGGGAGTCGACTCGCTCGCCCAGGCTCACTCCCAGGGCCTGAGCCAGCTGGCTGTAGGCGATCGGGGCGGACAGGGAGGCCTGACGCACCGAGAAGGTGGCCGAGAGCACGACCCACCGGCCCGTCGGCCCCCAGGTCCGTCCTTCTCCGACCTGCGGATCAGTCAGCGAGCGCTTGAGGGCGGAGTCTCGGTAGGACAGCTGCAGGCGTGACAGCGGCAGCTGAACAGCCTGGCCGGCAGAGCGGTCCCAGACCCGCACACTGGCCAGGAGCTCGGCGACCTCTGTGCCGTAGGCGCCGATGTTCTGCACCGGCGCCGCACCCACGGTCCCGGGGATGCCGGACAGCGTCTCGAAGCCGCCCCACTCGCAGGCCACGGCCTGGCGCACCAGGTCGTCCCAGGTGGTGCCGGCCGTGGCGCTGATCTCGACGCCGCCGCAGCGGTCGTCGGCCAGGAGGGAGACCTCCTGGCGCGCGTCACGCAGCACCAGGCCGTCAAAACCGGCATCCGCGGCCAGGATGTTGGACCCGCCGCCCACCACCAGAAGCGGACGCCCGGCTTCATCGGCCTGGCGCACGGCGTCGATGAGCTCGGACTCGGAGGTGGCCTCGACGTACTCACCCACCGGGCCGCCCACTGCCATGGTGGTCAGCTCAGCCAGGGTCGTGGGAGCCGGCGCCGAGCCGGGCACGTGGGCCAGCGCCGGGACGCCGGCGGGCCACTGGTCCGGCGAGGCGTCAACGGAGATGGGCATCATGCACTGCTCCGTGGCGTTGATGGAGTCTCCAATGAGGTTGCCGGATACGGAGTGCTGACTCATGAGGTGCTCCTGGCTGCTAGGCGCGGTGGTAGCAGGTGAGGCCTGCCGGGAACAAGTGTGCCCGGAGCACGGGCTCCGGGCACATCTCGTCACTTCTTGTTGCGGCGCTGGTGACGCGTCTTACGCAGCAGCTTGCGGTGCTTCTTCTTGGACATGCGCTTGCGGCGCTTCTTGATGACAGATCCCATGGGGACTCCTTGTGGTCGTGGGTGCCGGTCCGCTCGCAGCCGACGGCGTTGCGCCAGCGCACCGACGCAAGGCCGGGCGAGCAGGGTGGTCGGGTCGGGGCGAGCCCACCCGATCACACAGGTGACCGGCTGATTCTAGCGGTTTTCAGGAGCCCGTCGACGCCGAGCCCTCGTGGCCCCAGTCACCTAGGCTCGCAGCCAGGTACTCCTCGACCGCGCGCTCAGGCACGCGGAAGGAGCGACCCACCTGCATGGCAGGCAGGTCACCGGAATGAACCATGCGGTAGACCGTCATCTTGGACACGCGCAGCATCGCTGCGACCTCGGCCACGGTCAGGAACGAGGGGGCGCCAGATGCGCCGGAGGGAGAAGTACCCGGTGCCATGGATGCAAGGTCCCGTCTGCTGGAATCGTTGTGGGGATAGGTACTCGACGCCGCAGGCGCGCAACCCGAAGCGTCAGTGAGGTCACTATATCGTGCGCCCCACCCGCCGCACACGTTGTCAGCGCCCCCTGGCGTCACAGGCGTCGCATTTCACACAACCTGCCCCATCAGCCGCTTGCGCCACGCGCGTCATTCCTCTCCCTCCAGCGCCGCATCGGTAAACAGGCCACAATGGCGGCTGTGTCATATCAGAGCTCACCGTCCCGCGCACCCCGCGGTGCC
>OJYO01000117.1_pt1 | contig 25517 bp, 24 predicted proteins | sample 1600971 | NCBI WGS metagenome assembly OJYO01 (sample SAMN04436979, study PRJEB24849) | human gut metagenome | biome: human gut; feature: NICU; material: stool | host: Homo sapiens | place: USA: Saint Louis, MO | collected 2010-08-08 | reverse complement strand
AGCAGCGGGATGACCAGGTGACCGCGTTCTTTCATGACGTCTCGCACCAGAGGCAACGAGTCACGAGAAATACCCTTCAGGCCTTCCTTCGTTGCCCTCAAATGCACCTGCGCGATGATGCCCAGGTAGTACAGCAAGGCGGGGATCAACGCGGCAATCGCGATTTCACTGTATGGCATGCCCAAGGTCTCAGCCATGATGAATGCTGCAGCGCCCATAATCGGCGGCAGGATCTGGCCGCCAACAGATGACGAGGCTTCCACCGCGCCCGCAAACGTCGACTTATAGCCCACGCGTTTCATCAGCGGAATCGTGAAAGCACCGGTTGTTACCACGTTCGCCACGGCGGCACCGTTGATCGACCCAAGGAAGCCAGAGGCAATGACCGACACCTTTGCGGGGCCACCACGGGATTGACCGGCAATAGCCAGCGCGATGTCATTGAAGAACTCACCCATGCCTGACTTCTGCAGGACCGCTCCGAACAGGATGAACAGGAAGATGTAGGTAGCGGACACAGAAATTGCCGTGCCGTAGATTCCTTCGGTCGTCAAATACAGGAAGTTGAACGTGTCGGAAGGATAATACCCGCGGTGACGGAAGATTCCGGGGAACAATCGCCCGTACAGCGCGTATATCACGAACGCGATCGCCAGCAGCGGCATGGCCCAGCCGGTGAGCCGGCGCGCCGCTTCAATGACCAAAACAACCAGAATCGTCGCAAAGACAAGGTCTGCAGTCGAGGGTTCACCGAACCGACGCACAATCCCGTCGTAGTTGGTTATCACGTAAACGGCCGTCGACAGCGCAGCCAGGGCCAGGATGATGTCATAAAACGGGACTCGCGAGCGCACGCCCTTTCGGATCGGCGGATACAGCAGGAATGTCAGGAACAAGATGACGCCGACGTGGATCGATCGGTGGATCAGCACCGGCGGCGCACCGAAGTAGGCGGTCCACATGTGATACAGGGACAGGGCGACTGCGACGGCTGTGATGAGAATGGCCATCGGTTTCCACTCGACCTGGCGAACGCGCGATTCCCGGTCAAATTCTTCAAGCACGTCTTCGGCGTGTACATCAATGTCGTGCGTGTCGACACTGACACGTTCGTCGTCACGTTTCGACCGGGTCGGGTGCGTCTGTGAGGGGTGAGCCTGTGTGGTATGTGAGTGAGACATGGTTCTACTCCTGAATTCGTAGTCGCACGAGGGCATGATGTGGCAGATCCGTCGGGGCGATGACATGAGTTCCGACGGTGAGCGTGGTGTGAGTATCGTGGCTATGCGCCCACGTCAGCTCCGGAATCGTCCGGTTGATTCCTTCGGTGTGGATGACACCGTCTTTGACGGTGGTCACTCCTCCAGGGTCGGCCGGCACCCCCGCTCCGTATGATTTGATGTCGATGGCGTCAAGCTGCAGGTGGTCGCCGTGGACGGTGTAGTACTCGACCCACGGTTCCTTCTCGATGGAATGGATCCATTTCATCGTGATCGGTTCGTCGTCAGTGGCGGCGAATCGAAAATATTCCTGACCGGTTTCCTGGTCTTCAATGATTATCGAGGGTGCGGCATGGAGCGCGGTTGCGTACGCACCGCACATTGCACCCGTCGCGACGAGGGCGATGCCGACGACGGCTGCCACGATCCGCGGGCTCTTATTCAGACTGTGCAGTGTCTTTGGATGCATCTTTGCTCACCACCCCCTGTTCTGTGTAATAGCGCAGTGCTCCAGGGTGGATGGGGACTGCTGCGCCTTCATCGAAGCTGTCCAGCGTGATTCCCGTTGCAGCCTTGTGAGACGCGTGCAGGGTGTCGAGGTTTTCAAACAGGGCTTTCGTCATTTTGTAGACCTGTTCCTCGTCCAGGTCCGGTGAGACGAGCAGCTGGTTCATAATCGACGCGGTGAGGACGTCCTCTGCCTGTGAGTATGTTCCGCCAGGGATCGCGCTCTGGTCGAAGAAAGGATACTTCTCCTTAAGGCTGGCGAATCCTTCACCCTCGATGGGGACAATGACAACGTCTTCGGTTGTCGCAAGGTCCATGATTGAGGAGTTTGGCAGGCCGGAGGTAACGAACGCTGCGTCAGTCTGGCCGTTCTTGATCTGGTCGATGGCGCCCGAGTATGACAGGAAGTCTTCCTGGATGTCGTCATACGTCATGCCGTATGCATCCAGAATCATCTGCGCGTTCAGTTCCACACCGGAGTTCTTGTCTCCCACGCCGACGCGTTTGCCGCGCAGGTCCTCCACCGATCGGATCCCAGTCCTGGCGGTTGTCACGATCTGGACGTAGTTGGGGTACAACGCTGTTAGTGCGGTGAGCTCACTGAGCTGGCGGCGTCCTTCGAATGGGCCGGTTCCCTCGACAGCTTGTCGTGTTGCATCGCCCATGACGAAGGCCAGTTCGGCGCGCCCTGAGGTGATGAGCGAGATGTTTTCCACGGATGCGCCCGTTGCCTGTACGGATGCGTCCGATCCTAGTTCGTTGCGGAAAATCTGAGCCATAGAGGCGCCGATCTGGTAGTACGGTCCAGACGTGCCGCCGGCGGCGATAGTGATGAATTCGACGGATCCGCGTTCGTGCGAAGGACCTGGTGCTATGCAGGCAGTCAGTACCAACGCCGCGGCGGCCATTATGGCTCCAAATCGTTTTCTCATGACGTCCCCTTCCGGGCTTGCTGATGTGTCCGATGAGGTGGCTGTGTGACGGTTGGATTCGCCTGCGCCATGCTGACATACTGGCTCGGTGAATCCTCATGTAGCCAGTTACTTCCCTGTCCTTCAGCTCACATATTTCTTTCGGACAATACCCCTGTTATTATCTTCACGTCAAGAGAAATTTTAGAATTTCATTGCCGTATCTCGAATCGCAGAATTCGAAATACGCAAAAATGCGGCAGATATCGCTGAGGATATCTGCCGCCTTGCGCGTTCCTGGTGCCGCGGATTAGGACATGGACACGGAGGCGCTCGCTGCTACTATCGCAACAATGATGAACCATATGATCATGAGAACAACGAACACGATCAGTGATGCCAGGAAGCCGTTACGCGACATGCGCGAATCGTTCGGACGCTGATCCTTCCAGACCAACCACAAAACCAGGCCGACAATCGGGACGAAGAATCCCAGGACCGCCCATCCGATGCTGCCGGTGTCCACAGGATTTGCTCCCTGCTGATACTGGCTCGCCTGCTGGTACTGCCCCGGCTGGCCGTATGGCGATGGCTGTCCAGCCTGGTACTGCTGAGACTGGGATCCGTACGCATCGGAGCCGGACGAATTGTACTGATTCTCCTGCCCATAATTAGGGTTATCCTGCCCATAATTAGGGGGAGTATTGGTGTTTTGGCTCATTGCCATTGCCCTCATATCCTCGAAAGTGTATGACGTGATTACAGTTCTGACGAACTATCTCTATGATACGGTCACTGGCCCCACTTTGTGAACGATGTCATTTACGTGTTACGCCCCGTTCACTCCTCGTTTCCAAAATTGCGCTTGATGTGTTCATGATGTCGGATAACCTCGCGCACCATAAAGGCCAGGAACTTCTCCGCAAAGTCCGGATCCAGCCCGCTTTCTTCCGCCAAACGCCGCAATCGCGCCACTTGCCGCGCCTCACGCGCCCGATCTTCAGGCGGCATATCGTGCTCCGCCTTGATGAACCCTACGCGCTTCGTGCAGCGAAACCGCTCCGCCAGGATGTGGATGAGCGCAGCATCAATATTGTCGATCGTTTCGCGTGCCTGGCTGAGTTCTACAGGAATAGCGGGCTGCGTGCCGGCACTGGCGGCACTCGGGTCAGATGTTTGGTTCATATCAGCACTCCCCTCGTTGTCTTACGTGCTGCGTCGTCTTCGACGCGTGCATGTCTTCCTGCCGGGCACACCCGCTCCGGCAAACGCGGCTACGCGCTTTGAGTCTTCGCCTCACCAGGGGCATACAGTTCCGCGTCCCCCTCGCCGGTGACGACATCGCGGGTAATGACGACGGTGCCGACATCGTCGCGACTGGGTAGTTCAAACATCAGGTCGGACAGCGTCTTTTCCATAATGGTGGACAGGCCGCGCGCGCCCGTACCTCGCCTGTTGGCTTCAGAGGCGATCTCCATCAGCGCGTCCTCGGTAAATTCCAGCGTCATGTCGTCCAGCTCAAACAGGTGCTGGTACTGGGCGACGAGGCATGCCTGCGGCTCGGTGAGGACGCGAACCAGGTCCTGCTCGGTGAGCAGTTTCGTTGAGGTGAGGATCGGGAGCCTGCCGATAAATTCCGGAATCATGCCGAACTTGTGCAGATCTTCGGGCGTGACTGATTCGTAAATGTCACCCATTTCGGAAGAGGATTTCAGTGACGAGGCAAAACCTGTGGAGCGCTGTCCAAGGCGCGCCCGCACGATCTCCTCGATACCGGCAAATGCGCCGGCCGCGATGAACAGAATGCCGGATGTGTCGATTTCGAGGAACTGCTGGTGCGGATGCTTGCGACCGCCTTGAGGCGGGACGGATGCGACGGTCCCTTCAATAATCTTGAGCAGTGCCTGTTGGACACCCTCGCCCGATACGTCTCGCGTGATCGACGCATTTTCGCCCTTGCGGCCAATCTTGTCGATCTCGTCAATGTAGATGATGCCGCGTTCCGCCTTCTTGATGTCGCCGTCGGCTTCCTGGATAAGTTTGAGCAGGATGTTTTCAACGTCCTCGCCAACATACCCTGCCTCCGTCAGCGCAGTGGCATCCACGATCACGAACGGAACGTGCAGCATGCGGGCAAGCGATCGGGCCAGGTGGGTTTTCCCGGTTCCGGTTGGACCCAGCATGAGAATATTGGACTTGGTGCCCTGCATATCCTCATCGTTTCCGGCTTCCCTGGAGCGCACGCGCTTGTAGTGGTTGTAGACTGCTACAGATAGTGCGCGCTTGGCGCGGTCCTGACCGATGACCCACGAGTCAAGGAAGTCGAAGATTTCGCGCGGTTTGGGTAGCGGGGTCTGCGTAGGCGCGCTGTCAGTCTGCAGCTCTTCTTCAATGATTTCGTTGCACAGTTCGATGCACTCGTTGCAGATGTACACACCGGAGCCGCCGATCAGCTTGCGCACTTGTTTTTGTGTCTTGCCGCAGAACGAACACTTGAGCAGTTCTGCCCCATCCGTCAACCGTGCCATGACGCGCCTCCCATTTGATCCGCACACCTCCATGCGCGTGTTTCTAGCCTAATGGAGCCATCCGCAGTGGGCGAACCGGCGCGCGTGGGAACGCCCTCGCCAATCATGTGAGGTTTCCCGGTCGGGTGTCACGTAATTGACGAGGGCGACTTGTCCACGAACAGCTCGGCGCGCTGAACAAAGTGACTGGCACCACCTGCTGATACATGCGAGCAGCACCGCGCGTATCTGAGCCAGCGATACTACGCGCCGGCGATCAGTTACTGGGCTTTGCGCGGCTCGAGCACCTGGTCGATCAGACCGTACTCGCGGGCCTGCTCAGCGGTGAGGATCTTGTCGCGTTCAATGTCGCGGCGTACCTGCTCCGAGCTGACGCCTGAATGCTTCGACAGGGTGTCTTCGAGCCACTTGCGCATGCGGTCAATCTCATCGGCCACGATCTCGATGTCCGAGGCCTGACCGTGCATGCCTTCCATCGCAGGCTGGTGAATCAGGATACGAGCGTTCGGCAGTGCGAGTCGGCGTTCGGGCGCGCCCGCGGCCAGCAACACGGCGGCAGCCGAGGCGGCCTGCCCCAGGCACACGGTCTGGATCTGAGGCTTGACGTACTGCATGGTGTCGTAGATGGCGGTCATCGCAGTGAACGAGCCGCCGGGGCTGTTGATGTACATCGTGATCATTGAATCGGGATCCTGAGACTCCAGCACGAGCAGCTGAGCCATCACATCGTCAGCCGACGAATCGTCAACCTGAACTCCGAGGAACACGATGCGGTCCTCGAACAGTTTGGCGTACGGATCCTGGCGCTTGTACCCGTAGGCGGTGCGCTCCTCGAAGGTGGGCAGCACGTAGCGGGCCTGCGGCATCTGACGGGCCATTGCGTCAAAGTAAGGAGCAGTGCTGGACATATCAGTTCTCTCCGTTCTGCGCGTCGTTGGCACGGTGGCCGATCTCCTGCGGTGTGGAGACGATCTTGTCGGCAAATCCGTATTCGATTGCTTCCTGAGCGCTGAACCAGTGGTCGCGGTCGGAATCCGCAAGGATCTGCTCGACGGACTTACCGGTGCGCTCAGCGGTGATTTCCGCCAGTTCGCGCTTCATCTTGAGAATCAGTTCGGCGTTGATGCGAATGTCGGTGGCCGAACCACCGGCCCCGCCTGAGGGCTGGTGCATGAGGACACGCGTGTGCGGGGTGATGAAACGCTTGCCGGGTGCGCCTGCGGTGAGCAGGAACTGTCCCATGGACGCTGCAAGACCCATGGCCACGGTGACAACATCCGGCTTGACGTACTGCATCGTGTCGTAGATGGCCATGCCGCCGGTGACCGAGCCGCCGGGGCTGTTGATGTACAGGTAGATGTCGCGGTCGGGATCTTCAGCAGCCAGAAGCAGCATCTGCGCGCAGATTGCGTTCGCATTTTCGTCTTCCACTGCACTTCCCAGCCAGATAATGCGTTCCTTGAGCAGACGCTGGTAGACAGCATCTCCGAACGAGCCTTGAGGCTGCGCGCCGTCGGCGCCTCTCACGCGCTGTTCACTCACTTGACGTCCTTCCATCGGGCACTTTTCATCACTGATGTCCAACCTACCGGTTTCGCACTGCGCCGTCGGCCTGGATTGGCACTTTTCGCTGACGGCGCACGCTCATACATGCTCACCTCATGCAGGCGGGGCAGGACCGTTTTCTGGTTCCTGCCCCGCGTGTGAGTGATTGATCAGCTACGCGATCACTTCTCGTCAGCTTCTGCTGCCTCTGCGTCTTCAGTCTCGGCTGCATCGTCGGCCTCAGCTGCATCCTCAGCCGCTTCGTCAGCGCCTTCGGCTGCATCATCGCTAGCTTCTTCATCACCAAAGAACTCAGTCAGGTCGATGGCCTGGCCGTTTGTGTCCTTCACGGTGACCAGACGCAGGGCCTCGATGATGGCCTTGGTGCGGGTCAGTCGTGCAACCACGGTCTGGACTTCCTCGGGCGAAGAGATCAGCTGGTTAATGTCGATGCCGTAGGTCTGCGACATCTGCATCAGGTAGTCGATCAGTTCGCGTTGGGAAACCTGGACTTCCAGTTTCTTGGCCAGTTCGTCGGAGAGGATGTCGCGACGGAACTCGAGTTCGAGCTCTTCGCGGGCTTCCTTCTTCTTCTTGGCGGTGGGCTTGTCACCCAGCTGCTGCTTGACAGCCTCGTCGATGACGGATTCAGGCAGGAGGATTTCCACCTTGTCCAGCAGTGCATCGACCAGACGGTCGCGTGCGTCCAGCGCCTGCTGAGAACGCTTGGTCTGCTCAGCCTGCTTCTTCATGTCCTCCATGAGTTCGTCAGCAGTGTCGAATTCGGATGCCATCTGGGCGAATTCGTCATCAACCTTCGGCATTTCGCGCATCTTCACGGAGTGAACGTGCAGGACAACTTCCGCCTCTTCACCGGCATGATCTCCACCCTTGAGCTTGGACGTGAAGGTCACGTCGTCACCCGAGTGCGTGCCGCGCAGAGCCTTGTCCTGGCCATCCAGCATCGTGCCGGAACCGATTTCGTAGGAAACCTCGGACACCGAATCCACCTCTTCACCGTCGACCGTTGCAGTCAGGTCGATGGTGACGAAGTCGCCGGTCTTAGCCTGGCGCTTGACGGACTTCAGCGTGGCGAAACGTGCGCGCAGGCGGTCCAGCTCGGTCTGCACGTCTTCGTCGGTGACATCCGCCGGGTCAACCTCAACGGTCATGTCATCGGTAATTTCGGGCACTTCGAAGGCGGGAACGATGTCGACCTCGCCGGTGAAGACGAGCTTGCCGCTGATCGGGCCGCTGGTCGCCGGAATTTCGGTGACTTCGATGCTGGGTTGAGCCATGGGGCGCAGTTCGTTTTCCACGACCGCCTGCGAGTACAGGCGAGGCAAAACCTCGTTGACTGCCTGCTCGATGATGGCGGCACGACCAAATCGCTGATCGATAATGCGCGGCGGAACGTGTCCCTTACGGAAACCGGGGATATTCGCCTGCTTCGAAATTTCCTTGTATGCCTTGTCCATCTGAGGCTTGATTTCTTCATGGTCGGCCTCAACGGTCAAGCGCACCTTGGTGGGCTCGAGGGTCTCAACAGTGCTCTTCACGTGTGTGCACTCCAACGTCTTGTTTCGATTTCAGCCCGTATTTCGGGCACATGACAACCCCTCGATTCTACGACAAGTCCCAGGCGTTGTCTGCAAGGGATCCGTCATATGTGGGATGAATCTACCGAATGTGCGACACGCACCACTGAACGTCCCCATCGCAACGTAATCTGCGTCACAGTAAAGGTATGGCTCCAACGACCTTAACTTTCGTGGGCGCAGCTGGAACCGTGACCGGTTCCAAGCATCTTCTAACCGTTGACTCCCCACGAGGCGAGCGACGGATTCTCATCGATTCAGGCCTGTATCAGGGCGAGAAAAAACTCCGCCGCAAGAACTGGTCTGATTTTCCAGTCCCGGCCGATTCCATTTCGGACATTCTCCTCACTCACGCACACCTGGATCACGTGGGATATTTGCCACGCCTGGTCAAGCAGGGCTTCAGCGGCACCATCTGGGCCACACCGTCCACCATCGACCTGGCACATATCGTTCTGCGAGATTCTGCCTACCTGCAGGAACGCGACGCCGAGCATGCACGCACCTATGGGTACTCCAAGCACCGCCGGCCGTTACCGCTGTATACGGTCAACGACGTTGAGGACACGCTGCCACTGATGCGAGCTGTCGATTTCGACGCTGACATTGACGTGGGCGGGCAGGTCAGTGCGCACTGGACGCGCGCCGGCCACATCCTCGGCTCAGCTTCGATCCGCGTCCACACACCTGGCGGTGACGCGCTGTTTTCCGGTGACCTGGGCCGACCCACGCACCCCGTTCTGCGCTCGCGAGAAATTCCCGAGGGTGCCCCGACGGTTCTGCTCGAATCAACATATGGAGATCGTGAACACTTTGAAGCTGATCCAGGACACGAAAAGCACGAAGTGTTCCGTGACGCCATCTGCCGAACCATCGATCGCGGCGGCTCCGTTCTGGTTCCAGCGTTCGCCGTCGACCGCACTGAAGTAGTGCTGAAAGTACTTTCCGACATGGTCGCTGCCGGCCAGATCCCCTCGGTGCCAATCTACGTGGACTCCCCCATGGCGCTGGCGTCCCTGCGCCTCTACCAGGCTGTCAGTGCGCGCGGCGAACTCAATGATGAAGTGGGAGGCCTGAAGCTGAGCAACCTGAATCTCATTGAGGTGCGAGACCAGGAACAGTCGCAAAAACTCAACGATCCTAAGGAGCCTTCCATCATTGTGTCGGCCTCCGGCATGCTCACCGGCGGCCGCGTCCTGCACCATATCGAGCACATGCTCCCCCAGGCGATTCATACCGTCGTGTTGACCGGCTATCAGGCGGTAGGCACACGTGGGCGCGCGCTCCTGGACGGCGCACGCGAACTGAAAATGCATGGCGCGTGGGTGAGCGTGCAGGCCGAGGTGATTCGCGACGAGGAATTCTCCGTACACGCAGATTGCTCGGAGCTGGTGGACTGGGTACGCGATCTGGTGCCTCAGCCTCGTTCAGTGTGGTGCGTGCATGGCGAAGATAAGGCTGCACAGGCGTTAGTCGATTCGCTCGATCAGGAGCTGGGCGTACGCGCCCGGGTGGCCGTCCCGGAGAAGACCATCGAGTTGAAGAAGTGACAAAGCGTCCACTCCCCCGCTTCTCAGTCGACCAGAACCGACCGGAACAGAACACGCTTTTTTCCTACTTTTGTGTCCTTTTCGTAACTTTTCTCATCGCAATTGACTGACGTGCGTCGTGGCGTGCCATACAATAATGTCTGCGACTAAAGTCCTATATGCGCCACTGTGCATACAGGTGGCGGACCGACGATGGTACGCCGCGTCGCGCATCTGTTCTGGGATTCTCCGTCGAGGGCGACGCGTCCTCTGTGTCACGAAAGGTCACCATGAGTATTCCTACCCTTCACACATCGTCATCACATGCGGCAGCTGATGACTACGTAGCGCCATCACGTACCGTCCACCTTGTGCGCATGGCGGGCCTGCTGGGAGGCCCGCTCCTGGCTGTACTGGTGTACTTCATCATGCCCGACAATGCCGCCGACATCGCAGCACAAGGCTTGTCCGACGACAAGCTCAGCACCATGAATCTTGACGGCCTGCCCATCGTGGCCGCGGTCGCGATCCTCATGGGCATCTGGTGGATGACCGAAGCCATCCCGCTCGCCGCCACTGCCCTGATTCCAATGGTCGTCTTCCCTGCCCTACAGGTCGATTCTTTTTCCGGAACAGCCGGACCGTACGCCTCGGACACGATCTACCTGTTCATGGGTGGATTCATCCTGGCGCTCGCCATGCAGCGCTGGAACCTGCACCGACGTATCGCGCTGACCGTGGTCAACATGGTCGGGACGAAACCTCGCCAACTGGTCGCAGGATTCATGATCGCAACTGGCTTCCTGTCAATGTGGGTGTCCAACACCGCGACCGCCGTCATGATGCTGCCCATCGGAATGTCGGTGCTGCAGCTCGTCTCCCAGCTCGAAGGTTCCCGCCAGGCAGATTCTGAGGATCTACCCGCCGACGCTGAATCAGTGTCCGGCACAGCTCGCGACGCCACAAAAGGTGGCGTCGTGGCAGCAATCGTTCAAAAAGGTAAGGATGCCTCGGAAACGATCAGTAAGCAGACGCAGCTATATCACTCGAAGTTCGCCATTTCCCTCATGCTCGGCATCGCCTATTCCGCTTCGATCGGCTCACTGGGAACCATCATCGGCACTCCGCCCAACTCGCTCCTGGTGGCATACCTGAAGGAAAACCACGATATTTCGATCGGTTTCGGACAGTGGATGCTGGTAGGTGTCCCACTGGCGGTGACGTTCCTGGCGATCGGATGGTTCCTGCTGACATATGTTCTGTTCCCACCGGAAATCTCGGAAATCCCCGGAGGTAAGAAGCTCATTCGCAGTGAACTGAAGAAGCTCGGCCCGATGGGCAGCGGCGAGTTACTCGTCGGCATCCTCTTCGTGGCCGCCGCCATCTTGTGGGTGTTCCTGCCCTTTTTCCTGAAGTTTTTCGGCATTCAGATCAAGGGGATCGACACCATTATCGGCATGGGGATCTCCTTGCTGCTCTTCATCATTCCGGCAGACCCGAAGCGAGGGGTGCGTTTGATGAACTGGGAGTCAATGAAGGACCTACCCTGGGATATCATCCTGCTGTTCGGTGGCGGTCTGGCTCTGTCTGGCCAGTTCTCTCACACGGGCCTGTCAAACTGGGTAGGCCACTCAGTTGAGCAGTTGCGCACCCTGCCCATCATCGTGATTTTGTTCGCGATCACGGCGCTCGTCCTGGCTCTGACGGAGCTCACCTCCAACACCGCAACTGCTGCCGCGTTCCTGCCGATTATCGGCGGCGTCGCCATCGGCCTTGGGTACGGCGATATGAACATCCTGCTCTTCGTGATCCCGGCTGCGTTGGCTGCCACGTGTGCGTTCATGCTCCCGGTCGCCACGCCTCCAAACGCCATCGCGTACGGGTCGGGTTACGTGCGCATCGTCGACATGATCAAGGCAGGTTTCTGGTTTAACGTCGTCGGCATCTTCCTGGTGATGGGCACCGTACTGGCTCTGGCGGTCCCGATCTTTGGTCTAGCTTTAACGCCTTCCGTGTAGCACTCCGGTCGCCCTCGGCAATCACGATGAACGAGGGCGACCGCGGCGCCGTGTCGAAACTCCAGCTTGAATCATCGGGCGGATGACCGCGCGCCACTTTAATGACGGTGTGTCATAATCATGGCATGACACCGACCTCCCTGAAAAGTGCGTCCACTGCGCCATCTCAGTCATCAACACTGGCGCACCCCTGGATCGCACTCGTTTTCCTGTCTCTGGCACTGTCACTGATCGTTATGGACGGCACCATCATCAACGTGTCTTTGCCGACAATCATGCGTGACCTCGAGCTCACATTCACGCAGGCTCAATGGCTGACAACGAGCTACGCGCTGATTTTCTCGGCGCTGCTGATCACCGTGGGACGTCTGGCCGATAACTGGGGACGACGCAACATCCTTCTGGCAGGGATCGCCATCTTTGTTATCGCATCAATCATTGCCGGCACGGCGCGTACTTTCACTCCTCTGCTCATCGCACGTTTCCTGCAGGGCACCGGAGCGGCGGCCGTTTCTCCAACAACACTCTCAACTGTCAACGCGACGTTTACAGGCAAGAGGCGCATGATTGCGTTCGCCGTGTGGGGGTCAGTTATTTCAGGGATGGCCGCTGTTGGTCCTCTGCTGGGTGGCTGGATCACGACGAGCACCACCTGGCCGTGGATTTTCCTGATCAATGTTCCGATCGGCATCATCGTTGCGCTCGGCTGCATTTTCTTCGTGCCCAACACTTATGGAGAACGCTCCGAACACGGTTTCGACGCGGGCGGGTTTATCACCTCGTCAATCGGTTTCGCCGCTCTGGTCTACGCACTGATTCAGGGGCGTGACCTGGGCTGGTGGAAGCCGATCAATGAGGACTGGACGTCATGGCCACTCTCGCCTGTGCCGCTGGCGGCTGCTCTGGCCGCCGTCCTGCTCGGCTTTTTCATCTGGTGGGAACGGCGACAGCTGCGAGTGGACGGGCCGCACCTGCTGAATCTGAATCTTTTCAAGCTCCGAAGCTTTTCTGCAGGGAACGTGGCCGCTGCGGCAATCTCAGTGGGAGAATTCGGTCTGCTCTTCGCGTTGCCTTTGTACCTTCAGAACGTCCGCATGCTCACACCGCTCCAATCAGGCGGTGTCCTGGCTGCAATGGCTGCAGGCGCCTTTATCGCAGGTGGCTCAGCATCCCCACTGGGGCGTCTCTTTTCTGCAACGTGGGTGGCGCGCGCCGGACTGGCCATAGAATCCATTGCCGTATTCAGCCTGGCGATCAGCCTGACAGCCCACACGCCCATCGCAGTTATCGTCACAGCACTGGTTGCCTACGGTTTTGGTCTGGGGTTGGCGTCAGCGCAACTCACATCCGTCATTCTGGTTGATGTGCCACCCAGCACGTCGGGGCAGGCATCCGCCACCCAGTCCACGACACGTCAGGTCGGTACAGCGTTGGGAATTGCTCTGGTTGCAACGTTCCTGGCTGCGTCGGTGAATTCACAGGTACAGGGAAGCCTCGACGATGTGCCGCTGCCCGAGCAGGCACGTCACGGCATCGAAGCGTCTGTCGCACCTTCAGCTGGCGCTTCCATTCGGGCGCTGACTGACTCGGACGGTTCAGAAGGCGTTCCAGCGGAACTGACCGATGAGGTGATCGACAAACTGTCGGAGGCTTTCAGCGTCGGAACGTCGCGCGCAATGGGAGTGGCCGGCGCAGCCCTCGGACTGGGATGTGCACTGACGTTCTTCCTGCCTGGCGCCCGCAAGCCCTCAGGCGAATAGGGCACGTGGCACGGGGGGTTACCTCGCGTCACACGGCGGCGCTTCTGCGGATACTTGTTCGACACGCCCGCTTAAATCGCTACACTATATCAATTGCATCCCATCTGACAGCGACGATCGCTGTGGCGTAGAACAAGAAATGAACGGAGTATGTATGACCGATCCCCATTCACGGCCACAGAGCCCGATCCGTCGGATCGCACTGATTACAAACCCTGTTGCAGGTTTGGGATCGTCGATGGATGCGGCACGGCGCGCCACTGAGTTTCTGGCCAATCGCGGCATCGATGTGGTCTCCATTGCCAGCTACCTGCCACTGACGACGAGCCTGCGCACTCGCGAATTTGTCGCTGACCCAACCATTGACGCGATTGTGGTGTGCGGCGGAGACGGGCTGATCAACCTTGCATTGCAGGAGGTGGTCGGCACAGGCAAACTCTTCGGTGTCATACCGGCTGGCACCGGTAACGACCTGGCACGCGAATATTCCATTCCTTTCGATCCCAGAGCAGCCGCATCACTCATTGTGGACGGCCACCACGACAGCGTTGATGTGGGCCTCATGAGCCACGCGAACGGGGAAGAACGCTACTTCGCAACAATTATGTGCGCGGGCGTGGATTCAATGATTAACGATCGTGCCAACCAGATCAGATGGCCGAAGGGTAATTCACGCTACCTGCTGGCACTGGGCATCGAGTTCGCACGCCTACGCCCCCTGCGCACAACGATCCGCATCGACGGCAAAGGCACACATCACGTCCCGACAATTCTCAACGCCATTGCCATTACCAAGACGTATGGCGGCGGCATCATGATGTGTCCGCATGCTAACCCCCGCGACGGCCTGCTGTCGATCAGCCTGGTGGAAACGCTCAATCGCCTCGAAGCGATCAGCAAAGTTCCGAAGGTCTTCCTGCACCGCCTGGAGGAGGTACCGGAGGTCCACATGTACCGTGCCCACAGTGTTGACATCGAAGTCAGCGGCCTCGATGCATTTGCTGACGGCGAGCGTCTCATGCCCATGCCTTTGCACATCGAATGCGTGCCGCGCGCCCTCAACTTGATCATGGCGAGGTAGAGCGGCGCACGCAAGTCGCCCTCGCTCATTGTGACGAACGAGGGCGACTGTGGCAGATCAGTGAGTTTGCGTCGAATCGGTGGGGCTGGCTCACTATGCTGCTGCAGACCAACGGCCAGCCACCGAGAGGCACCCTAGCTTTCAGCCCACGGATCGACGACTATACGGATCGGGTTACCTGTCTTATTGCGCATGATGTCCAGGCCTTCTTCCAGATTCTCCAGCGAGATGATCTGAGAGACCGATTCGGACAGATCCAGTCGCCCGGCCTTGACGAGTTCAGCAAGCAGGAAGATGTCCACTACTTCGTAGCCCAGGTGTCCTATGGCCTGACGGCGCTTGACGCCAAAATCGTACAGGCTTCCGCCGTGGAATTCCTGGCGTGACAGCCCGACCAGCACGGCGCGCCCCCTGTAGTCCAGTGACTGCACTGCCTGCTCGAAGGTCACCTGAAGACCGGCAGCGTCGAACGCAACGTCAATCATGCGCCCACCCGTCGCTTTCTTGATCTTGTCCATCAGTTCGGGGTCGTCGGATCGGAACGTGAAGTCAGCGCCCAGACGTTTGGCTCGATCAAACACACCCTCGTTGATGTCGATACCAATGACAGGGTACGCACCCGCCAGCCGGGACAGCTGGACGATGTGGGTTCCGACTCCACCCAATCCCCACACGGCAACGGCGTTGCCCATCGAGACCTTGCCGGTGTGCTTGACTGCTCCGAACGGGGTTGCCACGGCATCAGCGAGGATCGCGGCCTGTTCCATCGGCACACCATCGGGCACGCGGGTGAGTCCTTCAGCGTTGGCCACTGTGTACTGCGCCCATGCACCGTCATAGTCAAATGCCATAATGCGCAGGTTTTGGCATGAGCCTCGGTTACCTCGGCGGCATTCGCGACACTTCAGGCAGGGCATACCCGACTGCGGGATGACCTTGTCGCCGATCTCCCAGCCCTGCACATTCGATCCCATCTCTGCGATGGTGCCCGAGCACTCGTGGCCCTGCGTGATTTCCGGCATTTTCATGGGAAAATCACTGTCGATCAGCGCCATATCCGAATGGCAGATTCCACAGTAGGCAACTTTGATGAGGACCTGGTTCGGACCGGGTTTGGGAATCGGAATATCCTCGATCGTTACGGTGCGATCTGAATGCAGACGCTGGGCGCGCATCGTGCCTTCCATTGCTCTCTCCTTTTTGCGCGCAGCGCCGTGCCCTCGTGCGCATAAAAAGACAGGCGTCTGTGCCTGCAGATGCGTTGACAAGGTTGTCGCCAAAGCTCACACGACGTCACGCGGACATTATGTAGGAGGATTTCTCCTATGAGCACAGACTAACCCATGACCTGCGGTTATTGGGTCTTTTGACCTATATCGCAGATGCGAGTTTCGACGAAGCGATGCGTGAGCCTGCCTCGACAATAACGAAGAAGCCTCCTGCAACCAACGCGATCGTGCCGCCTGCTGACAGGCCACACACGACCGCAAGCCCCAGTCCAACTACGGCAATAATGGTAGACGCGAGCGTGGACAGTGCGACGAAACGCGGCGTCGATGCGACGCGCCCCTTCAAGACGGTGGGTGCGGCGGCGATTAAGGAGATTGACACGACGGTGCCGACCGCCGGAATAATGACCGTCACCGTCGCGATAATCAGACCCAGGGTGATCAGGCGCATCAGGTCAGGCCGCCCTCCGCTGGCTCGGTAGTTCACCGCGTCGAAGCTGACTGCTACCAGCCGCCCGCCCATCAACGCCCACACTCCCCCAGCGACAATAAGGACGAGGGCGGCCGCGATAACGTCGATGCGCGTACATGCCAGCAGGGATCCTGTCAGGAAGCCGTCGATTCGCAGCGGCAGGGGCGCGAACCACTTATTGAGGAAGTAGCCAGAGGCAAACCCCACGGTGAGCGTGATTCCGGCGGCCGCCTGCGAGGAAATTCCTTTCAGGGCCGATACGCCATGCATCAACAGCGCGAGGACGAGTGAGGCCAGGCCAGCACCGATGAACAGTCCCAGAGACAAAGCCTCATGGCTGCTCGAGACCAGCGCCGCGCCGACCACGCCGATGACGGCGCCCGGGAACGCGGCATGGGTGATTGATTCAGTGAAGAAGATGCGCTGGCTGAGTACGGCGAGGGATCCGACCAGGCCGCACAGAGCTCCCACAACGATTACTTCAACCAGCGGCAGGGCGATGATGGTCCACATCGAGATCATGGGCGCACTCCCTGAATCGGGTGGGCGACAGGCTGCGTCACGTGCCCGGTGTCCAGTGCGCGCACGCACATGCGGTACAACGTGCGCACAGCCAGTACCAGCCCGAACATGGCACACACACTGAGCGAGACAGCAGCCTGCGGTGAGATTGGGCGCGAAACCGGCAAGTTCATAACATGCATCCCCAGGACCGCCCCGCCGACGCCGACCGCAATCCCCACGGGAATCATCCACCCGACGGTGCGGGCGACCAGTCGAGCGCTGGCCCCAGGGATCACCAGATATCCGATCACCAGCAGGACGCCGATGGCGGAAGCGGCTGATACAACAACGGCGGCGATCGCGGTGTTGAGAACAATGTCGACAAGGAGGGTGTTGACTCCCAGAACCGGAGCGGTATCGCGGTCGAAGGCGGTGATTACCTGGCCGCGCCACGTCAGGGCGACGATCACGATGGCGAGCAGGCAGAAGAGGACGGACTGCGCCAGGCGCGCATCGGTCACGTCCAGCAGTCGGCCGAACATGAGCGCTTCCAGCTGGCCGGACATGTCGCCTTTTTTCAGCGAGATCACCACGCCCAGTGCGAAGAAGGTCGTCAGAATCGTTGCGGTGGATCCCTCGGAAATGTGGCTGCGCTGCCCGGCCCACACCAGTGCTGCGATGACTGCGCATGCACATAGCGCAGCTCCGGGCACGATCATGTCGATGCCGCCATAAAGGGCACCTACTACGATGCCAGGGAAGACGCCGTGAACCAGTGATTCTGCGTTGAACTCCGCACACCGCACGTTGACCAGCACGCCGACCACTCCGCTGGCGCAGGCCAGGATAATCAGCAAGACAAATGGCCTGAACGTGTACGGAGCTGACGCAATAAATCCCCATCCAGGTAGTGGCTGCAGAAGCTGCCGTAGACCTTCAAGCCATTCAGCCCACATGCTCGGACTCCTGTGTCGCTATGTGCGCGATGCGAGCACGCCGATCAGCGCGGTGCTCCTCTTTACCTGCGCTGGTCGCTGCGAGTTCGACGGGCACCGACCCGCCGTATGCCTTCGCCACCAGCTCCGGTGTCAGTACCTGTGCGATTGGCCCGAATGCCACTTGCCTGCCTGCCAGCAGCAGTGCCCGTTCACAGGTAGCGTCAGCCAAGATGAGGTCATGCGTGGAGATCACGACGGCTACGCCCTGGTTCTTGGCGTTGGTGATGATGGAGAGCAGGGCACGGCGGTTCGGCTCATCCAACCCGTTGAACGGCTCGTCGAGCAGGATCATCGCCGGCTCAGCGACCAGGGCCCGCGCCAACAGGATGCGCTGACGCTGCCCGCCAGACAGGTCACCGAACCGGACGTCTCCACGATCACTCATCCCGACATTGGCGAGGGCGTCCTCGATGCGCTGTTTGCCGGTCGATCCGAGCCGCCCAAACAGTTTCCGCTGACCTCGGTATCCCATCGCAACTACCTGGCGAGCAGTGATGGGGAATGTGGGGTCCAGGTTGAGCTGTTGCGGGACGTATCCCACTGTTGAGCCTGGCGGCACTCGAAGGTGACCGGCGCTGACGCGGACGGATCCGATGATGCCGCGCAGCAGCGTGGTCTTTCCTGACCCGTTCGGCCCGATCAGTGCCAGCGCTTCACCTGCCTGGATGCTGCCATCCACTCCGGTGAGCACTGTCTTATTGCCGTATGCCAGTGAGCAGTTGTCGAATTCGAGTGCCGCGCCCATAGCCTTTCCTTGCTCCGTTGCCTATTTTTCTGCGAGCGTGTCAGGCAGCTGTGGTACGTTCCCGTTCCACGCCTGGACCAGCGTCGTCACGTTGTGAGTGATGGAGCCGACGTAGGTTTGTCCTGCCGACCCGTCGGGTCCGAGGGAGTCGCCGTATAGTGCGTCGTCTCCGACGATTGCTTTGACACCGGCGGCCTGAGCAACTGCCTCGATTGACTTCGAGTTGTTGGAGTTTTCTGCAAAAAGCGCGACCGCTCCTGAGTCCTTGACCTGTTGGGCGGCTTTCTTGATGTGGTCAGCGGTGGCGTCCTGTTGGCTGTTGAAATCCGACAGGGCTGCGCCGATGAACTTCACGCCGTAGTCTTTGGAGAAGTATCCGAATGCGTCGTGAGAGGTGAAGAGGACGCGGTGCTGAGGCGGAACCGAATCGATCGCTTCACGCACCCATCCGTCCAGGTCGGTCAGGGTCTGCGTGTACTGCGCAACGTGCCGGTCGAAGAGGTCCTTGTTGTCAGGCGAGGCTTTGCCGAGGATTTCACCGATATTGCGCACCTGGATGGCGGCGTTCTTCGGGCTGGTCCACACATGCGGGTCGTACTGAAACTCCGGTGTTGCGGCACCATCTTCAGGCGGGAACGGCCACTTTTGCACATCGACCTTCTGCGTGCCGCGATCAATGGTGTAGGGCAGGTCGCTTTCACGCTTGGTCACCGAGGCAGGGTCGTCGACTTCCGCTGCCGTCAGAACTCCCGATGTCACTCCCATGATCCCGTGGAAGCCAGATGCCTGGATTGCTGAGTCAAGGAAGTGTTCCAGGTCGACGCCAGAAACGAACATGATGTCGGCGTGAGCAAGGGCGTCTGCCTGTGCCGGGGTCATCTCGTGTTCATGTGCCGAGGCATTCGGGGCGAGTAGGCACGTCAGGTTAATCGTGGTGACGGCTGACTGGACTGGCGCTCCTAAGGCATGAGTGGCGCCCTGTGCGTCAGTTTTGTTGAGCGCCAGCGTCGAGTGCTCATCGGCGTTGCCGGCGATCTGCGTGACGTAATCGCACACTTGGGTGGTTGTAGCCACCACATTCACTGTGTTGGAGGAGCGTTGTGCGCCGGATTGACCATTCGCGGCGGTCGCTCCTGACATGTTCGCCTGGGTATTGCCGCAGCCTGCAAGACTAGCCACCGCCACGGCGACCATCGCTGCTCGAAGGCACACAGTTCTTTTCTTCACTCTTTCTCCCCTTATGTGTGATGCCGCTGGTCGTATTCCCTCCCAGCCCTTAACGATAACGGCTCTCACTATATGCCCAAGTTAGGTTTTCGGTCAACCGAATAATATGTTTGGTTCAATACAATATTTGATGGGTGTGGGAGTGTCAACGTGCAGATCAGGAGGCAACACAAGAGCACGGCAGCGTGCTGGGTACAGGGGTCTCACTGCAGTGTGTGCAGAGGCACAAAGTGCTGAAGTCAGAGGCCTCGCCGCGATGGATACAAGGGGGTAACCGAGGGATTCACAGGAAGAGGCAGTGGCCAGCCACCCTCGAAAATTCGAGAGGAGCGGAACGCAACGGGGACAGCTGAAGAACCCAAGAAGAACGGCACATTCGGAATGAATGACAATAAATCGAAAATGGTCGGGGTGACAGGATTTGAACCTGCGACCCTCTGCTCCCAAAGCAGATGCGCTACCAAGCTGCGCTACACCCCGGTCGGTTTTCCACCGCTTGGAAATGATAATGCATCCGCTGAACGAAAACCAATTCTCCCACTCAATCCAGTTTGTGGGATAGATCGTGGTTTTTCGATTTCACTTTTCAGCCTCGGCACGTTACGATCGATTCGTTCACGCGAGCAGTCACGCCTATCGGCGCTGACATCGCGGGCGTAGCTCAATGGTAGAGCCCCAGCCTTCCAAGCTGGTCATGCGGGTTCGATTCCCGTCGCCCGCTCCACACTTTCCCTTGATATTCCGCGGAAAACCCAAAAAGCGAAAGACACGTTACTACAGTCATTACTACAGTGACGGACGCAAACGCACATGGCTGGGTACACACTGACGTGGCCACAACCGAAAAACAAGGGGAACAGCCACATGACAGCAACGCCACGAAAATATGTCACAAAAACAGGTGCTACAAAATGGCACCTACAATACAGGCTCACACCAGGAGGAAAACCCACCACTGAGACCTTCTCAACGCTCGATGGCGCGCTCAAATTCGCCCGCCTCGTCGACCAGGTAGGAGGAGCGGAAGCCAGAAGAATCCGTGAAGCCACCACCGTCGCGCACTTCACCGCCACCATGCGTGACGCGTTCGAAGAGTACTGCGACCACGCGGCCAGTCACGTCGAGCCGCGCACCGTGGAAGACTACCGGCGCATCTGGGAACGCTACCTGACAGAATTCGACCTCATGCCGATCGAGGGCATGACACGCAGGGACGTGGAAAAGTGGGTCACCAGCCTACGTTCCAGGGAAACGGCGCTCTCCATTTCGTCACGCAAGAAAGACCCACAAGCCGAACCCGTATTCCTCTCACCCAAGACCATCAGGAACGCTCACGGGCTGCTGTCCTCCGTGCTCGCCTTGCAGGTAGAGCGTCATGTGATCAGCGTAAATCCCGCTTACGGTGTGGCGATGCCCAGGCAGCGCAGACGCCGCCAGCCCGTGTTCCTCACAGTAGGGCAGCTGAAAAAGCTCATCGAATGCACACGTGAAGACTGCCGCCTACTTGTTCGTTTTCTGGCTGGCACTGGATTACGGTGGAGCGAAGCGACCCAGCTGCAGCCAAGGGACATTGATTTTTCGAGCAGGCCGGCTGTGATCCACGTGTCAAGGGCGTGGAAGAAGCAGGGGACTGGGTTCGTTGTTGGTGCCCCGAAGTCGCCTGCATCGGTGCGTGACGTGTCCATGCCGGATTCGCTTTCCAGAGACGTGCAGGAAGCGTGCGCGGGGAAGAGACCTGACGATCTTGTGTTTCCGAGTAGTGAGGGACTTCGGATGCGCGATTCGTGGTTTCATCAGAGGATTTGGCAGCCTGCTGTGACGCGTGCTGGCTTGAATCCGCGTCCGCGTGTGCATGATTTGCGGCATACCCATGCGTCAATGCTGATAGCGGCGGGTGTGCCGTTGCCTTATATTCAGAGGCGCTTGGGGCATGAGAATATTTCGACCACGGTGGATACGTATGGTCATTTGGCTCCTGATGCTGGGAGGGTGGCGGCTGCCGCGACTGAGGCTATGCTGGCCCGGCTTGAAAAGTGATTTATCTATGGACAGAACACCCACATAATAGTGTGATGTAGGTCACACTGTACTGTATTGCGTGATACAGTCGGGTGTGCTTATAATAGAAGCACAAAGAGGGGAAGACGAAAGGTCAAGCCCCCAGGGAGCGAGAAAGGCTCACAAAAATGACACGCATGGCCACTGACAAGCAGATCGCATTCATCGAAAAACTACGCGCTGAAAACCTCATCCCAACGGAGGGACAGGAGACCATTCAGATCCCGGCCACGGCAATCGCGCAAATCATGCAGGAAGAAACAATTTTTCCGCTGACACGCAAAATGGCGCGCCAAATGAGGCGCGACGGCGCAGACGAAGACACGATCCAGAAAGCACGGGACACTGAGTACGCGCGGCTCGCAGCAGAGCACACGCTCGAATCCTACCTGCCAGCAGCTCAGGCCATGCTGGACGCTGAGTGGGAGCGCGGAGTGTGGGCAATGACCACTGACCCCGCGCAGCTCACGATCAGTGAGGCCAGTGAGCTGATCGATATTCTGAAAGCCCCGATGTCGGTGGGTCACTGGCGTCGACTTTTCAACCAGTCTGGTGAGGACGCTTTCGATTACGCTCACACGGCTGAGTACCAGATGATGGTGACCCGCTGGATGGACGAGCACGAAAACTAACCGACAAAAAGAAAGGTGGCCTCGCACCGGGCTGGCAATGGACGCCAGTAGGTGCGAGGCACACGAGAAAAGGGGCTTAAGGAAATGGAATCACGAGTGAAATACGGGCAGCGCGGATACGAGGGTTTCTCAATGAGCACGAGAGCCACACGAGCCTATGAGAATGGCGAAAAGCCACTATCTAACTGGACCGCTGCTGACAGGGACGAGATCAACGCGCTGCTGGAAAGGTTCGGAGTGAGCAGGAAGCTCACACTGAAAGAACTGAAAAACATTCTGCAGTGGCATTGCGCGACTTCATGGCATCACACATCGAAAATGGTCAATCGCACGCAGTTCTACCATCCGCTGGTGTGGCTTTTCACCTGGGACGCATTCGAAAATGAGCATGGTGACCTTGTGTTCCCTGCGATCAGCGATGTCACACCCGACATGATCAGGCAGATTGACCCGCAGCTAGTAGACATGCCGCAGCACAGGATCGACGGAGCGATCAGGACAGGACTACTGAAATGACGATGAATTTTACAGACCTTGAGCGCGCGGTCAGTGATGCACTATCGCACTGCGAGGGCGAGTACGACGTTGGCGAGATTACTAGCGACCTGTGGAAAGACAATCTCACAGTGGACAGCCCCGAGTTCTGGGACACGGTGATGCGGCATGAGCTGTCTGAGGACGAGCAGGCAAGGCTCGCCCTGGAGGCCGAATTTGAGCGTGACGCGCGGCGAGCCAAAATGGTCGACGAGGCAGAACGCCAGCACAACAGGAACAAGTATGATCGCAGGTTCCTGCCGCCCACCAGTAGGGAAATTATCGACGCGCTCAATAGGGTGCGCGCGGCGGCCATGAGCCTGCGCACCCCGGCTGAGAAGACGCGCGGCGTCGCCGTGAAGCTACGCTCGACGGAAATACGTGGCTTTGTGCGCACAGTCCAATTGATCGACCTGCGACAGCTCGACCCGTCGCACCCAGACTGGACGGCAGATCATAGGCTGGCGTCCCACGAGTGGGACGAGGACGAGCAGATCGTAGGCGACGCGCTCCAGTGGGAGCACGCTTACAGTGAGCGCATGACCACGCTCACCCGGAGAGTGGAGCAGGCGCGCACACAGATCAGGCAAGCCATGCAGCAGCGCACAGACGGCGAGCACGAGCTTGAGCAGGCTGAGAAAGAACTACAAGCCGAAATGGGAGGCCGCCCCGTCCGCAAGCGCATCACGAGCGACGAAGCACAGTGGATCGGAGACGCACGCAGAGCACTGGGACTATCGCAGGGGGAAATGGCGAGAATGTTCCCAATGGAGGATGGCAAGCGGCTTGAGCAGGTCAAACTGCACAGGTGGGAGACGGGCAAGCACTCCATGCCAGCGCACGCGCCCGGCGTCGTGCAGGGGGTTGTTGATGACTTCCTGCGTGACGTGCAGACCATCAGGGACGGTGGCGAGGTCCGGTCTCCCTGGGCGAGGATCGCACGCTTCTGGGCCTCCCGCCCCGAACTCAAACTGTGATACAGTAAGCACCACGCGCCCCGCGTCAGCGGGGATGAGCCCATGTAATGTGAATTCTTCACATTAAGCCGAGTATTTGGCTGGCTATTGTGCCCTGCGTCAGCAGGGAAAACGAGAGCGCCACCCACCGGGACGTTAATCCCAGTAGGTGGCGTTTTCCTATGTCCCATCAGGCAGCGACGGCAGGTCTTCCTGGCTTACACCGGCCTTGAGTGCGACGGCCCGCGTCGCATACGCGGTCTCCTCCCACTCATGCAGTTGTCGTGTCAGTGTCTGCTCACGTGTCTCCCTGTCAGCTTGCGCCGCCCGGTGTGCTTTCCACCTGCTCATCGCCTCCTCCAGCATCCATCTGAGTACTCCACCAGTCAGGAGCGCGACAATAATTGGTGTCCACTCACTCATATGCGACCCCTCCTAGTGGTTCGTGGTGGCCGCTTTCTCCACGAGCTCCATTTGTCTTCGTGCTTCGTCTGCCCTGATCGCGGCCTCCCTGCCTCTGGTCATCGGCTCCCTGTCAGGGCGCGTGAGGCGAGGCCACACTCGCAGCGCGCGCATCAAGAAAAACATGGCGACCACGAGCGTGAGCGTGACTGTGTGCCCTGGAATGTAGCCGCCGTCGATCGCACGCATCACGTATCCGACTACCAGACCGGCCAGCCCAGTCACACAGCACGCTGCCGCAGGCCCCTCCACTGCCCACACTCCCCGCCACGCTGCAGGCATACCCAGCACGCCTCCCGCGAGAGTGACAATGCAGCTGATTGTGACTTCCGGGCGCGGGCTGGCAGCCATCAGCGTCAGCACGCTGAATGCTGTGAGCAGGCCGTAGACAACGAACATGAGGAACGTGACTGTGCGTGGCTCTGAGAGGCTTCCCCAGATGCGCAGGTCGAGCCTGATGGTTTTTCGTGCGCTCATGCGTTACTCCTCCGCCATATGCTTCGGCTGGTACGGCTCCTCGTGGGCTGATTCGCCGCCAGGCGTGACCCTGCCAACCCAATCAATCACACCAGCCTGTTTGAGGATCGTGAACGCTGCACTAGCCGCGCCGATCACGACGCCTGCTTGCGTGCAGAAGATGCGCCATGAGGCGGGGTAGGCTCCTGCAAGCCACACGACAACGCCTAGCAGAACACCGGCTGCGAGGACGATCAGCCTGCGCCGGTTCGCTGTCCACTCTGGCCTGTCGAACGCGGCCTGTATGAGCGGCCATACGAAGCCGACGAGACCACAGGTGATGAGTGGGTCAAAATTCAGTCCGAGCATGTTCATTTCCTCCCTAGCTGCCGGTTGATAGCGTGCTGCAAGGCTCTGACCGTGGCGTGGCCCATGTAGCCGTCTACGGTCACGCGGTAGTAGCGCTGCATACCGCGCACAAACTCAGGCCCGGCGATCCCGTCAGGGGCAGTGTGGAACGCGCGCTGTAGTTTGATAATCAACTGTG
>OJYO01000097.1_pt1 | contig 27750 bp, 22 predicted proteins | sample 1600971 | NCBI WGS metagenome assembly OJYO01 (sample SAMN04436979, study PRJEB24849) | human gut metagenome | biome: human gut; feature: NICU; material: stool | host: Homo sapiens | place: USA: Saint Louis, MO | collected 2010-08-08 | reverse complement strand
AGCTCGCGCAGGTCGACGGCGGTGCGCTCGGCGCCGTCCTCGCCTCGCGGCAGGCCGTGGATCGCCTTGACCCACTCTTGCGGCGCTGCGCCGGCCCCGAGGTAGCTCCCGGCCAGGGCTCCTGCGATGGCGGCGACGGTGTCCTTGTCCTGGCTCGTGGTCAGAGCCTGCATAAGGATGGTGCTCATCCACCAGGCCGAGGTCTCCTCGCGCGTGTCGAAGAAGAGCGGCTGGTTCCAGTAGTGGCAGCGGTTGGCGAAGGTGAAGGCCAGGGTGGCCTGGGCCAGTGCGTGGACGGCGAAGCCGTCGTGGTGCGGGGGAGCGTCGTAGTGACTCGGGTCTGCAGGCCCACCGTCAAAGAAGTCGTGCCAGTACTGACGCCGCTCGCCGGGGATGAGGTCGAGGGTGCGCATGGGATTGGCTCCGTGCATAGGCAGGTTCTCCCACGCGGGATTCATGACGTTCTCGCGGATCATCTCGGCGTGGATGACGCAGGCGTCCCCGGCCAGCGGATCAGCATGGGTCAGCTCGGCAACGGCGCGCACCGCCGCTGCGGTCGCCTGGCGGTCTGTCAGCCTGGTCAGAGCCACGATCCCATTGCGCATCAGCGCGCCGTTTCCCGCGGTCATGCCGGTCCTGGCATGGAGATCGGCGGCGGCCTGGCGCATGCGCTGGGCGATCCCGGGCTCGTCGCGGCTTGGGGAGACGGCGTCGATGACATCGCGAGTCTGGTTGCCGACGTCGGTGGCCCCCTCCTCGACCACCCACCGGCACCAGCCGCGCGCGATCTTGTCCAGCGCCTCCGGGCTCGTCAGGTCGGCTCCGGTGGCGGCAACCTCCGCGATATAGAGAGACATCTGGGTGTCGTCGGTCCACTCGGCTGGTGCGTAGTGGCCGTAGCCGCCGCCCACCATCTGTGGAGGGGTAGTCAGGGGCACGTGGCCAGGCTCGTAAGGCGCTCCCATGGCGTCGCCCACGGCCTGGGCAACGAGGACACCGGCGGCCCGCTCGAGCTGGGAGTCGGACAGAGTGGGCTGGGATGCCTGGGGAAGGGGGCTCATGGGTCAAGACTACGGGGCGCCTGGAGGCAAACCATTCGGTAAAATAGGGGGGTACCGACCGGCACAGACGCCGAGGAGGACGCCGTGACGAGCCAGGACCCTGCTACCGCCAGTCAGAAGGCACCGACCTTTCATCACCAGGATGGCGGGCCCACGATCGGTACCTGTGACGCACCGGTGATCGAGGTGGACGGGCACCTGTTCAAGGACCTGGCGCGCACCGGTGAGCTGTTGCCCTACGAGGACTGGCGCCTGAGCGAGAGCGAGCGCGCCGCGGACCTGGCTGGGCGCCTGAGCATCGAGCAGATTGCCGGCCTCATGCTCTACTCACCCCACCAGGCCGTACCCAACCCGGGCCACGGCCCCTTCCCCGGGACCTACGGCGGGTGCAGCCTGGCTGAGGCCGGGGTGGAGCCCTGGTCCCTGACCGACCAGCAGACTCGGATGCTCACCCGTGACCACATCCGTCATGTCCTGGCCATCACGCTGGAGTCGGCGGACACGGCAGCGCGGTGGAACAACGCCCTGCAGGCCCTGGCTGAGTCCACCCCGCTGGGCGTTCCGGTCTCCATCGCTACTGACCCGCGCAACGGTGCGGGAGAGGCGACGGGAGCCGAGTTCACCACCAGCGCCGTCGACGTCTCACGCTGGCCTGAGGGGATGGGGATGGCGGCGCTGTTCGACCCGCAGCGGGCACGCGAGTACGCCGAGATCATCTCCCAGGAGTACCGGGCGCTGGGGATCACGACCGCGCTCGGCCCTCAGATTGACCTGGGCACCGAGCCACGGTGGATGCGGCTGCAGGACACCTGGGGACCGAGCTCAGCACTCGTGACGGACTACGCCCGGGCCGTGTGCGACGCCATGCAGACCACTCCGGCTGCCGACTACCAGCAGGGGGCTGCTTTCGGGCTGGCGGTGCCTGAGGCCTCCTACGCTGACCCCGGCTGGGGCCAGGCCTCAGTGGCCACCATGGTCAAGCACTGGCCGGGCGGCGGGACAGGCGAGGCGGGGCGTGACGCGCACTACGGCTTCGGCAAGTTCGCCGTCTACCCGGGTGGCAACGAGGCCGAGCACCTGGTGCCCTTTGCCCACGGAGCCTTTGACCTCGACGGTCCGACGGCGAGCGCGAGCGCCGTCATGCCCTACTACACGATCTCCTCGGGGTACCGCACCCCGGACGGGCAGGTGCTCAACACCGGCAGCGACGGCGAGCCACGGGCGAACTCCTACCACCGCGTCATCGTCCACGACATGCTGCGCCAGCGCTACGGCTTCGACGGCGTGGTGTGCACCGACTGGGGCATCACAGCCGATCCTGACCCGGAGATGAGCAATTTCGGTCAGCGCTGCTACGGGGTCGAGGACCTCAGTGTTGCTGAGCGTCACGCTCTGGCGATCGACAACGGCGTGGACCAGTTCGGTGGCAACAGCCAGGCCGCTCCGGTTCTGGAGGCCTACCGGATCCTGGCTGAGCGCGACGGTGAGGCGGCTGCTCGCGCCCGTTTCGAGGCCTCAGCCGTGCGCCTGCTGCGGGTCTTCTTCCGCACCGGCCTGTTCGACAACCCCTACCTTGACCCGGCGGCCTCGGTGGCGACGGTGGGCTGCGAGTCCTTCGCCCAGGCAGGCCTGGCCGCCCAGCGTGACAGCCTCGTCCTGCTCAAGAACGCCGACGCCGACCGCGCCCCGGTCCTGCCGCTGACGCAGCCCTCGATCCGGGCGTGGGTCCCACGCCGCCACCTTGATGAGCGCCTGGGCTTCATGCGTTTTCCGGAGCCCGCCTGCGACATCGACCCCTACCGGCCCAGCCCTGCCGCACTGGAACGGGTGGAGGACCCTGCCCAGGCCCAGGTCGCCGTCGTCTTCATCGAGTCCCCGCTGTGCGAGAGCTACTCCGTGGCTGATCGCGAGGCCGGGGGCAACGGCTACCTGCCGATCTCCCTGCAGTGGGGCCCATACACGGCGACCGCTGCCAGGGAGCGGTCCCTGGCGTCCGGTGACTTTCGGGAGACGGCGCACCCGGACCGTTCGGTGCGTGGCAAGCAGGCGCAGGTGGCCAACGCCAGCGACCTGGAGCTGGTGCGCCAGGCTCGCGCGCAGATGGGGAACCGGCCGGTCATCGTCGTGCTGCGGATGCACAACCCGGCGGTCCTGGCCGAGGTGGAGCCGCTGGCGGACGCGATCGTCATCGACTTCGGCGTCCAGCAGGAGGTGGTCTGGGAGCTGCTGCGCGGGCGCGTGACCCCGCACGGCCTGCTGCCTCTGACGCTGCCGGCCTCGATGGAGGCGGTTGAGCGTCATGACGAAGACCGTCCCTTCGACTACGCCGCCTATGAGGACGGCGCCGGCCACACCTACCGCTTTGGCTTCGGTCTGGACTGGGAGGGCGTCATCGATGACGAGCGCGTGGGACGCTACGCCGCCCGTGCGCCTAGGCCGCTACCCTGGGCCCATGCTGAACCGCATCGACCTGCGTGAGAGTGACCTGAACGCCCGAGAGCTGGCTGAGGCCCTGCCTCGCGCCACCCTCGACGTCGCCGCTGCCCTGGATGCCGTCGCCCCGACGATCGCTGACGTGCGTGAGCGTGGGGCGGCGGCGCTGCGCGAGGCCGCTGAGCGCTTCGACCACGTGCGCCCTGAGCACCTGCGGGTGCCGCGCGAGGCACTCACCCGGGCCCTGGAGGGCCTGGACCCGGCGGTGCGCGAGGCCCTGGAGCTGTCCATCGCCCACGACCGGGCCGGTCACGCGGCCCAGCTGCCCCGTGAGACAGTCACCGAGATCGTCCCCGGTGGCACGGTGACCCAGCGCTGGATCCCGGTGCGTCGTGTGGGTCTGTACGTGCCTGGCGGCCTGGCCGTCTATCCCTCTAGCGTGGTGATGAATGTCGTGGCGGCCCAGGTGGCCGGTGTGGAGCAGGTGGCGCTGGCCTCCCCGCCCCAGGCGGCCTTTGACGGCCTGCCCCACCCCACGATCCTGGCGGCCTGCGAGCTGCTGGGGGTCGAGGAGGTCTACGCCGTCGGCGGCGCACAGGCCATCGCGATGTTTGCCTACGGGGCGGCCTGCGAGAACGCGACCGACGAGGCTGACGTCGTGGCCGCGGGTGGGGCGCCGGGGACGGCTCTGTGCGAGAGGGTCGACGTCGTGACCGGGCCGGGCAATATCTTCGTCGCCGCCGCCAAGCGGGCGGTGCGCGGCGTGGTCGGGATCGATGCCGAGGCTGGTCCCACCGAGATCGCGATCGTCGCGGACGGCGAGGCTGACCCCGAGCTCGTGGCTGCCGACCTGCTCTCACAGGCCGAGCACGATCCGAACGCCGGCAGCGTCCTCATCACCGACTCCGAGCGGCTGGCCGCTGAGGCTGAGGCAGCGCTGGAGCGCCGCCTGGCAGCCACTAAGCACACCCAGCGCTCGCGGACGGCGCTGGAGGGACGTCAGTCGGGGATCGTGCTGGTGCGGGACCTCGACCAGGCGATCGAGGTGGCTGACGCCTACGCCGCCGAGCACCTGGAGATCCACACCCGCCATGCCCAGGCGGTGGCGCGCAGGATTCGCAACGCGGGAGCGATCTTCGTCGGTCCTTACTCCCCGGTGCCGCTGGGCGACTACCTGGCCGGCTCCAACCACGTGCTGCCCACCGGCGGCACGGCACGCTTCGCCGCGGGGCTGAACGTCATGGCCTACATCAAGCCTGTCCAGGTTATCGAGTACGACGCCGCGGCGCTGGAGGCGATGACGGACCCGCTCACGGCCCTGGCCGAGTCTGAGGACCTGCCGGCCCACGGTGAGGCGGCACGGGCTCGCCGAGGCTCCCGGGCTTTACGCGCTAGCCTCGGCGAGCCCGTGCCCACACGCCAGCACTAGGCGACCGCCGTCAGATCCAGTCGTTGCGCTTCATGATGAGGTACAGCACCACAGCGGGCACGACGACGAGCACGGCGGCGGCGACGGTGCCCGCGTCCTGTCCCTCACCCGGGTAGGGCACGTTGATCCCGAACCATCCTGTCACCAGGGTGGGCACGGAGATCACCGCTGCCCACCCGGCCAGCTTCTTCATGACGTTGTTCAGGCGCTGGTCCTGCAGGGACAGGTGCGTCTCGAAGACTGAGGCGATCATGTCGCGCAGGGACTCGGTCCACTCCGAGGCGCGCAGGATGTGGTCGCTGAGGTCGGCGTAGAAGGGATCGAGCTCGCGGATGCGGTCCTCTCGGTGGCGCCACAGCACGCTGACCACCTCGCGCATGGGCAGGACGATGCGTCGTAGCGTCACCAGCTTGGTCCGCACGTCGTAGGCGGAGCGCTGGAACTCGGTCGAGCGAGAGCTGGGGGAGAACAGGTCGTCCTCCAGGTTCTCGATGGCGTCATCGAGCTCCTGGACCGTGGTGAAGTAGCCGTCGACGACGACGTCCAGCAGCCCGTGGACCAACGCCGTCGGGCCGAGCCGGATGAGGCTGCGGTTGGTGTGCCAGCGCTGGAGGACCCGGGACAGGTCGAGCCTGTCGGTGGCGCGGACGGTCACCAGCGCCCGGTCGAAGATGAACCCGGCGATCCGGGTGAGCTGGTCCTCCTCGTCATCAAGGGTCGAGGCGAAGCTCGGCAGCGTCGCGTAGGTGACGAAGTACTGGTAATTCTCTTGCTGCGCTGCTTTGGGGCGCTCGAAGGGGGCGACGGCGTCCTCTAGGGCGTTGGTGTCCAGCCCGAGCTCAGTGGCGAGGACCTGCAGGTCCTCGTGCGTGGGAGCGACGATATCGGCCCAGATGAGGAGGGACTGGTCAGTCATGGCCCGGTCGATGTCACCGATATCCGTGGGAGCCTCGTCGCAGGGCACCCCGTCACGCCAGGCCAGGGATCGGAAGGACAGTGCCATGGGCGAAATCCTGCCACGTGGCGGCTGCCTCCCGCAGCCTGGGCCCCTGGACGCTGGTGGCTACGAACGCTGAGCCAGGACGAAGGGATAGACGCTGGCGGCGCCGGCCTCGCGCAGCAGGCGCGTGGCCAGCGTGAGCGTCCAGCCTGAGTCCGTCCAGTCGTCAACGAGGACCACCGTGGCTCCCTGGAGGCTGGCCAGGGTGTCCTGACGCCAGTCCTGGAGCGTGAGCGAGCGGGCAACGGCGGCCAGGCGGAAGGGGGAACCGACGTCGTGGCGCCCGGCCTCGCCGCGGACCCCGACCACCGCTAGGGGCTGGGCCGCCAGGGTCCGAGCCACGGCGCGGCCCAGCTGACGCACGAGCGTGGGACGGGTGCGCGAGTCGATGATGACGACGACCAGGGGGCTGTGGCGTTCGTCTTCCTCACCGCCCGTCTCGGTCTCGATGAGGCTGCCCAGTCGCTGCGCGACCTCGACCACGGCCTGCCGCAGGGAGGCGGGGACCTCGCCATCCGTGCCGGAGTCGAGGAGTGTGCGCAGCGTCGTCGAGATTCCGAGGCCGTCCAGGCGCCCGACTGCCAGGCCGCGGCCGGCGCGGTGCTCCTCCTTGATCCGCCCGCGTAGGCTGGCCAGTCCCAGCCGGTCCATGCCCGTGGGCCACTGGCGTCGGGGCTCGATGACAGTGCCTACCTGCGCCAGCGCCTGGCGAGCGGTCTCCACCTCCTGGGCGTCGGCATGGTCAGCCAGGGACAGTCCTGCGCACAGGTCGCAGCGTCCGCAACGCCAGTCCTGCTCCAGGGTTGGGTCATCCAGGGTCTGGCGTAGGAAGGCCATGCGGCACAGCGGCGCCCGGAGGGACTCGTAGGTGATCATGAGGTCCTGCTCGCGGGCGCGAGCGGCTGCCACACGCGCATAGCGCGCGGCGTCATAGACCCAGGGCGTGCCTGTCCAGCCCCATCCGCCCCTGACCCGGCGCACGGCGCCGTCGACGTCCAGGACCTTGAGCATGGACTCCAGCCTGGTGCGCCGCAGGCTGGTGGAGGTCTCTAGCACTGCGGTGCTCAGCGGGCCCTCTCCCTGGCTGTGCGCCTCCTCCAGGACGGCGAGCACCTGGCGCACGTCCTGCTCGGGTGGGAAGGCCTGGGAACCGAACCAGTCCCAGATCGCCTGGTCCTGGGCGCCGGGCAGCAGCACGACCTCGGCGCGTTCCACGCCACGGCCCCCGCGCCCGACCTGCTGGTAGTAGGCCACGGGGGAGCTGGGGGCCCCGAGGTGGACGATGAAGGCGAGGTCGGGCTTGTCAAAACCCATTCCGAGCGCGCTGGTCGCAATGAGGGCCTTGACCTGGTTGGCCTTGAGCTCGCTCTCCAGCCTCTCGCGCTCGGCCGGATCGGTCCCGCCGGTGTAGGCGGCGACCTCGAGGCCTGCCTGACTCAGTTGCGCGGTGATCTCACCGGCGGCCGCGACGGTGAGGCAGTAGACGATCCCGGAGCCGGGCGTGGAACGCAGGTAGCTTGTCAGCCAGGCCAGACGGGAGGCGTCATCCTCCAGCTGCTTGACCCCCAGGTGCAGGGAGGAACGGTCCAGGCTGCCACGCAGGACCAGGACGGGCTGGTGGTCGGTGGAAGGATCCTCTCCTGCGCTCAGCTGCTCAGCGACGTCGCGGGTGACGCGCTCGTTGGCCGTGGCCGTGGTGGCCAGGACGGGGGTGTGGGCAGGCAGATCGGCCAGCAGGGTACGGATACGCCGGTAGTCCGGGCGGAAGTCGTGGCCCCAGTCCGAGATGCAGTGGGCCTCGTCGATGACGACCAGGCCGGTGTCCGAGGCCAGGTGGGGCAGGACCTCCTCGCGGAAGACAGGGTTGTTGAGCCGCTCTGGGGAGACCAGGAGGACGTCGACCTCGCCGGTGGCGATACGGGCCTCGACCTCGGACCACTGCGTGGCGTTGGCTGAGTTGATCGTGGCCGCCTGGATCCCGGCGCGCTCGGCGGCAGCGACCTGATCGCGCATGAGGGCCAGTAAGGGCGAGATGATGACGGTGGCTCCTACGCCCGGGCTGGCGGGGGCGCCCTGCGCACGCACGGGCGGCGGAGGTGTGCCTGGCTGCCAGCCGCCCCAGCCTTCGCGCATGAGCGCGGTGGCCACGAAGTAGACGGCGGACTTTCCCCACCCGGTGCGCTGGACCACCAGGGCGCGGCGACGCAGCGCCACCAGGGCGTGGATCGCCGTCCACTGGTCCTCGCGCAGCCTGGCCCCGGGGCCGGAGACCAGCAGCTGCAGGATCGTCTCGGCGCGCTCTCGCAGGAGTGAGGTGCTCATGGCCTCACCGTAGCCACAGGCACCGACACGATCAGGCACGCCCGCGGCCAGGCGAGTGACGCACAACATACAGGTACCTGTTCTATGGAGCTTGCACGATAGGGAAGGTGCCTGTAGTTTTCTTCTCGTCAGAGATCAACAGGTACCAGTAAGAAAGGTGCTCATCACGAACCAGGAGAATGACATGACTTCCTACACTGACAACACTGAGGCAATCGGCTCCGAGGATCGCGCCAGCGTCCTGGCCCCCGTCCACGACCGGCTTCGCCGCCTGCAGCGCCTGAGCCACCGCCGTCGCATTGAGGCGCGTACCTCCGGTGGCCCCTACGCGGACACCACTCGCGGCCAGGGACGGGTCCTGGCTGCTCTCAAGCTCTCCAGCCCCTTGCCCACTCGCGAGCTGGCCTACCTGCTCGATATCCGCCAGCAGTCCCTCAACGAGCTGCTCACCAAGCTTGAGGCCCAGGGCCTCATCGAGCGCACCCCGAGCGAGGGTGACCGCCGGGTCAAGGTCGTTGCCCTCACGCAGGCCGGCCGTCACGCCGCCACCGGCTCCGGCCGCAGCGAGTACCTGAACGTCCTGAGCGATGACGAGGCCACGACGCTGGCGGCTCTACTTGACAAGGTCATCGCCTCCCTGGAGGAGGAGCTCGGCCTTGAGGATGACGACGACGTCGAGGCCTGGCTGGACGAGGCCCGTCGCCGGATGGGGGAGGAGCGCGTGGCCGGGCTGCGGCGCATGCGTGAGCTGGGCTTTGGCCCGGACCACCACCACGGCGGCCCCCACGGCGGACCCCACGGCGGCCGGGGACACGGCCACCATGATCATGGCGAGGACGGTCGCGGCCACGGACACGGCCGTGGCGAGGGCCGTTCGCAGCGCGGCGAGCGCCAGGATCAGGGCCGTGGACGCGCCGGACGCGGTGGCGAGGTCCGTGGAAAGGGTCGGCGCGGCTGAGACCCGCTGAGGCGGGCACGGCCCGTCCTCGATCCTGATGCTGGGGTGCCTGGGTAGTCACTCACCCAGGCACCCCAGCATCTCGCCTGGCGGATGGGCGGACTTGCGGGCTGGGCGGGCACGTGTATCCTGCCGCCGTAGCCATCCCGAGCGGCTGAGAGACCTGGCTCTTCGACGCCGCAGCAACCGACCGGCTCTGCCGGCCCCGGTGCTCCCGCCAGGACCGATGGAAGGACACCTGATGACCACCAGCCGATGCAGCAGCGCCTGCTGCACCGTCAGGACGGAGACTCCCCTGCTCACGCCCGAGCGCGTGGCAGGGGTGGTCATGCCCCGCTGAGGCGCCCGGACGTCTCAGCCCCCAGCCGGCTCTGCCGGTTCCGGTCCTTATCTCCATGACCACCGCGGCGAGTGCCGCAGGAATGACAGGACCACTCATGACCACCTCCATCCGCACCACCCACGTCGGCTCCCTGCCCCGTACTGACACCCTTCTCAAGGCCAACGCCGACCACGCCACCGGCGCTCTGTCCGACTCCGACCTGGCCGCCGTCGTCCGCTCCGAGACCGATGCCGTGGTCGCCAAGCAGGCTGAGCTGGGCATCACGATCGTCAACGACGGCGAGTACGGCCACGCCATGACCGAGAAGGTCGACTACGGCGCCTGGTGGTCCTACTCCTTCACCCGCTTCGCCGGCCTGGAGCTGCTTGACGAGCTGCCGCCGCGCAAGCCCACCCCCGCCGGCAAGCTCGAGCTGGACGCGATGACCGACCGTCGCGACTGGGTCGCCTTCGCTGACGCCTACTCCGACCCCACCTCGGGTATCCACCTGGCCACCCGTCGCCCCTGGTCCTTCCCAGCCCTGACCGGAGAGCTGTCCTACACCGGCCAGGAGGTCGTGGCTCGTGATATCGCCTCCCTCAAGGAGGCGCTGGCCAAGGCCGGCAAGCCGGTGTCCGAGGGCTTTGTAGCCTCGATCAGCCCGGCCGCGGCGGCGCGCATCGGCAACTATTACTACGAGGACGACGAGGCGGCCGTGTGGGCCTGGGCCGAGGCCCTGCGCGAGGAGTACAAGGCCATTACGGACGCCGGCCTCACGGTCCAGATCGACGCCCCTGACCTGACTGAGTCGTGGGACCAGTTCAAGGTGGAGCCCGCTATCGAGGACTACCGTCGCTTCTCCGCAGTGCGTATCGAGGCCCTCAACCACGCCCTGGAGGGGATCGACCCCGACCTCGTGCGCTACCACGTGTGCTGGGGCTCGTGGCACGGCCCGCACTCCACCGACCTGGAGTTCCGCCACGTGGTGGACCTGGCGCTCGCCGTCAACGCCAACGGGCTTACCTTCGAGGCCGCCAACGCCCGCCACGAGCACGAGTGGAAGATCTGGAAGGACGTCGAGCTGCCTGAGGGCAAGTACCTCATTCCGGGCGTCGTCTCCCACGCGACCAACGTCGTCGAGCACCCCGAGCTCGTGGCAGACCGCATCACGCGTTTCGCCGAGCTGGTGGGACCTGAGCGCGTCGTGGCCTCCACCGACTGCGGCCTGGGCGGGCGTATCCACTCCCACATCGCCTGGGCCAAGCTCGCCTCGCTGACCGAGGGGGCTCGTCTGGTCTCCGAGCGTCTGTGAGGCGGCTGGGCCGACGGCGGTGACGCCCGGCCCGGGCTCCTCCTTCCTGCTGCTCCCGCTTGCCACGGTCTGCCCCGTGGCAAGCGGGAGCATGGCTGTCTGTGCCCCGTTCTATCCTGGGTCCGTGGCTCCTCTTTTTGTTGCCGTGGCCGGGCTCTTAGTCATTGCGGCCTGCAACCAGCTCGCGCCCAAGGTTGGGGTGGCCTCGCCGCTGATTCTGCTGGCCCTGGGGGTCGGCGTCGGATTCCTGCCCTGGGTGGCGGCGGTGGAGGTTGAGCCGGAGATCATCCTGGAGATGGTGCTGCCGCCCCTGCTCTTCGCGGCTGCAGTCTCGATGCCGGTGATGGACTTCCGCCGAGAGCTGCAGACCGTTGCCGGCTTGGCGATCGGGCTGGTGGTGGTCTCGGCGCTCGTGCTGGGAGTGGTGATCCACCTCCTGGTACCCGCCATCGCGCTTCCCTGGGCGATCGCGCTGGGTGCGGTGCTCAGCCCCACGGATGCTGTGGCTGTCTCCATCGCCCGAGGCTCGGGCGTGAGCCACCGCATCATCACGATCCTGGAGGGGGAGGGGCTCTTTAACGACGCCACTGCCCTGGTCCTGCTCTCCTCAGCCGTCTCCGCCGGGCTCATGACCAACGAGGACGCCCTGGAGCCGCTGACCCTGGCAGGGGAGTTCCTGCTGGCCCTGGCGGTGGCCCTGGTCGTGGGCTGGGCCGTGGGCGAGGTGGCGGTGCGCGTGCGATCGCGTATCTCCGACTCAGCCGCGGACACGGCCGTCTCCTTCACCGTACCCTTCCTGGCGTCCGTCCCGGCCGAGCACCTGGGCGGGTCCGGTCTGGTGGCAGCGGTAGTGGCAGGGCTCGTGGTCTCCTACCGCGGACCGCGTCTGCTGCCGCCCAGCAACCGGCGCACTGCCCAGAAGAACTGGCGCACGGTTGAGCTCATCCTCGAAGGAGGCGTCTTCCTCGTCATGGGCCTGCAGGCCTACGGGATCGTCCACGAGCTCACCGACGACCCGGCCGGGGCGGGCCTGGGCCTGGCCCTCCTGGTGGCCGTGGTCTGCGGCGCCCTGACAGTCGTGGTCCGGGCCGCCTTCGTCACGCCTCTGCTCGCCTGGCTGGCTGAGCTGCGACGTCGTTCCGTGCGCCGGGTGGATCTGGGCGAGGAGCGGATCGCGCAGTTCGAGGAGCGGCTGGCGCACGCCTGCGACGCGGACGAGGAGATGCTGGCGGCGCGCAACCTGTCAACCGAGGAGTGGCAGCGAGCCTTGGAGCGGTGGCGTCGTCGCTTGGAGCGGGGACGGCGCAGGCAGAAGCGGGCTCGCAGTGACCTGGCCTACTTCCTGTCCCAGTCGCTGGGGCCGCGTGAAGGAGCCGTCATCGTCTGGGCCGGGATGCGTGGCGCCGTGACGCTGGCCGCGGCACAGACCTTGCCTCTGGAGGCACCCATGCGCTCCTTCATGCTCCTGGTTGCCCTCGTCGTGGCGGCAGGCTCGCTCGTCATCCAGGGGCTGACGCTGACTCCGTTCATCCAGCTCGTCAAGCCACAGATGGCCTCCCACGGCGCAGACGAGGAGGAACGAGCACGTCTCATGCGCCTGCTGGGCCACGCCGTCAAGGACACGGCCTTGGCCCAGTTCATCGCGGGGCAGCCTGGCGAGCTGTCGCAGGCACAGGATCCCTCCTCGGCCCAGCAGGCAGGCAGGGCTGGGGGAACGATGTTCTCGCTGCCTTCGGTCGGCAAGGCCATGTACGCCGGACAGTTGCAGGCCGGTGGCGAGGCAGCCAGTGAGTCGGGGACGCTGGCCGCCCGGCAGGCTCTTGGCGCCTTGCCTCGGGAGAAGATGCGGGCTCTGGCCAAGGAGGCGATCCACGCCCAGCGCGACGCCCTCCTGGACGCCCGCGACGACGGCGTCTTTAGCTCCCAGACGCTGGAGGCGGCGCTCATGCGACTGGATGCGGAGGAGGTCCTCCTCGACGCCACGCACTGAGCGGTCCCCTCGGGCTCGCGTGAACGTGGACGCCCGCACCAGCCGGGCCACGCTCCTCGTAGACTGCGGCACGTGAGCACACTTCCTCTGCGACCCGGCCTTGAGGGCGAGACCCCCTACGGCGCCCCTGAGCTGGAGGTGCCCGTTCGCCTCAACGTCAACGAGAATCCCTACCCTCCCTCGCCCGAGGTGGTGCAGGACATCGCTGACGCCGTTGCCCAGGCGGCAAGCACCCTCAACCGCTACCCCGACCGTGACTTCCCTGCCCTGCGTCAGGCGCTGGCGGACTACCTGGCCGTCGAGTCCGGGGTGCGTGTGCCCTGGGAGCAGGTCTGGGCCGCCAACGGATCCAACGAGGTCATGCTCCACGTCCTCCAGGCCTTCGGTGGCCCAGGCCGGGTGTGCCTGTCCTTCACACCGACCTACTCCATGTACCCCGAGTACGCCCGTGACACCCTGACGCGCTACGTCGCCGCCGCGCGCGCCGAGGACTTCACCCTGGAGGTCGACGTCGTCCGCGAGGCCATCGCTGCCCACCACCCCGCCGTCATCCTGCTGGCGAGCCCCAACAACCCCACCGGCACGGCCCTGCCCCTGGATGATGTACGGGCCGTGCTCGAGGCCGCTCGTGGCCAGGGTCCGCTTGCCGCGGACGGCAGCGCGACGGACTGCGTCGTCGTCGTGGACGAGGCCTACGGGGAATTCCGCCGTCCCGGTGTCCCTAGTGCCCTGGAGCTCCTGGCCCTGGAGGACGGCCAGGCCTACCCGCACCTGGCCGTGTGCCGCACGATGTCCAAGGCCTTCGGCATGGCCGGGCTGCGGCTGGGCTACCTGGCCGCCTCGCGTGAGCTCGTCGACCTGCTGCGCGTGGTCCGCCTGCCCTACCACCTCTCGGCCCTGACCCAGGCTGCCGCCATGGCGGCGCTGGCCCACCGCGAGGAGCTCATGAGCCAGGTCGCGGCGATGCGTGCTGATCGCGACGCCCTGGTCCAGTGGCTGCGCGAGCAGGGGTGGACCGCCTGTGACTCCGACTCCAACTTCGTGCTCTTTGGTCCCTTCACCGACCGCGACGCCGTCTTCCGCGCGATGCTGGAGCGAGGCGTTCTCATCCGGGTCGTCGGACCGGCAGGGTACCTTCGGGTGTGCATCGGCACGCCGGAGGAGATGGAGGCCTTCCGCCGCAGCCTCCAGGCGGTGACCAGTGACCTTCCTCGGCCGCAGCGCGCCCACACACCCAAGGAGATCCACGCATGAGCCGTACCGCCCGCATCGAGCGGACCACCAGTGAGTCCAGCGTCGTCGTCGAGCTCGACCTGGACGGGAGCGGACGCACCGACATCTCCACCACGGTCCCCTTTTATGACCACATGCTCACCGCTCTGGGCAAGCACTCGCTCATCGACCTGACCGTGCGCGCCAGCGGTGACACGGACATCGACGTCCACCACACCGTGGAGGACACGGCGATCTGCATCGGCGAGGCGCTCAAGCAGGCGCTGGGGGACAAGCGTGAGATCGCCCGCTTCGGTGACGCCACCGTCCCGCTGGACGAGGCCCTGGCCCACGCCGTGGTGGACGTGTCCGGACGGCCCTACCTCGTCCACGAGGGGGAGTCCGAGGCCTTCGTCCACCACCTCATCGGCGGTCACTTCACCGGCTCCATGGTGCGCCACGCCTTCGAGGCCATCGCCTACCACGCCGGGATCTGCCTGCACGTGCGCGTGCTCTCCGGCCGCGACCCGCACCACATCGCCGAGGCCGAGTTCAAGGCGTTGGCACGCGCGTTGCGCAAAGCCGTCGAGCCGGACCCGCGTGTGGAGGGCATCCCGTCCACCAAGGGAGCTTTGTGATGAGCGCGGACCAGCCCGGCCGTGGCTACGACGGCGAGGACCTGGACGCCGAGTTTGCCGCCCTCATGGCAGGCCTCGACCTGGACACCTCGCAGGAGGATTCCTCGGCCTTGGACCCCGGCTCGCTGGAGGTGCCCGAGGACACCTCCGCCCTGGACAGCCAGGACGTGACGGCCACGGCCAAGGCCGTCAAGGTCGCCGTCGTCCTGACCCCTCTGGCCAGTGCCGACGCCCTGGCCGCCCTGTGCGCCATGAGTGACCTGGACTGCACTGTCGTTCCGGCACGCTCAGGCGCCTTCGCCGTCAAGGAGTTCGTCTCCGCCCACGCGCAGTGGGACGTGGCTGAGCTCCTGGGCGGGGCGGAGACCGAGCCGGCCGAGGCCGCTGAGCTGGCGAGTGCGCTCTCCCGGCTCTCACGAGGAGGGGTCGTCCTGCTGACCGCCGACCTGGCCACCGACGTGGGTATCGAGTTAGGGCTGTCCGGGACTATCACGGCTCGCCGCTACGAGAACGGGACGGCTGGTCAGGAGGCCAGTGCCGGCCTGCTGCTGTCAGCGGTTGACCAGGTGGTCGAGGACGTCCTGCTCGGGCTGACCAAGGCCGAGGACGTCAAGGGGGCGGTGCGCTCCTCCCAGGTCCGTGCCTCGCGGGCCATGCGCTGGCTGGGACGAGGCCTGCGCGGCGGCGGGCGCTCCTGAGGCGCCCCGCGAGACGCGTGTGAGCCACCTGAGGCCGACCGTTAGGCTACGACCATGCTCAAGCCCTCCGTCGTCGTGCTGTCCTATGGCAGCGGTAACGTCCGCTCGGCCGTGCGCGCCCTGGAGCGCGTGGGCGCCCAGGTCGAGCTGACTGCGGACCCTGCCGCCGTCGAGGCGGCCGACGCGCTGGTGGTGCCCGGAGTGGGTGCCTTCGCCTCGGTGATGCGGCAGCTGGCTGCCGTGGACGCGCCTCGCCTCATCGACCGCCGCCTGGCCGGGGGCCGTGCGGTTCTGGGTATCTGCGTGGGCATGCAGGTGATGTTTGCCGCCTCCACCGAGCACAGTGGCCAGTCCGGCAGCACGCCGGGACTCGCTCAGTGGCCCGGGACCGTCTCTCGTCTGGAGGCGCCGGTCGTCCCGCACATGGGCTGGTCCCAGGTCCGCCCGCCCGCCGACTCGGTGCTCTTTGCCGGCATCGAGGACGAGCACTTCTACTTTGTCCACTCCTACGCGGCCAAGACGGACCCGGCCAGTCTCCTTGACCAGGGCCCGACCCGGCTGCCGCAGGCCACCTGGGCCACTCACGGCGAGGACTTCGTGGCGGCCGTGGAGAACGGGGCGCTGTCGGCCACCCAGTTCCACCCGGAGAAGTCCGGCGACGCCGGTGCCCAGCTCCTGCGCAACTGGCTCGCCACGGTGGCCTGAACCTGGTCCTTGTCCGCCGATCGGAAGGAAACCCCATGCTGACCCTCCTGCCCGCCGTCGACGTTGCTGACGGCAAGGCCGTGCGTCTCCTCCAGGGAGAGGCCGGCTCCGAGACCGACTACGGTAGCCCCATCGAGGCTGCCCGGGACTGGGTGGAGGCGGGAGCCGAGTGGATCCACCTGGTGGACCTCGACGCGGCCTTCGGACGTGGCTCGAACGCCCCGCTGCTGGAGCGAATCGTGGGTGAGGTCGGCATCAAGGTCGAGCTCTCCGGCGGGATCCGGGACGACGCCTCACTGACGCGTGCTCTCAAGGCCGGTGCCGCACGGGTCAACCTGGGCACCGCGGCACTGGAGGACCCACAGTGGACCGCTCGCGTCATCGCTGAGCACGGGGACAAGATCGCCGTCGGCCTGGATGTGCGTGGCACCACGCTGGCGGCGCGAGGCTGGACCAAGGAGGGCGGCGACCTGTGGCAGACCCTCGATCGCCTCAACGAGGCCGGGTGCCGGCGCTACGTGGTCACGGACGTGACCAAGGACGGCACTCTGACCGGTCCTAACACCGAGCTGCTGCGCCAGGTGGCCGCTCGCACGAGCGCTCCGGTGGTGGCCTCGGGCGGGATCTCCAGCCTGGAGGACATCGCCGCCCTGGCCAGGCTGGTGCCGCAGGGAGTCGATAGCGCGATCGTGGGCAAGGCGCTCTACAACGGCAATTTCACGCTGCCCCAGGCACTGGCGGTGGCTGGCGGGGCTGCGGTCCAGGACGTGCAGGCATGAGCCAGCAGTCTCCGGGACAGCCTGACGCCCAGCTGGCGGCCGCGCTGGCTGCACGCGCCAAGATGGAGAGGCTGCTGGCCTCGCCCAGTCCCTTTGCCGATGACGACGGCGGTGCTGACCCTCGGGTGACCCAGGCTCTGGAGGACACGAGCCAGCCCCGTCACCTCTACCTGGACCACCTGTGGCAGGCGCTGGTGGCCAGTCGCCTGATCGTGCCGGTGGCCGCACACCCCCGCGGGGGGGACGAACCCCACACCAACGACGCCGCGCAGGACGCCGCGACCCTGGCCGTCGACCTTCCTGACGGTCACGTGGCGCTACCCGTCTTTACCAGCGTCGATGCGATGAGGGCGTGGCGCCAGGACGTGCGTCCGGTGCCGGTTGAGCCGCGTCGTGCGGCCCAGGTAGCCGTGCAGACCACGGACCAGCTGTGGGTGGTTGACCCGGGAACCAAGGACCTGCGCCTGCCACGGCCTGCGGTCGTGGCGCTGGCTGGGGGAGAGGACTGGGTCCCGTCCTGGCGCAACGAGCCGGTGCAACAGGAGGTCACGGCCCAGCTCATGGCGGTGACAGGAGTCACCGGCGTCGCCTTTGAGCCTGGGCAGGGTGCTGAGCTGAGGGTCTTCGTCCGCATCGACGCCTCCGGCGGGATGCCGGCCGTGGCTGCTTCCCTGGAGACCTGCCAGCTCGTCATGGTCAACCCGGCCTGGGGCGAGCTCATTGACACCGTTGAGCTGTGCCCGGTGCCTGCCTGAGCCCGGAGCGTGTCCAGGTTCACGCACTGATCGCCGGGGCCATGCTGGGGCAGGCGGATGGGTCCTGGTACAGTTCAGCACTGACCGGCCGGAGTCCGACTCTGGCGCGCAAGCGGAGAGATCCCACCTGGGTTCCTGACGGGAACCGGGTCATGCGAGGACAGCCTCGCAACGTGCAGCCTGAGCTGTGCGTCGTACCACTGGGTACGTGATGGGCCTTCGTACGCGATCTGCGGCGAGGGCCCTGTTTCTTGCTGCGGCGGTTGATCATCACCAAGAGTGAGGAACTGTCATCAGCGAGCCCCGTATCAACGAACGGATCCGCGTCCCCGAGGTGCGCCTCGTCGGCCCCGGCGGTGAGCAGGTCGGCGTCGTACGCGTCGAGGACGCGCTGCGCCTGGCCGAGGAGGCCGGTCTCGACCTCGTCGAGGTTGCCCCTGACGCACGCCCCCCGGTGTGCAAGCTCATGGACTACGGCAAGTTTAAGTACGAGTCGGCCATGAAGGCACGTGACGCCCGGCGCAACCAGGCGAACACGCAGCTCAAGGAGGTCCAGTTCCGCCCCAAGATCGACCAGCACGACTACGCCACCAAGATGGGGCACGTCGAGCGGTTCCTCAAGGGCGGGGACAAGGTCAAGTGCGTGGTGCGCTTCCGCGGCCGCGAGCAGTCTCGTCCTGAGCTGGGTATCCGTCTGCTCCAGCGTGTGGCCGAGGAGATCGGCGACCTGGGGACGGTTGAGTCCCACCCGCGTCAGGACGGTCGGCAGATGGTGATGGTTCTGGCCCCCACGCGCAAGAAGGCGGAGGTCAAGTCAGACCAGCGCCGTCGTCGCGAGGAGGCCCGGGCCAGCCGCCGAGCCGAGAAGAACGCGGCCAAGGCCGCCTCCGGCGCCGAGGCGCCGTCCACCGAGGCCTGAGACCTCCGGGTCACCCACAGACCACCCCCCACCCCACCGGCAAACCGTGTGGGGTCCGCAGCCCAGGCAACCTGTCTCGGGCCGAGAAGAGGAATCCAACAATGCCGAAGAACAAGACGCACTCCGGTGCCAAGAAGCGTTTCCGGGTCACCGGTAGCGGCAAGCTCATGCGCGAGCAGGCTGGCAAGCGCCACCTGCTCGAGGTCAAGTCCTCGCGCCGCAAGCGCAAGCTGTCCAAGGACCAGGTTGTTGACGCCAGCAACCTGCGCGAGGTCAAGAAGCTGCTCGGCCGCTGAGAGCCCACCACCTAAAGGAGTCATCACATGGCACGTGTGAAGCGGGCTGTCAACGCCCAGAAGAAGCGTCGTTCCGTCCTCGAGAAGGCCTCGGGCTACCGCGGCCAGCGTTCTCGCCTCTACCGCAAGGCCAAGGAGCAGGTCACCCACTCCGGCGTCTACGCCTTCCGTGACCGCCGCGCCCGCAAGGGTGACTTCCGTCGCCTGTGGATCCAGCGCATCAACGCTGCCGCTCGCGCGGAGGGCCTGACCTACAACCGGTTCATCCAGGGCCTGGGCCTGGCCGGCGTCGAGATCGACCGCCGCATGCTGGCCGAGCTGGCCGTGAACGAGCCGGCTGGCTTCAAGGCCCTCGTTGAGGTTGCCAAGAAGGCTCTTCCTGCCGACGTCAACGCCCCTCGCGCCTGAGCGCGGGCGAGGGCCGGCGGTGAGCCGATCCTCACGTCATGAGACGGCGCCATCTCCTTGTCAAGGAGATGGCGCCGTCTCGCGTAGGCTCCCTTTCATGAGCAAGCGGGCAGACACACGCACCTGGCGCCCCGGTACCCCGATGGCCCGTCCCGACGGCGTCGCGCCGCCACAGCCAGACCTGCTGGACAACCCCTCCTCGGCCCGCGTGTCCCGGGTCGCCGCGCTGGCGCGGCGCTCCACGCGCACGAAGTACGAGCGCTTCCTGGTCGAGGGGCCCCAAGGGGTTCGCGAGGCGGTCCACCACGCCTGCGGTGACATCCTCGATCTCTATGCCACCCAGGACGCCAGCGCGCGTTATCCCGAGATCCTCTCCGAGGCCCGGGCCGCGGGCGTGTACACCCACCTGGTCACCCCCGCGGTCATGGCGGCCATGAGTGCCGATGCCCAGGGTCTGCTCGCTGTGGTTCGCACGCAGGCTGTGGCCCGTCCCTCGGCGGCCGGCGGCTCGCGAGCCCCCCAGGTGGCCGAGCTGAAGCAGGTCCTGGACTCTGCCCGGCTGGTCGCCGTGCTCACCCAGGCCCAGGACCCGGGCAACGCCGGCACGATCATCCGGGCCGCCGACGCGGCCGGTGCGGACGCCGTCGTGCTGGCCCGGGGCAGCGTGGACCCCACCAACCCCAAGGTGGTGCGCTCCACCGCTGGCAGCCTGTTCCACCTGCCGGTGCTGTGGGGGCTGGGTCTGGAGGAGATCTCACAGGCGGTCCACGGTGCGGGCCTGGCGATCCTGGCTGCTGATGGCCGAGGTGAGCTCAACCTGTTCGAGTCTGAGACCTTGCTGGCCCGTCCCACCGCCTGGTGGCTGGGTAACGAGGCCCACGGCCTGTCACCTGAAAGCCTGACGCAGGCGGACGCCGTCGTCTCGATCCCGCTGTACGGGCAGGCCGAGTCCCTCAACGTCGCCACCGCCGCGGCCGTGTGCTTCTACGCCTCGGCCCGGGTCCAGCGCCGCGGGGTACTAGCCCAGTCATCTTCGGCGCCTGTCAGCAGCGTGCAGGGGTGAGGGCTGCGATGACGACTCTCCTTCCGACAGCGGCCGGTGCCTCGGTGAGCGGCCCGGCGCCCTCGCTGAGCACGAGGCGGCGCGGCTTAGGCCGGCGCCTGCGTGAGACAGTCACCGGCTACCTGTTCCTCACGCCCTCCGTGCTGGGGGTCGTGCTCTTCATGGTCGTGCCAGTCGGCGTCATCGTGTGGCTCACGGTCCACCAGTGGGACCTCATCGCCTCGCCACGCTACGTCGGGCTGGAGCAGGTCCGCCAGGTCCTCACCGACGCCGCATTCCTACGCTCCTTGCGGGTGACCCTGGCCCTGGTGGCCTTGGTGGTGCCGGCCCAGATCCTGGTGGGTCTGTTCCTGGCCAACATGCTGACCAAGGACGTGCGTGGTACCACGCTCTTCCGCACGCTGATCGTCATCCCCTGGATCTCCTCGCCCTTGGCGCTGGGGGTGGTGTGGTCGTGGATCTTCGCTCCCACCGGCGGCCTGCTCAGTGCCGTGGCCGGCACGAGGCTGGAGATCCTGGTCTCGCCTACCTGGGCGCTGCCGGCCGTGGCCTTCGTGGTGCTGTGGAACAACGTCGGCTACACCTCATTGTTCTTCATCGCTGGGCTGTTGTCGGTGCCACGTGAGCTCATCGAGGCCGCCTACGTGGACGGTGCCAGCGCGCGCCAGGTCTTCTGGCGTATCAAGGTGCCCCTGCTGCGCCCCACCTTCTTCTTCGTCTCGGTAACCAGCGTCATTGCGGCCTTCAACATCTTTGACCACGTGTACGCGCTGACCGGCGGCGGGCCCGCGGGGGCCACCAAGGTCCTGGCCTACGAGATCTACGAGGAGGCCTTCGTCAGCTGGGACGTGGGCAAGGCCTCGGTCATGGCCCTGGTCATGATGCTCATCCTCCTGGCGATCACGGTCGCCCAGAACCTCTACTTCCGCACGAGGACCACCTATGAGTATGTCTGAGCCTGCCATCGTGTCCGGGGGCGGCTCCAGCTCCCTGGGGCGCAGGAGGACCCGGGCCGGTGGCCGGATCGACCAGCCGGGCTCGCTGGGCACCGCAGGGATCTACCTGGGGCTGACGCTTGCGGCCGCCGTCATGGTCCTGCCCTTCATCTTCTCCTTCCTCACGGCCTTCAAGTCCCCCAAGGACTTCGCCTCGCACTCGCCCCTGGCCCTGCCCGGTCCCTGGACCCTGGAGTCCTTCTCGGCGGTGCTGACCGGGCGCATCGACTTCGCCAGCGCCATCTGGACCACGGTGCTCATGGTCCTGGTCATGGTGGTGGGACAGGTGACTTCCTCGGTGATGGCCGCCTACGCCTTCGCTCGTTTGAGCTTCCCCGGACGTGACCTGGTCTTCTGGCTGTTCCTGTCCACCATGATGATTCCTGCCTCGGTGCTGGTCATCCCGCTCTACCTCATGATGGCCAAGGCGGGGATGAACAACACCTTTTGGGGCATCGTCATCCCCTTCATGTTCGCCTCGCCCTACGCCGTCTTCCTGCTGCGCGAGTCCTTCCGCTCCATCCCGCGGGAGATCATCGACGCGGCCAAGATCGACGGCGCCGGGCAGCTGCGCATCCTCACCCGGATCGTCCTGCCGATGTCCGGTCCGATCCTGGCGACCCTCACGCTCATCACGGTGGTCAGCCAGTGGAACTCCTTCATGTGGCCACGCATCATCGCCAGCCAGGAGCCCAAGGTCATCACGGTGGCGACCGCAGCCATGCAGTCGCAGTACAACGCGAACTGGACCTACGTCATGGCGGCCACGACGATCGCCTTGGTTCCCCTCATCATCCTGTTCGTCATCTTCCAGAAGCAGATCGTCGCCTCCATCACGCTCAGCGGCCTGAAGTAGCCGGGGATCGTTAGGCAGACGGGGGAGAGCCGGCCAGGGTGGGCTGCGCTACAGTTCACGGCACATCCGTCTGACACCCTGTCCAGACGGGTCACGACCACCTGGAGGTATCCCATGTCCCGTCTTCCCGCGATCTCCCGCCGTGACCTCATCAAGGTCGGTGGCGTGGGCGCTGTCACCGCTGTCGGCCTGAGCATGCTGGCAGCCTGTGGCTCGGGTTCCTCCTCCGACTCTGGATCGGGTTCGGACTCGGCCAGCGAGATCACCTTCCGTCTGTGGGACGAGCAGGCCGCTGCTGCCTACGAGGAGGCTCTCAAGGACTTCACCGCTGAGACCGGCATCTCGGTCAAGATCGAGCAGGTGGCCTGGGCTGACTACTGGACCAACCTGCGTAACGACATCGCCTCAGGCTCGGCCCCGGACGTGTTCTGGACCAACTCCTCGAACTTCGTTGACTACGCCGCTGCCGGCAAGCTGGTCAACATCGACGAGGCCATCGCCAGCTCGGAGCGTGCGGGATGGTCTGAGGCCGCCGTCGCCCAGTACTCCTCGCAGGGAACCGCCTGGGGCGTGCCGGCTCTGGCCGACCCGAACATCGCTGTCTACTACAACAAGTCGCTGCTGGACGCGGCTGGCGTGAGCGTTGACGACCTGGCCTCGCTGGCCTGGGACCCCACGGCGTCCTCGGATACGCTGCGCGAGATCGCCACCAAGCTCACCCTGGACGCTGCGGGCAAGACTCCGGCTGACGCCGACTTCGACGCCTCGAACATCGTGCAGTTCGGATACAACGCTGCTCTCGACCTGCAGGCGATCTACCTGCCCTACCTCGGGGCCAACGGTGCGACCTACCAGGACGCTGACGGCCAGTTCACCTTCGCCTCCGAGGCAGGCGTGCAGGCCTTTGGCTACCTCGTGGACCTCATCAACACCTCGCACGTGGCCCCCTCGGCCGCTGACACCAACGACAACGGCGACTTCTCCCGCGATCAGTTCATCCAGGGCAAGATGGCGCTGTTCCAGTCCGGTGCCTACAACCTGGCCAACATCAAGGACGGGGCCTCCTTCGAGTGGGGCATCGTGAAGCTGCCGCAGGGCCCCCAGGGCCGTGGTGGGGTGACAAACTACACGGCTGCTGCCGGTAGCGCGGACTCCAGGCAGGCCGAGGCGGTCACCAAGCTGCTGGCCTGGCTGGGCAGCGCCGAGGGCTCCGGGGCACTGGGCAAGACCGGCGTTGGCCTGCCCGGCAACACCGGCGCCCAGGACACCTGGAGCGCCTACTGGAAGGACGCGGGCGTGGACGTCTCGGCCATGATGGAGATCGACGACACCGCCCTTCCCGGCCCCTTCGGCGCCAAGATCCAGGCCGGCATGGAGGCCACGGGCGAGTCCCTCAAGGAGGTCTTCCTGGGCCGAGTGGACGTGGCTGAGGGCGTCAAGGCCGCGCAGGACGCGGGCAACGCCGCGATCAATGGCTGAGGCCCTGGGACACGACCGGGTCCTGGGCGTCTATGCCCACCCAGACGATGCTGACGTCGGTGCCGGCGCCACGATCCACCGCCTCGTGCGGGAGGGTGCGCAGGTCTGCCTGCTCGTGGTGACCTCTGGCGATGCCGGCGGCTACGAGGCTGAGGGGCAGGAGAACATGTCCCAGGTCCGTCAGGCCGAGCAGCAGGCGGCAGCGGCGGGCCTGGGGGTCAGCCAGGTCGTCTTCCTCGACGGCTTCGCTGACGGGCACGTGGCTGAGGGGCACGGGCTGGTACGGCAGGTCGTGGCGGCGATCCGTCGCTGGCGTCCGTCCCTGGTGCTGTCGATGTCCCCGGAGTACAACTTCGCCTCGGTCGCGGCCAACCACCCGGACCATCGTGCGGTGGGCCGTGCCGTCGTCGAGGCGGCCTACCCAGCCAGCGGCAACCCCTTCGACTACCGGGAGCTGGCAGCCGCTGGGCTGGAGCCCCATGAGGTGGACGAGGTCTGGTTCCAGGGGCACAAGGAGGCTAACCACCTGGTGGAGGTCCAGACCACGGACCTGGAGGCCAAGGTGGCTGCCGTGCGCCGCCACGTCAGCCAGTTCCGGGACCTGGACGCCATGGAGGGCTACCTGCGTGAGGCTGCGCTGGCGGCGGGCACGCAGGCGGCTCGTCCTGGGCGGGGCCACCAGGAGGCTGATCAGCCGGTGCTGGCCGAGTCCTTCTTCCGCTGGGTGCTGCACTAGCGAATCAGGTTCGCTCAGCGGCTGCCCGCCGCCATGTGGCGCACCCCGTGGCCTGCCAAGTTTGGAGGCCAAGGGGTGACGACTACCCTGGGAGACGAAGCACTCCCTGACTGGAGAGCACCGACCGGGTGCGTCCGGCCAGGGGGCCATGTACGGCTGGAAGGCACACACCCCATGACTGACGCACCCGGGGCTCTCTCGCCCCTGGACGAGGCAGGCATCAACGCGCTCGTGGAGGAAGGGCTGGCAGCGGTCGCCGCCGCAGCGGACCTCCCCGGTCTGAAGGAGGTGCGTCTGACCTACACAGGGGACTCTTCCGTGCTGGCCCGCACCAACCGCGCGATCGGCTCCCTGGACAAGGCTGACAAGCCGGCCGCGGGCAAGCTGCTGGGCGGTGCGCGCGGACGCCTGAACGCAGCGCTGGCAGCGCGCCAGGAGGTGCTGGAGGCCGAGGCTGAGGAGCAGATGCTGGCCACCGAGGCCGTGGACGTCACCGTCCCCACGGACCGCGTGGCTCGCGGCGCCCGCCACCCCTTGGACGTGCTCGTGGACGAGGTCTCCGACTTCTTCGTCTCCATGGGCTGGTCCATCGCGGAGGGCCCGGAGACGGAGCACGAGTGGTTCGACTTTGACGCCCTCAACTTCGACGCCGACCACCCGGCCCGTCAGATGCAGGACACCTTCTACGTCGACGGCCCCTCGGTAGGAGCCGGCGAGGGACAGAAGGCCAACCTGGTCCTGCGCACCCACACCTCCCCGGTCCAGGCCCACGTCATGCTCGCTCAAGAGCCCCCGCTGTACGTGGCCTGTCCGGGCAAGGTCTTCCGCTCTGACGAGCTGGACGCCACTCACACCCCGGTCTTCCACCAGGTCGAGGGCCTGGCGGTGGACAAGGGACTGACCATGGCGCACCTGAAGGGCACGCTGGACCACTTCGCCCGCGCCATGTTCGGCCCCGAGGCGCGTACCCGCCTGCGCCCCTCCTTCTTCCCCTTCACCGAGCCCAGTGCCGAGATGGACCTGTGGTTCCCCCAGAAGAAGGGCGGGCCGGGCTGGATCGAGTGGGGAGGCTGCGGCATGGTCAACCCCAACGTGCTCATTGCCTGCGGCATCGACCCTGAGGTCTACACGGGCTTCGCCTTCGGCATGGGGCTGGAGCGCACGCTCATGCTGCGTCACGGCATCGCAGACATGCATGACATCGTCGAGGGAGACATCCGTTTCTCCCAGCAGTTCGGTACCACCGGAAAGGGGAACTGACATGCCCTACGTCCCGATCGAGTGGCTTCGCGAGCACGCGGACGTTCCTTCCGGCACCACTGCGGCCCAGCTGGCGGCTGACCTGGTCAAGGTGGGCCTGGAGGAGGAGCGCATCGTTCCCCCCTCAGTCACCGGCCCCCTCGTGGTCGGCAAGGTCCTCACACGTGAGGCCAAGGAGCAGTCCAACGGCAAGGTCATCAACTACTGCCGCGTGGACGTGGGCCCGCAGCACAATGACGCTCCCGGCACGGGCAAGGAGCCCTCGGAGCTACCCAGCCGCGGCATCGTGTGCGGGGCACACAACTTCGAGGTGGGGGACAGCGTCGTCGTCTCCCTGCCCGGCGCCGTCCTGCCTGGTGACTTCGCCATCGCTGCACGCAAGACCTACGGCCACACCTCGGACGGCATGATCTGCTCGGCCCGCGAGCTGGGCATCGGCGAGGACCACTCGGGCATCATCGTGCTCGACCAGTGGCTGGCCGCCCACGGGCACGACGGCGAGGAGCTGCCGGAGCCAGGAACGGACGCGATCCCGCTGCTCGGCCTGGGCGAGGAGGTCCTGGAGATCAACATCACCCCGGACCGGGGGTACTGCTTCTCCATGCGCGGGGTGGCTCGCGAGTACTCCCACTCCACCGGCGCCGTCTTCACGGACCCCGCGGACGGGACCAACCCGGGCCTCTACCCCCACGGCGTGGCGCAGGCGGGGGAGGGCGGCTTCGCCGTCGAGATTCCTGCCGACCCCCGCCCGATCCACGGACGCCCCGGGGCCGACCGCTACGTGGCCCGCGTGGTGCGCGGGATCGACCCGGCTGCCCCGAGCCCGGCGTGGATGCGTGAACGCCTGACCGCCGCCGGGATGCGCCCGATCAGCCTGGCCGTGGACGTGACCAACTACGTCATGCTGGACCTGGGCCAGCCGTTGCACGCCTTTGACCTGGCCAAGGTGCATGCGCCCATCGTCGTGCGCCGCGCCGAGGAGGGGGAGAGCCTGACCTTCCTGGATGAGGTCACCCGCGAGCTCGACCCCGAGGACCTCGTCATCGCTGACTCCCCGCAGGGTCTGGGCTCCCGTCCCCTGGTACTGGCCGGTGTCTTCGGCGGCGCCGCGGCGGAGGTGGACGCCACGACGACTGACGTGCTCATCGAGGCCGCCCACTTCGACGCCGTCTCGATCGCCCGCTCGGCACGTCGGCACAAGCTGCCTACCGAGTCCTCCAAACGCAACGAGCGTGGCGTGGACACGGCGCTGGCCCCCGTGGCGGCGCAGCGGGCCGTGGACCTGCTGGTGGAGTACGGCGGCGGTACCGCGGACCCGGTGTCCACGGACGTGGACCGCACGGTGGCTCCCGCCCCGATCCTCATCCGCTCCGACGCCGCGCAGCGCCTGACCGGGGTCGCCTACGGTACCGAGAGGGTCAGCGAGCTGCTGACGATGATCGGCTGCACGGTGAAGGCTGCCGGGGCGGACGAGGCCGGTCACGAGCTGCTTGCCGTCACGCCCCCGACCTGGCGCCCGGACCTCGTGGGAGCGGCGCACTTCGCCGAGGAGGTCGCCCGCCTGGACGGCTATGACAACATCCCCGTCATCGTGCCCACGGCCCCTGCCGGCACCGGACTGACGCCGCGTCAGCGCGCCCGGCGCCAGGTGGTGGCCGCGCTGGCGGACGCGGGGCTCACCCAGGTGCTGTCCTATCCCTTCATCGGGGACGTCCACGACCGCCTGGGCATCGCGGGTGACGACCCGCGTCGCCAGGCGATGCGCCTGGCCAACCCGCTGGCCGAGGACGCCCCGCTCATGCGTACCAGCGTGCTCGACTCCCTGGTTGACGTGGCCCGGCGCAACGTGTCTCGCGGGCTTGGCGACGTCGCCGTCTACGAGGTCGGCACCGTCACGCTGCCGGCAGGCACGGTGCCTGCGCCGATCGTGGGCGTGGACCGCCGTCCTACCGACGACGAGCTGGCCGCCCTGGAGGCCGGTATCCCCTACCAGCCCACCCACGTGGGCGCGGTGCTGGCCGGTGAGCGTGAGCGGGCCGGGGTCCTGGGGACGGCGCGCGCCTGGGACTGGGCCGACGCCGTCGAGGTCGTGCGGACCGTGGCGGCGACGTTGGGCGTGGCGGT
>OJYO01000073.1_pt1 | contig 33687 bp, 29 predicted proteins | sample 1600971 | NCBI WGS metagenome assembly OJYO01 (sample SAMN04436979, study PRJEB24849) | human gut metagenome | biome: human gut; feature: NICU; material: stool | host: Homo sapiens | place: USA: Saint Louis, MO | collected 2010-08-08 | reverse complement strand
GGTTTCAGACCCGCCTTCCACCGATGATTGGGAAGAGCCTGTAATGGTATTAGAGGGGGAGATTCAGGCGGCCCCGTGTATTATAACAATGGATCTGGAAAGATGGTCTATGCCGACCTGGTTAGAGGTTACTCGTGGTGGAAGCCGGGGACACAAAAACGATGCACCTGCTACGCCACGCAATTGAGTGGAGTTCGCGCGTGGAAAAGCTCAGTCCGATGGTGAGGAGAAGCTCGGCATGGTGGGGTGCCATCGTCGTGATCGTACTGATGGCCACGGCGTGCACCTCGACCCCGAAGCCCGACGGTCCGGCCTCATCACCTGTCGCGACGACATCATCAGCGGCACTGGCTATGTGCCGAGACCGAGGTCAGCTTGACCGCGCTCAAGAACTGACTACATCCAATCTTGCCCACATCAAGGGACACAAGGCCTGGGTGTGCTGGGTAAAACCGTCAAGTCAAGCGGAGGGGGTCGTGCCTCAAGGCCCTTACAGTGACGCCGATATGCGTGAGATCCGCAAGTCCGGAATCCTGGGCGACACACCCGTTCCCACTGACGCGGACTGCCATGTCGCGCCAGGCAAGGTGTACATACTGACTGACGATGGACAGGTGTGGTGGCATCGGATCGTGGAGTGCGGGGAGAACTTGAGCTGACGACCGAGAGCCACCTGACAGTCGCGGGTGGCGATGTCGTCGGCAGGCACCAGCAGGCCAGTGATGACAGCTGCACGAGGAATCGCGTGAGGTCGTCCATCCTGCACAACGGCCCGTCGACGGCACGGGCCTTCAACTGCTGTCTGGCATGGTCACGGTTCCAGCTGGTCACCTCCACGACCTGATCCAAGATCCGGCCCTTGTCCTTCTCCGAAACGGCCTGGTAGGCCCGGGCATACTTCTTGGTGCTCACACCCCATCGTGGCCGACACTCACTTCGCGGGGAAAAATGTGTGGGGTACGGACCCTTGCTACGCGGGGACTTTATGTGAGTGTCGTCGCAGGCTTGACGGAGTGGGTGTTCTGGTGTTGCGGCATTTAATTTCGGGAAAAGGGTAACGACGCCCTTTGGTCATCGATGACACCTGTGTCTGCTAGTGCTGTTACCTCGTTCAACGGTGAGAATGGTGATGGTTATGAACAAAAATTCATGATTGGCTTTGGTTCTTGTGGGGATTCTCTGCTGTGGTGTACTTCAGGCAGGGGCGTCCCAAGCGTCACCAGAAGAGGGGGAGCTGGTCCGTGCGATCTGTGAGAGTCCTCGGTCTGCTGATGGGGATTATTCCTTTGATGGCTCTCGTTTCAGGGAAGTCAATGACGCCAGTGATGAATTGGCGAGCGTTTTCGATCGGTATCGTGACGTATGGGGTGGGGGCGAGTTTTGTCGTGATTATTCTGGCTTGAGGATTTACGTCAAGGACCCTTCGAGTGTGGAAGAAGTCGGTGACGTGGTGAGAAAGCTAGCTGTGCTGCCAGTTCTGATGGCTGGCCTCGTCGGCCTGTCGGGGTGTGACGACTCTTGAGGTCTCTCCTTCTCCGAGCATCAAGGTGACCTCGTCTGCAGATGTCCGCTCCGCATGTCAGGACACCAGCGTCATGTCTCGGGCGGAGATACTCACCACCTCGAATGTTGATTCCCTCAAAGGACACAAGGCATGGGGCTGTGTGATTGGTGGGGGGTGTCCCTATGTTCCCCGTCAAGCGGCGAGGGGCAGGGGTGATGGCTCTCGCGTTGGGGTGGGGGCCCGGTAGGGCTCCCGGTTCTTGAGCATGGCGAACAGGACATCACAGCGTCGGCGTGACAAGCAGATGAGGGCGGCGTTGTGCTTCTTGCCCTGGGCTCGTTTGCGGTCGTAGTAGGCCTTGGAGGTGGGGTCTGAGCGCAGTGCGGCGAAGGCGGACAGGAACAGGGCTCGTTTGAGGTGTTTGTTGCCAGCGCGGGCGGGAAACTCGCCGCGGATGCTGGTTCCGGATCGTCGGGTGACTGGGGCGAGTCCGGCGTAGGCGGCGAGGTGTCCGGCGGTGGGGAATTGGGAGGCGTCGCCGACGTCGAGCAGGATCCGTGCTGCGGTCCTGACCCCGACGCCTGGCATCGAGGTCAGGACCTCGGCAAGAGGGTGAGCATCAACAACCTGTTCGATCTGCGCCGCGAGTGCGTGTCGCTGGTCCAGCGTCTGGCGCAGCGATGCAGCGAGTTGGGGCAGGACCTGCTCGGCTGCGGCGGTTCCGGCAACGATGACGGTCTGCTCGGCCAGGGCGGTGGTGATGGCATCGGCGAACTCTTGGGCGCCGCGCGGGTAGGCCTTGCTGATGACCCGCAGCAGCTTGGACTTCGACGCAGCGGCCATGGTCTGGGGCCCGCCGAGCTGCTCGATCACCGCGAGGCCTTGCTTGGTGGTCAACCGGGGTCCGACAACGCGTTCCAGGGCCGGGTGGATCTGGGTGAGCAATCCTCGGATGCGGTTCGACAGCCGGGTCGCTTCGGCGGCGAGGTCCTCGTCGAACCCGACCAACACCTTCAGCTCCGAGAGGGTTTCCTCGCCGGCGTCGACCCGGCGCAGGGTGTGGGGCATGGTCCTCGCGGTGTCGGCGATGACGAACGCGTCGCGGGCGTCGGTCTTGGCGTTGCCCGGGTAGAGGTCTGCTGCGCGGCGCATGGCCAGCCCGGGCAGGTAGGCGACCTGGATTCCCATGGACCGGGCGACCGCGATGGGTAGTGCTCCGATTGTGTTCGGCTGGTCAACGATCACCAGGACCCGGCCATGGGTCTGGAGCTTGTCGAAGAGTTCCTCGAGGCGCTTCTGGTCCTGGGGCAGGGGCTTGTCGAAGACCTTCCGGCCAGCAGCATCCAATGGGCAGGCGTGGTGGCCGGTCTTGCCAACGTCCAGCCCGCACCAGATGTCGAAGCCGCTGTCCTGATTCATGACAACCGCCATCCTTCCATCCCGAGATGAACGGTCGCCCGGGTGGTGATGCGTCAGCTGCCGGCACCCACGTTACGAAGAGACCTTTGAAGCAGGCCGTGTCCCTATCAGCGGTCGGCTGGCGCCACCAAGCCCGGTGACAACACCCCCGGATCATTCATGAGACAGGGGCAGCAAGTCATGCCGGGCCTGGCGACCGCGACCCCTCCTTACGGGGTCACCAGCAAGGTAACGGGGGGAACGATGATGTAGCCGCCGTCTCCGCGGAAATCGATCCCCGCCCGGGCGGCCTGCCACGACCGCTGCACGAGACCCGGGGTGGCTGGGTAGTAGGCGTGGAGGCCGTCGGAGGGCGTGTGGATCAATAGCTCCCACCCCTCTAACAGGCCCGCACGATCGGCCCGGTCCAAGGCGACGTAGCCGTTGGCCGGGCCATGGACATCCACGTCCACGACGACGAGGCCCGACGCGGTGCCGGTGGGCATCCCGATGTTCGCCGCCGGGGCCGTAGACCACCAGGCGCGGACCCGGTCGAGGTCCGTGGTGGCGTCGTGAAACCCGTGCCGCGTCAACGGCTGCTTGCCACCGACCGCGACCGGGAACACCGGGACACCAGATGCGGCGAACACGCACGCCGCCTCACCCGTCGTCGCTCCAGCAGGCAGATTCAGCAGCGCCTCGGTGAACGCAGAGCAGGCGGCCATCACAGGCTCCTCGCCTCAGCGACCGCGGGTTCGCGCCGCACCGGTGGCTCCCGGTCGGCGGCGACAGCCTTCCGGATGGCATCGCGTGCCGGGGTTGTACGGTCCAGGCCGGGCGGGGTGCCGGTGCCGACCTGGGCGGTGTCCAGCTGGTCCAGGATCTTCAAGGCGACCGTGCGGACGCGTTCCCCGGTGGCTTTGACGATCTCGCCTGGCTCCTTCCCGTCTACCTGCGCCGCCCAGCTGGACACGTAGGGGATGGTGTAGCCGGAGGTGTCCATGCCGTGGGCGGCGCCCACCATCAGCGCGACAGACTCGGCCTCGACCTCGCCGATCCCACGATGCTGACGCGCCTCCTGGTTGTCGGGGCCGTGCATGAGGACGTGCCCCAGCTCATGGGCCAGGGTCTTCACCCGCGCCGCCGCATCCATGTCCACGCGCACGGTCACCGTGTGGGCCAGGTAGTCGGTGACGCCGTTCGCCCCATGAATCTCCGCCGCCGAGGTCGCCTCGGCCAGGGTGAAGCCTGCGGCCTTCACTTGGGCGGCAAGTCCCTCCCACAACCCGGCAGGCGCTTCGCCTTCCAGCAATCTTGGGCGGGGCGGGTCCGGGATGTCCTCGCCTGCGGTCTGGGAGGCGTCCCACACGTAGGCCGGGCGCACACCGACCATCTTCGAGCGGACCGTCTCGCCGGGCCGGGGCTTCTCAAACTTGGACAGCCGCCGCCACGAGGCGGCATCCTGCGGTGTCGACGTGGCGAACCGGCCGGTCACGGGCGCGAGGATTTGATACCCGGGCTGGCCCTTCTGGACTTGGCGGCCCAGCCCCTGCCACTGCTTGTAGCCCGCCACATAGGACGGCGCCGGCTCGGGGACACGCCCGGCCTCGAAGGCGGCGGCATGCTGGGCCCAGATCAGCAGCGTGTTGTTGAAGCTGCGGGAGCGGAAGTTCGCGGCAAACGCCAGAGCCCGCTTCCAGTCCTCACCCGAGACCAGCTGATCGACAGCATGCGTGAGCTTGGCGTGGAGTTCGTCCAGGCGCGCCTCACGGGCGGCCTGCTGATCCTGTCTGCTCGGTGTCATGATGGCGCGCTCCTCCCAGCCCACGGCCAGCGCCCCAGAGTGGGGCTTTCGGCTATGAGGTGCGCCGAGGAGTCCAACGAGAACCAGACGGTCAGACACAGATAGTGGTAGCCAAGCGCTTGGGGTCGCTGGCGGGATTGGCCGTCAGGACCCGGCGGACTGGCCTGACGCCCTACCAGAAGTAGCAGAAGGGGCGCGCCGGTTACGAGACCCCGGGCGCCGTCTCGTCCATATTCGGTCCAGGTGTGGCCAGATCCAGTCCACGCGTCCGCCGCCGGTACTCATCCGGGCCGATACCCAGCAGGCGGGTGAACGAGGCGCGGGCGTGAGCGCGGCCCTCCCAGCCGACCCTGCGCCCCACCGTCTCCACCGACCACTCCGGCTTCTCGCGCAACAAGTACGCCATCTCCTTGGCCCGCAACGCCGCCACGTACTGGAGTGGTGGCAGACCGTAGGACTCGTTGAACGCCCGGGAGAGGTGGCGCGGGGAAATGTGGGCGATGCCCGCCAAATCCGCCAGGCTCCACTTGCGCGCCAAGTCCGCCTGCACGGCCTCCCCGACATCGACGATCCCCCGGCGCAAAGGGGGGAACCTGCCGCCCACGCCGTTCCCCGCCAGGGAACGCACCGGCCTGTCCGGAACGTCCGTGTAGGGCAGGAGCGGGAGCAGCAGATCCAACAGGGCGACGAACCGGGACTCGATGGCGTAGAAGCCGCCACCAGCCTTCTGGATCTGCTCGACCCGGTCCAGGAGCACCGCCATCTTGCTGGCCACCTCGGGCGCCAACGCGATGTCCCACATGTTGTGGCGGAACGCTCTCGCCGCGATCTGCTCCGCCTCGTGGCGATCCAGCAGCATCCCGTGCAGGCGCCACGTCAGCTGATCCAGCAGGTAGTCCAGGCTCACATACGCCGTCGAGACCGTCACCGACGTCTCCGGGATACCTCCGCACAGCGTCCCGCCACACACGATCACCAGCGTCCCAGGACGCGCGTGGACCCTGCCGTGACGGGAGTGGACCAAAGACGTGCCCTGGCGGAACAGCATGAACTTCAAGCACGTGTACGCCACCGGCTCCACCACATGGTCAAACACCGCGGTCTCCACGTCGATCGGCCCCGGCGCCCGCTCTCGGACAGTCCCCCCACCGTCGGGAAAGATTCGCTCCATACCCCATTTTCGCTCATCCGCATGCGAAACGCACCCGCCGTCGGTGGGACATCCCCGCACAAACAGGGTCTGATTAGGTAGGATCAGCACGGCGTCCCAACCGGTGGGACCCGCACCGTTGAGGGAGGAACAACGTGACCGAGCCGTGGCTGTCCGCAGACGACATCGCCGCCCATCTCGGCGTCACCAAGGACACCGTCTATACGTGGATCGCCGAGAAGAGCATGCCCGCCCACAAGATCGGCCGCCTCTGGAAGTTCCAAGCCACCGAAGTCGACGACTGGGTCCGTCACGACAGCGAAGCAAGCATCTCCACCGGCAAGACTGGTGAGTGACCGCTTGTACATCATCAACGTCATCTTCCACGTGTGCCGTACGTCGTTCCAGACGAGTAGACAACAACAGTCGAGCGCCGTTGGCGCAGAGGAGAATACCGGATGGCGCGTGTAGCAAAGCCGAAACCGCAAAAAACGCTTGAACAGACTCTTTGGGAGGCTGCGGACAAGTTGCGGGGAAACCAGGAGCCTAGTGAGTATAAGCATGTCGTGCTGGGACTAGTGTTTCTCAAGTACATCTCCGACCGCTTCGAAGAGCGACGGGCGGCTCTGGAGGTTGAGCTGGCCGCGGAGGGCATCAAGCCGGATCGGTTGCCCGACTTCCTCGAAGACCGCGACGAGTACACTAGCCATAACGTGTTCTGGGTGCCGGAGCTCGCGCGCTGGGGCTACATCCAGTCGCTGGCGAAGCAGCCCGAGGTCGGTCAACAGATCGACCAGGCGATGGATCTCATCGAGAAGGAGAACCCGACACTGCGTGGTGTTCTCCCGCGTAACTACGGGCAAGATGGACTAGACAAACGGCGTCTGGGTGAGTTGGTCGACCTGATCGGATCGATCGGGTTTGGCGCAGGCAACGACCACGGCGCCGACGACGTGCTGGGCCGGGTCTACGAGTACTTCGTCGGCCAGTTCGCCGGCAAGGAGACTGGCAAAGACGCCGGAGCCTTCTACACGCCGCGTTCGGTAGTCAAGACGTTGGTCGAGATGTTGGAGCCCTACCAGGGGCGCGTCTACGACCCTGCGGCGGGTTCCGGTGGCATGTTCGTGCAGTCAGCCGAGTTCGTTAAGGCGCACGGCGGCAAGCGCACCGACATCTCCGTCTACGGACAGGAGTTCACGGACACGACCTGGAAGCTCGCCAAGATGAACCTCGCACTGCGAGGCATCGAAGCCGACATGGGGCCGCGCTCGGCGGACTCGTTCACCGATGACCTGCACCCGGATCTGCGCGCAGACTTCGTGATCGCCAACCCACCGTTCAATGTCTCTGACTGGTGGGACGCCAAGCTCGCAGATGATCCGCGCTGGAAGTATGGCACCCCGCCGCAGGGCAACGCGAACTTCGCGTGGGTACAGCACTTCATCCACCACCTGAGCCCGAGGGGCACGGCAGGGTTCGTGCTGGCGAACGGGTCGCTGTCGTCGAAGACAGGCGGCGAGGGCGAGATCCGCCGCAAGCTTGTCGAGGCCGACCTCGTCGACTGCATCGTGGCGATGCCCGATAAGCTGTTCTTCAACACCGGCATTCCCGTCTCGCCCTGGTTTGTCTCGAAGGCCCGTCACGGCAACGGCCACAGGGAGCGTCGCGGTGAGGTGCTCTTCATCGACGCCCGAAAGCTCGGCACGATGGAGTCACGCCGCCTGCGCGTGCTCACCGACGACGACATCGCGAAGATAGCTGGTACCTACCATTCCTGGCGCAACCACGACGGCGGCTACGAGGACCTGCCGGGCTTCGCGAAGGCTGCCTCGCTGGACGAGATCGCTAAGCACGACTTCGTGCTCACCCCAGGCCGCTACGTCGGAGCTGCCGAGGCCGAGGCGGACGACGAACCGATCGACGAGAAGATCGAGCGCCTCACGAAGGAACTGTTCGCAGAGTTCGAACGCGGGCGTGAACTGGAGGATGAGGTTCGTCGGCGGTTAGAAGGGCTGGGGCAATGAGCCGAAAGCTGTCTATGCGCGACATTGTTGTTCATGCGGTTGGCGGCGGCTGGGGATTCGACGCACCGGCCGATTCCACAGACCAGGTCGCTGTGATCCGAGGAGCCGACTTCCCAGCCGTTTCTGTTGGTGATATTTCCGGAGTGCCAATTCGCTGGGAGGAACGGCGCAAACTGCCTTCTCGCACGCTGCAGCCGCTCGACATTATTCTGGAAATTTCCGGAGGTACGACAGATCGCCCTACAGGGCGGACCGTATTCATTTCGGATAAACTCCTCGCGAGTTTCGATCACGCCGTCATCCCTGCGAGCTTTTACCGTTTAGTTCGGGTCGATACCTCGAAGGCCGACCCGTACTACGTGTACTGGTGGCTTCAGGGCATGTACGCGGAAGGGCGAACATGGGCATATCAAAATCGCTCGACCGGGATCGCTAACTTCCAATTTGAGCACTTTCTCGACACGGAACACGTGTTTTTGCCTCCGATCGAAGAGCAGAGGGCCATCGCCGCGACGCTCGGCGCGCTCGACGACAAGATCGAGTCGAACCGGCGGGCAACCGCCGTCGGGGAATCCCTTATTCGCGCTCTCGTTGAATCCGCACTCGATGCCTCTGAGGGTGCGGACGGCACCCTCGGCGATTACTGCAGCCTCGTAAAGGCGCCGGTGAAGGTGGAGGACATTAGCGCAGAAGACAATTACATTGGTCTCGAGCACATGCCTCGGGGGTCGATCTTCCTGACGGAATGGGAGAAAGCTCAAGGCCTCGGGAGCAACAAGACTGCTTTCCAGCGAGGAGACGTCCTCTTTGGCAAGCTGCGTCCATACTTTAAGAAAGTGGGTATCGCTCCGGTCGACGGCGTCTGTTCAACTGACATTCTCGCGGTTCGACCGAAGGATCCTCGCGACATAGCCTTGATAGCCGTCGTCGCGGCATCCGATGCGTTGATCGATTCCTTGTCAGCCGGATCCACTGGGACGCGAATGCCTCGCGCCTCATGGAAAGACCTCGCAGCGTGGCAGGTTCCGATTCTGACGTCCACCGAACGAGCCGAGCTATCAGCTCGTGTGGCTCCGCTAGTCGACCGTCTTGAGCAGTTGACGTTCGAGTCACGCCGTCTCACCGCCCTCCGCGACGCGCTACTTCCCGAGCTGCTCTCCGGCCGCATCCGCGTCCCCGCCGAAGGAGTCGCAGCATGACGGGGATGAACGTCGAGTGGGCTGTTGCTGAGCTGGACAAGTTCATCCGGCAGACGGTGATGACCAACGATAGTTTCGCTGGCAATGGCGTTGCATACTTCTCGAACAAGTCCAGCACCGCCGCCGCGGACGCCGAAGTGGCACAGCAGGCACAGGTCGTAGAGAAGATCTTTGATCGCGTGATTCCCCGCTGGCGCGCGGACATCGAGTTGCGCAAGAGCAACCGCTGGACACGGCACCGTGAGGCGGCTATCCGCGCGAAGGCAGAGCTGGAGCGTCAGGAGGAGGTTCGCAAGAACCTTGGCGATGACGCCCCGGAGATATCCGCTGCGAATCTGCATCCTTGGGTCTGGAGCGGAGCACAGTCGCTCTGGCGATCTGGTCACTATCGCTCAGCAGTTGAGGACGCCGCCAAAAAGCTGAATGCCGAGACGCAGAACAAGCTCGGCCGCCGAGATGTCAGCGAAACTGATCTCTTCAACCAGGCATTCAGCGAGCAGGGACCTGCGGCGGGTAAGCCCCGTCTCTACCGCATGAAGAACGACGGCAGCAGCACGTTCAAGTCAGTGCAGCGCGGCGCTCGGACGTTTGCAGAGGGTGTGTTCGCTGGTATCCGTAACCCGCTTGCGCATGAGGCTGACCAGGAGATGCCGGAGCAGCAAGCACTGGAGTACTTGGCTGCGCTCAGTGTGCTGGCGCGCTGGGTGGATGAATCGACGGTGGAGGTTGCATCGTGAGCGCGTTCAACGAGAACACTGTCGAGCTGGCTGCGTTAGAGTACTTCGCGGAGCTGGGCTACCGCACCCTGCACGGCCCGGACATCGCTCCTGGCGAGCCGGGCGCGGAGCGCGACTCCTACGAGGACGTGTTCCTCTGGGGGCGGCTGCGTGATGCGATCCGTCGTATCAACCCCAGTACTTCCCCTGCCCTTATCGACGAAGCGATCAAGCGCGTGCGGCGTGCGGAGTCGCAGAGCCCGATCGATGAGAACTACCGGTTGCATCAGCTCATCACCGAGGGTGTGCCTGTTGAGCATCGGGATGCGGATGGTTCGCTGCGGACGACCAGGTTGTGGCTGGTGGACTTCGAGCAGCCGGAGAACAACGACTGGGTGGCGATCAACCAGTTCACGATCGTCGAGAACGGCAAGAACCGTCGGCCTGACGTGCTGGTGCTGCTCAATGGCATGCCGTTGGCGCTACTGGAGTTGAAGAATCCGGCTGCGGAGCATGCGACGTTGAAGTCCGCGTGGAATCAGGTGCAGACGTACCGACAGGACATCCCGTCGGTGTTCGTCCCGAATGCCGTGACGGTGATCTCGGACGGCACTTCGGCAGCGATGAGTAGCTATGCGGGAGCGTTCGAGCACTATGCGCCGTGGAAGACGATCGAGGGTCGCGAGGTCGTGAGCAATCGCCCTGCCCTTGAGGTGCTTATCAAGGGCGTGTTCGAGCCGAAGCGTTTCCTCGACATTGTCCAGAACTTCGTCGTGTTCAGCGACGAAACCGTGACCGACAATGCCACTGGGCAACCGACAAGAGTGCTCGTGAAGCGTGTGGCGAAGTACCACCAGTACTGGGCCGTGAACGCGGCTGTCGAATCGACCGTGCAGGCGTCCCAGCCTGACGGCGATCGTCGTGGTGGTGTGGTCTGGCATACCCAGGGATCGGGCAAGAGCTTCGAGATGGTCTTCTACGCCGCCAAGATCATGCGTGATCCACGGATGGCGAATCCGACGCTGGTGTTCATCACTGACCGCAATGACCTGGACGACCAGCTGTTCGGGGAGACGTTCGCACCGGCGCGCATCCTGCCGGAGACCCCGGTACAGGCCACTACGCGAAGCGATCTGCGAGTAAAGTTGAAGCGCGCCTCGGGTGGCATCATCTTTACGACGCTACAGAAGTTCGCTCCCGGTGAGGATGGCGATGCCAACCCGGTCCTGACGGATCGTCGCAACGTCGTTGTCGTGGCCGATGAGGCGCATCGTAGCCAGTATGGCTTCGGTGAGACGCTGGATCGCCATGGCCGCTTGCGCTCAGGCTTGGCGAAACACATGCGAGATGCTTTGCCGGGTGCCACCTACCTCGGCTTCACTGGTACACCGATCGAGTCTAGTGACAAGTCCACCCGCTCGGTGTTCGGTGACTACGTCGACGTTTATGACCTCACCCGTGCGGTCGAAGATGGTGCGACCGTCAAGATTTTCTACGAGTCGCGTCTGGCCAAAATTGACCTCTCCGACCAAGATCTTGCGACGCTCGACGAGTTGGCTGACAAGATCACCGAGACCGTTGAAGAAGATGCTGCATCGGCAGCGAAATCGCGCTGGTCTCGCTTGGAGGCGATCGTTGGGGCTGATGCACGGCTCGACCTAATTGCCCGTGACATCGTCGAACACTGGGAGAAGCGACGTGAGGCGCTGTTTGGTAAGGCCATGATCGTCACGATGAGCCGCCGAATCGCAGTTCGGCTATACGAGAAGATTGTCGCGCTCCGCCCAGATTGGCATTCTGACGATCCTTCCAAGGGCAAGATCAAGGTCGTGATGACAGGGTCGGCCGCTGACCCTGCTTCGTTCCAACCCCATATCCATTCCAAGGACATACGCAAGGAGTTGAAGCTCCGCGCGAAGAACCCCGATGATGAGCTTGAGCTCGTCATTGTCCGTGATATGTGGCTAACTGGATTTGACGCTCCGTCAATGCACACCATGTATCTCGATAAGACGATGCAGGGCGCTGGCCTGATGCAGGCTATTGCGCGGGTCAACCGCACCTTCCGCGACAAGCCTGGTGGTCTCATCGTTGACTACATTGGCGTGTTCTCCAACCTTCAGGCCGCCCTGCAAGAGTACTCGCCCTCAGACCGTGACCAGGCCGGTGTCCCTATCGACCAGATGGTTACCGTCACGCTGGAGAAGCACGACATTATTCGGGGGCTCCTGCATGGCGTCGATTACGATTCCTCGCCTTCGCTCACAGCGTCGCAGCGCTTGGCCGAGTACGCTAAGGTCTTGGACTTCGTCATGGCTGACCCGGACCGTACCAAACGCTTCAACGACCAGGTGCTGGCACTTGCCAAAGCGTTTGCTCTAGCTGGGGCACGTGACGAAGCAGCGGCGATCCGCAACGACGTACGTCTGTTCACAGACGTACGTGCGGCCATCCTGAAGATCCAGAACCCGGAGTCAGGTCGAGGTGGCTCTGGCGCCGTGGAGATCGACACCGCACTCAGACAGCTCCTCAATGAAGCCGTCGCTGCCGACCAGGTGGTGGACATCTACAAGCTCGCGGGCGTCGAGACACCCGAGCTGTCTATCCTTTCGGATGAGTTCCTCGATTCGCTCGTCGGTAGGGAGACGCCGAATCTCCAGATGGGACTGTTACGTCGGCTCCTGAACGACCAGATTCGCACCGTGCAGCGCACGAATGTCGTGCAGGCACGGAAGTTCTCGGAACTGCTCGACGAGGCGATCAACCGGTATACGAACCGCTCGCTCACGACAGCGGAGATCATTGCCGAGCTCGTAAAGCTCGCCAAGCAGATGCGTGATGACCAGACGCGGCATCAGGAGCTGGGGCTACGCGAGGACGAAGTTGCCTTCTACGACGCCATCATCCAGAACGACGCCGCTGTGCTGGAGCTCGGAGATGAGGTCCTCAAGGAGATCGCACGGAAGCTGGTCAAGGCGGTGCGCGAGTCCGCCACGATTGACTGGAACCTTAAGAATTCCGCGCGTGCCGCCATGCGATCTAAAGTCCGGCACTTGCTGGCACGCTATGACTACCCACCCAACGCTGAGGCTAAGGCAATTGAGCTAGTCCTTGAGCAGGCTGAGTTGTTCGCCAAAGGAGAGACCGAATAGTGCGACTAACGAACCTAAAAGTAACTAACCATCAACGACTCAGCGACCTATCGATCGAAATACGCGAGCACCTTGTGCTCGTTGGAGCGAACGACGTCGGCAAGTCATCGCTGCTTCGTTGCCTTGATCTCGCGCTTGGAGCTAGCACCGCCCAACTCTACTCGAAGATCAGTGCAGAGGACTTTCGCGATACCACTCAACCCTTCATCGTCGAAGTTCGCATTGAAGACTTCTCTTCTGACGAACAAGCTCTCTATCCCGACGAAATCAACGTCAATCCGGCCACCAAGACACAATCGATGACTGTGCAGTTGTCAGCGACGATCGACGAGAGCGGGACTGTCGGCATCGAGAGACGTGCACTCGGCTCGGGCACAAACCGCCAGCTTTCGCGAAACCAAGTAGCTGGCCTCGGCTGGAAGTTTCTCAGCGCTACGACACAGTTCCGGGACCTGCGTGAAGATAGGAAATCACCTCTTGATGAGATTTTGCAGGCGGTTGACTTGGGCGACGAGAAGGATACCTTTGAGAGCATCGCTGCTTCCCTTGCGACACAGCTTGGTGACTCAATGGTTCTTGGCAGCGTCCGAGAAAGCCTTGCCGGACAATTGTCGAAGGCCTTACCCGAACCAGTAAAGACAGACGACCTAAGTTTCGTTCCCGGGGCTACCGCCGATGACGATGTCCTCAGCGGAGTACGGCTCCGTGTGTCTAAGGCAGGAGTACCCCATGACCTATCTGCTCAGTCAGATGGCACTAGAGCGCTCTTTGCGATGGCGTTCTACGATCTCACAAGCGTCGGCGCGAACGTGGTTGGGATCGACGAACCGGAGGTTCACCTCCACCCGACTAGTCAGCGAAGCGTAGCCCGACTCCTGAGAAGTAACTCAAATCAGAAGGTCATCGCAACTCACTCGTCAGATATCGTGAGTGCGTTCGACCCAGACTCGATCGTTGTCGTTCGCCCGGGTGGCCAAGTGACTCAGCCCGCGGCGGGCTTCCTGTCTGCCGATGAAAAGCTTGTCGTTCGTTGGTGGGTTCGCGACAGACTGGAGCCACTGACTTCTCGCCGTGTTGTCGCCGTAGAGGGCCCGTCTGATCGAATAGTCGTAGAAAGAGCCGCCGACTTGACAGACCGCAACCTCGATCGGCTTGGAGTCTCAATCGTCGAGGCCGGAAGCAAGACAGCCATGCCCTCTATTGAGAAGCTCTTTGGCCCCACAGGTTTCGGCGTGCCCGTATCGGAGCTTGTCGATGAAGACGCCGTGGCGAGCACAACCAAACGGCTGGGCGTCGCGGAGACCGAGCTCTCCAAGCAGTCCATCTGGGTGTCCAAGAGCGACCTTGAGGACGAGTATGTCCGCGCGATCGGAGCGTCGACGGTTTGGACTGCGCTCAGAGAATCATCGATGTTCAGCCCGAACCAGCTCGACCAATTCGTTCCCACCGGTTCCGGCGACGTCCAAACCGACGCGGATGTGGCACGCTTTTGCCGCAAGCACAAGGTGGAATCAGCCATGGTGGTGGCCAACATCCTAACCGAGGATACAGCGAGGAAAATCAACAGCATCGAGGGACTTCTAACAGAGGCGGCGCAGATCTAGATGATCACGCCCACAGTCAAGCAACAGGAGATTCGAGACCACGTCGGACTAGATTTGCGGGTCGTCGCGCCTGCCGGGTGCGGAAAGACTGAAGCCCTGGCTCTGCGTATCCAAGGCATCCTGGACCGTGGAATGGTAGCCGCTCCACGGCGAATACTCGTCACCACTTTCTCCAACCGGGCGCGTGACAATATCAAGGAGCGTCTTTCCAGCTACCTGACGAATCCCACGCTCAGAGATCGCGTGGCCGTGTCCAATTTCCACGGTCTCTCGGCTCGAATTTTCCGCGCGCATGCGGCTGTGATTGGGCTGGACCCTGAGATGACGTTGCCCGAGAGTGACTGGGTCGATGAACAGACCAAGGCCCGCAACCTTAACTACAATGATGCGGCACGGGTAAAAGCCATACTCCAGAAGATCAAGCAGCAAGCGCTCAATGACGCCGATGTTGAGCGCCAACTAGTCGCCATCGGTAACAATGACGCTATCGACATAGAACGTCTCCGCGTGGATGACAACCGTCTAACCTACGACGACTTGCCACGCCTCGCCGAACTGATCCTCCAATGCGACAAGGTCGCAGAACTGTATCAGCAACACTTCGGTGCCGTTATCGTTGATGAGTTCCAGGATCTGACACCTCAGCAGCTACGTATAGTAAACCGGATCGGATACCAAAGGACAACCTATGCTGGGGACCTCGCTCAGGGCATTTACGGCTTTGCGGGGGCCCGTCCAGTTGAAGTCGACCAATCCATTAGCAGGGAGTGCTCGGCAGAGATCACCTTCAACGAATCCCATAGGTCCTCCCCGGCAGTGCTCGCAGCAGTCAACGCGCTGACTCCGCTAACGGGTGGCCAAGTGCTAACCGCAGCTGCCCCCAACAGCTGGCCTTCTGGCGGGCTTGCCGCCTTGGTCCGATTCGTCGATGTTGCCGACGAAGCAAGTCGGGCAGTGTCCTTCGCCCGTTCTGTCCTCAAACGCGCCCCCAAACAACGAATCGGAGTGATCGCGCGAACTGCGAACCGTCGACGGTTCGTGGACGCCGCCTTCGAAACCTCTGGCCTCTCCATATTTCGTTGGGATGACGGCGTGATGGACACAGACACCGCCAAGTTGATGAAGAGCCTGTTGTCACGCCTTGACATCAAGACTGTTGAACGTGCGTCGAATCAGCTTGAATATCTTCGTGAGGCGGTGGGCCTCGCATCTGTACAAGACCCAAGCACTCGCGAGGCTCTTGCCAGTGCCACCAGTTGGTGCCTCGATCTGATTACTCAGGGAGAACCTGTGGCGGCCATACGCAAGCGAATCAAGATTGGCGACGAGACCACGCTATTGACAGCTCCAGGAGTTCATCTGCTAACCGGCCACGTCGGCAAGGGACAACAGTTTGACTGGGTCTGGATCGTCGGAGCTGAGCAAGGCACCATGCCCTTCTTCAAGGCCGAGAGCAAGGAAGACAAGGCAGAGGAAGCAAGGGTGATGTCGGTCATGATGTCGAGAGCTCGGCACGGAGTCGTCGTGACCTACACGGGCAATGTGCCGACGCTAGGAGGGTACGTCCGCCGGGTCGAGCCATCTGAGTTTCTCACCAAGTTCAATAGCCTTGAGATGCTTGACATGGAGGGTGTCAAGGATTGGTTCCGGGTCGCAGACTGGTCAACAATCGCCCGTCGTTAGGCCCATCTTCATCCTCAGCCCGACGCTTGGCTGAGCTCCCACGCCTCTGGCAGATCGAGGTCCGGTGGTCCAGGTAGCTCACCTCCTCCCTGACGGAGGGAAGGTGAACGGGCGTGACAGTGTCGATGCGAGTGATGTCGGCCGGGAATGGTTACAAGTACGTGCTGCGCAGCGTTGCCGCCGGGGATGGGGACCGTTCACTGTCCACGCCGCTCACGAGGTACTACAACGCCGAAGGCACGCCACCGGGCAGGTGGATGGGAAGTGGGCTTCCAGCGTTGGGCCAGGGCCAGATCGCTTCGGGTGATGAGGTCAGTGAGGCGCAGCTTCAACTCCTCGTGGGTATGGGCCGCGACCCGGTGACAGGTGTGCCACTGGGCCGGGCGTATCCGGTGTATAAGACCGTCGCGCAACGCATCGAGGAACGCACCGCAGCCCTCGACCCGCACCTTGATCCGGTTGGGCGTGCGCGCGCAATCAGTGCAATCGAAGCCGAGGAGACGGAGCGCGGGATGAGGCGTGCGGTTGCAGGGTTCGACTTCACGTTCTCGATCCCGAAGTCCGCCAGCGTCTTGTGGGCCGTCGCTGACGCAGGCACGCAATCCCTGATCGCCCAAGCCCACCATGACGCGGTTGCAGACATGGTCGCCCACATGGAGAGGGAGGTTGCGGCGACCCGGACGGGGGCGACTGCTGGGGACGGTGCCGTCGCCCAGGTGGACGTCACGGGCATCATCGCTGCCGCTTACGACCACTACGACTCCCGTGCCGGTGACCCGCACCTGCACACGCATGTCGTGATCAGCAACAAGGTCCAGACCGTCTTGGACGGCAGGTGGAGATCTCTGGACAGTCGTCCGATGCACGGGGCGACGGTGGCTCTTTCTGAGCTGCATGAAGTCGTCTTCGCCGACCACCTCACACGGATGCTCGGCATCGAATGGGAGTCACGAGCCCGCGGACGAGACCGCAACCCGGCATGGGCAATCACTGGCGTCCCCGAAGAACTGGTTGCCGAGTTCTCAACCCGTGCACGCCACATCGACAAGGCAACTGACCGGCTCATCGATGTGTACGTGATCGAACATGGGCGGTGCCCATCAGCGGGTGTGATCATGAAGCTTCGCGCCCAGGCGACCTTGTCGACGCGCCCGGAGAAGACCGTGCACTCCCTGGCCGAATTGACCGCGACGTGGCGCAACCGTGCCACCGCCGTGCTCGGCGAGGACGCAACCGGCTGGGCCCGTCGGATTGCAGTCAACGAGCAGCCACTGTTGCTGCGCGCCGACGACATCCCTCTCGACATCGTCCGTAGGCTGGGTGAGAGTGTCGTCGTAGCAGTCGGTGAGAAACGGTCAACATGGCGGCGCTGGAACCTCACTGCGGAGGCGGCCCGCCAGACCATGGACTACCGGTTCGCCACCACCCGCGACCGTGAGGCGATCGTCGGCCTGGTTGTGGACGCAGCCGAGGCAGTATCGCTGCGGTTGACACCCTTCGAGCTGGCCTCCAGTCCCGCCGTCTTTCGCCGCCCTGATGCGTCGTCGGTGTTCCGGCCGAAGAACTCCACGGTCTACTCCTCCCACCATCTCCTCGACGCTGAGGACCGGCTCCTGGATCGCAGCCACGACACCACCGGGCCCACGGTGAGCCTGGAGACGATGGAACGCATCGCACGACGTCCAGATGCGGAGGGCCGGGTCCTGGGTGAGGACCAGGCCGAAGCGTTGACGCAAATCGCGGTGTCCGCGCGGGTCCTCGACGTGCTGGTCGGCCCCGCCGGTGCGGGGAAGACCACCGCCATGAATGCCCTGCGCCGCGCCTGGGAGACCGAGCACGGCAAAGGCTGTCGTGGGGTTGGCACCGTCGGCGGGTGCCGCCCAGGTACTGGCGGAGGATCTCGGGATCACCACGGAGAACACGGCGAAATGGTGGCAGACCCACCAAACCACCGGCACCACCTTCCAAACCGGTCAGCTGGTGATCCTCGACGAGGCCTCGCTGGCGGGCACGCTCTCCCTTGACCGGATCACCGGCCTGGCCACAGAGGCTGGTGCGAAGGTGCTGCTGGTCGGCGACTATGCGCAACTTCAGTCCGTCGACGCGGGCGGCGCCTTCGGGCTTCTCGTCCATGATCGGGGAGATGCTCCCGAGCTGGTGGATGTCCACCGCTTCACCCACGTCTGGGAGAAGACTGCCTCCCTGGACCTGCGCCACGGCCGCACCGATTTCATCGACTCCTACGATGCCCACGGCCGTATCCACGACGGGGAGACCGAGCAGATGATCGACGCCGCCTACACCGCCTGGCGCGCCGACCTGCTAGCAGGCAAGGCGACCGTGCTGGTGTCGGACTCCAACGAGTCAGTCACCGCCTTGAACAACCGGGCCCGCACCGATCTCATCCTCGACGGAACTGTTCACGGGCCCCGGGAAGTCGCCCTGCATGACGGCACCCGCGCCGCCACAGGCGACGTAGTCATCACACGCCGCAATGACCGGAGACTCCGGGCCGGGAGAAGCTGGGTCCGCAACGGCGACCGGTGGACCGTCATCGACGCCCGCGAGGACGGGTCCCTCACTCTCCAGCGTGCCGGTGCCACGCGGGGTGGAACCGTGATCGTTCCCGCCGACTACGTCGCTGAGCACGTGGAATTCGGGTACGCGGTCACGTCTTACCGTGCCCAGGGCATCACGACTGACACGGCTCACGTCCTCGTCGATTCCGCCATGACCCGGGAGAACCTGTATGTGGCCATGACCCGCGGACGTGACGCGAACATCGCCTACGTCGCCGTCGACCAGCCCGATGCCGCTCACGATGTTCCCCATCCCGGCGACAACCAAGCCGCCACCGGGCGCAGCGTCCTCTACGGGGTCCTTCAACACGCTGGGGCCGAACTGTCGGCTCACGAGACGACCGTCGCTGAGCAGGAGACCTGGGGGTCAATCGCCCACCTCGCTGCCGAATACGAGACCATCGCCGCAGCCGCCCAGCACGACCGGTGGGCCACCCTTATCCAGCACTCCGGACTCACTGAAGCCCAGGCTGCCGAGATGCTTGCTTCCGACGCCTTCGGGCCACTCACCGCCGAACTACGCCGGGCAGAAGCCAACCACCACGACGTCGATGCCCTCCTGCCGAGGCTGGTGAGGGCCCGCAGGCTCGATGACGCCGACGATGTCGCAGCCGTCCTCCACCACCGCGTCGCCACAGCAACCACGCGCCCTGCCGGATCAGGACGCACTCGGAAGGCGCCACGCCTCATCGCAGGACTCATCCCGGAAGCCACCGGCACCATGAACAATGAGATGCGAAAAGCGCTCGACGAACGCCGCGACCTCATCGAAGCCCGTGCCGTCGCCGTGCTCGACAGGGCCCTCGATAACAAGGAGCCGTGGACCGCGGAGCTGGGAAAGCAACCTACCGACGCAGGGAAACTGGCCACATGGCGACGGTCCGCCCTGGTCGTGGCTGCGTACCGCGACCGCTACCAGGTCACCGCAGACACGGCGCTCGGCTCCCCTGTCGAGAGCGTCGCCCAAAAGATCGACGCTGCCCGGGCCCGCGCGGCACTCGACGCCGCTCGCTCACTCACGGTGCCCACTCCGCAGGCCGACGAGCATCGTCGAGTCGCACCGTCTATCGGTAGGGGCCTCTGAGGAACCGTCCACGTGCGTGTCGTCTGGCGGCCGCGGGCGCGATGCGCGAAAATTAATGAGACACCCAGCGAACCGTAGGTGACCGCGTCACCGGTAGGAGGTCCCCTTCAGGTGAAGTCACCCGGACGCAGCGTGGCACCCCGTAGCCACCCAAGTACGAACAGAACACTCGGATTTCTGAGGCATAACTGTAGCTCTAGCGAACGGTGCAGGTCTCTCGATGTCCAGTAGCAAGAAAGTCTTCGTCGTCCGACTCGGAGCGGATGAACCGCTTCAGACCGATGGTTCAGGATCTTTGACCGAAGTTGAGAAGCGTCGAGTTGAGGCTTGGCTGGCAGCCCTCTTACAGACCGAGCATCTCTCACTTCTGATCGGAAATGGTTTGAGTGCAGCGGCAGGCAGTATCGCAGGAAAGCTGCCGCCTCTAATGTCGCGCCACATCTCAGAAGACGAGGAGGAACCGTTTCTTCGCATACGAGAATTCGCCAAGGAATCGGCTGAGAACGTCGGTAGGGATGTGAATCTTGAAGACGAAGTTCGAGCTGCCATGATGCTCGCGGATGGTCTCGCGGTGCTTGGGGACCAGTCCGGCGAAGAGTCAGTCAGACAAGCGATCGAGACCGCCATGTCGGGCCTCTTGGATGAAGTTCTGGATTTTGAAAAGAACATCTGGGAGCACCACCGGAAGGCCGACGGCGAAGCTCTCAAAGTCGCACGCTCTTTGGCGAGGTTCCTCGGGCCGTTCGCCGCTCGACCGGCTCAACGAGATCGTCTCAACCTTTTTACGACCAACTATGACCGGTTGCTGGAATATGCGGCTGACGTACTTGGTCTACACCTGATCGACCGTTTCGAAGGCAGACTTCACCCCAAGTTCAGCGCGTCCAGAGTGAACCTAGACCTTCACTATTCTCCGCCCGGTGTTAGGGGTGAACCTCGACTTGTCGACGGTGTGGCTAGGTATGCCAAACTACATGGGTCTGTCGATTGGAGCTTCGCAGCGGGTGAAATTTGTCGTGACCCGGTTGCTTTCGGAGGGCCACGTACTTCTCAAGAAGGCGCGGCGAACGCAGTCATATATCCCAATCCTGCAAAGGACGTCGAAACCATAGCATACCCTTACGCCGAATTATTCCGCGATTTCGCGGCTGCTGTTTGTCGTCCGAATACGACGCTGGTCACGTTTGGATATGGATTCGGCGATGGTCATATCAATCGGGTAATCGCGGATATGCTCCGCCTTCCATCAACACATCTTGTTGTTGTCTCGCGCGACTCATTGAGCGCTCTCGACTCCTTCAAAGCACGAACCTTGTTTCCTGCTTCACAGACCACCGAATTTATTGGTCCTGAGGTGGGAGGCCTTGACGAGTTCTCTTCCCTGCTCCCCGCGATCACCTCAGACCAAATTCTTGAAGCCCAGTTCGAGTACCTCAACAAGCGTTCAAAACTCGGGGAAGAGATCGACCCAAAAAGCGACGGTGATCGGGACTCATGAGCACACCGTTCGAGTTTCGCAATAGTCAAATCATCGGATCAGTGGAAAGTGTATCTCCCCGAGAGATCAAGGTCGCTTTGTCTGGCGACGCACCCAGCGCAACGTCGTTGGACGCAGGTCTTGTGCAGAGATTCCCTCGGATCAACTCTTGGGTGCTCGTCCCCAGCGAGACTGGCTATCTGGTTGGTGTTGTGACATGGCTAGGCATAGATACTTCGGCGGCCGTGGCGCCTGAAAGTCATGATCAGGCGCTGCTCGACATTCCCTTCCCGCGTCGGCGGATGTCGGTTACCCCATTAGGAACCCTAAGATGGGGGCCGACTCACGATGCACCACCGAAACTGGTTAGGGGCGTTGTCTCTTATCCGTCGGTAGGGGAACCGGTATTAGTGCCCGATGCCGAGCAGATCCGAGCGATTGACAGTGCCGGATCAACTGGCGGGAAGGTTACACTGGGCACATCGCCTCTCGCTGGTGATACGAGCGTCTCGTTCGACCCGGACCGCCTCTTCGGCAGGCATTTGGCGATCCTTGGCTCAACAGGCTCCGGTAAATCGTGCACTGTCGCAGGCCTTGTCCGCTGGTCACTAGTGGCCGCCCGTAAAGCCTCAAGTGACAACCGTTCTCGTGCACGATTCGTGGTACTTGACCCAAACGGCGAGTACAAGGATTGTTTCAAAGACCTGACCGGCGTGAGGGTTCTTCGGGTACAGCCGAGCAGCCAAGATGAAGAGGCGCTCACTGTCCCCGCTTGGTCCTGGTCAAGTGCTGAATGGGCTGCGATCACCAGGGCCTCCTTGCAGTCGCAGCGCCCTCTGCTTCAACGTGCCCTCAGAAACCTCCGAAATAGACTAGATCCCGAAATTGACGGCGCAGACCGATTGGCGGTAGAACTGCGAGCTCACTTCGATATATGGAACATTCTGAGAAGCGACATGCCGGGACATCTGAAGTTTCCCCGCTATACGAGCTTCACCTTGGTACTAGAGGACATGGAAGGCGTTTTTTCTCCTTGGAAGGACAAACTCGGGATCGACGAGCTGTTGCAGCAGGTCCAGGATATGCGACAACGTCATTGCACCACCCGTCAATATGCAGATCAAAGCTACGTCAACACCGAGGTCGACAAGATGCTCGACTGCTTGCGACGGGCACTCGTCAATTTGGGAGAGCCTGAGGCGGTCGCGAGATATACCGAAGATATGCCGGTAGTTTTCGATCCCCAGGACCTTCCCTCCCAACTAGAAGCACTTCTCAGAACACCTGATTTCCAGCGCGACGCTGGATATGCATCTTCGTTCCTAGTCAGGGTGAAAGGGCTTCTGGGCGACCTTCGGCATCAGCCGATCATTGCGCCAGATCATACTGAGACCCTCACGGAATGGTTGAGGAAGTTCCTCGGAGACGAAGAATGCTCTAACGGCGAAGTGGCTATAGTCGATCTGTCGCTTCTAGCCCCAGAGATCGTTCAGACTGCCGTCGCAGTGATTGGCCGACTGGTGATGGAGGCGCTTCAACACGTTAGAGCAGTCACAGGGGAAGTAGTTCCGACTGTGCTTGTGCTCGAAGAGGCACACAGTTTCATAGGCACCGACATCAATACTTCCGATATCCCAACAAGCGGCGATCTCTGCCGTGAGACTTTCGAACGAATTGCGCGTGAGGGTAGAAAGTTCGGACTAGGACTTGTGCTGTCCTCGCAGCGGCCATCCGCGCTTTCGCAGACAGTTCTTTCGCAGTGCAACAGCTTCCTTCTTCATAGGATCGTTAACGATCGAGACCAAGACTTGCTCGGGAGACTAGTGCCAGATTCTCTCGGTGATTTGCTTCACGAGTTGCCGTCATTGCCTCCGCGTCAGGCGATACTGCTGGGCTGGGCAGCGGAGGTGCCGACGCTCGTCGAGGTTGGACACCTCGATCGCTGCCAACGCCCACATTCCGATGACCCCCAATACTGGGATACTTGGACAGGCAGCAAGCCAATTAAGTTCGACTGGCAGACTGTTGTCGACCACTGGACGTCGTGATCTAAGTGCGCTTGACAGCATACTCGGAGAGAGGGGTCCGTGGACCGGTGAAATGGGGTGAGATCCATGGAATTGAGAAGGCAGTTGCGTTGCGGTCCCGCTCGGGTCGTGGCCTCTTCTGAGACTGCTACCAAGTGATCGCGGACACCCCGCTCTGTACCCATGTTGAGAGCGCCGCGCAGAAGCTCGACGCCGCTCGGGCCTGTGCGGCAGTCGGCGCCGCTCGCGCACTCACGGTGCCTACTCGGCAGGCCGACGAGCATCGTCGGGCCGCACCGTCTATCGGTAGGGGCCTCTGAAAGGTGATGGCGGCCCTATCGCTGAGGACGTTCGCCGCGTAGAGTTGGGCGTGACGGGTTTCTCCTTCACTTCGGGCCGTACGCGGCAGGCTTCCGGGCCACCCTCCACGCACCGTCGCAGACGACGTACCTGCGTGAGAGGAGAACACGATGTTCCGTCTACTGTGGATCGCCAGCATCCGCATCCGCGCCTTCATGCGCCGCTACATGCCAAGCAACATCATCCTGGACTACGTGAGGACTCGCCGTGGTCTGAAGTGGGGGCCGGTCGTGATGCTGCTTGCCGCTCCTTACGCCGTGGCGGCCTACCGGCTCACCGTAGTCATCGCGGCTGGCGGGCCCGAATGGCTCTACCTCATCGTCCTCGTGTGCCTGTGCAGCGCGCTCAAGATGATCTGGATCGGGCCCATCAGTCTGATCCTCCTGACACGTGTTCGTCTGATGGAACGGAAGATGCGCCGCCGGGAGTTAATAGGCGTCGGTAAGTCCACGGTTGCGTCCGTGTCTTGCTAAACGGCTTCAAGCTGGACCTCAACGATCACTCCGGCATCGACAAGCGCCAGCCGTACCGCCTTACGGTCCACGCCCATCTGGCGCCCGATCGAGCGCATCGACATGCCTTGCCGCGACAGGCGCACGGCCTCATCCTGCTCGTGATCACTGAGCCCAGAACGGCGCCGCGGCACCTTCTGGCGCCGGAGGTGGGCGAAGACGGTGGCCCGGTGGATGCCATACTTCTCTGCCAGCTCCTGGACGCCCGCCCCGGCCTCGTAGTCGGCGACCAGGTGGTCGACCTCGCTGGCGGTGAGAAAAGTTTGAACCGTCTCGACAGTCCTCGCGACAGGGCCGCGATGGTCCGTCGGAGAGGTGTTCTGGGGCCGGTTGCAGACCCGGTAGACGCCGCGATTCAGGCGCCTGATCAGCGTGTTGGCCTTCGGGGAGAAGTTGCCGAACGTGCTACGCAGGCACCCCAGTTTTCATCAAGGGGATACGACTCCCCCTTGAACTTCTCGAGCGAATCCAGCCAGCGGGCACACTCCGGTTATCCTGAAACTTGGGCGGCCCCCTTGCCACCCCGAGAGGGGCAAGACACTCTGAGAATCGCGACTTCCCTCGTACTCGAGTTTATGGGTCGAGCTGTTTTCATACGCTCCCGACGACTTCCCTGGACATATCCACACCGTTGTTCCGATGTGAACTCCTCAGAGTCGCATTCTCGGCGCAAAACGACGACAGGGACGAGTTCGGCCCCGCCGTCACTTTCGTGGTCGCGTCTCTCCTCGTAAGAGCAGGTTCGCTCCGTCAGCTTTTGCTGAACTCCGGTGAGACGATGCAGGTCCACCACCGCGTGGTCTCCTCCGGCGAGGGTGCGCTGCCAGGTCCAGGCCGGGACCACACCTGCACCTCGTGCTCACCAAACCCCCAGCACGACGATCTGCCTGGCCGCGTCACTCATCCGTTCTCTTCATAGTCGACGCCATCATCCGCGCAAGGTGTCGAGCAGCTCGTCGATCTCGCCGAACCTCTCCACCGTCGGGGTGTCAATGACATCGCCCCTAACGACAACCGTCTCAACTCCCTCAAGTGCCTTGAGATCGTCAAGAGGATTGGCTCCCAGCACCAACAGATCGGCCGACAGACCCGGCTCCACCGCACCCGTCACGGATTCCAGACCGAGCATCTTGGCGTTGACCCGGGTCACGGCTTCTAGGGCCCGCGCCGTGGACAACCCAGCGCGCGACACCACGAGGTCGAGCTCACGCCACATGGCGTAGTGGGGAGTAAAGGTCATCGAGGAATCCAAACCGGATCCGAGCACCACATCGCTCGTGATCGCATCGCGAATCCCCTGAACCATCGAGTCCAGCACGATCCGGGCATTCTCCTTGACGACCTCGCTGGCGCCGGTGATCTCCGTGTCGATCTCGACCAGCGGAGCAGCGGCCAACAGGGTCGCGTCGAAAGCCGACCAACCTCGCAGAGACTTGGGATTGTCGTGGAATAGTTCGACGATCTCGTCGGTCATGGCCGATCCATGCTCGATGGTGTCGACGCCCGCCTTGAGGGACCTCAGCACCCCTTCAGGGCTCTGGGCATGCGCAGCGACAAGCACGCCAGCTGAGTGAGCCTCCTCGCAGATCGCCGTCATTTCCTCGGTCGTCATCTGCGGACGCCCGGCCTCCCCGACGACCTTCGCATCGGTGACCCCGCCGGTCGCGGCAATCTTGATGGACGTAGCCCCCAGACGCAGGTTCTGACGCACCGCCTTGCGTCCCTCCCAGGGAGCATCGACAATCCGGGCGACGCCCAGCTCCGCGCCATGGCCTCCCGTGATGGCCAACAGTGGGCCTGACGCCATGATGCGAGGGCCGAGCCACTGTCCGGACTCGCTCTCACGGCCCAAAACAACGGCCTCGTTGTCATACTCACCGAGGGCACGGAGGGTGGTCACACCCGAGTTGAGCTCAACGTCCGCAAATCCCCTCGCACGTTCGCGCAGCATGGGACTCCCCAACGGAGTTTTCCAGAACCCCACGATCCCCCGCGCGAGCGCCGGGTTCGTCAACGCTTTGGGCAGAGGACGTCCGTCAGCCATGAGGTGAGCATGGGCATTGATGAGCCCCGGCATGACCCATTTGCCCGCGCAGTCAATACGACGCTGAGCCGTCCTTGCTCGATCAGCGAGCTGCTGGGCGCGCCCGACGGCCTCGATCGAACCGTCTTCGCCAACGAGCACGGTGTGATCGGCCAGCACGGTTCCATCTCGGTCGCATGTCAGGACACTGGCCCCGGTCAGAGCTACGGTCGTGGTCATCGTCATCATCTCCTCGCAGAACGACGCTCACTCCAGCATTCCCCGGAATGCCGAAGATCGGACAGTAGTCGCACAATGCGAGATGACACGCTGTACTTGGCCCCTTCTCGCGTAACAATCCTCCCCATGAACCGCGAGAACAACGATGTGGCTGGAGACATGCAGCACCTGCGCCGCAGCCTGAGCAACCGCCACATTCAGCTGATCGCCATCGGTGGCGCCATCGGAACCGGCCTGTTCATGGGGTCCGGAAAGTCCATCAACACCTCGGGCCCGAGCATCGTGGTTGCCTATCTCGTGATCGGCACGATGCTCTTCTTCGTCATGAGGGCCATGGGCGAGCTGTTGCTGCACAACCTGCAGTGGAAGTCCTTCCAGGATTTCGCGGCTGATCTCCTGGGCCCTTGGGCGGGATTCTTCCTCGGCTGGTCGTACTGGTTGTGTTGGGTCGTCACGGGTATGGCTGACGTCATCGCCATCACCTCATATTGGGGTTACTGGACCCACGACCGAATGTGGGCCTTCATCCTCACCGCGGCCACCTTGCTTCTCCTGCTGGTCCTCAACCTGCTCACGGTGAAGCTCTTTGGTGAGCTTGAATTCTGGTTTGCGCTCATCAAGATTGTCGCGATCGGCATCCTCATCGTCGTGGCTGTGGTGCTCATCATCATGGGGTTCACCTCGCCGGGCGGATACAAGGCCTCGGTGTCGAACCTGTGGACCCATGGCGGATTCGCGCCGAAGGGCTGGAGCGGATTCTTCGGCGGCTTCCAGATTGCTGTTTTCGCCTACGTGGGCATCGAGTTGGTCGGTACTACCTCCGCGGAAACCCGTGATCCCCGCAAGACCATGCCCAAGGCCATCAATGCCGTCCCCGTGCGCGTCCTGGTGTTCTATGTGGTTGCCCTGCTCGCCATGATGTGTGTCATCCCGTGGAATCTCATCGAGAAGGACTCCTCGCCGTTCGTCCAGATGTTCGGACTCGTCGGTTTCACCGCGGCTGCCGGCATCATGAACTTCGTCGTTCTCACGTCTGCCGCATCCAGCGCCAACTCCGGGGTCTATTCGACCTCTCGGATGCTCTACGGACTGGCCCACAAGGGCATGGCGACGAGGGCCTTCGGCAAACTCACCCGCAATGGCGTCCCCGGTTGGGGCCTGGTGTGCACCGTCATCCTCATTGGTTCGGCCCTCATTCTTGCCGCGAAAGACACCGTGATGGGGGCCTTCACCCTGGTGACGACGGTCTCCGCCGTGCTGTTCATCTTCGTGTGGAGCATGATCCTCGTCAGCTACATCGTGCACGTGCGCCGTAACCCGCAGGCCCATGCCGAGTCGATCTACCCGATGCCTGGGGCCCATTTCATGCCGTGGGTTGTCCTGGCCTTCTTCGTCTTTGTCGTCGTCCTTCTGGCTGGGGCTGACGACACCCGCCAGGCTCTCCTTGCCACCCCCGTGTGGTTCATCGTGCTCGGCATCGCCTGGGTGATCGTGCGTCGTCGGTCCCACAGTGACGACTTGGAAGACGTCACCGACTGAGGGCCACTATGTCCTCGGCCGTGCCGTGGTCGCTACAGTGAGAGTGGTTGCCGAGCGATCATTAAAGGGGTGAATCATGTCCGAGGAGGACGCCACCGGCGGGTCGACAGTACGTCAAATTGGCAGCCATTACATCCTCGACGAGGTGCTCGGCCAAGGCTCGATGGGAACGGTTTGGCGTGGGCATGATCTCAACGACGGGTCACCTCGAGCCATCAAGGTCCTCAAACCCGAACTGACGAATGACAAAGGCGCGACGAGGCGCTTCATCCAGGAGCGCGACATCCTGATGACCGTCGCCGACGACGCGGTCGTCCGGGTGACTGACATGGTCGTCGAGTCCTCCACCTTCGCCATCATCATGGAATTGGTTGACGGCCCCGACCTTGCGCACGTGCTGGAGTCCATGCCCGACCACCGCCTCGAGCCAGCCACGGCGGTCTGCCTGGGAATCGAAGTGTGCCAGGCCCTTACCGCGATTCACCGGGTCGGCATTCGTCACCTCGACATCAAACCGGCAAATATCCTCATCGAGGACCGAGAGGAGGTCCGTGGGGCACGAATCACAGATTTCGGCGTCTCGGAAATGGTCGCTTCAGGCAATCCGCACGAAATCGTCGGGACTCCCTACTATCAGGCTCCAGAAGTAGCTGCAGGACGAACGCCGTTGGCGGCAAGCGACCTCTATTCCTTCGGCGTCACCTTGTACCAATTGCTGGCCGGCCGCGTTCCGTTCCAGGCAGATTCAGCTGGAAATATTCTGCGTGACCAACCCCCGGACCACATTCCCGGGGTTGATCCACGACTGTGGAACACCATCATGACGTGTCTGGCGCCTGATCCGGCCGGACGCCCTGCCAGTGCGGAGTTACTGGCATCTGAGCTGCGCTCATGGCTCGACGGCGGACCGCCGGTCCAGCTCGTTGTACCTCGTCCGCTACCGCCTCCTCCAACGCCGCCAGCCCCGATTGCGCCGCCACGACCGGTTCCACCGTACTCGGCGCCCTCGGCGACGCGGCCTCCGTCAGCGGTGAGCATGGCAACCCCGGCTCCGTCCGCGCCAGCAGCACATGCGGCGACAAACCAGCGCGGCAGCGACGCTGGATGGTTCATCGCTCTGTTGGCTTTGCTTCTGTTGGTCGGAGCCGAAGCGTTCGTCTATCTCAAAGGGATGCCCGGATCTCATTCCGAGGCCACCGCTCAGCCAATTCATACCGCGACCCCGGCACCCAGCCAGACGCCTGAGGTCAGACCGATGCGAACAGTAACGGCCCATGCCACAGTAACGACCACCGCTGCACCGCCCCCGGCTCCCGCCCAGGTCAGCGTCCCCGCCCACGTCGACCTCCCCGCCGGGGCCTCCGAGTGTGGTCCGGGCACATGGGTCGCCAACACGCGTACGGATTGCTCCTTGGCTCTGAACCTCGCTCAGTTAGTGCCGCCGAATCATCCGTCGAACTTCTTTGTCAGTACGCGAAACCCGCAAACTGGGCGCTCTCACAAGTTCTTCTGCAATGTTGTCGGCGAATACCTCGACTGTAGTAACATCGATTTGGAGGTGTACCTCGTCATTCCGAGGTAACCTTCTTGGTCACTGTCAACAATGGAAAAGCTGTGGAATACTGCGACCATGAGACGCCGAACAATCATCACAGCCGCTTTGAGCGCACCATTGGCTGGCTGCGTTTCAAAAGCCGAGCCCCCAGCCGAATCACCCTCGCCTGCACCCGTGACGTCGTCGTCTCCGTCTGACACGCCAACTCCCAGCCCGTCCTCAGCCACCCCCACCCCTACCCCGAGCTCTACCTCGACGCCGACGGCGACGGAGAAGGTGACCCCAATCCCGATGGATCCACGGGCCGCCCATATCGTGGCGGATATGTCGCTCGAAGAGCGTGCTGGTCAGTGCATTCTCGTCGGGGTGGTTCCCTCAGATTCTCCGGAGTACATCGCCAACCTCATTGACTCCAAGTGCCTTGCCGGCATCTTCATCTTGGGTCATTGGACCAAGAAGTCGAAGCTCGAGGCCATGCTTGACGCCGTCAACAGTGTCAGCCCGCACGGCATCAAGCCCATCGTCGCGAGCGACCATGAGGGCGGCGAGGTTCAGAACATCCGGATTCCGGGAGTCGACCGGCTGCCGAGCCAGGAAGCTCTGGCCCGGATGCCCCCGGCCAAAGCTCAGTCGGTGGTGACGAGAGGTGCCCGCCAACTCGCCGACCTCGGCGTCCACATGATCTTCTCCCCCGTCGCTGACGTCATCGATCCTGAACTTGGCGTCAAGAACAAGCCGATCGCCAAGCACCATCGTGGGTTCGGCACCGATCCTCAGACGTGTGGCCGGTACGCGGCCTCCGTTATTGCGGGGCATCGCAAGGCCGGGATCATCCCGACGGCCAAGCATTTCCCCGGAATTGGGCGCATCATCGAGGACACGGATTTCAAAGCTGACGGAATTACCGACCACAAGACAATTCGCCATGACCCGTATCTCGAATCGTTCCGAATGGCATTCAATGCTGGGTCTGAAGCGGTCATGATCGCCTCCGCGACCTACTCGAAGATCGATCCAGGAACTCTCGCGTTATTCTCGTCGAAGGTTATGACCGACATGCTTCGCGGCGACTTCGGATACCAGGGCCTCATCGTTTCAGATGACCTGGGTAGCTCAGTGTCGGTGTTCTCGGTCGACGGTGGACGCCGTGCAAGCAGATTCGTGTCTGCTGGCGGTGACCTGGCGATTACTGCCGATCCTGGCCTGGCAGGCCCCATGATTCAGGCGTTGACGTCGATGGCGGCGTCCTCGTCAGGCAAGAAGCGTCTCAGTGACGCTGCTCGCCATGTCATCAACGTCAAACTGGCGCATTCACTGACACGCTGAGAGGGAGAATGAATCGTGGCTGACGATGGATTCGACAAGGGGAACCACCCCGACGATTCGCACTCTGACGACAATGAGACAGAGCTGATCTCTGAGCAGTCCGATTCAGGCTCTGCTGAGGGGCAGAGTCATGAACCCACCCAGGAGCTGCCAGAGAACAACGACGCGACACAACAGATCTCTGCCGAGCCGGACGGTTCGCAAACCCCCTACGCCGATCAGCAGTATCCGCAGCAGGGTGACTTCCCGAACGGCCAGTACCCGCAGGACTGGAACCAGTATCCGCAGGGCGGTAACGCGCCAGAGTGGAATCCTCAGACAGGTCAGTATGACGGCTGGAACGCCCAGTACCCGCAGCAAGGTTGGGAACAGCAGCCCAGTCAGGAAAGCTGGGAAGGCCAACCCGCCCAACAGGCCACCGAGTACCTGCCTGACGGGTCCGCAGGACTGGCGGGTACGACTGCCGCTGATCGCCCAGACGTTAATGAGTCGATAGGCGGCATCCCCTTCAGCGATGAGCCCCAGCCGAAACGTAAGAGCCAGTACTGGATCATTGCCGTCGCCGCAGTCCTCGTCGTGGCTCTGGGAGTTGGCCTCTTCTACTTCCTCAAGCCCAAGAATGATGATGCGACGAAGGCAGTCCCCGCGCCGGCCTCCAAGCCTGCCGCGTCAGCCTCCCACACCCCGACCCCAGAGGTGACGGTTACCTCGACGTCGACGGCGACCGCTTCATCGACAGCATCAACACCAGCCGCACCGAAGCCGAGCGTTCCGAACAATGCCTCGGTCACGCCGACGCCGGACCTCGTGCGACAGCTCTTCAACGCGCCCGACGCCCAGGTCCAGTGGGTCTCCTTGGCCGCCGACGGCCAGAACGCCGCTGTGGCGTATGCACCCAACTTCAACATCAACGGCAAGTCGGCCGGCCCCAATGGCGGCCACCTCGTCATGAGGAAGAACGGAGGGCATTGGGAGCCTCTCCCCCAAGGCGGGGTCATCGCTGACGACAATGACTGCGATGCCATGCTCAAAGTGTTGGGAGACAAGGCTGCTGTCGCTGCCAGCCAGGTCATGAGCAGCAAGCAGTGCGATGCGGCAATCGTCTACGACATGGCGAAGAAGGGCTCAATCCGACTCGGCGATATGGCAGGTGTCGGACCTCTTAACCTAGACAAGTCCACCGCGGAACTCGCCGGTACGATCCATGTCATCCCGGACGGCGTCAGCGGAGTATGTACCCGCAACACCCCGGTGTATGCGCGTTACAACGGCTTCCTCGGCGGAGTATGGACGAGCGGAGACGATGTCGAGGCCTACCTGTTCGTTGGTGGTACTAACGCCAGCTCTAACGGTGCGCGGATCGGCATCACCGAGGCACAGCTGCGGTCCGACTACTCCAAGCTCAAGCTGACCGACGTCACCTCGGACTTCCATGGAATGGGATACGAGAAGGCCCTTGCGTTCTCCAGCGATGGCAAGGAAGTCGACTACCTATTCAACGGCGGCAGGGTCGTTGCCTACATCATCAGGAACTCCAGCTTCATCCCGACTACCTGCTGACGACCTCCTCCAAAACTGACGTGGCCCTTCTCACAGAGAAGGGCCACGTTTTGTATCCTCACTTTCTCGTCGGGACATTCCTGCCCCAGGCTCTGGACCTCAGCCGCCACCCATGCATTTGCCACTCTCGGCTTCTCCGCACCTCACGAGTGGGGCGATGTGCCGGTACGCGAGCGTGGTGAGGACGCGAGTCCAGGTCCCGGTTGCCAGGGGAAGGAGGCACTGCGGCCATTTTCCCCCGAGGATGCATGTCGCCTTCAAGGCCCATGTTCTTGAGTTCGACTCAGCGTTGCTACCGCCTCAGCCGAGAGACCCTGACCCCGTGTTTTGAAGGCAGAAAGCCCGCTTCTGGAGGAAACGGCATCAATTACGGGAGGGCGTCTTGAGGATGAACAATCTCCTCAGTGCTATGCCCGCTCTGTCCGTATTTACCTAGCGCCTAAGGGGAAACCGAAAACAGATCTGCGTTGGTGTGGGTGGTTGTGAATAGACGGCACGGGGCCGGGGGTTGATTGGTGTCATCGCCCCCGGCTGTTGGGTGTGTGGGTATACAGAGAGAGCGTGTGGAGACAAGGATGATCCTTGTCTCCACACGCACACAATATGATTCCGGCGGCGTCCTACTCTCCCACACGATCCCTCGTGCAGTACCATCAGCGCTGGAAGGCTTAACTACCGGGTTCGGTATGGGACCGGGTGTTTCCCTTCCGCTATGGCCACCGGAAAATATGGGGGGCCTGTGAAGGCCTGTATGTTGTGCTCCTCGGGTGGGGGTTGGGAGCCATATAGTGGATGCGAGTCAATACGAAAACGCTTTTGTGTACGCGTGCGAATGTTGTGTAAGTCCTCGGTCTATTAGTACCAGTCAGCTCCACACCTTACGATGCGTCCACGCCTGGCCTATCAACCCGGTCGTCTACCGGAGACCTTACCAGATTCATCTGCAGGAACCCTCATCTTGAAGCGTGCTTCCCGCTTAGATGCTTTCAGCGGTTATCACAACCCGACGTAGCCAACCAGCCATGCCCTTGGCAGAACAACTGGCACACCAGAGGTCAGTCCGTCCCGGTCCTCTCGTACTAAGGACAGCCCTTCTCAAGATTCCTCCGCGCGCAGCGGATAGGGACCGAACTGTCTCACGACGTTCTGAACCCAGCTCGCGTGCCGCTTT
>OJYO01000051.1_pt1 | contig 42383 bp, 43 predicted proteins | sample 1600971 | NCBI WGS metagenome assembly OJYO01 (sample SAMN04436979, study PRJEB24849) | human gut metagenome | biome: human gut; feature: NICU; material: stool | host: Homo sapiens | place: USA: Saint Louis, MO | collected 2010-08-08 | reverse complement strand
CAGGACCTCCCCGGAATCACAGTCATACCCGCCATCACAGGATCGGGCGGATTGTCCGTCTCACATGCGATCGACGTCCCCTTCATCCAGGAAGTCATCGCAGGAACCAAAGCCGTCACCAACGCCCATCCGGAAGCAGACGTCGTGATCGAACTGGGCGGCGAAGACGCCAAACTCACCTACCTGCACCCCACACCCGAGCAACGCATGAACGGAACATGCGCAGGTGGTACAGGCGCCTTCATTGACCAGATGGCCACCCTGCTGCACACCGATGCCTCCGGCCTCAACGAATTAGCCGCGCGCCACACCCAGCTGTACCCGATCGCATCCCGTTGCGGCGTCTTCGCCAAATCTGACCTGCAGCCGCTGCTCAATCAGGGCGCTGCCCACGAGGATCTCGCCGCTTCGATCTTCTCCGCCGTTGCCACGCAAACCATCGCCGGACTTGCCTGTGGCAGGCCGATTCGCGGAACGGTAATTTTCCTGGGAGGTCCCCTCCACTTTCTGCCTCAGCTTCGCTCAGCCTATGAAGAGCTCCTCCCGCACGTCGAATCCTTTATCACCCCGGATAACGCGCAGCTGTACGTCGCCCTCGGCGCTGCTCTGTGTGTCCAGTCCACCGAGCAGTCTGCACGAGAACTGGACGATCTGATTGATGCGCTGGACACGAACGAGGTAGTCAGTGAAACCGGACGCATGAGGCCACTGTTCCGTGACCAAAGCGAGCGCGAAGCATTCACGCAGCGTCATGCCGCCGCCCATATCGACCAAATCCCGATCAGCCGGGCCCGCGGACGCTGCTGGCTGGGCATCGATGCCGGCTCCACCACGATCAAAGCGGTCATCATCGATGAAGACGAGCGCATTGTTTTCTCCCACTACGCATCCAACGAGGGCGACCCTGTAGCGGCCGCTGTCCAGATCGTCAGAAGGATTCGCAGCGAACTGCCTGACGAATGCACCATTGGTCGAGCCTGCTCCACCGGATACGGTGAAGGGCTGGTGGCCACCGCGCTGGGTCTGGATGAGGGCGAAGTGGAAACTATGGCGCATTTCCGGGCAGCCGAACACATTCTGCCGGGTGTTTCATCTGTTATCGACATCGGCGGGCAGGACATGAAGTACCTGCGTATCCGCAATCACGCGGTTGACTCCATCTCAGTCAACGAAGCATGCTCATCAGGATGCGGTTCTTTCCTGCAAACCTTCGCGCAGACGATGGGGACAACAGTTCAGGACTTCGCCCATCTCGCCCTTGAATCCGACCATCCCGTTGATCTGGGCACGCGCTGCACGGTCTTCATGAATTCCTCAGTCAAGCAGGCGCAGAAAGAGGGGGCGAGCGTCAGGGATATTTCCGCAGGACTGTCGTACTCGGTCGTGCGCAACGCACTGTACAAAGTCATTAAACTCAAGTCACCCGATGACCTGGGGCCATCGGTTGTTGTCCAGGGGGGAACCTTCCTCAATGATGCGGTGCTGCGCGCATTCGAACTGCTGACCGGCAGACAGGTGGTGCGCCCCGGCATTGCGGGACTGATGGGCGCATACGGTGCGGCACTGACGGCGCGCATGCATGACAGCGGTCAGGGCGAATCCTCCCTCGTCCATCTGGAAGACCTGGCAGATTTCCACGTTGACACCACCCGCAAGACCTGCAGGCTGTGTCAGAACCACTGTCAGATGACTATTTCAACGTTCTCCAACGGCACGCGGCACGTGTCAGGGAATCGCTGTGAGCGCGGTGCGTCACTGGAACGCATCCCGAAGAAGTCCGAACTTCCCAACATGTTCGACTGGAAATACAAACGCATTTTCGGCTATCGACGTTTGACCGAACACAAAGCATTCCGCGGCGATATCGGCATTCCGCGCGTGCTCAACATGTATGAGAACTATCCGTTCTGGTTCACACTGCTGAGCACGCTGGGATTCCGCGTCATGCTCTCGCCGAGATCCAATCACGCGCTGTTTGAAAAAGGGATGGAGTCGATCCCCTCGGAAAACGTGTGTTACCCGGCCAAACTGGTGCACGGCCATATCGAAGCCCTGCTGGACAAAGGCATCCGAACCGTTTTTTACCCGTGTGTCAGCTATGAGCAGCGCCTGATCTCCGGGGCGGATAACTGCTTTAACTGCCCGGTTGTGGCTACCTATCCCGAAGTCATCCGCAACAACCTCGAACGTCTCAACGACCCGGACGTGACGTTCATTTCTCCGTTCATTAACCTCTCGAATCGCGACTACCTGCCTAGGCGTCTGTGCGAAGTGTTCGCGAGGTGGAACATCAGTGAAGAGGAAATGACCGCAGCCCTGGAGGAAGCGTGGAAGGAGGACGCAGCGCTCAAGCAGGAGGTGCGCGATAAGGGCGCTGAAAATATTGAGTGGATGCGCCAGCACAACGTGCGCGGCATTGTGTTGGCGGGCCGTCCCTATCACCTTGACCCTGAAATCAACCACGGCATTCCCGAGCTGATCGTCGGACTGGGGATGGGGGCTCTGACCGAAGACTCCGTGTGCGATGGGCGGCTGGAGCGGCCATTGCGTGTACGCGACCAGTGGGCCTATCACTCCCGCCTGTACGAGGCAGCAGCACGCGTGGGCGATGAGCCCGACCTCGAAATGGTTCAGCTCAACTCCTTCGGCTGCGGTGTCGACGCCATCACGGCTGATCAGGTGCAGGAAATCCTGGAAGGCAGGGGCGATGTTCACACCGTGTTGAAGATTGATGAAATCTCCAATCTGGGTGCGGCGCGCATCCGCCTGCGCTCTCTGGACGCGGCCATTGAGGAGCGGGGGAACGTCGAGCGTGAGAGCCAGACGGTTGACACTACCGGGCACATTCACGAGCGCACCGCATTTACCAGGCAGATGCGTGAGGCCGGCTGGCAGATCCTGGTCCCCCAGATGGCGCCTTTCCAGTTCAGTTTGCTGGTTCCTGTGCTTCACCGTGCCGGTTTGAACGTGCGTCTGCTGGAGCGCACGAGTCCGGAGACTCTTGAAACCGGACTGAAATATGTCAACAATGACGCGTGCTACCCGGCGTTGGTGGTGATCGGACAACTGATTGACGAATTTGTTGCGGGCAGGGCTGACCCTGACAGGACGGCTGTAGCCATCACGCAGACCGGCGGCATGTGCCGTGCCACGAATTATGCTTCCCTGTTGCGTAAAGGTCTGCGTGACGCCGGATTCGAGCAGGTTCCCGTTATTGCCGCATCGCTGCAGGAACTGGAAGGCAATCCCGGTTTTGAACTGACCGTGCCCCTGCTGCACAAGGCGATCCAGGCAATCGTGCTGGGAGACATGCTGCAGACGATGGTGCTGCGCCTGCGTCCATACGAGGCCGACGAAGGCACCGTCATGTCGACGTACCGTCACTGGGATCAGATCTGCCGCGAATGGTTGCAAACCGGTTCATCGCCCACGTATGGCCGTCGCCTGACGTACCACCGCCTAATCCGTGCGTGCGTGCGCGCATTCGACGCGATTGCCATGCGCGACATCGCGCGCAAACCCCGGGTGGGACTGGTCGGGGAAATCCTGGTGAAGTTCCATCCCGAGGCAAACAACCACGCGGTGCGGGTTATTGAAGAGGAAGGGTGCGAGGCGGAATTGCCCGCACTGATCCAGTTCTTCCACAACGCGATGGCATCAGCAACGTGGAACGCTCACAACCTGGGGATAACGGGCAGTGTGCGCTGGCTGAAGCCGCTGGCCCTGTGGGCGATGGAACGCTACGAGGATCCAGTGCGCCGCGCCTTCGACTCAACGAATGGGAAATTTGAATCCCATCGCAGAATCCACGAAATGGCCGAGCGTTCCACCGACATTGCTCAGATGGGCAATCAGGCAGGTGAAGGGTGGTACCTGACGGCCGAAATGGTCGACATGATTGAACATGGCTGCCCGAACATCATCTGTGCGCAGCCTTTCGGCTGCCTGCCCAATCACATCATTGGCAAGGGAATGTTCCGCGCGCTGCGCAATCGCTACCCGCAGGCCAATGTGGTGTCGGTGGACTACGATCCGGGTGCCTCGCAGGTCAACCAGCTCAACCGCATCAAGCTGATGATCTCAACGGCGATGGAGCAGCATCGGCGCGAAAGCACGGATGGCGTGCTGGATTTCGGCACAGTCGACATCGTGTGGGATGAGGAAGACGAGGGAGTTGAGCCACGCCGACCGGCATGCGGAAGTTGCGCGATGGCCTCACTGGCCGCCCAGTCCGAATTCGCCGTCGATCGCGGCGATCGTCCCTCCCTGCCGATTGTGGCGGTGACCAGCAATTAGCAAGTTGGGCGGGCGGCTCCGCTGAACAAACCGACCTGGTATCGAGATCGGCACGATGTTGCCAATGCTCGGGCGCTGATGGTTCTCTGACTGAGCAGGCCCGTGTGGCTTACGAATAGCTGGAGACGGGAGGGGCCTGAACCAAGGCTGCTTCAAACCAGGCGCACTGGTCAGGGCCGACAACAGTGGGCTGATTCGGCTCATCGGACACACGACCCGTCGAATCCAGCAGCAGCACATGCTCGGCGGGCACTTCAACCAGGGAATCAGACGTGTTGGTCACGACCATGACACCGGCGCACAGATGGACACCCACGCCATCATCAGCCCAGCCCAAATTGTCCACATAGGCCAGGGAACCAGACCCCATGGAACGCTCAACACGAATCCTCAGCGCCCGAGTCAACATGTCTCGTTCAAGGCGCGCATTGTCGCTCGACTCCCATTCCACATGTGGCCCACCGGAGGCTTCGAAGTCGCGGCGACCAGCCAGCCTGTCGAACGGCGTGTAGGCCGCGCCCGGAAGTGACAGCGCCACCAGTGCCATCGCGTTTCGTCTCCAATGATCGGCGCCTTCTTCCCAGGAACCGGGTACCGGGCTCACCGGTCGGTTATCGGTCGGGCAATGCGACCACTGCCAGGCAGAAACGTGTCCGAGGTTCGAACGCTTCGACAACGTGCGCTCAATGCGTGTGCGCAGCTGGTTAATGTCCCACGGACATGTCACCAAAGCGTCGTCACGCAGATGATGGAACCAGTCTTCTTCGAGGTGACGGCTTAATGCATGTGGGGTGGTAATCGAGCTTTCTGCAGCCAGAATCGGCATGCGGTCAAAATCGGCCAGCTCTGCCTGCAGAATATGAATCAGCTGCGTGAAGCGCTGCGCCTGATCGTCACCTGACTGGTCATCCTCGCGAATGATTCCCAGGTCAATCCCGTCGGCACCGGCTTTCAGAGCCGCCCTCGTGCGCACGACCAGTGAGGACACGTCCTGTTCGAAGTTGACAAACGCTCCCTCGCTGCTGCCCGGCACGCGCGCGCCGGACAGTCGGACGATGACCTTGACGCCGGTGCGGTGAACACGCTCGATAAATGATGCCAGGCGCGACCCATCCACCGCGATGTCGGCATGTGCGGGCCGGACGGCAACAGCCGTGAAGCCGACGCGCGCAAAATCGAAGGAGAGCTGCTCGATGACCTCCAAATCCTCATCGGTCACACCGCCGCCGATATCGCAGATCACGGCGCGTCTCCACCAGGGGAAATGCCCCCGTTGGACGCGCTGAACCAGTCGCGTAGTCACGCTTGAATCGGATGCGACGTGAAAAGTCGACGTGTCAGACATAACGCTATTGTGGCCCATTCGCGTGCCGAAGGCACATATTGTCCAAGGAAGAGCATGTACGGGCGTTAGGCTGGAGCCGTGAACCAGCGCATGAACCACGCCCAGGCGCCCCATCGGATCGTCTACTCGGCAGGTGACCGTGAACGATTCGTCGCAGAATCACCCAAGAATCCTGAACGCACCGATTTTGAACGTGACCGCGCGCGAATTGTCCATTCATCAGCGCTGAGACGCTTGGGCGCCAAGACTCAGGTGCTGGGACCCATCAGCGATGACTTCGTGCGCACGCGCCTGACGCACTCACTGGAAGTGGCACAGGTGGGTCGCGAGCTTGGTAAAGAACTGGGCGCAGATCCAGACGTTGTGGAGGCAGCATGCCTGTCTCACGATTTGGGCCACCCGCCGTTCGGTCACAACGGCGAACGCGTGCTCAACGACCTTGCGCAAGATGCCGGAGGTTTTGAGGGCAACGCTCAGACACTGCGCATTGTGGTGCGCCTCGAACCCAAAGTTGTCGCCCCGGACGGGGCACCCTCGGGACTGAATTTGACGAGGGCGACGCTGGACGCCATCGCGAAGTATCCGTGGAAGCGCGGCCAGGGCCCCGACCCTGACAAGTCGATGAAGAAGTTTGGCGTCTATGAAGACGACGCTGAGGTGTTCACCTGGATGCGTGGCGATGTGCCCGCCGGGAGGCGCTGCCTCGAAGCACAGATCATGGACCTGTCTGATGACATCGGATACTGCGTGCACGACGTGGAAGACGCGATCGCCACGCACGCGATGGATGTCAGCCACGTGGGTGACGACGAGCATGTGGCCGGAATCATCGACTCCACTTTGCAGTGGTACGGCGGGGGAGCGAGCGCCGATGAGCTGGAAGCGGCGATGGAGCGCCTGCTAACGCTTCCGGTGTGGCTGCACCGTTTCGATGGCACGTATGCGGACCTTGCGGCCTTGAAAAATCTGACCAGCCAGTTGATCGGCAGGTTTTGTCAAAGCGTTGTTGCGGCCACGCGCGAAGTGGCCGGTGATGGCCCACTGGGACGGCACCATGCGGACCTGGTGATTCCTCGGGACGTGCGGGCGGAGATTCAGCTGCTCAAGGGGATCGCTGTGCACTACGTGATGTCTCCGCGAGAAACCGAACCGGTCTACCTGCATCAGCGCACGATTCTTGCCGACCTGGTTGACGCGTTGCTCGAATCGCGCGGGCAGCACCTCGAAGAGCCGTTTGCGACTGCATGGCAACATGCCGACGGTGATGCCGAGCGGCTGCGTGTCGTCATCGATCAGGTGGCGACATTGACGGATATTTCAGCCTCACAGTGGCACGCCCGCCTGTGCGGACTGCTATCGACCCAGTGGACGTGAGGGCGCGGAACAGTACACTGAAGCCATGGCTGGCATGATCCGTCGAGAAGACATAGCGGCGGTGCGTGAAGCCTGCCGGATCGAAGAGGTGGTAGGCGAACACGTCACCTTGAAGAGTGCGGGCGTGGGTGCGTTGAAAGGACTGTGCCCCTTCCACGACGAGAAGACCCCGTCATTCCACGTGCGCCCCGTGGTCGGCCTGTGGCACTGCTTCGGATGTGGTGAAGGCGGAGACGTCATCAGCTTCATCCAGAAGATCAACCATATGAGCTTCGTTGAAGCCGTCGAGATGCTCGCCCAGCGTTACTCGATCACGCTGCACTATGAAGAAGGCGGCCGGCGGGTACGCGAGGAAGAACCGGGGAAGCGTCAGCGCCTCCTGGATGCCCACAATGTGGCAGAGGATTTCTACCGCGAACAGCTCCTGTCCCACGAGGCAAAGCCGGGCCGCACTTTCCTGGCCAACCGCGGTTTTTCGCAGTCCGACAGTGCGCAGTTCGGGATCGGGTATTCGCCGCAATCGTGGGATTCGCTCACACGTGTGCTGCGCTCGCGTGGATTCACGGATGCGGAAATTCTGGCAGCCGGACTTGCCAGTCAGGGTAACCGCGGCATCTACGATCGTTTTCGAGGGCGCCTGATGTGGCCAATCCGCGACATTACTGGCGCGACCGTCGGATTCGGTGCGAGGCGCCTGGACGATTCTGACACGAATTCTCCGAAGTATCTGAATACCCCCGAGACACCGATTTACCACAAGTCACAGGTTCTTTATGGCCTTGACCTGGCCAAGCGCGAAATTTCCAAGCGTCGACGCATCGTCATTGTGGAAGGCTACACCGATGTGATGGCCGCGCATGTGGCTGGTGAAGTCACTGCGGTGGCCACATGCGGCACGGCGTTCGGCTCCGAGCACGTCAAGATCGTGCGGCGTCTGCTTGGTGACAGTGCTGATCCTGCGGCCGGAGTGGTGCTCTCATCGGGACGTGCTCACGGTGGAGAAATCATTTTCACTTTTGATGGTGATGAGGCCGGTCGCAAGGCGGCGCTTCGTGCTTTTGGTGAGGATCAGAACTTTGCCGCCCAGACTTTCGTCGCCGTGGAGACATCTGGCCTGGATCCGTGTGACTTGCGGCTTCGCAGCGGTGATCAGGCGGTATTAAATCTGGTCAATTCGCGCACACCGCTGTTTGAGTTTGTTATCCGCTCGTTGCTGCACCTGCAGGATTTGAACACTGCTGAAGGTCGCGTTGCCGCGTTGCACGCTGCCTCTCCCGTGGTGGCCGGGATCAAGGACAGGGCGTTGCGTAACGAGTACACGCGTTCACTGGCAGGCTGGCTCGGCATGGATATGCGAGATGTGGCCAAGTCGGTGCGCACCGCGCCGCGGATGGCGTCCAATCAGGGTGGTCGTTATGCGCAGGCGCGCAGCTACACGTCGCCCTCGGCAATGGACATGGCGGGCGCGGGCGTGCCTGGACGAGTGCCGGCAGCAGTGATGGACGATCCGGTGGCGAACCTGGAGCGCCAGGCCCTTGAGGTGTTGATTCAACGCCCAGTCGACGTGGTGGATTCCGGTTTTGAGGAACTGGGCGGGGAAGCGTTCACGGTGCCTGCTCACAGGGCAGTTCACGACGCTGTGCGCGCTATCGGCGGGCTGCAGACCTTTACTGACATGCTGACCCGAGCAGAAGACTCGATGGGCAGGGGGGACGCGGCGGAAGCTGCTGCGACGAAGAAATTTGCCGAAGCGATTCGTGAAAGCGCCGGGCCGGTTGTCGATGCGGTTGTCACGCAGCTGGCTGTCGCACCCTTGCCGCAGGACCGTCCCGACCAAATGCGTTCGTTTTCGCGCGGCATTATTGCTGCGATGGTGCGGATGGATCTGACGCGTCGAAGTGCCGAGCTGCATGCGAAACTGCAGCGTATGAACTCTGATGATGAGCGCTATGCTGAGACCTTCACAGAGTTGATGAAATGTGAAGAGCGGCGGCGAGCGTTCGCTGAGCAGAATTAGGAGAAGAAATGGCGGAAGTGGAAAGTTTCCAGCTCGATCATACGGCTGTGCGCGCGCCTTACGTGCGGCTCATCAATCGTGAGAGCGGGCCTGCCGGTGACGTGATCTCGAATTTCGATCTTCGTTTTGTCCAGCCCAACGCGAACGCCATCCCCACCGGGGGGTTGCATACGATTGAGCACCTCTTGGCGTCACTCCTGCGTGACCGCATGGACGGAATCATTGACTGCTCACCGTTCGGTTGCCGTACCGGGTTCCATCTGATTACGTGGGGAGAACCGGCAGTGGAGGACATTGCGCGCGTAGTGACCGATTCTCTTCGCGCCATTGCCGAAGACGTCGCGTGGGACGATGTGCCGGGTACGGATGAAAAGTCGTGTGGCAACTACCGTGATCATTCGCTGTTCAGCGCTCGCGAGTGGGCTCGCTCCATCATCGATGCCGGCTTGAGCGTTGATCCTTACGAGCGCCAGCTTCTGGACGCGAACTAGATCACCGTTGCGGATATCCTCATTGCTATGACACCTTCGAAACCTTCTCACAGCCAGCTTCCCTCCACGGTTGCGCAGCATCTGCCCGCCTATGATGCGAGTGCTCCATGCGAGCGCCTCGAGGACGGGCGAGTAGTCATCGCCGGCAAGTACGCATTTTTCGTCGCCAGTGACGAGGGTGTCCACCTCGCTGCCATGTGGTACGAAGTTCAGCATGCGCGCTGGAACGCTGAGAAGCGGACGTTGAGCGTCACGTGGGTCGATCCCGACCGCGAACCGTTCACGGGCGTCACGATCAGTGAGGACCCAGAGCGTTTTATGGCGCTTATGAGTGAAGCTGTGTCGCAGTCGATCGTGACTCAACGTTCGGTGACGGTTGATTCGGGTGCGACAGTGACTGCTGCAATCCGTCGAACTGCTGATGGGCAGTTGTTCTCCACACTCGTGTCGGATGGGCCGCTAACCGGTGAGGAAGCGCATCAGGCGGACGCGCTTGAACGGGATGTGCGCGAAGGTGTCGGCCTCGACTAGCGAGACCGAGCAGCGGCCTCACATGAGCGTGCGAATGTGAGCCTGAGCCACTCACCCTGGCCGTTGGCGCGTGAGCAGTGCTGTACTGGCACGTGCAACAAAGTGAGGGATACACCACCTCTTTCAAGTTGCCCCTTTTGGTCATCAGTCGCTAGACTTCAATGCGTTGATCCCGCGTAGCTCAACGGCAGAGCATCCGACTGTTAATCGGACGGTTACTGGTTCGAATCCAGTCGCGGGAGCTTTTTATTGCCCTGACTTGGGCCAATCGGCGTGCTCCAATTGGCCGAACAGTGGCCCCTCGCCTTACTCTCGCGTAGACCACGTGCCCGAACGCTCCCCGGACAATCATTGCTTAAATGTTCGTGAGGCGATCTCCCAGCGTCAGCCTACTTTCGGTCAGGCATTCCTCGATGATGTCGTGAAGACTAGCAAACTCCGATGTGTCGAGATCATTCAGGTCCTCACCGGTTTCGCGGATCACTTTCATCAGTTGGCCATATGCCAGGCAGCTTGCGAACGTGAACTCTCGTAGTGCGTCTCGCAGCGCGATCGCTGCAAGTGTCTGTTCGACCTGGTCGTCAGCAGCCTTATGGCGCAGCATGCTCGCCAGCCACCCGGCTAAGGTTTGGTACAGCATCCACAATGTGGCCTCATCTTCGTCGGCGTTCTCACGGAACGCGCCGAGGGCATCGTAGAGCTTGACAGCTAGTGCGTGAACGTCAGTGAACTGGTTCATGAGTAGACTCCTCTGAATGATTGGGGTAAGGCAGCGACTGGTCCGTTTTGCGTTCCTGTCATCGTGGTGCACAGTATGACCCACACCACTGGCATTTGCGTTCAGGCGCGATTCGCTTTCGAAGCCTTAAAGCGGTTAGGCTAGATCTGCCCTGATAGCTCAGTCGGTTAGAGCAGCGGACTCATAATCCGTTTGTCCCGGGTTCGAGCCCCGGTCGGGGCACCGCAGAATCACAACGAAAAGTCCAAGTCTACGCCGTGGAATAAGCGGCTACTAGACACGTTACTAGAATCTAAAAAGAACAGACAAACACGTGTGTGGGCCTTCAACAGCGACCTACAACACGTACACGCACCCCCGCACGCACAAAAAAAAGGGGGGACACGCCCCTCAACGGGACGCGCCCCCCTAGTCACACTCTCAACCTTATTCCCCAAGCAATTCACGCCGCACAGCGCTTACGGGCACATGAAACAGCGACGCAACACTCTCAACAGACAACTCACCGCGCAAAACGCGCGCGCGAAAATCCGCAACGCACGCCTCAACCGTCAGGCGCGTAAACTGCTCACCGTAAGCGTCCACCAGCGCCGCCGCGACGCTCCCAGACTGTGCACACTCACTAAGCGCCATGCTGATAGGCCGCTCGGCCACGTCGCCCGCCGCGGCCACGCCTACAGCGTCATCAACACGCAATGAACAAAACGAGGCGAACAACCGCGCCTTATCAAGAAAACACTCTCGCAATCCTGTGTACTCACCATCAACCGTGCCTGCGCCCGCGAACTGCGCGGCCTGCCACACCGGGTTGGTGCCCTCACGCGATAATCCCATATTTGACACTAATCCACCCCTCTACAACTAATCCTAGCCGCGTATTCAACGCGCGCGCGGGCGAGACATGACCCTAAGTGCCTCGCCCCGCGCCCCTTAACGCGGGCACCACGTCATTAACACGCGCTAGTCAAACCACTGACACTCAACGCCGTCATGCCGATAAAGCTCGCACAACTCCTGCGGTAACCAGTCATCAAGCATCATTGATTCCCCGTCCTTCAACATTTCGTCTGCCCACTCGCTGAACGGTTCCAACTCGCCGCGCTCCACACGCCTAGCCAACTCAGCCGCAATACCAGCCCACGTGATAGCCGCCGTAAAATCGTTCCAGCATAAGTTAGGCGCGCTACTATTGTCATCGTCAGGTAGCAGACGGTCCCAGTCGATGTACTCATATTCATCAAACGCGCGACGCAACGGCGTGTAGTCAAACGTCATACCGTCAAACGTAGACACGGGGGACGCAAGGTCATCGACCAGTTCATTAGTCAACGTGACCATATACCCGGAAAACGTGTCACGCTCCAGCGAATAATAGTCACCACCGCCCAAGCCATAGGCCGCACTCTCTAGCAGACTCATAGAATCTTTATCGTCAAGAATAAATTGAGCACTCGGACAATCCTCAAGGGCCGTCGCCAGATACTGTGCAAATGTCGTGCTAGTCATTGTCTTGTCTCCTGTTCCTGTGTGTGTCAGACTGTCTTAACTAATTGTGCCCCGCCGCGCGTCAGTGCTTCCACTGTTTCACGCCACGCCACGCGCCACGTGTCACCACCGTCAAGCGGTGCCACGTAAACATCATGGAATAATTCATCAAGCGACCGGCCCCGACTACCCTCAACCGGCACCAATGCTAGTGTCGCGATAGCGCGCTTCCACTCACACGCGCACCACTCATCAAACGCGCGCTCAAGCGCGCCCGCCACGTCACCACCACGCGCCAACGCACTATCCACCGCGCTAAGTAAATACCGTTCCAGCGCTTCCGCCGCGTCGCACTGCACCGCGCCTGTCCAACTCTCATAAACTTCACAAAACTCACACATGTCATTGTCCTTTCAAAATGCGGCCGCGTATTTATTGACGCGCGCGGCCAAACGCGCCCAACCCTCACCAAGCTAAGCGCCGCACGCGCCTAACCGTCTCACCCGGAATGTAATTGTTCGGGTTATTGGAATAATCACCACTGCTCCCGAACATCGCCACGTAAGGCGCACGCGCGCGCCGCTTACCGTTCACAAACTTGTCATCGGCAATACCGACAACCGCAAACGGCCTACGCGCTTCCCTCCGCATGAAACGGCGCGGCATGAACACAAAATCGCCCACTCGGATCTCGCTCACCGGCACTTCTTCAGCGTCAAGCACCGCACCAATTCGCCGCCCTGCCGGTTGCTTCGAGTCAATATCATGCAAGAACTCGTCAAGATCGTGTGAGCGCTGTTCCTTAACAACCCCATGAGGGTACGTGCGCTTCACAATCTCGTAATCTTTCACCCAGTACACGCCGTGATCGGTGCGCATAATCTCGAGCGCGTCAGACTCACTGTAATTATCGGGCAGAACGTGCAGATAAATAGTTGTCCCGTCATTGTCCATGTAATTGTTAATCACAGTCGCCACATACAACGGCGCGCACGGCACCTCAGCCAATCGGCAATACTCTAAGAACGCTTCAACTGAATCGCGCCCACCATTCCAGTGCAGTTCAATCGCTATACGCTGTTTGTCGAAAACTATCAGCCCGCTATTACTCATGACTAATTCCCCTCAAAATGTGTTTGTGTGTGTTGTCTGTTCTAGTGGTGGTGCCCATGCCCTCAACACGGGCAACCACCACTAACGCGGATAAGATCAGGCGCGCTCAAGTTTGAAAGACCGGATGGCGTGCCCATCGTGACCAACCGTGAAACGCTTGGCTACGGCGGCAACTTCATCAAGGGATGGGCCGCCAGCCCACGCGATACGCACCGCGTTAGTCTCAAACTCTCGATAAACGTGCATGTTCTTGGCTCTAAACGTGCGATACAGGAACTTTCGCAGTGCCTTGGCACTCATTGAGAGTGTCTTATTTATCATGGGTGGATTAGTGGGCACGCTGTCAGCGGCAACCGGGGCAACGGCCTTAGGCTTACTCACTTTCACCGGCTTGGTTTCAGGCTTCACCGTCTTAGCCTTAATCGTGTTCGCACGTTTCTTATTAGCGCGCGTGGTGGTCGCCTTAACCGTGGGAACTCTCACCGGCTTCGGCTTGGGTTCTGGCTTGGGTTCTGGCTTGGGTTCTGGCTTGGGTTCTGGCTTGGGTTCTGGCTTAGGTTCCGGCTTAGGTTCCGGCTTGGGTTCCGGCTTGGGTTCCGGTTTAGGTTCCGGCTTGGCAGAATCGCTATAGCCGATCAAGTCAAGCACAACATTATTATTAGCGTCTTTACCCAATGCCGACGTGAACGCACCCGCGATATTATCGCCAAGACGGAACAAATGGGGACGCTTCTTAATTCCAGCAAACAATGTTATAGGGAAGTCATTAACCCCTATGTCGGAATACCGCCCGGCAATCCGCACCACGTCATTAAAATAGCCTATCTGTGTAGCCGTGAAGCGGCTATCATGCGCTTCAAGCCCGCTCCCGACTTCAGCCATTAACACTTTCTCAACCGGGGGGAACACGCCCCTATGCGTGCCATTATTATTAACATCAATGTCTGGAATATCTGCGAACACGGTCGCCACGTGGCCACACTCATTACTACGGAACACCAATTTAACTAAATGGTCATTACAACCCAAGTCGTACGACACCTCAACTTGGGTCTTATCGTAATCACGCCGTTTCAGTTTCACGGCTTTAAGCGCGGTAGTAAGTGAACCCGCGTTAATCAATAGTGGCGTTTCTTCGACTTTCTTAACCGCCTTAGCATCAACGCTAGGCAAGGCGCACATAATAGCGCGGTAACGATCCGTCGCCATAAGCACCACACGATCACGAAACGCGGTTAAATAAACATCGTCGATAGCCTTAACGAGTGACGACCCGGACGAGTCAGCCGTCTTAATAGCGCACTCAATAGCCGGCATAAACTCAACAAACGGAACAGTAAACTTAACTTCAGACATGATAATTACTCCACTTCAAAAGTTTCTAAACTGTGGCCGCGTATTTTCAGACGCGCGCGGCCTCACGCGCCACCAATCCACTAATTCATCTCGGATTGCGTCTGTCGGTAAAGACGCTTGAAAATAAACGATGCCCGAGATAGCGCGCGCGCCTGAACATCCAGCCAGTGTTCACGTGAATTAGGTTGCAACCGCCCATGATCGGTGCGCTTCAATTCACTAGGACAACACAAACGCCCGGCAATATCAGAGTTATAAATCAAACTGCAACCGGACCAAGAATATTCAGACCAACCCGACGCACCATTAAGCAAAAACCGGTCCAGCTCATTTTTACCAAGCGCGTCCACCTCACAATTACCCCGCGCGTATTTAAGCTCGTCATAAAAGTCCGATACATACTCACCAACCCCACGCGCCCAAGCCGAACGCCCATGCGACGCCCTATACTCATCAACCGCACCACTCAAAGACTCTAGAAACTCACTCATTTTCCTACCCCAAACCCTTCAATATCCGCTGAATTCTTGAACTCGCTGAAAGCGCGTTCAAACTTCCGATTAACATTCACGCGCGTCGCATTAAAAAACCCGCCAACAGCACGCGGCCCTAAAACCTGCTTAATAAATTCTTGTTTCCCCTCGTGGGAAGATGAACGCATACCACCGATAAGCGCGCTCGCATCTCTCCAAGACTTGCAACGCCTTAAAATTCTCAACTCGAAAACGCTGAACACACTGAACCCCTTGAATCTCAACCCTGAAACCTGATAGAGTGACCCTCGTGTAGGGACGGCACCAGCACTTGACCAGTGCCGCCCCTCGTAGCAACCGTTTAACGGCTGTTACGTCCTAGCCAATAGCAGAACTGCGGTAGCCACATAGGCCACAGTTCGGAAAATGCTAAGAGAACTAGGAACACATCAGGAAAGATGTCCATTTATTTTTCCTTTCAATGGACACTTACGCCGGCTTTTGCCAGCGCCTTACCCGGTGTTGTCGCACCGGGTAAGTCTTTACCCGCGCGCGCTGATATCGTGCGCTTGGAGAATCGCGTTTAGATCATCCAGTGGCAGATCATTGAGGCTCTGGCCAGCGGGTAGAGTAGAGCGGATATCGCTCACAATCGCGTCAATATCGAAAGCATCCGCATAATCTCCAAGCTGCGGAATAACCCACGCTTCGACGTCCTGGACTGATGGAAAAGTAGACATAGTACACTCCCCGTACTAACAGATATGTGAAAGTCGGGAGCTAGAAAAGTGGTGTAAACACTCTGCCTTATTCCGCTTGTGCGTCTTGTATTACAGCAACTCCCGACGTAAAGCGTAGGCATAAAAAATGACCAACTAACGTGGGTCATCACGTTACACGGACTTTCTAGATCCGATCGCTGTCTTTCAGCGACACAAAAATAATTGCACACCCTCGGAATGAAGTCAACTCATTTGAGTGTGATCTACGTCACACACCGATAAAGTGGCAGAATACCAACGAAAACACAGGCTAATCCGCATCACATAATAAAAAATTGCGCTTGACATGGCCACTCGCTACCCACTACACGCGCGCTATATATAGCGCGCCATGCGACGGCGTGACAGGCACAGAGATGGACACAGAGACGGACAGAGAGACGGACAGAGAGACGGACATAGAGGCGGACAGAGAGGCGGACAGAGAGGCGGACAGAGTGCCAGGGCAGTGAGGTGAGCTACGTCATACATAGCGCTAGAGTGTTGACAGACAAGACGCAATGAGGTAGCGCGCGCGTGTGTTCCTATACACGCGACACGCGACACGCACGCAACACATAACGACAATCATTCTCAAACGCGCTCGAAGCGCGCGTGAGGTCTAAGCCCCACCCATGTATAAATATACCCCGGCCCGCATACTTTTGGATCAGCGAAGCCCCTACCGCTCGGTCTTAGCAGTTCTTATGCGTGGCAGCTCAAAGGTCGATGGGCATTAAGCTCACGTGTCACATTTAATAGGTGGGGTGGCGTGTTATTTTCGGGGGCAGTGTCATTTTGCGTGTGGGTGCGGGCTTGTGAAAATTGTGGGTGGCAGTTCAAGGTTTGCGCGGTGGGCGTGTTAGCATGTGTGGCTTGTTGGCTTGTGTGGTGTGGTTCGTGCTTTATGCTGTTTGTTGATAGTGGTTCCTATTATTATTGTTTTGTTGGTGCGGTACGTTCTGGTAGATATGGGGGTTTGTGGGGGTATGCCGTGGGTGAGGTCAGGGCGTTCGCCGCGTAGTAAGCGTTTACCGGCTGATTGGGAGAAGCGCCGTCGTGTCGTGTTGGAGCGTGACGGGTTCAAGTGTCAGTGGCGTTTGAGTGGTGGCGGCGTGTGTGGGGCACCGGCTACGGACGTTGACCATGAGGTCCCTAATGATGATGATTCGTTTGCTAACTTGAGGGCGTTGTGTTCTGAACATCACCGGCATAAGACTGGTGGTGAGGGTGGCCGTGGTTATTGGGCGGCTGTGAAGCGTTCTCGCGGTAAGTTTGTGAGGGTTGAGAAACACCCGGGCTTGTGTGGTTGATAGGGGTGTTTGTGTGCCGAGTATTCCTAAGCGTCGTGATGAGCTTATCGACGCGCGCGCGTCCCGTGTGGGTGCGGCGAGCGTCGGTGTTGCGCGTCCTGTGCGGAAGCCGTCGGCCCGTAAAGAGTGGCACGATTCGGTTAAGCGGTTGTGGCGGTCGTTCGCGTCTAGCGGGCAGGTCGAGTTTTGGCAGGAATCTGATTGGGCGTTTGCGCGCATGTTGTGTGATGACTTGTCGCGGTTTCAGAAGCAGGAGGACGCGGCAATGAGGTCGCGTGCTGAGCGTGATGAGTGGGACGCGCAGTATGGGTGGATGGACGAGGACGAGTTGCGTGAGGCGGCGTTGGAGGCTGGTGATCGTTCGATTGCGAAGCCGCCGCGCGTGAAGTCGTTTGGTAGTGCGGCGAAGATGGAGATTTTGTATTCGGCGTTGCAGCGTTTGTTGGTGACTGAGACTGATCGTAGGCGTGCGCGTATTGAGTTGCAGGTTCAGCGTGATGAGGGTGAGTCGCCTGTTGATGAGGTGATGGAATCTTACGCTGAGGCGTTGCGCGCGGTGTAGAGAGGGGCTGTTGGCGTGGAGGTTGCGGGCCGCGAGGTTGAGGGTATTCCTTTCGCTGACGTTCCTGACGATGAGTTGTCTGACGGGCAGTTGTTGGAGAAGTATCGCCCGTTGTTTTTGGGGCCGACGTGGAAGCGTGACGAGTTGGGCGCGTGGGTGTTGCCTGAGCGCACGTTGGGTTGGCAGATTGCGCGTTGGTGTAGTGAGTGGTTGAAGCCGCTTGGGGATACTGAGTTGTTTGAGTTTACGCTTGAGCAGTTGCGGTTCTTGTTGTGGTGGTATGCGGTTGATGAGCGCGGCGAGTTTGTTTATCGGCATGGTGTGTTGCAGCGGATTAAGGGTTGGGGCAAAGACCCGTTTCTTGCTGTTATTTGTTTGATTGAGGCGTTCGGGCCGTGCCGTTTTGGTGGCTGGCTGAAGGGCGGTGTGCCGTTTGGCGTGCCGTGTCGTAATGCGTGGGTTGAGTTGTATGCGTTGTCGAAGGAGCAGACGGAGAACACGTTTACGATGTTCCCGATTCTTGTGAGTGAGCGTATGCGTAAGCGTTATGGCATGGACGTGAAGTTGGAGATTGTGCGCGGTTTGGGGAATACGGTTCGTATTGTTCAGAAAACGGCGTCGTTCCGGTCTACTGAGGGTGGGCGCGTGACGTTCAGCTTGTTGAATGAGACGCAACACTGGCTTGCGTCTAATCGTGGTCACCAGTTGAAGCTGACGATTGACGGTAATGCGTCTAAGGGTAGTGGTGCGCGTTATGTGGCGATTACGAACGCTTATAAGCCGGGCGAGGATAGCGTGGCGCAGCGTGACCGTGAAGCGTATGAGGGGTTTCTTGAGGGGCGCGCGTTAGATCAGGGCTTGTTGTATGACAGTATCGAGGCCCCGTCTCATACGCCTTTAACTGAGCGCGTGTTCCGCGTGGTGTATAACGCGATTCGTGGGGATAGCGTGTGGTGTGATTGGCATAAGGCGTGGTTGTCTACGCTTGACCCTACGCGGCCTGTGAGCGAGTCTCGCCGCATGTATTTAAATCAGGTGTGGCAGCCGGAGGGTTCACTGTATAAGGCGGCTGAGTGGGACCGGTTGCGTGTCGATGAGACGCTTGAGCCGGGTGACCGCGTGTGTCTTGGTTTTGATGGTGGTAAGAGTGATGACGCGACGGCGCTTGTTGCTATTCGTTGCCGTGACCAGTTGATTGTGCCGTTGCTTGTGGAGGAGAAGCCGGAGGACTTGTCTACGGGCTGGGAGGTTAACCGCGAGCGCGTTGATAGTGCTGTTCATCGGGCGTTCCGTGAGTATCAGGTTGTTGGGTTTTTTGCTGATGTGGCGTTGTGGGAGTCGTATATTCACGAGTGGACGCTTGATTATGGGCATTTGCTTGTGGGGCGCGCGTCGGAGCGTGGGCCTATTGAGTTTGATATGCGTGGTTCGCAAAAGAAGGTTGTGCGGTTGCATGAGCAGTTTATGAGCGCGGTGTTGGAGCAGCGTGTTCATCATGGTGGTTCTGATGGGTTGCAGCGCGCGTTGCGGCGGCACGTGTTGAACGCTGTGCGCCGGGATACGACGTATGGTGTGACGTTTCAGAAGGAGTCGCGTGAGTCGCCTAAGAAGGTGGATTTGTATGCGGCGGCTATGTTGGCGTTTGGCGCGTTGATGGAAGTGGAGTTGACGGAGGCGGCACAGAAAGTTGATGTGTCTGCGTCACCGTTGGTGTTTGGTTCGTGGGGTGGTTAACCGTGAGTGATGATCGTGTTGCGTTGGTGTTGGCGCGCGAGTGTTTCAGCATGGCTGAGCGTGATTTTGGTGAGCGTTTGGAGAAGTGCGATAACTATTTGCGTGGCGTGCAGTCTGACCCGTATGCGCCTGATGGTATGCGCGATGAGATGAAGAACATTATGGAGCGTTCTAAGCAGAATTGGTGCGCGTTGCCTGTGAACGCTATGTGTCAGACGCTCGCGGTTGATGGGTATCGTCGTGGGCGTGGTGAGAGTTCTGATGTGGGTGATCGTGCGGCTGGTGATTCTCTGACTGATACGGAGGAGTGGGCGACGTGGAAGCGTAGCGATATGGACGCTAAACAGTCGCTTGTGTATCGTCCGGCTATCGCGTTTGGGCAGGGTTTCACGGTTGTTGAGCGTGATTATCATGGTCGCCCGCAGATCAGGGTGTTGTCGGCGTTGCATACGGCCATGATTTTTGAGGACGTGTTGTGTGATGATAATGCGTTGTTTGCGTTGACTATCACGCGCCGCCCGGTGGTTGAGGGCGGGGAGCTTGTGTCTTTGGGGCGCGCGTATGGGTGGGATCGTTACTTCCGGTACGAGTTCGCGTTTGATGATGGTGAGTTGTTCCGCATGGTGGAGCGCGTGGAGCATGGGGGTAATGGCCATAACCCTGTGACGCGGTTTTATTCGCAGATGGATAGTGAGGGTCGTGTTCAGGGGATTGTTGAGCCGCTTATCCCGTGGCAGGATTCTCTTAACCAGACGTTGTTTAACATGCTTGCGGCGCAGAGTGAGGGCGCGTTCCGCACGATTGTGGGCACGGGGATTATTACGCCTAGCATAAAGGATAATAATGGTAACCCTGTGATGGACGAGTTCGGTAATGAGAGGAAAGCGCCGGTTCGTATTAACCCGTCCTCACCGTTGATTACCGCGTCCCCCCAGGCGCGCATTACCGCGTTGCAGCCGACTGATTTGAGCGGGTTTATTGAAGCGGCGAAGATGCACGTGCAGCATTTCAGTGCTATCACGCAGGTGCCGCCGAACTTCTTGTTGGGGCAGATGGCTAACTTGTCTGCTGACGCTTTGGACGCGGCGGAAAAGTCGTTCCGTAGGCGTATTGGCGAGTTGAAACGTCTGCTGGGCCAGTCGTGGGCGCGCACGTTCCGCGTGAGCCGTGTCGTTGAGACGGGTGCGACTGTGGATGATGATTCGTGGGAGCACGGGGAGACGGTGTGGCGTGACTTTGAGGATACGGCTATGAGTAGCCGCGTGGACTCGTTGACGAAGCTGGCAACGCTTGGTGTTCCTAATAAGGCGCTGTGGGCGATGGTTCCGGGCGTGACTGGCCCGCAGTTGGATAAGTGGGCGCAGTTGGCGCAAGATCAGGAGCCGTTTAACACGTTGGATACGGATAGTGCGGCGTGGCTTATGTCTGGTTCGAGCGCGCCACGTGAGTCTCGCGAGTTTGCTGACGAGCCGCGCGCTGACGCGGTGTTGAGCTAGTCCGGCTAGAAAAGGGGGGTGCGTGTTGTGGCGTTAAACAGTGACGTGTTGGAGCGGATTGTTGCCGCGTATAGTGCGGGCGTGAAACGCATTGGTGACCGTAGTGGCGCTCTGGGTATGTCATTGTGGGACACGGCGCGCCCTGAGAAACTGTTGGACTTGTCGATTAAGACGCTTGTCCCGTTGTGGGGTGAGGGCTATGAGCTTGGGTTGGCGTTTTACCGCGTGTTGAAACTGTTGGACATGGGGTACACGGTTCGTCATGATGAGTCGCGTCGCCGTCCTATGCGCATGGTCACTGCTGGTGATGTGATTAGCGAGTTTGAGAAACTGTCGGGCGTTGAGCTGGGTGACCTGGGTGTTGATAGGTCGCGCCGCGTGAAAGAGTACGGGATTGTCGCGTCGTCGTCTATCGGGTGGAAGTCGAGTGATTTCTGGTACTTGAAGCAGTCGATGGACAAGCAGCAGGAGCATGTGGCCGCTAAGGGCGCTATGGATTATGACCGGGTTGCGTTTGGTGCAGCGGCGCAGAAGGTCGCGGCTGATGGTGCGCGCACTACGGTGGCGCATTTAGGGGAGTCTGACGGGAATTGTCTGGGGTTTGCGCGGTATTCAACGACGGGCACGCCGTGCGCGTTTTGCGCGTTGTTGTTGACGCGCGGCATGGCATACAAGTCCAGTAAGAGCGCGGTTCTGTCTGCTAGGGGGAACTCGTTTCACCCTAATTGCAAGTGCGTGTCTGTGCCCGTGTTTCATGAGCGCTCGTGGAAAGCGGGGAGCGTGTTTGCGTTGAATAGGAAGTTTGAGCGCGAGTATCGGGCGAACGACACGGTGTCGGCTGCAACCGGTATCGGGAAGCTGAGGGCGTGGCGTTCGTACTATTGGAAAACGTACCGGAAGTAAGACACTGTCCGGTTTGCCCGTGCCCCGCGTGGGGTTGCGGGCGCTTTTGTTATGAGTGGCGTTGCGCGTCTTGACGGTGCGCGCGCCTTTCGAGTTTCGAGGAAGGGCTGACTGTGGCTGACGAAAATGAAGCACCTGAAAATGAGGACCTTGACGGTGAGGGTGCGGCTGATCGTGACCTTAGCAGTGATGAGGGTGACGTGAAGCGTGGCGAGGTGAGTGATCTGCCTGAGTGGGCGCAAAAGATTATTCATTCGTTGCGTGATGAGAATAAGAAGCGTCGCGTGGCGTTCGACGAGCTTGCGAAGCGTGCCGAGTCCATGAAAAGCGTGGACGAGGTGAACGAGCTGATCGCGGCTGAGAAAGCGGAGCAGGACAAGTTACGGCTTGAAGTTGCACGCCGTGACGTTATGCGCGAGTTCGATGTTCCTGACGGGTTGAGCGAGTTCGTGTCGGGCGATACGCCGGAGGATATGCGTAAACGCGCGGAAGCCCTCATGACAGTTATGGGGGAGCGCGGTAAGTCGCGGCCTGTTGAGCGTCGCGGTGGCGGCGTGAACGGTGCTGACACGGCTGGTGACGGTCTGCCTGATGACCCCCGCAAACTCGCGGAGATGGTCCCTCGATTGTCGTAGTAACCGGATTGTTGGATACGCGCGCCTCTACGTGGGGGCGCGCGTCTTGTTTTGTGATGGGAGTTTGATTGTCATGGCTTATACGCCTCATAAGATTGTGAAGCCGGAGAAGCTTGTTGCGACCGCTATGGGTCTGCTTGAGCGTGAACTGGTTGTTCCTAAACTGTTTACCCGTAAGGGCGTGGACGATTTCAAGGGTGCGCGCACTGACACGCTGAACATGCGTGTTCCCGGCGTTCTGGCTGCGCACGATTATGCGTGGCGTAATGATCGTTCTCAGCCGATTCAGGTCGATCAGTATTCTGACCGCACTGTTGCCGTCAAGTTCGGTGGCAACGCTTACAGTGCTGTCGAACTGACTGACGAGCAGTACGAGTTTGATTTCAATGCGTGGAGTGAGCTGCTTGCCGCGCAGTGTCAGGCTGTCGCTCGCCGCCTTGAATACGGCGCGGTTAAAGCAATGGTTGACGGCAAGTATGCGGTCACTGTTGGCGCTACCGCTGGCAACCTGTCGAACGACATTGTTGAAGCTAACCGCGTTCTGAACACTGTGGGCGTTCCTGCCGCGTCGCGCACGCTGCTTGTTGGTAGCGAGGTCGAAGCTGTCATGCAAACTGACCCGGCGTTCAACATTGCATCGAACGTGGGTGACGCTAACGCTAATAGCGCTCTGCATGACGCTGCGATTGCGAAGTGGAAGGGCGCTAACGTTGTCCGCTCGCTTGATCTGCCCTCTGACGAGGCTTACCTGTTTGCGGGTAGCGCGTTCGCGTTCCTTAACGCTGCGCCGCACGTGCCTGATTCCGTTAAGGGCGGCACAACCTCGTTTGAAGGTATTGCCCTGCGCTGGGTTCGTGACTACGACCCGATGTACATGGTTGAGCGTAGCGTTGTGAACACGTGGTACGGGTTCGCGCCTGTACTTGACCCGATCCTGTATTGGGACGCTGCGAACGACCGCGAGGCCGTGTCTGAAGGCGAGTATCTGGTTCGTGGCGTGCGCCTGAAACTGGGCGGCAAGGACTCGTACTTTGCTGCTGACGCTGGTACTGGCGCTGCTGCTGTGGGTAAGGCTCTCGGCCTGACGAAGCGTAGCGCCGCTACTGCTGCTAAGGCTCCTGCGTCTCCTGCTGCGTAACGCTGCCTTGCGCTCGCGGGGTGGGGGCGCGTCCCTGCGCGGGGCGCGTCCCCACTTGCTGTGCGCGCGTTTTGTAGTTGTTAACAGCGTGAAGTAGGGGGGGTTGTATGGCTGACGGTTTTGTTAAGCCGGGCACTGGCCCGCTGATAAGCGTCCAGGAGCTGCAAGCCCGACTGGATTGGACGCTTGGCACGGGCTTAGAGAACATTGCTGAAAGCGTGATCGAGGACGCTTCTAACCTTGCCCGACATTATGGGCGCGCCACGTGGGATAAGGACCATGTGCCGCCCGTGGTGAAAACACAAGTTCGTAACGCTTGCGTGCGGTATTTGAAACTGGTTGACGCGGTTCTGTTGTCGCGCGCGGCTGAGGAAACTGAACAGTACACGGATTTGCGTAAGAAAACGGGCACCGTGTTCTTTGACGATGATGAGATAGCGACGATTAAGGCTGCTGCTGGTGGTGATGGGAACTTCTATTCGCTTGACAGCTTCCAGTATTCGCCCTACGCCTCGTCCACGTTAGAGCGTTCAGATTACGTGCTGTTGCCTACTGGGCGTAAGCCTATGCGGTTGGGGTGGTCACCGTGGCCGTAGGCAGGTATCGGGAAAAGTATGGGCTGGTGTTCCCGCCTCGGGTCGTGACTGATTCGCGTGGGAATAAGGCTCACACGCCTGATTTTGATAACCCTGATCGTGTTCGTATGAGCGTGCAGGGGTTGAGGTCTAACCGTACTGAGATTGCCGGGCAGTTAACTAATGAGGTTGTGCGCGCGCTTATTGACCCTGAGTACGACTTGAAGCCGTGGAGCGTCGTGGAGTTTGAGGGCCGTCAGTATGACTTGTCGGCTCCGCCGATGTTCCGTGAGGGGACTAGGCGCACTCGTCATTGGGTTGCTGAGTTGCGTGCGCGCCCGCCGTCGCGCGCTGGGAGTGTGGTGTGAGATGGGTTTCGAGTTCACTGTTAGTTCTAAAGAGCTTGGCCGGATTATTGGCCGTATGGCTCCTGTTCAGGCTGAACTGGGTGCTGCTGCCGCGTCCAGGGCTGCTGTGGCGCGCGGCGTGTTGAAGAAACACCGCCGTCAGGGGCACTCGCGTATTACGCACACGCAAGGTTTGGTTGACCATTACGTGTGGCTGGACGATACGCGGGGCCTTGAAGCGGCTGCGGCTATCGAGTACGGGCGGAACATTTACCGCACTGAGGTGCTGAAAACGGCTAACGGGAAGGTTCGTAAGATCAGGGTTCCTACTGGTCGCAAGACTCGTCCTGTGCGCGCGTTGCGCACCGCGTTCAAATAGGGGGTGTGATCGCGTGTGAGTTTGCTTGACGAATTGCGCGAGAGCGCGTCTTTTTTGAGTGCGCTAGATTTCCTGCCCGGCTTGTTGCGCGCGGAATTGCACGACGCTGTTGACGTGCGCACAAGGATTCAAGAGGAAGAACTCAAGGATACTCAGCCGACGGTGCTTCTTGTGGAGAGGACACCGGGGGGCGGCTGGTCGCCTGACGGCGGCGCTGTCGATGTGATTGATCTTGAGTTCCACTGTTTCGCGTCCGGTTTGGACGCTTCGAGTGTCGCGTTCTATCTCGGAATGAGTGTTAATCGCGCTATGCACCGGATTGCTCGACGCAAGACGGTCGTTGAGGACGGGATTAACATTACGGGTTTCCGCACGTGGGAGAGGCCGCGACGCAAGACTGACTGGGCTGACGCGGTAGGCCCTGTTCAGTATCAAGACTTGCCGCAAGGCACGGAACGTTTCTTGTTGACGGGCCGTATCGGAGTTCATTACAGAGTGAAGGGTGATTTCTAATGGCAATTATTGATTCTAAGAGCCTCGTTGTTGACGGTATGCACTTTTTTACCGCTGAGGTTGACACGGTTGTATCCGACGCTGATCTCAAGACGATTGCGAAGGGTGTTCAGACTGACGGCGCTATCGCGCTGACGAAGTGGGAGGATTTGGGGCACACGTCTTTGGACGCGCCGCTCAAGCTGACCACTGAGGGTGGCGAAGTGACTACCCTCGGGTCGCTTCAGAACCACGCGCTGCGCACGCGCACGTCGGACAAGATCAGGTCGCTTGAGATTGATAGCGTCCAGTTCGATGAGGAAACTATCAAGATGTTCCTCGGCGCTAACACGCTGAAGGACGCTAATCTCCTGTGGGAGCAGACTAAGGCGACTCCTGTCCAGAAGGCGTTTCTTGGTGTCGCGGTTGATGGTGACGGCCTGTTCGTGATTCATGGCCCGAAGGTCGATATTACGGCTAATGGTGACTTGGATGCGTCGAACGCTGAGGAACTGGCTAAACTGCCGCTGAAGTTCACGTTCCTGAAGTCTGATAAGGCTAAGGGCGCGTTTGCTATCACGCCTGTCTTGTCGATCAAGGAACTTGCTGGCACGACATCTGCGAATTCTCACTGACGATAACGGTATTGGTTATCGTTATCTGCTATCATTCGAGTAGCACCTTATTGTCCTTGGGTGCTTTCGGGGAATGATGGTCGCATGTGAAGGGGTACGCGCGCTGTTTCATTGTCTGTCCCGCGCGTACCCCTTTCGTGTGCTTGTTTTGTTTATTCACCTTTGCGCGATTGCGCGCGTGCTTGAGAAGGAAACGTTATGGCTGACGACGCATTTGAGATTTCTGTTGATGACCTGATTCGTGACGCTCACGCTGAAGCTCCCGAAGTGAAGATCGGGGATGTTGTTCTGCGTAACTTCCTGCGCTTGTCTAATAGTGAGCGTAGCGAGTTTTCTGAGCTGCTTGACAAGGTTAGTGATGATGAGGGCGGTGCTGATGACGGTGGCAAGACAATTCAGATGGTTGCTGACCTGATTCGTCTCGCGTCCGACGATAAGACGGCTGCTGAAGAACTGATTAAGACGATTGGTGAGGACTTGTCTGTAGCGACGTATATTGCGAAGCTGTATTTCGATAAGTCCCAGCCGGGGGAAGCCAAGCCCTCGCAAGACTGATTGACAAGGCGGGGGCGGGTCTTGTTGCGGACTTGAGAATGTATTACGGGGTTGATCTCGTTGACTTTTTCCGCACGTTGTCCCCGTCCCCGCGTGTCATGCTCGCGTATGTGTATGCGTTGCCGTTGGGGTGCCGGACGCGGGCGCTGCTTGTGGGGACTGATGATGAGTTTGGCCGGTCGCGTGAGGTGATCGTGTGCGAGGACGTGTATGACGCGATTGTGCAGAACACGATTTTGACTACTATGCGCGAGTTGAAGCAGTTGCCGGAGTTTTATCCGCGTCCTAAGCGGCGGGATACGGTCCAGGGTGACGGGTCTTTGAGGGGTTTGCATGAGTTGTTAAGCAAGTTGCAGTAGTTGTTGCGTTGTTTCCGTGTGGGGCGGGGGCGTGCCCGGTGTGAGGGGCGTGTCCTCGTCCTTTTCTTTTGTGTGAGTGAGTGTGGTTCTTGTGCCTGCTGCTAGTAAGACTATTGGCCGTCTTGGTATTAAGGTGTGGCCTGACGCGCGCTTGTTTCGTGGCGAGTTGCGCGCGAAGATGCGTGAGGTTGAGTCCCGTCAAGGCCCGGTGAGTGTGGGTGTGCGCGCGGCGGCTAACGAGTTGGCGCGTGACGTGAAGCGTGAGATTCGACTTGCTCAGGCTCAGGCGAAAGACATTCATGTTGGTATTGATGTTGACGATTTGAAAGCTCAAGCGGCTGTTATGCGCGAGTCGCTTGAGGACGCGGGCAACATTGCTATGCGCCGTAACCGTGAGGCGGCTAACGAGTGGTGGCGCGAGTTTAAGAACTTGAACGGTAAGGACGGGTTCACTGCTAAGCAACTGTTCCAGTTCAAGGACCATGAATTGCGTGCGGCTGCGCGTAAGCTGCGTGAACAGTCTAAGTTGTTGCGTCGCGCTATCCCGTTCAAGGTTGAGCCGGACGAGGCTAGTTTAGAAAAGACGCGCTCACTGTTTGATGGGCTGTTTGAGCGCGAGTACACGGGCAAGGTGAAGTTCTCGCTTGAGGAGAGCCGGTCCTGGCCGCGCATGGTCAAGGACATGGAGCGCGAGTTCCAGAAACACTCGAACTATAAGTTCACGGTGGAGCCTGACCGTGACGCGACGAGTGGCGCTTTGAACGCTACTGTTGACGCGATTAACGCGGAGCTGCGTAAGCGCCTGTATAAGGCTGCGAAGTATGAGATTCGTTTGAAGCCGGAGTTTGATAACAGTGAGCTTGAGACGTTCCGGCGAGACATGCAGAAGATGTTTCAAGAGCGCGTGTGGGCTGATCTGAATGTGAAGGTTCATTCGGATAGTGCTTTGCGTGACGGGTCGATTGATCGCGCGTTTGATGAGATTCGTGCTGAACTGCGTGACCGTTTGATGGACGTTGAGCTTGGTGCTGATTTTGAGATTCGTCCTGACATGAGTGAAGCGGAGCTGACGGCTGCTGCTGAACGGTTGAAGCGGTTTAAGGAGAAGTGGGACAACACTGATCTTGAGTTTAAGCTCAAGATGGATGATCGCCCGTTCTTGCGTGAGCGCGCTAAGTTGGCTAAGCGTATGCGCGCTAAAGAGTGGGACAACTTGAATGTGCGCGTCAAGCTTGATAGCGCGATTGATGACGGCAGTGTTGACGAGGCTATAGATAAGGTTCGTAACGCGCTGCGTCATCGTGCGTTCAATAGTGAGCTTGGTGCTGATTTCACGATTCACCCTGACATGAGTGAGTGGGAGCTGCGTCAAGCTGATCGCCGTTTGCGCGAGTTCAAGGCTAAGTGGGATAACACTGAGATTGAACTGGGCTTGTCGGTTGATGATTCTGACCAGATTCTCGACGATCTGCGTGTGGGTCTTATGCGCCGTAAGAAAGATTGGAACGATCTTTCTGTGAAAATGCGCGCGAACGTGGAGTTTGACGCTGGTGACGCTGACCGCGCGTTTAGTGAGATTCAAGGCGAGTTGCGTCGCCGCGCTATGCGTGAGCATTTGGGCGCTGATTTCAAGATTCACCCTGACATGAGTGACCATGATCTGCGGGCGGCTGCGCGTAAGCTGAAGCGGTTTAAGGACAAGTGGGACGATACTGAGCTTGAGTTCCAACTGTCCCTTGACCATTCGTCGCGGTATGTGGCTGGTGCGCGTCTCGCGTTTCTTGCGCGTGACCGTTGGGTGAAGTTGAAGCCGTTTGTTGATAGTAAGACGTTCCTCGCTGCTCAACAGACGCTTGCCGCGTTGTCCGGTTACCGTTTGGCGCGCGATTTGACTACGCGCCTGTGGGACATGGTGAAGAACTTGGATAAGGCTGTGCCCTTGTTCGGCGCTATTTCCTCGGGTCTTGCTGCTGCGGCTGCGGGCGCTACGCAACTGGTGAAGCACTTGTTCACGGTTGGTGGCAGTCTGGGCCATATTGTGCAGATGGTGGGGCTGGTTGGCCCCGGTTTCGCTGTGGCTGGCGGCATGATGGTGGCGTCGTTCCTTGTGCCGTTGTTGAAGATCAAGGAGCATGTCGCGTCGTTTGACGATGACATTAAGGGCTTGTCTAAGGGCATGGCTGACGCTTTCTGGGGCGCTGGTTTGAAGCCGTTTGAGCGCGCGTGGGGCGTACTGTACCCTGAGTTCCGCTCGAATATGGAGAAGCTGTCTGCTGCTGCTGGTTGGCATTTTGGGCGTGTGGCTGAGAGTTTTGCTGCGATTGTTCGCCCGTCACTGTCCCGCATGTTTGGGTATGCGGCTGATGGTTTGAACGAGTTGACGAAGCACACGGACGCTTTCGCTACTGTGGTGGACATTTTGGGTAGGCATGGTGCTCAAGGGTTCCAGCGCGCGTTGGGGTGGCTTGGCCGCATGACTGATAGGTGGGCTGAGTGGCTGAGCACTGCTGAACGTACTGGCCGTTTGCAGTCGATGATTGACCGGGGCATTAAGGCTTTGGGTGATTTGGGTCGTGCGACTAAGGCGTTTGGCCAGACGTTGGGCGGCGTGTACGAGGTTGCGCGCAATTATGGTGGCGCTCACCTTGACCGGCTGGCTGACGGGTTGGAACGTTGGGCTGAGGTTACTCACAGTGCGGGGTTCCAGCAGGGGTTGAGCCGCGTGTTTGACGGTATGGGCGCTGCGTGGGAGAACTTTAAGTCGATGAGCGCTGCGTCTATACGCGACATGCTTAATTCGTGGTCGAGCATGATTGCGCGTAGTGGACCGCTTATGGGGCGTGCTGCGGGACGCATGTTGAGTGGTGTTGCTACCGCCCTGTCCGGGTCGAAGCTGAATAACGGGTTTTACGCGTTTTTCAAGGGCCTTGATGACGGGTTAGCTAAGTTGCAGGGCGTGTGGCCTAAAGTGTCTGCCGGGTTGGGCGCGTTGTTGAAGTTCATGGGCGCTTTGGGTAGGGGTTTTTCGCCTGTTGTCGGGAGCGTGTTAGAAACGTTGGCGCGCACGGCTGAGCGTCTTGTTGACCCGTTGAGCCGGATTGTTGAGCGTATCGGCCCGCGTTTTGCGAGCACGTTCAGCACGCTTGGTAATGTTGCGTCGCGGTTCTTGCAGGTGTTGGCTAATTTGCTGGACGTTGTGACGCGCATTCCGGGCAGTGTTGAGCTTGTTGTTGTGGCGTTCGCCGGGTTCAAGGTGTTGACTGGTGTTTCCGCGTTGGTGCGTGGTGTTGGAGCGGCGTTCACGGCTGCTGTGCAGGGTGTCGCGTCGTGGGGTGCTGCGATTACGGCGCTGCGTGGCGGTCAGGGGCTTACGGCTGCTGCTGACGCTGCTGTTGCTGCCCAAGCCGGGATTACTGGCGTGTCTGGTGCTGCTAAGGCTGCTAGTGGCGCGTTTGGCGCGTTAGGTAAGTCGATGTTGGGCGCGTTAGCTAACCCGTATGTGCTTGCTGCGACTGTTGCTATCGGCGGGCTTGTTGCCGCGTTAAAGGCTGCTGCTGACGCTGCCGAACAAGACGGTAGGCGACTCATGCAGGGCGCTGACGTGGCGTTCAGGAAGTTCGCAGATAACACGAAGTCTGCTACTGACACGATCAAGCATGAACTCAAGAAGCTCAAGGAGGAAACTCAATACGCTTTAAGTTCTGGTTCTCCGTTTGCTCCCGGTGTCTCGGGGAAGTCGAACATTGCTCAAGACGCGATGGATTACTGGAACGCCGGAGGGTTTGAGCGGTTCTTTAGGGCCACCGTTGTCGGCAAGGCAAAGGGTGTGGCTGCTTGGGCTAACGACACGTTTAAGGCAATGAGCGATCTTGCTAGTGTTGACCCTTCGCGCGCGATAGAGGGTATTCAAATGCTGGGCGACGGGTTCCGTGACGCTGGTGTAAAGGCTGCTGATTGGCTTACTCAAGTCGATAAGCAATTGGATAGTATGCCTGAGCTTGAAGCGTCGCTTTCGTCGTACTTGGACAGTATCGGCGCTGCGTCTGACCGCGAGGGTATTCACGCTGCCGTGCTAGGCCAAGTGAATGTGAAGCAACTTGAGTACACGGCTAAGTTGGCTGAGGCTAACGAGGCGAGTACGCGGTTCAGTGAGACGCAACGCGCGCTCACGTCCTACATGGATAGTCAGGTCTCGGCGTTCGGTTTGACGGCTGACAGTGCGGGTAGCGTGGTGAACGCTATGAACAGTCTTGCCCCGTCCATTCTGAACGTGGGTGACGCGGTTGTTGACGCTAACGGTAACGCCGTTCAGTCGTTGAGCGAGTTCACTGAAGGACTGAAGTCGCAGGTGGACGCTTTCACGCAACTGGGCAACAACATGACTGACCTTGTTGCTGCTGGTTTGCCCGCGCAGTTCCTTGAACAGTTGGCTCAACTCCCGCAGGGCGCGGAAGTTATGCAAATGGCTGTGGACGCTATGCGTAGCGGCACGGATGACGGTAAGCGCCAGTTCGACGAGTTGTCTAACGCGGCGCAGTCGTTTATTGACGCGCAGAACGGTATGGGCGCGTCCACTGAATCGGTGTTTGCGCGCATGTCTGCCACGTACACGGGCGGGTTCGACGGGATGAAACAGACGATTGCTGACGCTATCCCTGACATGAACGCCCGTATGAGCGTGCTAGGCGCACAAACGGTAGACGCGCTTATAGACGCTGTGCAAGCGAACGGCTACATGGTGACTGACGCGGGCGGCAAACTTGTTCTCGACTTGGGCAACGGTATGGCCGTCGAGTTGGCTAACCAAAAGTCCAACATCTCGAACAGTGTCACAGACTTGTTGAACGGGCAGTCTCTCATTTTGAGCAACATCGCGAACAGTAACGGTGTTCACACTGGTGTCGAATTGGCGCAGGGCATGAGTACCGGACTGTTGAGTGCTGGCGGTGCTGGCGGGAGCGTGGTGAGCGCGGCTCAAGACGTTGTGAGCCAAGTGAACACGGCGCTGGTGAGCGCAGACTTGTCGGGCGCTACTGAGGTTGGGCGGCGACTGGTGAACTACGTCGCGCAAGGCGTGAGCGAAGCAAGCCTTGACGTGTCGGGCACGATGGACGGCGTTATGCAGACGCTTGTCGCTGAGGGTGTCCAGTCGGCGCGCAGTTTCACTACTGTTGGCCGTCAGATTGTTACTGAGATCGGTAACGGTGTTGGCGAGTCCGGGCCGATTAGTACGAGTATCCGGGCGCGGATTACTGCTGCGAGTAGCGCGTGCGAGTCTGCGGCGAGCGGGTTCACGTCTGTTGGCGGGGCGATTGTTCGCAATTTGAACTCGGGCGTGACGAACGCGAGCGGGTCTGTGAGCACGACGGTAAGTCAGGCTATTAACTCTGCGCGTAATGGTGCGATTAATGGTGCGAGCGTGTTCACGGAGGTTGGCCGCCACGTTGTTGCCCGTATGCGTGACGGTGTTACTGCGAGTGTTGGCTTGCTGGTTGCTGGTTTGAATGGTGTTATCACTGTGGCCGCGTTTAGTGCGATAACCCGGGCATACGTGTTTGTGAATGTGGGCAGACTGTTTGTTGTCCAGTTGGCGAGCGGCGTGTGGGCTGGTAGTAGCGCATTGTCGAGGGCGATGTCTGGTGTTGTGAGTGCCGCTAAGGGCGCTGCGTATGCGGCGGCGGGCGGCACGTACAGTATCGGCCTGATGATTAGTTACGGTATTGCTGTTGGTATTCGTGCTGGGAGTGGCGCTGTGACGGCTGCTGCTGCGAGCGTGGTCCATTCGGCGATTGCTGCTGCGCGCGCGGCTGGCGATATTCAATCGCCGTCCCGTAAGGGTATGGAGATTGGCGCGTTCTTGTCTGAAGGCATGGCTCTTGGTATTGAAAGCGGCGTGGAGCGTGCGGCTGCTGCTGCGCGGCTGGTGATGGTCGCGTCGCTGGCTGCTGCGCGTCAGGCGAGTATTGACGCTGAGCGGTTGGATAGTGGGCTTGTTGGCGAGTTGACGAGCGGGGAGCGCAGGGCGCGTATTGCTCACGATGTGAGTGATGAAGTGTTCGGTGATGTTCTTGTTCGTGTTGATCCGAAGTCGTTGAGTGGGGCGAGTGTGAACATGATTGTTGACGGTCGCACGGTTGAGGGCTATTTCGGTGAGGTTGCTGACGAGCGGATTGTTGCCGCGTCTCGCTTGTGAGTGGGGCGCGTGCGGTTGGCTCACGCTGCGGCGTGGGGTGAATAAACATGTGGGGAGGGTGGCCGCTGTTGGCGGCTGCCCTTCCCGTGTTTTTAGAGTGTTGAGGGGTGCTTGCTGTGGGTGTGCGTGTCGTGTCTGACCGCCGTAATGGTGTGCTGCGTTTCATTCTTGATGGGAGTGGATCGTTGTGGCAGGGGGAGCGTGTCGTTGCTGTGTGTGACGAAGGCTCACTGATGTGTAGTGACCCGCTTGCACCTATGGGCGTGGAGCTTACGTATTCGTTTAACGGTGAGACTGTGCGCGCGTCGCGTGAGTGCCCTACTGGGCCGCATGGTGGTGTTGTGAGTGACACGGCTGGTAGGACTGTGCCCGTGGACTTGTGGGAGGACACGGGCGAGGAGGAAACACTGTCGAACAGTGTGAGCCTGTTTAATAATCGTGTTGCCCGGTTCGACTACCCGAAGATTGAGGGCAAGACGCGGTTGTGGTTGTTTTCGCCTGACCGCGTGCGCGAGCTGCATGAGGTGGTTGAGGCGCAGAGTGTTCTGCTGCTGGTTCCGGGTTGTTTGCCTATGGGTGCGCGCGGGGCTAGGTGCGTGTTTGTGAAGCGGGCTGACTGGACGCGCACGAGTGTTGACGGTGAGACGCGGGTGGACTTGTCGTGGCAGTTGGTTGACCCGTCCGGGTTTGTTGAGGCTGTGACGCGCGGTGGTCGTGGCGCGGTTGGCGTGACGTGGGGTGAGTGGGAGCGTTTGGGGACTGGTTGGCAACCGTGGAGTGCGACGCTGGTTGCCCGTAAGGTCGCGGAGGTGGAGCGGTGAGGACTGGGGCTGATGTGTACGTGTTGACGCGCGCTGATCGCGTGTTTGCGCGCGTGAATAGTATGCGTGGCGGCACTGTGTTAGCTACTGACATTCCAGTGTCGGGTCTTGTTGTTGAAGCGAGTGTTGATCGTGATGTGCCTGAGCGTGTGGAGTTTGTCGCGCCACTGGAGTTCGTGCCGGACAGCCCTTATGCGCCGTTGAATAATTACGGTCAGCGCGTGCAGGTTGTGGCTGTGGTGAGCGCGGGCGGCGTGGAGTATGAGACTGAGATCGGCTGGTTCGTGTTGACTGACCCGTTTGAGGAACGCAAAGAGGGCGTGCGCGTGACGGGCATGGGGTTGTTGCAGGTGCTTGATGACGCGCCGTTGTCGTTTCCGTTGTCGCCTAACCGTGGGGAGCGGTTGTGGGACGCGGTTAAGCGGTTGTCCCCGTTTATTCCTAGCGTGTTGGAGGACGAGTCGGATAACCCTGTTGTGAGTGTGGATACTCAATGGGGGGTGTCGCGTAGCGCGAGTTTGCGCGAGTTGTGCGCGGCTTATGGGTTTGATTACGCGGTTCGCCCTGACGGCTATTTGCATGTGTGGCGCAGGAGGACGGCGGGTAGCCCGGACGCTTTCTATTCGGGGCGTGACTTGTTGGTGGAGTCACCGCGCCGGGGCGTGGAGCGCCGCCCTAATCGTTGGGTTGTGGTGTCGCAGAAGGACGGGAAGGACGGGCACCGTTGGGTCAGTGAGGCGAGTGATGTTGCGCCGCCGTATGACGTGGCTGGCTATGGGCTGGTGGTTGATCGGCGTGAGTTGAGTGACGCTAAGACGTTCGGGGACGTGAAAGCTGCTGCTGACCGGAATATGCGTAATGGTGTGAGCGTGGCGAGTGCGCGGCGTTTTGAGATTGTGTGCGACCCGCGTATTGAGGTGGGTGACGTGGTGAGTGTTGAGACGTTGCAGGGCGAGACTGTGGTGGGCAGGGTGCGCGCGTATTCCATGCCTATTAGTGAGCCGGGTAAGACGATGAGGGTTGACGTGGAGGTGTTGGCGTGGTGACGGGTAAGAGCTTGTGGCTTGATTTGCCTGAGCGTCGCCGTGGCGATTTGACTGCGTTGCGGCCTGACATGTGGCTGTGGGGCACTGTTGTCTCGTTTGAGGATAACGGTTTTGTCCGGGTGCGTGTTGATGGTGCGCCGGAGGGTGAGAGTGTTGTTGCGCCGTGCGAGAGTGGTATTAGCGCGGTTGGTGCGCGTGCGCGCTTGTTGCGTGATTCGTCTGGCCGCGTGATTCAAGTGTGCGCGCCTGACGCGGTTCCTGATGGGTCTAGCGTGGTGCCGGTTGGTGCGACCGGGCGCGTGGCGTGGGAAGCTCAACAAGCGGCTTATGGTGTGAAAGAGACTGTTGAGGAGACGCGCGCGAAGATTACTGCTGCCGAAGCGAGTATTAGTGCTGCTGAGCGTAAGGCGGAGGACGCGCGCGTGGCGGTTGAGTCGGCGCGGAAAGTGGCAGACAGTAAGAACACTATTTCGCATTCTGACAAGGCTCCTGATCGTGACGGTGCGGCTGTTGGTGACGTGTGGTGGCAGGTTGCCGATGGAGTGATTGTCGGGCAGTGGGTGTGGGACGGCTCGCGGTGGGTGAAAAGCCCTGTGGGCAGTGAGGTTGTCGCGTCACTGACGGCTGACAAGCTGCGCGCGGCTACGGGCAGTTTCGACACGGCGTTCATGAAAAGTCTCGTGACGGATAAGGCGTTCGCGGGCGAACTGGCTGCGGGTAAAGTACTGGTCGCTAAGGCCGGGGACGCGGGAACGGTTCTAATTGAGAACGGCGCGGTCACGGCGGGCAAACTCGCGGCTAACAGCGTTCATGCACGCAACATTGTCGCAAGCCGGAGCCTGACGGCCAAGGTCGCTGAGTTCTTGAAACTAAAGTTCTCACAGTTGGAATCGTCGGCCTTTAACGCGTGGGTACACATTATCGGCGCGGGCAAGATGGTATTCGGCGGGATACGTAAAGGCACCGATAGTAAGCCCGAGTTTTACGGGGCGCGCACCGAACTGTCGGCTGACGGGTTGCAGGTGTACCAAGATGGTGAGACTCACCCGGTTATCAGCTTGTCGGGGTCTGATGATGACCAGATCAAGCTGACCACTAGGCAAGATAACAGCGTGGTGACGGGCGTGGCTATGGGCGGGCGTGGCGTGGTGACGGCGCGCGACGCTTCATTTGACACGCTCACTGTTGGCGGTATCCCTATTGGTAGTACGCACGGGGCTTACGCGATTATCCCGTTGCCGGAGGTTATTCACCCGCAGGGGTATCAGATTGTGCCGGTCGCGCGTATCCCACTGAAACTGGGCGAGGGCGATTATTTGCTGTCGTGGTCGGCGGGGTTTTCCACCCAAGACGCTAAGGCACCGTGGTTCACGGCGAACGACGCTGTTGGTATCCGCCTAGACACGTCTTTGGGGATGGAAAAGTACCCGGAGGGTATTACTGTTGACGGCGCGGCATATTCGTGGGTTACGACGTTTAACACGCAGTCGTACACGCAACATCAGGTGACGCAGGTGTACCACGTGCGCCCGAGCGAAGCGGGCGGCACGGTCCCCGTGACGCTTGTGCCGAACTTCCACTCGTACAGGAAAGCGAAGTTCATGATGGGCGCAAGCGTGCTGACGATCAGTCGTATTGACGCTGAAGTTGAGCCGGAAGTCGAGTATTTGAAAATGCCGAACGACGCTGCGCCGCCCGCACCGCCTAAGCCTGTGCGCCGCACGATCACTGTGTCGCCAGCGTGGGCTGATTCCAACCGTGGCGAAGGAAAATATGCGTCGAGTGGTTCGTATTACACGCAGGTGCGTTTCAACGCTCCAGCCGTGAAAGGCAAGCGCGTGTCAAGCGTGAAAGTGACGGGCAGGTGTACGTGGGACTTTGTTGACGGCGGCAACGGCCATTCGTTCCCCTGCAATTTGGCAGAAGAATACCGCGATGTGTTCATGCGCGACTACGGGACGTTTAGCGTGGTGTTTGGGGCGAAAGCCGCGCAAATGATGACGCGCTACGGGTACGCGAACTTCACGATCCAAAAGGGTGACAGTACGTACAACGAGTACGACCCGTGGAGCTTCCGCCTGCACATCGTGTACGAGTCATAACAAAAGGGGGAAGTATGGAGATAGTGGAGATTAGCGCAGCAGAGTTTGACGATCTACGCAGGAAAGTCGAACAAGAAGAACTCCGCCGCGCCACCATGCACACCGCAGAAGAACAAGCGGCTGAACTGGCCGTCCAATACGTGCGCGCGGGCGGCATGTTAGACGTCCTGATCGAAGCCATGTGCAACGGCCTAGAAGAAGCCGCAACCAGTCAACCGTTAAGCGCTGACACTAGCGCGAGTGGGGAGGAACAATGAGTACAAAACATTGGAAAGGCGCGGTCATGCCTGACGCGGGAGATGACCTGTTAGCGTCGTGGCACGACTATACGGACACGGCTGGTCTAGTGGTTCCCGCACAGTCAATCGCGTCTGCACGTTCAACGCTGACGCGCGCAGTGAACAGCGGGGCGGATGTCACTGTAAACAACCCCGCCTATTTTGATGTTGGCGGTGTCCTGTATCGCGCTGACGGAGCGAAAGGCGCGGGCGGCGCGTGGGTATTGAAGCCCGCTAACGAGGTCGAGTACGACGTGCAGCGGTACGGTAACGGCCAAAGTGGCGGGTGGACTGGCACCGTGAAGTCGGGAGCGTCAAGCGGCATGTGCGCCACGAAGCTGATAGCGCGCCCGTATGACCGGATGATGATGGCTACCGCCGTGGCGTGGGGGCTGGTTAATAGCGGCAGCGTTGACTTAGCGCTGACCGGGCAAAACGGGGAACTGTCGCTAGGCCGTTTCAGTCCGAGAACGCAAGACTGTGTGACGGTGACAATGTTGACGTTTGTTCGTGCTGGTGAACAACCGTCTGTATCACTGTCGGTGCGTGGCGGTTCGCCTAGTGGCGGCACTCTCACGCTGAGCGGTGACACTAAGTTGAACTATTTTAGTGTGCTTGCGTTCCCGGTGAGTATGGCTGACTAGCCGGGCGTTGTGTGTCCCGCCTTGCCCTGTTTTGTGGGTGGGCGGGTTTATTTATGCCCGCGTGCGGGCGGCAAGGAGAAGGAGGGGCAGTTGTGGATGAGGAATACGAGAAGTTAATGGGTCACGGTGACACGGCGACAAGCACGCCGGACGATACGGCTGAGATTGTGGAGGTGGAGTATGGCCACGGGGAATGACCTACTACGTGTAGCCAGCAAGTACGTTGGCTACAACCGTTTTGATGACCCGCTGACTGGCACGATTTTCGGCAGGGCATACGCTGAGCGGCACGGCGCAGCGTTCGCAGCTAGCGGCGTCCCGTACTGTGACATGTACGTAACTAAGTGCCTACGCGAAATTGGCATCACTAATTTTGATAGCGCGTATGTGCCGGGCAGGATCGCTACCGCCAGGGCGCGCGGGTGGCTCGTCAGGCGTGAGGACGCGCGCGAGGGTGACCTCGTGTGCTTCGACTGGGACGATGACGGAATCGCTGACCACATCGGCATCGTGGAGATCAAGTATGCGTGGTCGTACCAGACCATCGAGGGCAACACGTCGAGTGGCGCGTATGGTAGCCAGTCGAACGGTGGCGGCGTATATCGCAGGGTGCGTTCGTTTGACACGGTGATTGCTGTTATCCGGCCCCCGTACACGGGTGCGTCTCGCCCGGTTGTTCCGGCTGGGACTTTGGCTGTGGACGGCTGGTGGGGAGAATCCACTACGCGCGCGTTGCAGCGTATCAATGGCACACCACAAGACGGGCAGGTTAGCTCGCAGTACAGGCCGAACCGTGAGTACTTCCCGGCAGCAGGTAGCGGCTGGGAATGGACCGGTGAAAACGCGCAAGGCTCACAACTGATCGTGAAGTTGCAGCGCGCGTTCCACGTGGACGCTGACGGTATCGCCGGGCCTGAGTTTGTGCGCGGTATGCAACGCTACTACCGCGTGAGCGTGGACGGCTACATGGGGCACGCGACCGTCAGAGCCTTGCAGCACGCTATCAACAGGCAGCTAGGGAGGAAATAATGCTTGGACTAAACATTGACCCACTTATCACGTGCGGGCTGATTGGCTTCGTGTGGCCGCTCGTACAGGCCGCGTTCGACAAGCCCTACTGGACGGCTGGTAAACGCCGGGTGATTGTTCTTGCAGCCGGTGTTCTGCTGGGCGTTGTCGTGTGGTTTGCAGGAGCTTACCCCGCGTCGTGGAGACTGTTCTGCACGCAAGCTGGTGTCGTGATCGGCGCGGCTAGTGCAGCGTTCACGGTGCTCAAACAGTTAGGGGTGATTGATTGGGTTGGCAAAGTTACGCCGGGCGGTGAACCTTATGAGCCTCGGCATAAGGCTGAAGGTGATTAGCGTATGGAGTCTGGTGTTCCTCATACTGTGATTGAGTTGGTGACTACGCCGGAGGTTATTCAGATTGCGGGCGTGCTTATTCTGACGGTGCTTGCTTTGTTCGTGTGGCTTGCGCGGTGGGGTATTAAGAGTATCCGGCACCGTATTCAGTCGCTTGAGGCGGTTATGAAAACTACTGAGAATACTGCGCGTGTGGCGGCGGATAGTGCGTCTGCCGCTCACGAGCAGGTGGCTAATAATCATTCGGTGAATTTGCGTGATGATATTGACGAGTTGAAGTCTGAGATTGGTGAAACTCGTTCTTCGATTGAAGTCATTATGGAGTTGCTTGCTCAAACAGGTGAGAGTCAGAAGGCGTTGTCTGATGAGCTTGACGAGATGAGGCATGAGCAGCATGATCGCGCTAATAATCAGGCGAGCCAGTTGAACCTGTTGTGGAAAGACGTGAGTGCGGCTGAGGATAAGGCGACGCAGGAGAGGAATGTTCTGCATAGGCGGGTGAGTGATACGAAGGAGGAGCAGCGCCGCAATTTTGATAAGTTGTCGTCGAAGATCGGCATGTTGGAGTCGAGTATGCACCGTTTGCACCCGGATGCGGAGTGAGTGTATGCTGGTGGTGAAGTTAAGGCTGACATGACCTTAATTTCCCTTTCAAAATGTGTTCCCCCGTCCTGTGCCCTTTGTGGTGTGGGGCGGGGGGCTTTTTTGTGTTGGACGGGTGTACGCGCGCCACCACTTTGAGACTGATTATTGTTATCATGAGGGTGTGAGTTCAACCGTCCTGAACGCTGACGAAAACTTTGTCGTGAGAGTGCTTGAATCCTGTGGTGACGTGGCCGTTGTGGGCGACGTGGGGTTTGAGCTGTGGGCGGCGTTTATGCGTGCTGTCACCCTGTTCGCTGGTAAGGCGCGTATCCCCGTAGGGGAGTGCTTGGGGTGCGCGTGGCTATGGGCGCGCACTCACCCTAAGCAGGTGGCTACCGCGTGGAATCACGGTCAAGCCGGGGGAGTGGTCCTTCGAGTGCGCGGGCGGCTAGGAGAGTGTTTCACGGACTATAAGCACCATGAGCGGGAAGTGTGCGTTGACTGGTTGGGGGGCTGGTGAGCGGTTACTCGTGGCGGGAGCTTGTTGAATTGTTGCGCGCGTCGTTTTTTGAGTCTCATGCGTGGGGGTGGCGTTTGAACGATGGGCACGCTCCTGATGGGGACATGCCGCGCGCTGAGTGTAGCCCTTACGCGCAGTCAACCTTGTGGGCGTGCGTGGTGGACGCGCGCCGCGCGTTCGACGTGTTGAACACGCTTGAGAAACGACGCTTATTTAAGCATGTCGTGTTGGGGTTGAGCCAGGTTGAGATTGCTGCCGGTGAGGGTGTCACTCAAGGCGCGGTGTGGCAGACGCTTCGGGGTTGTGAGCGGAAAATGCTTGAGTTCCTGAACGGTGATGAGGGTGAGTAGGTCTTTGTGCGGGTGCGCGCGTTTTGGGCTGGGGCGCGCGTGCCTGTGTGCGTCAGCGGGGGGTGTGGCTTAGTCCTGCGTTTCTTGGGGGCGGCGGTTCTTTCGTGTTTCTTACGCCGCTTGTGGGGCTGGGGTGCGCGTCCCGGCGTGGGTGGTGCCGTGGGCTGGGTTTCGTGGTTGGCCCGGTTCGCGGCACTATCCTTGTGCGCGTACTTGTTCGGCTTCGCGCTTGCCCTTGTCGGTGAGCGTGTATTGTTTTTCTCTGCCGTTCATGCCGCGCTGTTGGTGTTTTCGAGTTGGTTGAGTAGTTGCTGCCCGTAGGCGCTGATTACCGGCTTAGCGGTTTGCACTGTGGCTTCCCAGTCCGTGTAGGTAACGACGTTCATTTCGCTTGCGGGTGGTGGCGTGGGCGCGTTCAGCGTGTAGCACTGTTTGATGAGCGTGTCGCACATCATTGTTCGGCTGATTGTTTGCCCTCTGCCGAGTCTGCGTAGGGCTTTGCGCTGGCTGTTGGTCAGTTTCATTGGGGTGTCCTTGGCGTGTGGTTATGCTTCTACGTCGCGGGGTTGGAATCCTAGAGTGTTATCTTCTGGTTGGCGTTCTGTGGCGGCGTAGTTGCCGTCGATGATGGTGGGCGGCTCAACCGCCGTGTTGTTGTCTGGCGTTTTGTCGCGCGCAATGTTGATGGTGAGTCCGATTTTTATACGCATACTGCTACTGGCTTTCGTTGGTGCGGCACTTAGGGGCGGGGGAGTGGCTTGTAGCCTGTGTTCCCCCGCCCAGCGTGTTAGTGGCGCTGTTTAGAATGGTGGGTCGTCCGGGAACGCGGGCTGTGACTGTTGTGCCCAGGGGTCGCCGCTGGTGCCGCCCGCTGGCGCGTTGCGCGTGGCTTGCGCTCGCGGTTGCTGCGCTGGTTGCGCACTGCCGGTTGGCGCTTTCGTGACTTGTGCGCGCGCGTAGCGTAGTGAGGGGCCAACCTCGTCAACCTGCACTTCGAGGTCCGTGTACGTCTTACCGTCACGGCCTTCTGACTTTCTAAGCGAGACGCGGCCTTGGGCGATTACTCTCATGCCTTTGCGTAGTGTTTCTGCCGCGTTTTCTGCCGCTTCTTTCCACACGCTGCACCTGTAGTAGGTGGTGTCGCCGTCCTCCCACTGCTGGGTTTGCTTGTTGTAGTTGCGTGGTGTGACGGCCACGTCGAAGTTTGCGACTGCTGTGCCGGATTGTGTGAATCGTAGTTCGGGGTCTTTGGTGAGGTTCCCTGTGATGGTGATGACTGGTTCTCCACTCATTTGTTGTTCTCCTTTGTTTCAATGATTTTCGTGGGGTGGATAGATTCGCGTTCTACCCGGTTCAAGTAGTCGTTGTACCATTCGATG
>OJYO01000038.1_pt1 | contig 47571 bp, 33 predicted proteins | sample 1600971 | NCBI WGS metagenome assembly OJYO01 (sample SAMN04436979, study PRJEB24849) | human gut metagenome | biome: human gut; feature: NICU; material: stool | host: Homo sapiens | place: USA: Saint Louis, MO | collected 2010-08-08 | reverse complement strand
GATACCAGAAGCAATCAGTACAGCTATTTTAGGAATCACAGACAATAAATACTTATGAAGGGGGAGCCCTCGCCCGTGGCAGCCTGCGCGGTATCAACCTGGGCGCCGTGCGGATGGCTGGCTGCGTCCTCGGCGCCCCCGGCCTGCTGCGACATCGCAGCCAGGTCAGCGGCGCTGGGCGCGGGCAGGTGCGCGATGAGATGGAGGCGCTCGGAATAGGGCGGCAGGAAGCCGCCTGCCAGCGGTGCCAGCGTGACCCCGTCCCGGGTCAGTGCCGGCCTGGTTCCGGTGGTCGTGGTCATCATGATCTCCTTCGTGCTGCCTCAGGACGCGGAGGCGAAGATCCGCTGCTCGGCCTCGTCCCACCGGGCAGCAGTCGTGGGATCGGGGAGGTAGGTGGCCAGCTCGCAGGAGCTGCGCACCAGACGACGCAGCGCAGCCAGGTCGCCGTCGATCAGGCCTGCCCCGCGGGCGGCCACGACGATGTTTCCCAGCGCCGTGGCCTCGGTGGGACCTGCCAGGACCCTCAGGCCCGTGGCGTCAGCAGCGAGCTGGCACAGCAGACGGTTGCGGATCCCGCCGCCCACCATGTGCAGGACGTTGACCGTGTGGCCTGACAGCTCGGTGGCCTCACGCACCGCCCGGCGGTAGGCCAGGGCCAGGGAGTCGTTGATGCAGCGCACGTACTCCCCGATCGAGCGGGGCAGGGGCTGACCGGTGGCACGGGCGTAGTCGTCGATCCGGGATGCCATGTCTCCGGGGGCGAAGAAGGCGTCGTCGTTGATGTCCACCACGGTGCGTAGTGCCTGGCAGGCCTCGGCGGCGGCGTCGATCTCGGCGTAGGAGATCTCCAGCCCCTGGCTGCGCCAGGTGCGTACGGCCTCGTTGAAGACCCACAGCCCCATGACGTTCTTGAGGTAGCGGACGGTGCCGTCCACCCCCAGCTCGTTGGTGAAGTTGGCCTGGCGAGAGGCCTCGGTGAGTACCGGCTCGTCCAGCTCCAGGCCGACCAGTGACCAGGTCCCGCACGAGATGTAGGCGAAGTCCGGAGCCTCGGTGGGAACGGCGACGACGGCGGAGGCCGTGTCATGGCTGCCGACGGCGACCACGGGCGTGGGGGAGCCGTCTGGCCCGAAGACCTCAAGCACCTCCTGACGGACCGTGCCCACCTGGGTGCCGGCCTCGACCAGGGGTGGCAGGACTGGGTCCAGGTCTAGGTCGAGCTCGCAGCGCAGGCGCTCCAGCAGGGCAGTGGACCAGGTGCGGCTGCGGGCGTCCAGGAGCCCGGTGGTCGAGGCGTTGGTGACCTCAGCCACCTGGGTGCCGGTCAGCCACGAGGTCAGCAGGTCCGGCAGCAGCAGCATCGTGCGTGGTGCGCCGTCGGGCAGCCCGCCGTCGCGGCGCTCGGCCAGCAGCTGGAAGACCGTGTTGAACTCCTGGACCTGCAGGCCGTTGACGCCGTAGAGCTCACCAGGTGGGACAGCGGCGAAAAGCTGGTCGGGCACGCCACGGGTGCGTGCCGAGCGGTAGGCGGCTACCGGGCCGGCCAGCGCACCGCCCTCGCGCGCCAGTCCGTAGTCCACCGCCCAGGTATCGATGCCGACGGCGGCCAGCGGCCCGACCTCGCGCACCGCGGCCAGCAGACCCTCGCGGATCTCGCTCCACAGCCGCAGCACGTCCCAGTACAGGCGCTCGCCGTCGTCGGCGGGCACCGGGACCGCGCCGTTAACGAAGCGGCGCGTCTCGGTCAGGGTGATCCGCCCATCAGCGAGGGTGCCGACCATGACGCGCCCGGAGGACGCGCCCAGGTCGACCGCGCCGACGTGCAGAGGCTCGCTCATCACGCGCCCCAGCCCGCAGCGGTGCCGCCCACGCGCTCGGAGCGGACCTTGTCCAGGTAGCCCGAGGCGAGGAAGGCCTTCATCGGGTCCGGTGCCAGGCCCTGGGACTCGCGCAGCTCGGCGAGCAGCGGGCGGACGTCGGTGTTGAAGGCGTCGACGAAGATGTCATTGGCGGCCAGGACGTCTCCGGCTCGCTGAGCGGCCCGCAGGGCCTCGCGGTCCACGAGCAGCGCCTTGGCGGTGGCCTCCTGGACGTTGGTGGCCGAGCGGATCTCGCCGGGGATCTTCTCCTCCAGGTTGTGGCACTGGTCGAGCATGAAGTTGACGCCCGAGTCGGGGGCCAGCGCGCCGGCGGAGACGATCTCGTTCATGATGCGGAAGAGCTGGTATGGGTCGGCCGCGCCCACGATGAGGTCGTCGTCGGCGTAGAAGCGGGAGTTGAAGTCGAAGGCGCCCAGGCGGCCCAGGCGCAGCAGCTGGGCGACGATGAACTCGATATTCGTGCCCGGGGCGTGGTGGCCGGTGTCCAGGACGACCTTGGCGCGCTCACCCAGCGCCAGGCAGTGGGTCAGCGAGGTGCCCCAGTCCGGGACGTCGGTGTGGTAGAAGGCCGGCTCGAAGAACTTGTACTCCAGGATGAGCTGCTGGTCCTCGTCCAGGCCGGCGTAGATCTGGGCCAGGGAGTCGGCCAGGCGGTCCTGGCGCTCGCGGATGGAGTCCTGGCCGGGGTAGTTCGTGCCGTCGGCCAGCCAGATCTTGAGGGCCGGGGAGCCGGTGGCGCGCATGACGTCGATGCACTCCAGGTGGTGGGCAATGGCCTTGGCGCGGATCCTCTCATCCGGGTTGGTCAGGGAGCCCAGCTTGTAGTCCTCGTCCTGGAAGACGTTGGAGTTGATGGTACCGATCCTCACGCCACGCTCCTCGGCGTAGGTGCGCAGGGCCGAGTAGTCCTCCACCTTGTCCCACGGGATGTGGAGGGACACGCGCGGGGTCACGCCGGTGAAGGCGTTGACCTGGGCGACGTCGTCGATCTTCTCGAAGGGGTCGCGGGGCACGCCGGCGGTGGTGAAGACGCGGAAGCGGGTGCCGGAGTTACCGAAGGCCCAGCTGGGAAGCTCGATGGTCTGGGTCTCCAGGAGGCTGCGGGCCTCGGGGGAGAGGTCGGAGAGGGTGGGGGTGGTCATGGTGGGCTCCTCGTCGTCAGTGACTGGGGTGGACGGCGGCGTTGCGGCGGCCGGTGATGAGTTCAGGTTAGCGAGAATTGAACCGTTTCACAAGTGATGAAGAGCGGCTCTCTCTCGTGGGTGTGGGATCACTTGCGCGAAGCTGGTCCACCGGCGCGGGGCGGGCGCGTGCACATGAGTGTCGAGGGCGTGGAGGTTGTCGCCGGTATCGATGTGGGCAGGCCCAGTCTGTGTTCGTGGGGGGAGGCGCGATGGGGTATCGAACGCGGTGGTGGGGTAGCGAAGGACAGACCGGGGCGGTGGGCATCGCAAGAAGACGGCGGTCGGTGCCTGTGTTCGCCCTGCCTGCTGCTGTCTCACGTGTTTGTTGCTGCCTCGCTTGGTGTCCACCGCTACCCCGTTCTGTCTGTCGCTACCCGGTGCCCGTGTTCGCTACCTCTTGGTGCTGCTCGCTACCCCGTAGCGCGTGCTGCGGGGTAGCGAAGGGCGCGATGGGGTAGCGAACGCGGTGGAGGGGTAGCGAGGGCCGTGCTGAGGGGACGCGATGGGGTAGCGAACGCGGTGGAGGGGTAGCGAGGGCCGTGCTGAGGGGGCGCGAAGGACACGAACGGGTAGCGAACGCGGTGGAGGGGTTGCGAAAGGAGGGTTGGGGTGGTGAGTGCCCTCATTCTCGGTTTGTGAAGACTCTGTCTAGCGGGCCGGTAGGTCGCGCTGGAGCGCCAGCATCATGAGGCTGCGGCCAAGGGTGAGCCTGGCAGGCCAGGGCGGGGAAAGCGGGGCAGCGCCCAGAGATGACGGACCCCGGCCCTGCTGCTCCACAGTGTCGTGGAGCAGCAGGGCCGGGGTGATGGTGGGAGCTCTCAGGCCTTCGGCTCGGCGGAGATGGTGAAGTCCACCCCAGCCTCCTCGGCGGCCTCGACGTCCTGGATCGTGTGGGACTCGACGTCGAACTCGTTGCGGGTCTTGTGACGGAATCCCCAGATCGCGAAGGCGTAGCCGACTGCGGCAATGGCGGCCAGGGCGCCGTAGGCGGTCTCCGGGCCGGCGCGTAGGAGCAGCGGGGTGACCGAGGCTGCCAGCGCGGCGACGACTCGTGCGACGGCGATGATCGTGCCCTGGGCGGTGGTGCGTAGCAGGGTGGGGAAGGACTCCTGGGCCCAGACCTTCATGATGCCCTCGAAGGCGAAGCCACCACCGATACCGTTGATGACGGAGACGGCGATGTAGGTGACCACGCTGAAGCCGAAGATCGGGTAGATGAGGTAGGCGCCGGCAAAGAGGAACGCGCCGACGTAGAAGTAGGGCATCCGCTTGTCGGTGTCGACGATCTTCATGAACCACACACCCCAGATGAAGCCGAGCGGCATCATGATCAGGCCCAGCTGGCTAGTGAAGGCGACGTCCATGTGGATGACGTTGACGGCTACCCAGGTGCCGAACTGGCCACCGGTGTTGGCCGGGATGTTGACCAGGGCATAGAAGAAGATGAGGGCGAAGAAGGGCTTGGCGTAAGGGCTCTGGAGGAGCAGCCGTAGCTGGGAGCGCTCGGCGCGCACAGTCTCCACGCCTGCCTTCTTCTCTGCCTGAGCCTCCAGCCACACGTGGGACTCGGGTAGCGGCAGGCGCAGGAGGAGGACGATGAGGGCGACGACGCCGACCTGGGCGTAGAGGATCTGACCGCCGAGGTGGCCCCAGTTGCCCACGATCGAGGCGCAGGCGATGGCGCCGAGGATACCGACGGTCCACAGGATGTTGGACAGACCGATGATCTTGCCGCGGTTCTCGTCCGTGGCGGTCTCGGCGATGTTGGCCAGCGAGACCGGCAGGTCCGCGCCGGTGCCCAGGCCCACGAGGATGGTGCCCAGCATGAGCATGGTGAAGCTGCCGGCGAAGACCTGAAGGGCGGCACCGATGGCGATGAGCACCATGGTGGCGGAGAAGACGTGTTTGCGGCCGAAGTTGTCTCCCAGTTTGCCGCCGAAGAGCGCGCCGCAAGCGATGGCAAGCGTCAGGCCCATCGAGGCCAGTCCCACCTGACCGTCGCTGTAACCGCTGGTGAGCTGGTAGATCGTCAGGGCCGTTCCGGAGGAGACGATGGCGCAGGAGTCGATGTAGGACGCCATGCCGGACACGACGCCGACGAACCAGGGATTAGGGTGCTTCGTCGGGGGGGGGGTTGAGTTTTGCACGAGTTCTCCTTCGAACTGACGTTCCGCCTCGCCACTGTGCGAGGTGAGGGAGTGGTCTTGACTCGGGGCGTCGGGAAGGCGCCTGCCGTTGGCGGTCACCAGTCGGCTTGAAACGAATCAATGCGGGTAGCCTAGCGCCGGCGTTAGAACGTTTCAAGTCTCTGTGTGGAGGATCTTCGTGGCGTGGCTGAGAGCTGTACCCTCCGCGGAGGATTGAACAGATTGAACACGGCGCCTAGCATCGCTATATCAGCGCGACCGCGCCCAGCGTCATGGCCTCGGCCACGATCCCGAGCCTGCGCCTACGAGCATCGGAGTGAGATGACCCCGCCCAAAGCCCCCTCCTCGCGTCCCTCGGTGCGCGACGTCGCCGCCCTGGCTGAGGTCTCGGTCGGCACGGTCTCCCACGTGCTCAACCATCCGGACAAGGTTGCCCAGGCCACGCGCGAGCGGGTTGAGACTGCCATCAAGGAGCTTGGCTTCGTCCGCTCCGAGACCGCTAGGCGCCTGCGGCACGGCGGGTCCTCACTGGTCGGCGTCCTCGTTCATGACATCTCTAACCCCTTCTTTACCGAGGCGGCCCGCGGGATTGAGGACCGGCTGCGTCAGGACGGGCGTGTGCCCATGGTCGGCTCCACGGACTCCGACCCCGACCGTGAGCGTGAGCTCATGAGCATGCTGGCCGGCCTGGACGTGTGCGGCGTCATTGTCACCCCCTCGGCCTTCACGCTGGACAACCTGGCGGTGCTCGCCGGCCGCGGCATCCGGGTGGTGCTCATGGACCACCCAGCGATCTCGGATGAGCTGTCCACGGTCGCGGGCGACGACGTCGCTGGCGCCAAGGTGGCGGTGCGGCACCTGCTGGACCTCGGCCACCGCCGTATCGGCTTCGTCAACGGACCGCTGAGCGTCCGCCAGTCCGTCGACCGACGCCGCGGCGTTCTCCAGGCCCTGTCCGAGGCGGGGGAGGATCCTGACAAGGTCCTGGTGGAGGTTGAGGCGGTGCACGAGGGCGCGAGCTACTGCGCGGACGCCGGCGCGGTCGGAGCGGCCCGGCTGCTGGATGATCCCGAGCCCCTCACGGCCCTGTTCTGTGCCAACGACCAGATGGCCATCGGAGCCATGCGCGTCATTCGTGACCGCGGCCTGCGCATCCCCCAGGACGTGGCGATCGTGGGCTATGACGACGTCGCCATCGCCTCCGAGCTCATCACCCCGCTGACCAGCGTGCACCAGCCCATGCGTGAGATCGGCCGGGCCGCAGCGGACCTGCTGCTCTCTGACGGCTCAGCAATCCAGCACATCACCTTCGCGCCTGAGCTCGTGGTGCGCCAGTCCACCCAGGCCCCTACCTCTGCGGACCTACGTTCAGCAGGTGAATGACGGCCTTGTCCGCCTGGTCGCACTCGGTCAGGTCGACGAGCGCGGTCAGCCGCCAGTCGTGGTCCTCGTCAGGGTCCTGCAGCACCTGGGTAGCCAGCCACACGGTGCGGCCGGTCTTGGCAAAAGCCTCGATGAGGCGCTCGGAGACCCCGGCTGCCGCTAGGTCCGCGGGCCTCGGAGCCTCATCGAGCGGAGCCAGCGCGATCGAGCGTGCCGCCGTGTCCGTGCCGATCCAGTCGTACTCGTCCCAGTAGCGGGCCAGGGCATCGTCCCACCGGTCCTCGCCCCAGCCGGAGGAGGCGTCCAGGCGGCCCAAGGCCTCGACGTCGTCGCGGGCCATGAGCTCGACGCGACGGAACATCTCCTTGCGCACCGCCACACGGAAGGCGTGTAGGTTGCGGCTGAAGGCGACCTTGCCGTTCTCGTCCGCCCCGAAGGCGCGCTCGACGCCGATCGAGTCGTCCTCGCCGGGCCGGTCGCCGTCCAGGATCCCGGCTGCCAGCTCGGCGCGGCCGGCTTGCGCCGCCCCCAGGGCCTCCCACTCGTCCAGCAGGGAGGAGTCCACCGCGCGCACCAGGTTGCCCAGCCAGTCGATGAGGGCAGCGACCTCCTCGGTGCGGTGCTCCTCAGAGACCACCTGGCGCAGTGCCCGGTAGGCGTCAGTGAGGTAGCGCAGGATGACGCCCTCGCTGCGCCCCAGCTCATAGCGCGAAACGAGGTCGGAGAAGGTCATCGCGGACTCCACCATGTCCCGCACCACGGACTTGGGATGCAGCTCGTACTCGGCGATCCAGGGATTGGACTGCTTGTACATCTCCAGCGCAGGCGCCAGGAGCTCGGCCAGGGGCTGGGGCCAGGTGACCTCCTCCAGCGCGGCCATGCGCTCGTCATAGTCCAGGCCCTCGGCCTTCATCGCAGCGATCGCCTCGCCACGGGCCTGGCGCTGCTGGGCGTAGAGCAAGGGCCTTGGGTCATCCAGGGTCGCCTCGACGACGCTGACGACGTCCACCGTGTGCTCGGGGGAGTCCACCCCCAGCAGGTCCATGGCCGCCAGCGCGAAGGGGGCGAGGGGCTGGTTGAGAGCAAAGTCGTCAGGCAGGTCCACCGCCAGACGCAGGCGGGGACGGCCGTCTGCCTTGGCCTGGGCGGAGGAGACATGGGTGAGCACCCCGGCCGTGCGCAGCGAGAGGTAGATATCGATCGCACGGCGCACGTGCTTGCGCCTCATCGCCTCGCTCTCGTGGACACGCGAGAGCAGCTGGGCCATCGCGGCCACGGGATTGCCGTCGCGCTCCATGAGGTTGAGGACCATGGTGGTGGTGACCTGGAACTGGCTCGTCATTGTCTCGGGCTGGGCGTCCCGCAGGCGCTCGAAGGTCTTGTCCGTCCAGTTGACCCGGCCCTCGGGAGCGGCCTTGCGCACGATCTTGCGGCGCTTGCGCTCGTCGTCTCCGGCCTTGGCCAGAGCCTTGGCGTTCTCGATGACGTGCTCGGGAGCCTGGACGATCACGTAACCGCGGGTATCGAAGCCCGCGCGGCCAGCACGGCCGGCGATCTGGTGGAACTCGCGCGCCGTGAGGTGGCGTTCCTTGGCGCCGTCGAACTTGACCAGGGAGGTGAGTACCACCGAGCGGATGGGGACGTTGATGCCCACCCCCAAGGTGTCCGTGCCGCAGATGACGCTGAGCAGGCCCTCACGCGCCAGGCGCTCGACCAGCCTGCGGTAGCGCGGCAGCATCCCGGCGTGGTGCACCCCGATGCCGGCACGCAGCAGACGCGAGAGCGTGGCACCGAAACCTGGCCCGAACCGGAAGGAGCCCAGCGCCGCAGCTACCTCTTCCTTACGGGACTTGGGAACCAGGTCCACACTCAGCAGCGAGGTGGCTCGCTCGATCGCCTCCTTCTGGGAGAAGTGGACGACGTAGACCGGAGCCTTGTGCTGCTGGACCAGGCGCTGGAGAAGCTCGCCGATCGGCTCGACCACGTACTCCATCTCCAGGGGCACTGGTCGCTCGGCGCCCTCGATGACGGCCACCTCCCGGCCGGTGCGCTCCTTCATGTCTGTCACGAAGAAGCTCACGTCTCCCAGCGTGGCCGACAGCAGCACCATCTGTGCCTGGGGCAGCTCCAGCAGCGGGACCTGCCAGGCCCAGCCGCGCTGAGGATCGGCGTAGTAGTGGAACTCGTCCATGATGACGCAGTCCACGTCCATGGCCTCGCCCTCACGCAGGGACTGGTTGGCGAGGATCTCCGCCGTGCAGCAGATGATGGGAGCGCCGGCATTGATGGAGGAGTCGCCCGTCACCATGCCGACGTTGTCGGCGCCGAACAGGCGGATGAGCTCGAAGAACTTCTCACTCACGAGCGCCTTGAGAGGAGCGGTGTAGTAGGAGCGGCCTCCCCGGGCCAGCGAGGCGGTGTGGGCCGCCAGCGCGATCATGGACTTGCCCGAGCCCGTGGGGGTCGCGGCGATGACGTGGCGCCCGTCCAGGATCTGGCTCAGTGCTTCGTCCTGGTGGGGGTAGAGCGGGCGCCCGGTCTCCTCGGCCCACTGGCTGAAGGCCAGGTAGATCTCCTCCGGCTCAGGGACGTAGTCCGGGTCCGAGGCCGGGATGAGGGAATCGAGCAGGGCGTTGAGGGTCGGCGTCGCGCTGGAGGAGGACATGCCGCCATGCTCCCACAGCCCGGCGATTCCGAATCATGGCGTCGTGGATTTCCGCAGACACCTGTCACGATCCCGGGTGATTGCCCAGAGCCGACGCAGATGAGAAAGCGAGGTCGTTGAGATGCACTGGAAAGACACGCTCAGCATCAAAGACTGTGCGTCGTAACGGCCTATCGCCCGGGATCGTGACAACAGGTGAGTGACGGCTCGGCCGAGATCTCCCCAGAGCTTGTCAGCCGCGCTGAGGACGGAGCCATGGAGGGCTTGCTGTCCTGGTCCGCACGGAGAATGTGTCCACCTATCGGGCAGTATGCGGACGGATGAGAATATCCAGCCCGGATTGTGAGACTATGCGCGGCGTTCCCATCCCCATCACTGAAGGCCCGAGATCATGGACGCCCTCGCAGCCACTCTCCTGAGTGTTGCCGACTGGATCACGGCCCACATCACCATGTGGGTCCTCATCGCCACCGGCCTGTTCCTCACCGTTGTCACGCGTGGGGTGCAGGTCAGGCTCCTGCCTGAGATGGTCAAGCGGGTCTTTGGCTCCCGCTCCGGTGCTCAGGGCGGCATCTCCTCCTTCCAGGCCTTTGCCATCTCCCTGGCCGCGCGTGTGGGCATCGGCAACGTCTTCGGCGTGGCCGCCGCCCTGCTCATGGGCGGCCCCGGTGCCATCTTCTGGATGTGGGTCGTGGCGCTGGTGGGTATGGCCACCGCCTTCTTCGAGGCCACCCTTGCCCAGGTCTTCAAGACCCGCGCCGCTGACGGCTCCTTCCGCGGAGGCCCGGCCTTCTACATGGCCCGAGGCATGAAGAACAAGACGCTGGCAGGCGTCTTCGCCGTCATCACGCTGATCACCTGTGGCTTCATCATCACCTCGGTGCAGTCCAACGCCGTGGCCGGCACGCTCGTGGCGGCCTTCGGCGGCTCCGAGAGCTCCCCACTGCCAGGCTTCGGCGGGCTGACCGGCGCCCAGCTCGTGGTGGCCGCGCTGGTCTTCTTCCTCACCGCAGTCGTCGTCTTCGGCGGCATCCGGGCCGTGGCCCGCGTGACGGAGTGGATGGCGCCGGTGATGGCCCTCATCTACGTGGTCCTCGTGGCCATCATCTGCCTGACCAACCTCACCGAGTTCGCCCGCGTCATCGGCTGGATCTTCTCCTCGGCCTTCGCGCCCGAGCCGCTGGTAGGCGGCCTGGGCGGAGGGATCCTGGCTGCCGTCGTCAACGGCACCAAGCGCGGCCTGTTCTCCAACGAGGCCGGCCAGGGCACCGCCCCCAATGCCGCCGCCACCGCGACCGTCACCCACCCCGTCCAGCAGGGGCTCATCCAGTCCCTGGGCGTCTTCATCGACACGATCATCGTGTGCACGACCACGGCCTTCGTCATCCTCATCTCCGGCCCCGAGACCTGGACCTCGCCCGAGGCCAACCCGGCAACGCTGACCACCCTGGCCATCTCCCACGGCCTGGGCGGCTGGACGGTCCTGCCGATGGCCGTGCTCATCTTCGTCCTGGCCTACTCCTCGATCATCGCCGCCTACGTCTACTCCGACGTCAACATGTCCTACCTGACCGGCGGCAAGAAGTGGGCCAGCTGGCTCGTGCGCGTGGTCTGCGCGGTCTCGGCCACGGCCGGTGCGGTGCTGAGCCTGGACGTGGTGTGGAACGCCGTCGACATCGCCATGGCCGTGATGACGTTGACCAACCTCGTGGCCCTCATCTGGCTCTTCCGCTGGGGGACCGGCGCGCTGCGCGACTACGAGGCGCAGCGCAAGGCGGGCGTGGCCGAGCCGGTTTTCGTCGGCGTGAACAACCCGCACCTGCCCGCTGACGTCCCCGGTGACGTCTGGGCCCCGGAGGCTGCCCAGAGCACGACGACGGCGGAGGCCCGCTGATGACGACTCTCACCACCGCTGGACTCGCCCTGGCCCGTCCCACCTGGTCCACCGCGGACCTGGAGGCCACCCTCAACAAGGTTGACGACCTCTTCTACACCTACGTCCTGGCCGTGCTGCTGGTGGGCGTGGGCCTGTACTTCACCATCCGCACCCGCGGGGTCCAGGTCCGCCACTTCGGCACCATGATCCGCTCCATCACGCACTCGCGCTCCGGGGCGGAGGGAGGCATCTCCTCCTTCCAGGCCTTCGCCGTCGGGCTGGCTGCCCGTGTGGGCATCGGCAACGTGGCGGGCGTGGCACTGGCCGTCGTCGCCGGCGGGCCCGGAGCCCTGTTCTGGATGTGGCTGGTGGCTCTGATCGGGATGTCCACGAGCTTCGTGGAGTCCACCCTGGCCCAGGTCTTCAAGGAGCGTGGGCGCGACTTCACCTTCAAGGGTGGGCCGGCCTACTACATCAAGAACGGCCTGCACTCGCGGCTGTGGGGCTCGATCTTCGCCGCCATGTGCATCATCAGCGTCGGCGTCACGGTGGTCATGGTCCAGACCAACTCCCTGGCCGGCGTCATCAACGCCACCGTGCCGAGCATGGCCCCCTGGATGGTGGGCGTGGCCCTGGTACTGCTGACCGGCCCGATCGTGCTGGGCGGGCTGAAGTCGGTGGCGCGCGTGTCAGAGTGGTTGGCCCCGATCATGGCGCTGCTCTACGTGCTTATCACCGTGGTCGTCATCATCATGAACATCGGTGAGATTCCTGCGGTCCTGTCCGCGATCGTGCGTGGTGCCTTCGGGACCGACCAGGCCCTGTTCGGCATCTCCGGCGGGATGCTCGCCGCGGTCCTCAACGGTGTGCGCCGCGGACTGTTCTCCAATGAGGCAGGCCTGGGAACCGTTCCCAACGCCGCGGGCACCGCGACCGTCTCCCACCCCGTGCGCCAGGGACTCATCCAGTCCTTCGGCGTCTTCGTGGATACCATCCTCGTGTGTACCGCCACCGGCCTGCTCATCCTCCTGGCGACTGACACCTATCAGCCGGGTAAGGAGGACCTGGTGGGCGCGGTGCTGACCCAGCAGGCCGTCGTCGAGCACCTGGGGGCCTGGACCACCTGGCCGATGGTCGTCCTCATCTTCGTCCTGGTCTTCTCCACCGTGCTGGGCTGCTACTCCTACTCCCAGGTCAACGTGAACTTCCTGGGCGGGGAGCGCCGGGCGGAGCAGGCCTTCGGGCTGCTGCTGACCGCGGCGGCCTTCGCCGGCACGGTGCTCACCCTGCCGATCGTGTGGGCCCTGACCGATATCGCGCTGGGGATCCTGGGCGTGATCAACCTCGTGGCCATCGTGTGGCTCGGGCCCTGGGCCTTGGGCGCCCTGCGCGACTTCGAGGCGCAGCGCAAGGCCGGCGTGGCCGAGCCCGTCTTCAACGGCCACGGCAACTCCTTCCTGCCTGGTGACACGGTTGACGGCGTGTGGGACAGCGTTCGCGCCTCTCATCCTGCCGACGGCGCAGCAGCGGCCGGCTCTGACCGCCTAGCCCCGGAGGCCTGAGCCATGGAGACCCTTAACTCGATCCTCGGCACGGTCTCGAACTGGCTGTTCGGCACCATCCTCATCTGGCTGCTGATCGGCGTGGGCCTGTTCTTCACGATCGCCACCCGCGGCGTGCAGCTGCGGCACCTGGGTTCGATCGTGCGCGCTGTGGTGGGCTCACGCTCCGGCGCACAGGGCGGGATCTCCTCCTTCCAGGCCTTCGCAGTGGGACTGGCCTGCCGCGTGGGCACCGGCAACATCGTCGGCGTGGCGCTCGCCCTGGTGCTGGGCGGACCGGGGGCCGTGCTGTGGATGTGGGTGGTGGCCCTGGTGGGCACGGCGACCGCCTTCGCCGAGGCAAGCCTGGGCCAGCTCTTCAAGGTCCGCCGCGGTGACGGCACCTTCCGTGGCGGCCCGGCCTACTACCTGGCACGTGGCCTGCACCTGCCGGTGGTCGGTGGCGTCTTCGCCGTCGTCTTCATGATCGCCAACGGCCTGGCGATGCCGATGGTTCAGGCCAATGCCATGACTGCCGCCCTCGGCTCGGCGGCAGGTGTGAGCCCGTGGTGGGGCGCGGCGATTGTGGCCTTGCTCGTGGCTCCGGTGCTGCTGGGCGGGCTGCGGTCCATCGCCCGGGTCACCGAGTGGATGGCCCCGCTCATGGCGATCGTCTACCTCCTGCTCGTGGCGGTCATCATCGTCACGCACCCTGCCCAGACCCTGACGGCCTTCGGCCAGATCTTCGCCGGCGCCTTTGAGCTGCGCGCGGGCCTGGGAGGTGTGGCTGGCGGCCTGACCGCGGCCGTGCTCAACGGCGTGCGCCGCGGTCTGTTCTCCAACGAGGCCGGCCTGGGCGGCGCCGCCTGCGCGGCTGGGTCGGCAACCGTCGCCCACCCGGCTCAGCAGGGCTTCATCCAGGCCTTCGGGGTCCTGGTGGACACGTTGCTGGTGTGCACGGCGACGGCCCTGGCGATCCTCATCGCCGGCGTCAACGACCCCGCGGTCTACACCCCGGGTGTCACCGGAGCACAGAGCACGGATATCTCCGGCACCCTGACCCAGACCGCCATTGCCTCGACGCTGGGGGAGTGGACCTCCTGGCCCATGACCCTGCTCATCATCGTCCTGGCCTACTCCACGATCCTGGGCGCCTTCTCGTATGCCGAGGTCTGCCTGGACTTCCTCACCCGCCGGGCGTGGGTGACCACGGCTCTGCGCATCGGCGCGGTGGCCTGCACCTTCATCGGCGGCGGCGCGGCCCTGACCACCGTGTGGACGCTGGCGGACGTGCTGCTGGGGATCGGGGCCTGTCTCAACCTCGCTGGCATCGTCGCCCTGTGGAAGTGGGTGGCTGGCATGCTGCGCGACTGGGAGGACCAGCGGGCGCAGCGTCCTGAGCAGGCACCGAGCTTCGTGGCACCCGGAAACGCGTATCTGCCTCACGCGCTGCCGGGGGACGTGTGGACGGGCCCCAGTCAGCACGCGTGACCTTGGGCGCAGGCGGGGGACAGGTACGCGGCCTGTCATCTGCCTGAAACATGCGAGGAACCAATCGGTTACTCCTCATCCCTAGCCTCCCACAGCGTGTTGACTTCCTACCTCCCGACTCTCCTGGCACCGGCCGGGACCACCGTGAGCACCAGCGCGCTGGACTCGGCTGCCGATACGCTCGCGACCATCTCCGACCGCTTCTACGGGGGTTTCCTCGCCTGGGCGCTGATCGCCGTCGGTCTGTACTTCACGCTGCGCACCCGCGCGGTCCAGTTCCGCCTCTTCGGAGCCATGCTGCGCGAGGTGGCCGGCTCGCGCTCCAGCGCGGACGACCACGAGGGCGGAATCTCCTCCTTCCAGGCCTTCGCCATCGGCCTGGCCTCGCGTGTGGGAACCGGCAACATCGTCGGCGTGGCACTGGCCATCACGATGGGCGGGCCGGGCGCTGTGTTCTGGATGTGGGTCGTGGCGCTGGTGGGGATGGCTACCGGCTTCGTGGAGTCCACGCTCGCCCAGGTCTTCAAGGTCCGTCACTCTGACGGCACCTTCCGCGGGGGCCCTGCCTACTACATCTCGCGTGGCCTGGGCTCGCGACGCTGGGGTGCGATCTTCGCCGTCATCATCACCTTCGTCTTCGGCTTCGCCTACGAGGCCACCCAGGCCAACACGATCTCGACGATGGTTCAGGACACCTTCGACGTCAGCCCCTGGGCCACGGCCGTGGTCCTGGTGCTGATCACCGCTCCGATCGTCTTCAAGGGCATCCGTCGTGTGGCACGCATCGCGGAGTGGATGGCCCCGCTCATGGCCACCGTCTACGCGATCATCGCGCTGGTGATCCTGGTGATGAACCTGGGGGCGATCCCCATGGCGCTGCGCGAGATCGTCGAGGGTGCTTTCGGCCTCAACCAGGCCTTCGCCGGGCTCGCCGGTGGCTTCTACGCGGCCATGATCAACGGCGTGCGCCGCGGCCTGTTCTCCAACGAGGCTGGTGAGGGCTCGGTCCCCAATGCCGCGGCCACGGCCACCACGTCCCATCCGGTGCGCCAGGGCTTCATCCAGTCCCTCGGCGTGTTCGTGGACACGCTCGTGGTGTGCACGGCCACTGCCCTCATCGTCCTGCTCTCGGGCGTCTATGACCCGGCGACGGCGCAGGCCGACGGCGCCTCGACGCTGACCAGCGCGTCGGTCGCCTCCCAGCTGGGGGACTGGGCGCAGTACCTCATGGTGGCGATCGTCTTCGTCTTCGCCTACTCCTCGCTGCTGGGCAACTACACCTACGCCGAGGTCAACATGGACTTCCTGCTGCGCGGGCGCTCCAAGCACTACGGCCTGCGCACAGTGATCCTCGTGGCGACCTTCATTGGTGCTGTGTCCTCGCTGACCTTCGTGTGGAACCTGGCGGACATCGCCATGGGAGTCATGGCGGTGATCAATATCGTCGCGATCGTGCTGCTGGGCAAGTGGTGCTTCGGGGTGCTGCGGGACTGGGAGGCCCAGCGCAAGGCCCTGGTGGCAGGGGAGATTGAGGAGATCCGCTTCGTGTCCACGGACAACCCCTACCTGCCTCGTGAGCTGCCGGGTGACGTGTGGGCGGCGCCGTCGAGCCAGGAGGAGCCTGCGTCGCCGGGCAACCACGCCTCAGTGGGGGCCTGAGCCCCCTTCCTGGCTCGTGAGTGTGCAGGTACGCCCACGAGTGCGCACCCTAGGAGTGCACACTCGTGGGCGTACCTGCACACTGGCCGGCCTTGCCCGGCAGCGTGCGCGTACCAGGCGCTAGGCTCAGGGCATGAAGATCGCGCGCTTTGCTACCGGGGACGAGATCCGCTACGGCATCGTCGAGGGGCTGCCCGCTGACGACGTCGTTCCCTCCGGGGAGTCTGACGCCCGCCTCGTGGTCCTCAAGGGCGACCCCCTCTACAGTGTCCCGCAGGCCACCGGCGAGGTGGTCCAGCTGGCTGACGCGAGACTGCTCTCCCCGGTCATCCCGCGCTCGAAGGTGGTCGGCATCGGCAAGAACTACGCCGCCCACGCCGCAGAGATGGGCAGCGAGGCGCCAGCCGAGCCCATCGTCTTCCTCAAGCCGAACACCTCCGTGATCGGCCCGGACGTGCCGATCGTCCTGCCCACCTGGTCCAGCGAGGTCCACTACGAGGCTGAGCTCGCCGTCGTCATCAAGTCCCTGGCCAAGGACGTGCCTGCCAGCGAGGCGAGCCGCGTGATCCTGGGTTACACAGTGGCCAATGACGTCTCCGCCCGCGACGCCCAGCGCTTGGACGCCACCTGGGCGCGTGCCAAGGGCTTTGACACCTCCTGCCCGCTCGGCCCGTGGATCGAGATCCCCGAGCCTGCTGCCGCGGGTGAGGCAGGCTTTGACCCGGCGAACGCCGTGGTACGGGCTCGGGTGGACGGCCAGGTGGTCCAGGAGGGGACGACGGCGGACATGATCACCTCGATCCCCAAGCTCATCTCCTACGTCTCCTCGATCTTCACTCTCCTGCCCGGTGACGTGGTCCTCACGGGCACACCGGCCGGGGTCGGAGAGATTCGCGCGGGGCAGCGCGTCGAGGTCGAGGTCGAGGGGATCGGCGGCTTCGGCAACCCCGTGGTACGCCGCTAGATACTGACCTCGGGGACGTCTGCCAGGTCCGCTACCTTCGGGATCGAGCGGATCGGCCGGGACAAGACGCAGGCGAACCCGCCCAGGCTCAGCGCCGCAGCGAAGAGCAGGAGCGCCCAGGTCGCGCCGAGGTGCTCCAGCGCGAGCCCAGCGCCGGCGCTGGCCAGCGGCATCATGGCCAGCGAGAGGAATGACGCCGCTGAGGACGTGCGCCCTTGAACGGCGTCGGGCGTGATGTGGACGCGGTAGGCACCCATGCCGGCGTTGAGTGGGATGAGTGCGAGCTCCCCCAGAGCGAAGAGACCACCGATCCACCACACGTTCAGGTGCAGCGGCATTGCCAGACCCATCACTGCCAGCACGGAGATCGTCATGACGGCGATGCCTCCCACCCGTGCCTGGCGCAGGACCCAGGGCGCGGCCAGCGCTGCCAGGATCCCCACGACGCCGACGCCGGCGTCCATGAGCCCGAGCGCCTGGGGCGAGGTGCCGTCGAGCTGCAGAGCGAGGAGCGCGGTGGTGAAGATGCCGTTGAGGCCAAGGTTGAGCACCATGCCGCACAGCACCATGTCCCGGATCGCGCGCGCCTTCCACACCCACCGGATGCCGGTGACGACGTCGTCGATAAGCCCTCTGAGCCGGACCGGGTCGCTGGAGAGCGCCGGCAGGTGCGTGCGTACCAGGCTCGCGCAGGCCACGGCAGCCAGGGACAGGGCGGCGTAGACCGCCATCGGTAGGCTGCGGGACAGAGAGAACAGTGCCGCAGCGGCCGGGCTACCCACCACGCCGCCCAGTGAGTTGCGAGCCTGGTTGAGACTGAGCGCGGTCCCCATCTGCTCAGCCGGGACGATCCGCTTGAGAGCCGCCTGCTCGGCGGGGGAGTAGAAGCACCCGGCGGCGCCGAGCAGGACGCCGGCCACGAGCATGTGCGGAAAAGTCAGGGCGCCAAGAGCGTCAGCCAGGGGGATGCTGCCCAGGACGACTGAACAGACCAGGGCGGAGACCACCATGACCCGCTTGCGGTTCCAGCGGTCGCACAGGGCTCCGGCCGGCAGCATCATGACCCACTGGCCCACGCCGTAGGCACCCGCGACCAGGCCTGCCTTGGCAGGAGAGTGGGTGAGGTCGACGATGAGCAGCATGATCCCGAGCGAGAGCATGCCGCTGCCCAGCGAGGAGAGCGTTGAGCCTGTCAGCAGGAGCCGGTAGTCCCGGTTGCTGCGAAGTGGTGGGACGACGCCGTCCTTGGCGTGGTCTGGCGAGACAGGCATAAGGGGCAGCCTAGGACAGGTCACAGCGCACCCTCAAGGTCGGCGCTGACGAGCGTGATGCCCCCTGCGGGGCGAGTGTGCAGGTATCGCGACCGGTGAGCAGCTTCGGGCTGCACACCCATGGGTCTACCTGCACACTCGCGCGAGCGAGCGGCTAGAGCCGGCCGACGGCGTCGACGATCCTGGTTAGCGTCTCCTCCTCGATCGCGCGGCCGGTAGCCAGGTTGAGACGGCAGTAAGACTCGTAGCCCCGACCAAAGGCGGCGCCGTCATTCATCACCACCCCGGCCTCCCGGGTGAAGAAGGCAGCAGGGCTCTCGCCCTCAGGCAGCGGCAGGCCCGAGAAGTCCACCCACGCCAGGTAGGAGCCTGCTGGCACCGTGATCTCCACGCCTTCCACCGCGGACAGGCGCTGGGCAGCCAGGGAGGCGTTGGCGTGGATGTAGGAGCGGGCCGCCTGGTTCCACTGCCGGCCCTCGTCGAAGGCGGCGACGGCCGCTGCCGCGCCCAGGGCCGCGGCTTCGTGCCCCAGGGCAGCGGACAGGGGATGGGACTGCCAGGTCTGGCGGGCCTGGCCGCTGGCGATGAGCTGGGCGCAGTGGAGGCCGGGGACGTTCCAGCCCTTGGAGGCCGCAGTCGCGGTAAAGGTCAGGTCCGGGTCCGCGCCCTTGCGGGAGGCGTAGGGGACGTGGCGCGCGGCGGGATCCACGATGAGGGGCGCGTGGATCTCATCAGAGAAGACGGGCACGCCGTATCGGGTGGACAACGCGGCGACGGCGTCCAGCTCGGCGGGATCGAGGACCCGACCCACCGGGTTCCACGGGTTGCACAGGACCAGCAGGCCGGCTCCTGCTGCCATGGCCGACTCAATCGGCTCCAGGTCCAGTGCCCAGCCTGGGGTCCCCGAGGCGGCGGAGGCAGGGGTGCGCAGCGCGGGCACCTGGATGCACTCCCGCCCGTGCTGCCCGGGGATCGACAAGAAGGGCATATAGGCCGGCGTGGGCACGATCACCGCGGATCCGGGCCTGGTGTGGTACTCGATGATGGCGCCCAGGGCGGACAAGACATTGGGGAGCAGGCTGATGCGCTCCACCGGCACCTGCCATCCCAGCACCTCTGACTCGTAGCGTGCCGTGGCCTCACGCGCCTGCTGCGCCAGGGACGCGGGCATGTAGCCCAGTGTCCCGGTGTCCACGGCGCGGCGCAGCACGGCGGAGACTGACGGGGCGGTTCCCAGGTCCATCTCCGCCACCCAGGCGCCGATGGTCTCACCCGGTTGGCTCCACTTCAGCGAGCCTCGGCGGCGCATCTCGGCTGGGGTCAGTGCATCCCAGGCAGCGACGGTGGTAGCCAGGTCGAAGCTGGGGACGGAAACGGCCGAGGTGGTGTGAGCAGCAGTGGTCATGGAACCGAGTCTAGGACAAGGGTGGGACACGAACGGGGGAGCTGTGGCGCGCCCTGTCCAGGTGCGCGGAGGCACAGGCGCTCCTGCGTCGTCGTCTGCTGCAGGAGACTAGGCTGGGCTACATCATGACTGAGACCTCCACCGCTGCCAGCCCTGCCGTCCCGGCCCCTGGCTCCAGCGACATCCGCGTCCGCTTCTGTCCCTCTCCCACCGGCACCCCTCACGTGGGGATGGTGCGTACCTGCCTGTTCAACTGGGCCTACGCCCGGCACACCGGCGGCACCTTCGTCTTCCGCATTGAGGACACTGACGCCGCTCGTGACTCTGAGGAGTCCTTCAACGCCATCCTCGACTCCTTGGCCTGGCTCGGCCTGGACTGGGACGAGGGCGTGGGCAAGGGCGGCCCGCACGAGCCCTACCGCCAGTCCCAGCGCATGGACCTGTACAAGCAGGTGGCAGCCGAGCTGCTGGAGGCCGGCTACCTGTACGAGTCCTTCTCCACCCCCGCCGAGATCGAGGAGCGTCACAAGGCGCGCGGTGAGGTCCCCAAGCTTGGTTATGACGGCTTCGACCGGGACCTGACCGAGGAGCAGAAGGCGGCCTTCCGTGCTGAGGGGCGCGAGCCGGTGCTGCGGATGCGGATGCCGGAGGAGGACATCACCTTCGACGACCTCGTGCGTGGTCCCATCACCTTTAAGGCCGGCAGCGTGCCGGACTACGTGGTGGTACGCGCCAACGGTGACCCGCTGTACACCCTGGTCAACCCCGTTGACGACGCCGCCATGGGGATCACCCACGTGCTGCGCGGAGAGGACCTGCTGTCCTCCACGCCGCGCCAGGTGGTGCTCTACCGGGCGCTGATGGCGATCGGCCGCGCCAGCGTCATGCCGCAGTTCGGCCACCTGCCCTACGTCATGGGGGAGGGCAACAAGAAGCTGTCCAAGCGTGACCCGGAGTCCAACCTCCTCATCCACCGCCACCGCGGCATGATCCCCGAGGGCCTGCTCAACTACCTCGCCCTGCTGGGATGGTCTTTGTCCAAGGACCAGGACGTCTTCTCTCCCGAGCAGCTCGTGGCGGCCTTTGACGTCCACGACGTCAACCCCAACCCAGCCCGCTTCGACCCCAAGAAGTGCGAGGCGATCAACGCTGAGCACGTGCGCCTGCTTGAGGCTGAGGACTTCCGCAACCGGCTGGTGCCCTACCTGGCGGATGTCTACCCCGACCCGGCGGACCCCGACTGGCAGGCCCACCCGCTGGTCAGCGCAGCGAGCTTCGGCGAGCTCAGCGCGCGCGAGCAGGAGGTGCTCACCGCGGCGGCCCCGCTCATCCAGACCCGCGTCCAGCTGCTGGGGGAGGCCCGAGACATGCTCGGCTTCCTCTTCGTGAGTGACGATGCGCTCCAGCTCGATGAGAAGGCGGTGTCCAAGCTGAAGGACTCCGCGCCGGCCGTTCTGGACGCCGCCATCGCTACCCTGGAACCGCTGACGCAGGAGCAGTGGACAACGGAGCGGCTGGAGGAGGCCCTACGGGCCGCCATCGTGGAGGGCTTGGAGATCAAGCCTCGCCTGGCCTTCGGACCGCTGCGCGTGGCGGTGACCGGGCGCCAGGTCTCCCCGCCGCTGTTTGAGTCGATGGAGATCCTGGGTCAGGACTCCAGCCTGGTGCGTCTGCGTGCGCTGCGCAGCCAGCTGGGCTGAGGCGCGAGCCTGGAGAATGGGGCGGCGTCCCGTGGGATGCCGCCCCATTCTCTATGTGTCTGTACTCACGCGCTGTCAGTTTGCCCTGATGTGGGCTCGCGTGTAAATTACTTCCCGCTGCTCCGAGCGGGCCACCGCCCGGGAAGCACCATTCTTTGGGGTATGGTGTAATTGGCAACACAGGTGATTCTGGTTCATCCATTCTAGGTTCGAGTCCTGGTACCCCAGCGAGAGCGAAGGAATTCGGTCAGCTGAGTCTGAAGTGATCCTGACGAATTCATGTGACTGATTTCTTTTTCTCGGCATAAGTGAATATGCAAGGCCCCGTTCGTCTAGCGGCCTAGGACACCGCCCTCTCACGGCGGCAGCACCGGTTCAAATCCGGTACGGGGTACCACGCTGATCGCCCGGCTGCTCACGCAGCCGGGTTTTTTCGTGATCTCGTGTCACGATCCCGGGCGATGTCAACGTGCTCACTGACGCCCGGCGCAAGGCGGGTGGCTGATCCTTGTCATGATGCGCCTTCTGAGGGGCCTGTGTGCTCGCGCCAGCGACTGGGCGCGCAGATCACCCGGGATTGTGACAGTGGATCTCCACCTCGTCACCGCCTCTGGCTACACTGCTTGACGTGACGAACTTTCCTACGCTCAAGGCCCCCGGTCCCATCCCCGACGGTGCGATGCGCATCACGCCCTTGGGTGGTCTCGGCGAGGTCGGGCGCAACATGACCGTGTTCGAGGTTGACGGCAAGCTCCTCATCGTCGACTGCGGTGTCCTCTTCCCCGAGGAGGACCAGCCTGGCGTCGATCTCATCCTCCCCGACTTCTCCTCCATCGAGGACCGTCTGGATGACGTCGTGGCCCTGGTCCTCACCCACGGGCACGAGGACCACATCGGAGGCGTGCCCTACCTGCTGCGCCTGCGTGACGACATTCCGCTGGTGGGAAGCGACCTCACCCTGGCCTTCGTTGAGGCCAAGCTGCGTGAGCACCGCATCCGCCCCACGCTCAGGGTGGTCAGCGAGCACGAGCGCGTCCACTACGGTCCCTTCGACCTGGAGTTCGTGGCCGTCAACCACTCCATCCCCGATGCCATGGCGGTCTTCATCCGTACCGGCGCCGGCAACGTGCTGGCCACCGGTGACTTCAAGATCGACTCCCTGCCCATTGACGGGCGTATCACGGACCTGCGTTCCTTCGCGCGCTTCGCCGACGAGGGTGTGGACCTGTTCTGCGTGGACTCCACCAACGCTGAGGTCCCGGGCATGATCGGTCACGAGAACCAGATCGGCCCCGTGCTCGACGGCGTCTTCGCTGAGTCGGACCAGCAGATCATCGTCGCCTCCTTCTCCAGTCACGTCCACCGCGTCCAGCAGGTGCTCGACGCCGCCGCCCTCCACGGGCGCCGCGTCGCCCTCGTGGGGCGCTCCATGGTGCGCAACATGGGGATCGCTGCGGAGAAGGGCTACCTCAAGGTGCCCGACGGCGTCCTCATCGACGCTCGCGACGTCACCTCCCTGCCCGCTGACGAGCGCGTGCTCATGGTCACCGGATCCCAGGGCGAGCCCATGGCGGCCCTGTCCCGCATGGCGCACGGCGAGCACCGTTCCGTCACGGTCGAGGCCGGGGACACCGTCATCTTCGCTTCCTCGCTCATTCCCGGTAACGAGAACTCGGTCAACCGTGTCATCAACCAGCTCATGCGGCTGGGAGCGCGCGTGGTCCACCAGGGCAACGCCAAGGTCCACGTCTCCGGGCACGCCTCCTCCGAGGAGTTGCTCCACGTCTACAACATCGTGGGTCCGCGCAACGTCATGCCTATCCACGGCGAGATCCGCCACCTCGTGGCCAACGGCGCCCTGGCGGTCAAGACGGGCGTGCACCCGCGCAACGTCGTGCTGTGCGAGGACGGCGTCACCGTCGACCTCAAGGACGGCAAGGCCCGCATCTCCGGCCAGGTCGGCTGCGGCTACGTCTACGTCGACGGCTCCTCCGTCGGTGAGATCGACGAGACCGAGCTCAAGGACCGCCGGATCCTGGCGGAGGAGGGCTTCGTGTCGGTCTACGCCGTCGTGGAGACCAAGACCGGCACGATCCTGGCTGGCCCGGACATCCAGGCACGCGGGATGGCCGAGGACGACTCGGTCTTCGACGACGTCCTGGACGACGTCACCCGTGCCCTTCAGGACGCGCTGGACAAGGGCAACCAGGACGCCTACTCCCTCCAGCAGGTCATGCGCCGCACGGTCGGCCGCTTCGTGGGGCGCCGCCTCAAGCGCCGCCCGATGATCGTGCCCGTGGTGATCGAGGCCTGAGGAGCGGATGAGCGTGCTGCGTCCGGCCTGCTTTATCTCCACAGGCTCCGTCCTTATCGATCTTCCCCTGCGCGTGGACCACATCCCCGCGCCAGGTGGTGCCATCACGGCGGTTTCCTCCGGACCCACGGTCGGAGGCGGCTACACGGTGGTCTCCGCCGTCGCCCGTCAGGGAGTCCCGGCGGCCCTAGCCGCCACCCTGGGCACCGGCCCGAACTCCGCCCAGGTGCGTGAGTCCATGCAGGCTGACGGCGTCGAGCTCGTCGTCGAGGAGCTCGTGGGGGACATCGGCACCTGCATCACCCTCATCGAGCCGCCCGGGAGGCGGACCTTCATCACGACCGAGGGCGTGGAGGCCGAGCCCCAGATCGAGGACCTGGACCGCATCGAGCTGGTGCCGGGGGACTGGATCTACGCCACCGGCTACGACTTGGCCCACCCCTCCTCCTCGGCTGCCATCAGCCAGTGGCTGCTGCGCCTGCCCGAGCACGTGGGCCTCATCCTCGACCTCGGGCCGGTCGAGGCCGAGATCCCGGATGACCTGCTGCGCCGCCTGCTGGAGCGGGCCACCCTGCTCACCGGCAACGACCTGGAGATCAACCACCTCATCCAGCGCCTGGGCGGTGCCGACGAGCTGCGCGAGGCGACCCCGCGCGCCCTCATCGTGCGTCGTACCGGCGTGCACGGCTGCGTGCTGTGGCCGGCGGTGGGTGACCGCATCGAGGTTCCGGGCTTTGCTCGTGAGGTCCTGGACACCACTGGTGCCGGGGACACCCACACGGGGGTGCTCGTTGCCAGCCTCATGGACGGGATGGACGTGGTCACCGCGGCCCGGCGCGCCAACGCTGCGGCCGCTGAGGCGGTCTCGCGCCTGGGGCCTGCCCGTGCACCCCGGCGCGACGAGATCGACGCCTTCCTCGCTGAGGTGTGAGAGCGGCCTCGGGCGAGGAATCGGCCACGCGCGCTGGCTGCGGCGGCGTGGCGAACCGGCCTCGGACAGCGGCACAGATAGCGTCAGAGCATCATGGCCACTCGTCGTACCTCTTCGCCCTCGTCGCCCCGCGCGGGCGCCAAGCGCTCCCAGTCCGCCGCTGCCAAGCCGACCACGACTGAATCCACCTTCACGGGATCCGGTCGTTACCGGCGTACGGCATGGGCCTTCCTCATCCTCGCCCTGGCCGCGGTGACCGGACTGCGTGAGTGGTTTGGTGTCTCCGGCGCTGCGGGCGCGGCTCTCCACCACATCGCTGCCGGTCCGCTGGGCGTCCTGGGCGTCACGGTTCCGGTGCTGCTGGGCGCGCTGGGGATCGCCATGCTGCGTGTCCACCACCTGGCTCCGGTCCACGCCCGTGTGGCGGTGGGCTGCCTGGGTGTGCTCGCCGGCGTGACCGGCATCATCCAGGTTGTCAGCGGCAACCCGGCTCTCTCACGTGGGATCGCTGCGGTTGAGGAGGCGGGAGGCCTGCTGGGGTGGGTGGTTGGCTACCCCCTGGCGGTCCTCTTCTCCGCCATCGGCGCCGTCATCCTGTTTATCCTCCTCATCGCCTTCTCGCTGCTGGTACTCACCGGCGTCACGGTGGCTGACCTGCGCGAGCGCCTGTCCGGGGACAGCGGCCAGGAGTCTGACCAGGCCGAGGAGGAGGCTGACTCCCTGGCGCTGCGGCTGCTGGACCGGGTGCGTGCCCACCGGCAGGAGACCCAGACGACGTCGTTGGACTCCTATGACGGCGACGAGCCCTTCCGCTCGGCCCTCCAGACTGAGCAGAGCGAGCCGCCTGCCCGCAAGCGAGGCAGCGGACGGCGCAGCCGTCGCACTGACGACGATGCCCCCACACGTCAGCTCGCCAACCCGCAGGATGACGGCCGTGGCCCCGCAGGCCAGGAGGCCTTTGACTTTGAGGCCCAGGACGGCGCCGCAACCTCCGTGCTCGGGGAGACTGAGGCCGTCGCTCACACTGGTTCGGGTGCGGCGGCCTCGGCTGCCACGCCGGCTGAGGCGAGCGTGCCGCCCTCGGTGCCGCTGCGGCGTCGTCCCTCCAAGCAGGGGCGCCCCGGGGCGACCACGCCCCTGGACCATCGCCCGGTGCCACCCACCGAGCCCGATGCCGTGACCCAGGAGACGCCTCTGGCGGCGCTGGCCGAGGCCGAGCCGGATCTGGCCGACGAGCTGGCCATGGGCGCAGGCCTGGAGCTGCCCGACGGCACGGTCTACTCCCTGCCTGCCGATGACCTGCTGGAACCCGGCCCCGGCCACGCCACGCGGACCGAGGCCAACGACGCCATCGTCGACAAGTTGCAGGACGTCTTCACCGAGTTCGGCGTGGACGCCACCGTCACCGGCTACACCCGTGGTCCTCAGGTCACCCGCTACGAGGTCCACCTGGGACGCGGCGTCAACGTCTCGCGCGTCACTAGCCAGGCCAAGAACATCGCTTACGCGGTGGGAAGCGATGAGATCCGCCTGCTCACCCCCATTCCTGGCAAGAGCGCCATCGGTGTGGAGATCCCCAACTCTGACCGTGAGATGGTCAAGCTCGGCGACGTGCTGCGCTCGGGGGCGGCCAAGAAGCAGTCCCATCCGCTGGTGGTGGGACTGGGTAAGAACGTTGAGGGCGACTACGTCGTCACCAACCTGGCCAAGACCCCGCACCTGCTGGTGGCGGGCCAGACCGGGTCGGGTAAGTCCTCCTTCGTCAACTCCATGATCACCTCCATCATGATGCGGGCCACCCCACAGGAGGTGCGCATGGTGCTGGTAGACCCCAAGCGTGTGGAGCTGACGATCTACGAGGGCATCCCGCACCTGATCACCCCCATCATCACCAGCCCCAAGAAGGCCGCCGAGGCGCTGGAGTGGGTGGTGCGGGAGATGGATGCGCGCTACGACGACCTGGCCTCCTTCGGCTTCAAGCACATCGACGACTTCAACAAGGCGGTGCGTGCCGGCGAGGTCAAGCCCTTGGAGGGCTCGGCCCGCGTCATCAGCCCCTACCCCTACCTGCTCGTGGTGGTCGATGAGCTCGCCGACCTCATGATGACGGCCCCCAAGGACGTCGAGGCCTCCATCCAGCGCATCACCCAGCTGGCGCGTGCTGCTGGTATCCACCTGGTGCTGGCCACCCAGCGTCCGGTTGCCCAGGTGGTCACGGGCCTGATCAAGTCCAACGTGCCCTCGCGTCTGGCCTTTGCCACGGCCTCGCAGCTGGACTCGCGCGTCATCCTGGACCAGAACGGCGCGGAGACTCTCACCGGTCAGGGTGACGCCCTGTACCTGGGCCCCGGTGCCTCGGCGCCGGTGCGTATCCAGGGCTCGTGGGTCACCGAGTCGGAGATCCGCGCCGTGGTGGCCCACGTCAAGCAGCAGCTGGAGCCGGAGTATCGCGAGGACGTGATCGTCCCCGAGGTCAAGAAGCAGATCGACGAGGAGATCGGCGACGACATGGACCTGCTGCTGCAGGCCGCCGAGCTCATCATCACCAGCCAGTTCGGCTCGACCTCGATGCTCCAGCGCAAGCTGCGCGTGGGCTTCGCCAAGGCCGGACGCCTGATGGACCTGCTGGAGACGCGCGAGGTCGTAGGCCCCTCAGAGGGATCCAAGGCTCGCGAGGTGCTGGTCCAGCCCGAGCAGCTGGAGGAGACGCTCGCCTGGATCAAGGGCGAGGGAAGTGCCCCGGGAGCCGAGGACGAGGCCCACTCCGACGCCGTCGGTGCGGGTACCTCAGAGGCCGGCTCTCCCGCAGGTGGGGCCGGCACCGCCGCCGTCACAGACCGCTACGCCACCGACCCGCTCCACCGCGACCTGGTGGAGTCGGAGTCCTGGGAGGACACGGCCGCCGAGGAGGACTCGGAGGACGCCTGGAGCCTGACCGGCCGCGGCGCCTCCTGGTGAGTCCTCAACCGCGGGGCAGGGGGACCGGGGCCTCGCCCGTGGCCACGGGCACCTGGTCAGAGTAGGTCTGCGGGTTGACGATCCCGGTCACCGCCTGCCAGCGCCGCTCGATCTCCGTGGCGGACAGGCTGGTCCAGGCCGGGACGGCTCCTGCGTGCGCGGCGCCCAGGTCGAGCTGGGTGTGGCCGACGGCGTTGTCCACGGTGAAGGGGTGCCAGTGCAGCGCGTCCACGCTGACGCTCCGCTGGCCGGAGGCGTCCTCGGAGACGGTGACGTCCACCCACACGAACAGGCCGATCGTGGTCATGATCGTGCCCAGGGCCTCGGACTGGTTGGAGATGAAGTTGCCGGCCGAGTAGGACACCCACATGCCCCGCCCTCCCGGTCCGCCGGCGAGCAGCTCGTTGGTCTGGGGAACGTGCGGGTGGGCGGAGAAGAGCACGTCAATCTGCCCGGTGTCTGCAATGGCCTGGGCGTACTCCTTCTGCGACGCGACCGGATCGCGGGTGTACTCCTCGCCGATCTGGGAGTGGAGGACCACCAGGTCCGCGCCCGCCTCGCGAGCGGCGCGAGCCTGGTCCGCCGCCCACTGGACATCGTTGAGGTTGACGGCCCACGCCGGGTCCGCCGTCATGCCGTTGAGGCTGTAGGTCGTTGACAGCTGGGCGACGGTGACGGTGCGGCCCTCGCGCTGGAACTGGTAGAGCTGGTAGGGCCTGGCGGCCTCGGCCTCGGTGCGGTTGGTGCCTGAGAAGCCCATGCCATTGGCCTGGAGCGTGTCCGCTGTGGTGAGGACGCCGGACCAGCCCTGGTCCCAGGCGTGGTTGGAAGCGGTGGCGCACCCGTCCCAACCCGTGGATCCCAGGGCTGCGACCACGCCGGGCAGCGAGCCGAACATCGGGTAGCCCGAGGCTACGCCGCGTGGGGAGACTGGGACCTCCATGCCGCACAGCGCCAGGTCTACGCCGCTGTACCAGGGCTGGGAGGCGGCGATCATGGGGGAGATGTCTCCCTGGCCGCCTGCGGTGTCATTGATGACGGGCATATGAGTGAGTACGTCGCCGGCGTAGCCGATGGTGAGGTGGATATCCGGCGGCGGGGTGGGCGAGGGGGTGGGACGTGGTGAGAGCGCGGGTGAGGAGGCGAGGCTAGCGACGGCTGAGGAGGGCTGCCGGGCAGCGGGCGCCGTCGTCGCCTGGCGGGTGAGGAAGAGGTAGGTGGAGGCGCCGAGCACCGCGACCACGAGCAGGGCGAAGAGGCCTCGGCGCAGCCGGGAGCCCGAGGAAGGGCCCGCGTGGGAGGAAGCCTTGTGGGAGGCAGCCTTGTGGGAGGTGGGTCGGGCGGCGCGGCCTGGCCCGAAGGGGGAGGGATGGGAAGTCACAGGCACAGGCTAGGCTGTGAGTGATGAGCGGGATCAGCACTTCAAGCAGCCCTTCCGGAGCCGCACCCCACACCGGGCAGGCGCCGCTGGTCAATATCGCCAACGCGCTGACGGTTCTGCGCCTGGCGCTGGTACCAGTCTTTGTCTGGCTCATGCTGCAGCCGGGGGACGGGATGAGACTCGCCGCCACGCTGGTCTTCATCATTGCCTCGATCACGGACCGCCTGGACGGGCAGCTTGCGCGCTCGCGCGGGCTCATCACAAGCTTCGGCAAGATCGCAGACCCGATCGCGGACAAGGCGCTGACGCTGTCCGCTTTCATCCTGCTGTCGGTGGCAGGCCGGCTGTGGTGGTGGGTGACGATCGTCATCCTCGTGCGTGAGCTGGGGATCACCCTCATGCGCTTCTTCATGCTGCGCCGTGCCGTCATGGCGGCCTCACGCGGCGGCAAGCTGAAGACGGTCCTCCAGATCGCCGGCCTGATCGGGCTGCTCACGCCCTGGGCGATGTTCCTTCCTCATGCCGTGGCGACGGCGGTGGACCTGGTGGCCTACGTCGTGGTCGGTGCCGCCACCGTGGTCACCGTGGTCACGGGCCTGGACTACGCGCACCAGGCGGTGCTCCTGTCCCGCGGCGGGCAGGCTGACACCACGGCTGGGACCGCGCGCCGTGACGACACCCGCCAGTGAGGAGAGCGACCGTGACTGACACCCTTGGATCCAGCGGCTTGGAGGGCAGCGAGGAGCTGGCAGCGGCCTCCACGCAGGTCGAGGCCGCGCGTTTCCTGCTCTCGACGGCGCAGGAGCGCGGGCTCACGGTGGCCGTGGCCGAGTCCCTGACTGGGGGAGAGGTGGCCTCGTCGCTTGTGAGCGTTCCGGGGGCCTCGGCGGTGGTCGTGGGCGCCGTCGTCGCCTACGCCACCCGGATCAAGCAGGAGGTCCTGGGAGTCGACGCTGATCTGCTGGCCCGCCGCGGTCCGGTCGATGGTGAGGTCGCCCAGCAGATGGCTGCTGGGGTCGCCAGGCTCATGGGGGCGGATATCGGACTGGCGACGACGGGCGTGGCCGGCCCCGGGGCGGCTGACGGTCACGAGGCGGGGACCGTGCACGTGGCGGTGGTCACGTCGCAGGGCTCGCTCAGCCGTGAGCTCCATCTGGAGGGAGACCGTGACGCGGTCCGCGATGGCGCGACGACGGCGGTGCTGGCTCTCGCCGTCGGCGTGCTGGACGTGACGTGAGAAGGTCCCGGCCTGACAAGGAGGTTCCCGTGACGCTTCAAGGAATCTCCCAGTTTGACCGGTCATGATCGTGCCAACACCGCGCAGGATCGCTTCAGCGCTACGGCGATGGACTGTGATCCTGCGCGCGTGGGAATGAAACTCCGCAGTGAATGGTTGTGCCTCACGATGAACAACGCGACTCACCCCCGCACCACCCGTTCGATGCGTCCTGCTGGCAGGACGCCGATGCGACAGGCCCCCGTGGCTGGCTACGGTGCGGCTGTGGACAACACCAAGCACGAGAACGTCCTTCTGCGCCGAGAGATCGGCGAGGTCCTGCGTTCGGTGCGCCAGCACCAGGGACGTACCCTGCGCGAGGTCTCCTCGCAGGCACGGGTCTCCCTCGGCTACCTCTCCGAGGTCGAGCGCGGGCAGAAGGAGGCCTCCTCCGAGCTGCTGGCCTCGATCTGTCAGGCGCTGGACGCTCCTTTGTCCGCCGTCCTGCGCGAGGTCTCGGACCGCATTGCCCTGACTGAGGGCGTGACGATCCCGGACACCGTTCCGGATGAGCTCGTCCGTCAGCAGGGCGCCCTGCGCTGAGGCTGACACTCTCCTTGACACCTCCAGCGCTCGCGCGCTGGCACCTGCCCCCGCAGCTCGCCATGGCTGCGGGGGCAGGTGCGTGCTGGGGCGTACCGGGTTCGCGGTGGGGATAGGTGGGCGCCTGGGCGTGGGAGGGTGTGCGAGAGTGGCCCCGTGAAGCACTCTGAGTTCTGGCGCGCGGTGGAGACGGTCTATGGCTCGGCCTACGGTCGGTCCTTGGCCACGGATCTCGTGCTGCCTGGACTGGGGCGCACCTGCGAGGACGCTCTGGACGCCGGGGTGGCGCCCCGCGAGGTCTGGAACGCCTTGTGTGATGAGACTGACGCCTCGGAGACTGACCGCTGGGTCTACCGCGAGGATCCGCACGAGCGTCGGCGCCGCTGAGGCGGCGAGACCTGAGCAGGGGCTGGCGGCCAGTGGCCCGGAGGCCCGGTGGCACGGCTCATGCAGGACACGCCGAGACGGCCGATCTGACATCGAACAGATGTACGACTAGGCTCGTCCCCAGACGACGGGCTGCCCGAGCTGTCCACAGAGGTGGTTGGGTGCGGTCGTTTGTGTCGGTGGTCCGGCATACCGTCGTTCGTGAGCCCCGGAGAGGGGATCTCGCTACCAGGACCAGCCCTGCCCACCACGGCGCGAGCCGTCGACGAACACGAGGATGACCAATGCCCGCAGCACAGACCCAGGACCGTTCCAAGGCCCTGGCCACCGCTCTGTCCCAGATTGACAAGGCCTTTGGTAAAGGCTCGGTGATGCGTCTGGGGGATGACACTCGTCCTCCGGTCTCCGTTATCCCCACTGGCTCGATCGCCCTGGACGTGGCCCTCGGCGTCGGAGGCCTGCCGCGTGGCCGCATCATCGAGATCTACGGACCGGAGTCCTCCGGTAAGACCACGGTGGCGCTTCACGCCGTGGCCTCGGCGCAGAAGGCCGGCGGTAACGCTGCCTTCATCGATGCCGAGCACGCCCTGGACCCGGTCTACGCCAAGGCGCTGGGCGTGGACACGGACAACCTCCTGGTCTCCCAGCCGGATACCGGTGAGCAGGCGCTGGAGATTGCGGACATGCTCATCCGCTCCGGCGGACTGGACATCATCGTCATCGACTCCGTCGCCGCCCTGGTGCCCAAGGCGGAGATCGAGGGAGAGATGGGCGACTCCCACGTGGGTCTGCAGGCACGCCTCATGAGCCAGGCGCTGCGCAAGATCACTGGGGCCCTGTCCGCCACCGGGACCACTGCGATCTTCATCAACCAGCTGCGTGAGAAGATCGGCGTCTTCTTCGGTAACCCCGAGACCACCACCGGCGGTAAGGCGCTGAAGTTCTACGCCTCAGTGCGTATTGACGTCCGCCGCATCCAGACCCTCAAGGACGGGGACCAGCCGGTGGGTAACCGGACCCGGGCCAAGGTCGTCAAGAACAAGATGGCTCCGCCTTTCAAGCAGGCCGAGTTCGACATCGTCTACGGCCAGGGCATCTCTCGCGAGGGGAGCCTGCTGGACATGGGCGTGGAGAACGGCATCGTGCGCAAGTCCGGCGCCTGGTTCACCTACGGCACGGATCAGCTGGGCCAGGGCAAGGAGAACGCCCGTACCTTCCTCAAGGACAACCCTGAGCTGGCTGACGAGATCGAGAACAAGATCCTTGCCGCCCTCGGGATCGGTGAGCCTGGTCGCAAGGCCCGCGAGGAGGCGGAGGCTGCCGCTGCCCAGAAGGCGAGCGCCGTGGCCGAGCCTGAGGCCGGTGCTCAGGGTGGCAAGGCCGCCAGCACCACGGGGGCTAAGAGCGCCGGGACGCGGGGTGCCAAGAAAGCCAAGGCTGTGAGCGTGGATGATGCCTTTGGCGAGGAGGCCGGCGGCTTCTGATGCCCTGGCTGACACCGGACGAGCACCAGCAGAAGGTTGAGGTGGCGCGGGATATCGTCCTGCGCCGCCTGGACCGCAGCCCTGCCCCGCGAGCCGCCCTGGCGGACTTGCTGGAGCGTAGGGAGGTTGACCCCCGGGTGGCCCAGGAGGTGCTGGACCGCCTGGAGTCGGCCGGACTGATCGATGACGCTGCCTATGCGGCGACCTTGGCCCGGACCCGTTTCGCTGAGAAGGGGGCTGCGCGGCGCGCGATCGCTGAGGAGCTGCGTCGCAAGGGCGTGGGGGAGCGGGCGATTGCCTCGGCCCTGTCTCAGATCGAGTCTGGCGATGAGCGTGAGGCTGCCGTGACGCTGGCCCGTAAGAAGCTGCGCCTGACGGAGAGCCTGGCTCCTGAGGTACGTCGTCGGCGCACTCTGGCCCTGCTTGGGCGCAAGGGGTACTCCGCCTCCGTCGCTGCCCAGGCCTACGAGCAGGCGCTGTCCGAGCTCTAGGAGCGCGCGGGAGGGTCCAGGAAGAGGCTGTGAGTGGCTCGTGCATCTGGCAGACGCCGTCAGGTCAGGTCCGTAGGATGGGACCATGAGCCCTCTCGATGGCGAGAACGTGCCGGTCTCCAACGCCCCTGCCCCTGCTTCCATGTCCAGCGAGGACGTCAACCTTGTTGACCTTGCTGCGCGTGCCGGCATCAGTGCCGAGCACGTCATCCCCTATGGCCGGGACGTGGCCAAGATCGATCTCTCCGTTCTGGACCAGGCCGGACACAGCGAGCCGGTGCCCGCGGACCGGGCCCACTACGTCGTCGTCACCGCCATCACCCCGACCTCCTTCGGCGAGGGCAAGTCCACCGTGGCCATCGGGCTGGCTCAGGGCCTGGCCTATCGCGGCCGCCGCTCGATTCTCACGCTGCGCCAGTCGGCCATGGGACCGACTTTCGGCATCAAGGGGGGTGCCGGCGGCTCCGGCTGCGCGCGCATCCTGCCGGCTGAGCGGATGAACCTGCACCTGACCGGTGACTTCCACGCCATCACCGCGGCCCACAACCTTCTGGCCGCCATGATTGACAACCACCTCCACCACGGCAACGAGCTCGGTATCGACGAGCGCACGCTCACCTGGCCGCGCGTCCTCGACGTCAACGACCGGGCCCTGCGCCACATCGTCATTGGACTGGGCACCCGGACGGACGGCGTGACCCGTCAGGCCTCCTTCGACATCACCCCGGCCAGCGAGATCATGGTCATCATGTCCCTGGCGACCTCGCTGAAGGACCTGCGTGAGCGGCTGGGGCGGATCGTCGTGGCCCGCGACAAGGACGGTGCGTGGGTCACCGCCGAGGACCTGGGTGCTGCTGGGGCGATGGCGGCCGTCCTCCGGGACGCCTTGGCCCCGAACCTGCTGCGCACGGGCGAGGGCACTCCTGCCCTGATCCACACCGGTCCCTTCGGCAACATCGCGACCGGCTGCTCCTCGGTCATCGCTGACCTCGTGGCAGCCCAGGGAGCGGCGGGGCACGACGCCGGCCAGGAAGGGGGCTGCGAGCCGGGCTACGTCCTGACCGAGGCTGGTTTCGGTGCGGACATGGGCTTGGAGCGCTTCTTTGACCTCAAATGCTCCGTGTCCGGAATGCGCCCGGAGGCCGCTGTCCTGGTGGTCACGGTCCGCGCCCTGAAGGCCCACTCCGGCAAGTACCGCATCGTCTCCGGCAAGGAGCTGCCCCCGGCCATGTTGGAGGAGAACCTGGAGGACGTGCGTGCTGGGGCTTCCAACATGCTCAAGCACCTGTCGATCGTGCGCGGTTTTGGCATGGAGCCGGTGGTGGCCATCAACGTCTTCCCCACGGACCACGACTGCGAGGTCGAGGAGATCCGCCGCATCGCTACCGAGGCTGGCGCGCACGTCGCCGCCGTGCACCCTGTGACCGAGGGCGGTGCAGGCTGCGCCGATCTCGCGGACCAGGTTGCGGCAGCCTGCGCCCTGGCTCGCCAGACGGGGCCGAGCCAGCCGCAGGAGACCTCCTCGCCGCAGGAGGCCTCCTCGCAGGCGGCCGACGCTGAGCGCGGTCGTCCCCTCTACGTGGCTGGAGACGACCTGCGTACCAAGATCGGCAAGGTGGCGGCCATGTACGGTGCCGACGGGGTGGACTACACCCCGGCCGCCTCCCGCTTCCTGGACGCGTGTGAGGCCGAGGGCTTCGGCCACCTCGCCGTCGTCGTGGCCAAGACGCCGCTGTCCCTGTCCCACGACCCCTCGCTCAAGGGCGTGCCCACCGGGTGGCGCCTACCGGTGCGTGAGGTGCGTCTGGCGGCCGGCGCCGGCTATGTCTACGCCATCTGCGGCTCGATCTCGACCATGCCGGGGCTGCCGTCCAAGCCGGCGGCGCAGCGGATCGACGTCGACACGCAGACCGGAGAGATCCTCAACCTGCGCTGAGGATGCCGGGCAGCCTCGGCGCGCCCATCTTGACCGTGGCTTTGCGTACGGGAACGGGGGATACGTGGCCCACAGCCCCCGTTCCCGTACACAAAACCACGGTGGCAAGGGTCTGGGGCGGAGGTACCCGTGTGACTGGCTCCATGGAGCCCGTAGGACGCTGCCTCTAGCCTCGCGGTTAGGGCACCCTTAGATTGGTGTCATGACCCGATCATGCGCCATCGCGACCACTGTCCTGACGACTGCTGGCCTCCTGGCCGCCGCAGCTGCCCTGACCACGACACTGCGCCCCGCCCGCCACCACGTGGAGGAGGTGGGCACGGACGACGGCGGTCACCGCCCACCGCGTGTCCTCATCGCTGGCGGCGGCTACGTCGGCTTCTGCACCGCGCAGGCCCTGCGCGCCCGCCTGAGCACCGACGAGGTTGAGATCGCCGTCATCGATCCCCGCCCTTACATGACCTACCAGCCCTTCCTGCCGGAGGTCGCCGCGGGCTCTATCCAGCCACGCCACGTCATCGCCTCCCACCGGCGCAACCTTGACGGCATCACGATCATCACTGGCTCGATCACAGGAATCGACCACGCTCACAAGACCGTCACCATCACCCCGCCCGTCCCCGAGTCCACCGGCGAGACGCCGACCCCCTACGAGCTCACCTACGACCACCTGGTCCTGGCGCTGGGAGCTGAGGCCCGGACCCTGCCTATCCCGGGCCTGGCCGAGCAGGCGATGGGATTCAAGCAGGTCGAGGAGGCGCTGGCGCTGCGCAACCGCGTGCTCTCTCGCATCGAGGACGCCGCCTCCACCTGGGACGCTGAGCGTCGGCGTCGGCTGCTCACCTTCGTCTTCGTCGGTGGCGGCTTCGCCGGCGTTGAGGCCATCGCCGAGCTGGAGGACATGGCTCGTGCCGCGGTGTCCAAGATCCCCAGCATCGATCAGCGAGACGTGCGCTTTGTGCTCGTCGAGGGCTCGCGGCGCATTCTGCCGGAGTTGACTGAGGAGCTGTCGGGCTACGGCCTGGAGCAGCTGCGTGAGCGCGGTATCGACGTGCGCCTGTCCACCTTCCTCACCAGCTGCGTCGAGGGGCATGTGGTCTTGTCAGACGGTAGCGAGTTCGACGCCGACACCATCGTGTGGACGGCCGGCGTCAAGGCCGCACCGGTGCTGGCTGACTCCGATCTGCCCGTTGACGCACGTGGCCGCGTGACGGCGCTGCCCACCCTGCAGGTGGTCCGCGACGGCGAGACGGTGGAGGGGGCCTGGGCGGCCGGCGACTGCGCGGCCGTCCCGGACCTTGTCTCCGACGACCCTGAGGCGACCTGCGCCCCTACCGCCCAGCACGCTGTACGCCAAGCCAAGGTCCTGGCCGACAACCTCGTGGCGACCCTGGCCGCCGGCCCTGCGGGCCACGTGGAGCTGGCCCAGTACGCCCACGAGAACCTCGGTACGGTGGCCACGCTCGGGATCGGCAAGGGCGTGGCGCGCATCATGGGGCACAACCTGCGCGGCTTCACCGCGTGGACGGCGCACCGCGGCTACCACGTCTACGCCATGCCGACCCTCAACCGGAAGGTGAGGATCATGATGGACTGGTTCGCCGCCGTCGTCTTCCGCCGCGACCTGGCGAGCTTCGGTTCCGTGGCCCTGCCCGGTGCGGCCTTTGCCGCAGCCGCCCAGCACGACGCCGAGGCCGCTGCCCGCCGTCAGGCCGACTGAGCCCGCCCTGGGCCCCAGCGCCCAGGCGCCTTGAGCCCTCCCAGGCGCCATGGGCCCGGAGCCCAGGAGCTCTCACGGCAAGGAGACCGTATGACGTCCACTCGACGTCATACGGTCTCCTTGCACGATGCCGGGCTCTCAGGCCCCAGTGACCTCGGCGTCGAAGCGGGAGGCGTACTCCTCAGCGCTGAGCAGCTCGCCCTCCTGCACCACCTCGACGGTGAAGAGCCAGCCCTCGCCGTAGGGGTCCTTGTTGATGGTGCCGGGCTCGTCGACGACGGCCTCGTTGACCGCTACGACGGTGCCGGTCACTGGCGAGACAAGGTCCGAGACCGACTTGGTGGACTCCAGCTCGCCGCAGGGCTCACCGGCCTCGACCTCGGCACCGACCTCAGGAAGATCAACGAAGACCACCTCGCCAAGGGCGTCGGAGGCGACGGCGGAGATCCCGACGCGGGCAGGGGACTCACTGTTGATCCACTCGTGGTCGGCGCAGTAGCGCAGCTCCGGGCGCACAGGCTGGGACATAGGGGTTCCTTTCTTGACACGGCAGGTCGGGGCGATCCCGTCCTGCCCAGGACTTGGGTGAGGTCAGGGCCACGGCGTGGCTCGCCGTCGCCAGAAGCCGTGGGGACCAGCGGTGGTACCCACCGCCCCTCTTAGCGCGAGCGCTTGTAGAAGGGAGAGGCGACGACGCGCATCGCCAGCTGCTTGCCGCGCACGTCCACCGCAAGCTCAGTGCCCGGCGCCCACGCCGGCTCCTCAAGCGAGGCCGGGGCTACCAGGGCCAGGGCAATGGGGTGACCGAGCGTGGGGGAGAGCAGGCCAGAGGTGACGGAGCCGATGGCCTGGCCGTCGCTGCCCAGGACCGTGCAGCCCGCTCGCGCGGCCCGGCGGCCCTCACCAGCCAGCGCGACGAGTACCTTCGTGCCCGGCTGGCCTTCGCGCTCGGCACGCGCGGCCAGGGCCTGGCGCCCGACGAACTCGCTCTTGGCCAGCTTGACCACGGCGCCCAGCGAGGCGTCAAAGGGCGTGATCTCCTCGGTCAGCTCGTGCCCGTACAGCGGCATCCCGGCCTCCAGGCGCAGGGAGTCGCGTGCGGCCAGACCACAGGGGGTCAGGGCCGCCAGGGTCTCACCCTCCTGGGCAGCCGGCGTCGGAGCGAGCGTGGCCGCGTGGTCAGTGATGACGCTCCACAGGTCCTCCGCAGCCTCCGCCTCGCAGAAGAGCTCGAAGCCGTCCTCGCCGGTGTAGCCGGTGCGGGCCAGCAGGACCGAGTGGCCGGCCGCCGTCGCCCGCACCGCCGCGTAGTAGCGCAGCCGCCGCAGGATCGTGGGCCCGCACAGTACGTCTGCCCCGCAGTCCTCGTCCGCAGGCTCCTCCGGGCGCAGCGCGGCCTGGATCCCGGCGCCGGAGGTAACCACCCCGCGCAGCACCTCCTCCGCACGCGGGCCCTGGACGGCGATGAGCGCCGTCTCCAGGGACACGTCCTGCACCCGGACGTCGAAGGAGGGGGCAGCGCCGGTACAGCGGCGCACCAGCTCCTCGGCCACGCGCTCGCGGTTGCCGGCGTTGGGCACCACGAGGTACCCCTGCTCGCCCACGTGGTAGACGATGAGGTCGTCGATGATGCCGCCCTCCTCGTCCACGATCATCGTGTAGCGGGCGCGGCCGAGCCCCACCTTGGAGATCTCACCGATGAGGGCGTGGTCCAGGGCCGCGGCGGCGTCCGGGCCGGTGACCTTGACCTCGCCCATGTGGGACAGGTCGAAGATCCCGGCGGCGTTGCGCACGGCCCGGTGCTCAGCCAGGTCCGAGGCGTAGCGCAGGGGCATGTCCCAGCCGCCGAAGTCGGTGAAGGAGGCTCCTAGCCTCTCGTGGACCTCGTGCAGGGGGGTGCGGCGCAGGGCCGTGGTGGAGGTGGTCATCACTCGTTCTCGCTCTCGAAGGCGGTGGGGGCAGGGCAGGTGCAGGTGAGGTTGCGGTCTCCCCAGGCGTTGTCGATCCTGGCCACGGGGGCGAAGTACTTGTCCGTCTCCATGCCTGGCAGCGGGAAGGCAGCCTGCGTGCGGGTGTAGGGGCGGTCCCACTCCTGCCCGGCGACCTGGGCCAGGGTGTGGGGACTGCGGCGCAGCACCGAGTCCTCGATGCTCACCGTGCCGGCGGCGACCTCGTCGATCTCGGCGCGGATGGCACGCATGGCTGCGATGAAGCGGTCGAGCTCCGCCAGGGGCTCGGACTCGGTGGGCTCAACCATGAGCGTGCCTGCCACCGGGAAGGACAGGGTCGGGGCGTGGAAGCCGTAGTCGATGAGGCGCTTGGCCACGTCCTCAGCCGTGACCCCGGTCTGCCGGGTCAGCTCGCGCAGGTCCAGGATGCACTCGTGGGCCACGAAGTCGTCGTGGGTGTAGAGCGTGGGGAAGGAGTCAGCGAGCTGACGCGAGAGGTAGTTGGCGCTGGCGATGGCGGACAGGGTCACCTCGCGCAGGTCGGCGTCGTCGAGCAGGGCGAGGTAGGCCCAGGCCAGCGGCATGACCCCGGCCGAGCCGAATCGCGTGCCCATGACCGGGGGCCCGGCGAAGCCGGCGTCCGGGTCACCCTCCTCCGGGGCCGCCGATCCCTCGGGGCCCGCGGGCAGATAGGGCGCCAGGTGGGACTTGACCGCGACCGGCCCCACGCCCGGGCCACCACCGCCGTGGGGGATAGCGAAGGTCTTGTGGAGGTTGAGGTGGGAGCAGTCCCCGCCCAGGTCCCCGGGCCGCAGCAGCCCGGCCAGCGCGTTGAGGTTGGCGCCGTCGATGTAGACCTGCCCGCCGGCCTCGTGCACGAGGCGGGTGACCTCAGTGACCTGTGGCTCGAACACCCCGTGTGTGGAGGGGTAGGTGAGCATGATGGCGGCGACCCGCTCGCCCAGCTCAGCCAGCAGCTCGCGCAGGTGGTCGACGTCGATCGAGCCGTCCTGCGCGGTCTTGACCACCTTGACGCTGAAGCCCGCTCCCGCGGCCGAGGCCGCGTTGGTGCCGTGGGCGGAGGCCGGCACGAGGACGAGATCGCGCTGGCCCTGGCCCTGGGCGGCCAGGTAGTGCTTGATGGCGAGCAGGCCGGTCAGCTCGCCCTGCGCACCGGAGGCCGGCTGCAGGCTGACGCGGTCGTAGCCGGTCAGGGCGGCTAGACGCTCCGAGAGCTGGCCGAGCAGAGTCCGCCAGCCCGCGGTCTGCGAGGCGGGGGCGTAGGGATGGATGCCGGCCAGCGCCGGGTCCAGCCAGGCCGCGGACTCGACGGCGGCGTTGAGCTTGAGGGTGCACGAGCCCAGCGGGATCATCGAACGGTCCAGAGCCAGGTCCCGGTCTGCCAGGCGGCGCAGGTAGCGCACGAGCGCGGCCTCGCTGCGGTAGGCGTGGAAAGTGGGGTGGGTCAGGTACTCGCTCGTGCGGGCCAGCTGCGCCGGCAGCGGCAGGTTCTCGGCCTGCTCGTCAGTGGGCAGCCACTCCTGGCTCCCGGGCTCGGTGGAGGTGAGGACCTCGATGACGTGGGCGACGTCCTCGTCCGTGGTGGTCTCGTTGGTGGACAGGCCCACGTGGTCGGCGTCCAGGAGCCTGAGGTTGTAGCCGGCCGCCTCGGCACGCTCCACGGCCTCCTGGGCACCGCCGGGCAGGTAGACGCTGAGGGTGTCGAAGAAGCGCGTGTGCTCCAGCTCAATCCCTGCGTCCAGGAGCCCGACGGCGATCCGGGCGGCCTGACGGTGGGTGTGCTCGGCGATGGCGCGCAGTCCCTGAGGTCCGTGGTGGACGGCGTAGAAGGCGGCGACGACGGCCAGCAGCGCCTGAGCGGTGCAGATGTTGGAGGTGGCCTTCTCACGCCGGATGTGCTGCTCGCGGGTCTGGAGGGCCAGGCGGTAGGCGGGTGCACCGTCGGCGTCCACGCTCACGCCCACGATGCGTCCGGGCAGCTGGCGCTGGAGCCCATGGGTCACGGCCATGAAGCCGGGGTGGGGGCCGCCGAAGAAGAGCGGCACGCCCAGGCGCTGGGCGCTTCCGACGGCGATGTCAGCGCCCTGTGCACCGGGCTCGGTGAGCAGGGTGAGGGCCAGCGGGTCGGCGTCGACGGCAGCCAGGCCACCACGCTCGTGGACAGCGGCGATCGCGGGGGCCAGGTCCACGACCGCGCCGCGGGAAGTCGTGGACGCCAGCACCGCTCCGAGGACCAGGGCACCTGCCTCCAGGCCCGAGACCTTGCCGGATGCGATAGCGGCCGGCGTGGTGGTCACCCAGGGGATGGACAGGGCGTCGAGCCGGGCGGTGGCGACCTGAAGGCACTGAGGGTGCAGACCCTCGTCCAGCAGGACGGGACGGCCCTCGGCCTTGCGGGTGGCGCGGGCCATGAGCAGGCAGGCCTCAGCCACCGCCGTGGCCTCGTCCAGCAGCGAGGTACAGGCCACCGGCAGGCCGGTGAGGTCGGCTACGAGGGTCTGGAAGAGCAGCTGGGCCTCAAGCCGGCCCTGGCTGATCTCAGCCTGGTAGGGGGTGTACGACGTCGTCCACGCCGGGTTGGACAGGACGTCACGTACGATGACGGCCGGTGTGATCGTGGGGTGGTAGCCGCGTCCGATCATCTCCACGTGGTGGTGGGCATTGGCGGCGGCGAGCTGGCGCATGACGTCGGTGACCGCGGCCTCGCTCAGGCCACCGCTGGCGCTGGAGGGCTCAGTGTGCTCGGGGGCGTCCAGGCGCGGCAGCCCGGCCGGGACGACGGCCTGGGCCAGCTCTTCCAGGGAGCTCACCGCCAGGGTGCTCAGGACCGGTGAGTCGGCGTCGTGCAGGGCCTCGTAGACCCCGATATGACGGGTGACAAAGCGAGCGTGGACATCGGTAGGGCGCGTCATCGAGACCTCCGGACGGGATGTGGACCGTGTCACATCATAGGGGAGATGTTTCGGGCAGGTGACGAGACGGAGCGGTGGCTCAGGACCGGCACGGGCGGGCTCGGGTCGGGCGACGCGAGGGCGCCGTCCTCCCGCGTGTCGGGGAGGACGGCGCCCTCGTGAGGACCTGATGCCAGGCCTGCTACTCCTTGGTCGAGGTCTTGAACAGGAGGTTGACCTGCTCGTTGTAGGCCGTCAGCGTCGAGGCCGGCTCTCGATCGACCCACAGGGCGTCGACGCCGGGGGTCATGATGGCCTTGACGTCAGCACCGAAGTAGGTGAGCGGGAAGTAGAAGGTCGTGCCTTCCTTGACGTGGTCGGTGAAGGGCTTGGTGGACAGGCCCGTCTCCTCGAACTTGGCCACTGCCAGCTCGGTGGAGGAGGAGATCGCCGGGAACACGATGCCGTAAGAGGCGACGATGTCCTGGGCCTCCTTGGTGCCGAGGAAAGCCACCCACTTCGAGGCGTTCTCGATGTTCTTGGACTGCTTGACGATCGAGTCTCCCAGACCGTTGAGCAGGCTCATGCTCTTGCCGTTGGGGCCAATCGGGTGGCGGGCCAGCCCGAGGTCGATGTCAAGGCCTGCGAAGATCTTGAACATCCACGCACCGTTGATGCACATGGCGATGGAGCCGCTGCCCAGCTGGACGTCGGTGCCAGTGGTGGTCGAGAAGGTGCCGGCCGGAGGCATGTAGCCCTTGTCGATGAGCCCGAAGTACCAGTCCATGGCGCGCTGGAAGTCCGGGTCGTCGTAGCGGTAGCGAGTACCCCAGGTCTTCTTGTCCGTGTACATCCAGTCGCTGATCGTGCTGGTGAAGGGACTCCAGGCGGTCTGGCCGTCGTTGGACCCGGCATCGTTGATACCGATGCCGTAGACCGCGACGCGGGTGGGGTCGAAGCCCTCCTCGTCCCCGCGCACCCCGTTCTTGTCCACGGTCAGGCGCGCCAGGATCTTCTCGAAGCTGCCGCCGTCCTCGGGGTTCCAGTCCCAGTCCTCCAGGTCGGACTCGCTCAGACCGGCCTCGGCGAGCATGGTCTTGTTGTAGAAGATGGCCTCGGTGTCCCAGTCCTTGGGACAGCCGTACTGCTTGCCGTCCTCGCCCTTCCACAGGTCGATGAGGCCTTCATGGAAGGCGGACTCGTCGACGTCGGCCCAGGCAGGCTGCTCGTCCAGCGGTACCAGAACGTCGAGGTCAACGAACTGGGCGAACTTGGCGATGTGGTCAGTGAAGACGTCAGGGCCGGTACCGGCGATGAATCCGGCGGTCAGCTTGGTCCAGTAGTCACCCCAGCCGACCTGGGTGATATTGACCTTGATGCCGGTCTTCTCCTCAAAGCGTGCGGCACAGGCCTCGTAGGCCGGCTCCTGGGCGGAGTCCCACAGCCAGTACTCCACGGGGCCACCGGCCTTGCGGTCGGCGGAGGAGGAGCAGGCGGCCAGGGTTGCCGCACCCGCTGCGGTGACCAGTCCGCACAGGAAGCCACGGCGGGACAGGGGGGAACGCAGGGCCGGCAGGGCGGTCGCGAGATGCGTGTGTGTGGAAGTCATCTGGTGCCTCACTTGATGCCGTTGAAACCGATGGAGTTAACGATGCGCTTGGCGAAGGCGGCGAAGAGCAGCAGCATCGGGAGCGCCGCGACCAGCGTGGCCGCCATGAGACCGGCCCAGTCGGGACCTGTCTGCGGGGACTGGGACTTGAACACCGCCAGGGCGACGGTGAGCACCCGCGAGGAGTCGGTGTAGGAGACCAGCAGGGGCCAGAAGTAGTCGTTCCAGGCCGCGATGTAGGTCAGGATCGCCAGCGTGGAGATCGGCGCCTTGGCCATGGGCAGGATAAGGGTGAAGAAGACCCTCACCTTCGAGGCGCCGTCCAGCAGGGCGGCCTCCTCCAGCTCACGCGGGATGTTCATGAAGAACTGCCTGAGGAAGAAGACGGCGAAGGGCGTCATGAGCATCGTCGGCAGCGAGATGCCCAGGAGAGAGTCGATGAGGTGGAGCTGCTTGACCAGCACGAAGTTGGGCAGGAGCGTGAAGATCGAGGGCACCATGAGCGCGGCCAGGAAGATGCCGAAGACGGTGTCCCGTCCCGGCCAGCGCAGGCGGGAGAAGGAGTAGGCCGCCATGGCGGAGAAGAAGACCTGCCCCACGGTGACCAGCGCGGCCACGACGACGGAGTTGCGCAGGTAGAGCCAGAAGTTGATGGCGGCGCCGCTTCCGCCGTCGGCCAGCGCCTCCTCGGTGGACTGCATGCCGAAGACGCGCTCAAAGCCGCGCAAGTTGGTATCCACCGGCAGCAGGCTCGTGGGATCGGAGGCGATGCCCGCGTTGGAGGACAGGGCCGTGCGCAGCACCCAGTAGAAGGGCAGCAGCGTGAACAGGAGGATGAGGACCATGGCGGTCCAGGCCAGCACACGTCCTAGCGAGGGGCGCTTGCGCGGCTGGTCGGTCTTGGTCATGCGGACCGAGGTGGAGGATGTCGTCGTTGTCATGGCTGGTGTCCTCTCAGTCCAGGTCCGTCTGGCCGGCGCGCGTCATCTTGTACTGCAGCGCGGTGATAGCGGCCAGGATGATGAGCAGGCCCACCGCCAGGGCGGAGGCGTAGCCGAACTGGAAGCGGCCGAAGGCCAGGTCGTAGATGTAGTACTGGAGCACGCGGGTGGCGTTGACCGGGCCACCCTGGGTCGTCACCGAGACGGTGTCGAAGACCTGGAAGGAGCCGATTATCGTCATGATGAGGACCAGGGCCAGGATCGGGCGCAGCAGCGGGACGGTGATCTTCCAGAACATGCGCCACTCACTGGCGCCGTCGACCTTGCCGGCCTCGTAGACCGTGTTCGGGATGGACTGGAGCCCGGCGAAGATAAGCAGGGCGGTGTAACCCACGTGGCGCCACACGTTGATGATGGCGATGGTGGGGATGGCCAGCGTGGAGGAGAAGAAGTTGACGGTGTCTCCGAAGACCGCCTCGATGAGCTGGTTCGTCACACCCAGCGTCGTGTCCAGGATCCACAGCCACAGCATGGCGGCCACGACGTTGGACACGAGGTAGGGAGTGAGCACCAGGGAGCGCACGAGCGTGGACTGGGTCAGGCGCTGCATGAGGACGGCGATGAGAAGAGCGAGGATCGTCTGCAGGCCGATGTTGATGACCACGTACTCCACGGTCACGCCAACGGCGTTCCAGAAGATCTTGTCCTGGACCATGCGTGAGTAGTTCTGAAGCCCAATGAACTTCTCGGGGGTCAGCAGGTTGTACTCGGTGAAGGACAGCCAGATGCCCCGGATGAGGGGCCAGATGTAGAAGGCGATGAGGCCGATTCCGGCCGGCAGGATGAATCCCAGGCCGAGCCGTAGGTCGGTCTTGGGCCGACGGCGCATGGCGCCTGCGGGACGGGAGGGGGCTGAGACAGACATGTTTCCTTCCATATCGTCGTTGAAGATGGAGACGGAGGTTGACGGGAGGAGGCAGGTGAAGGACGGGTGGTCCCTCACCCGTCTCAGACGGCGGAGCCGACCGCGGTGGCTCGCACGAGGACCAGGTGGTCAGGGTGGAGGTTGGCCAGCGCGAGCCCGGTGGTCGAGAGGTAGGAGCCTGGCAGGACGACGCCGTCGTCCTCCATCCACGCTGCTGGCAGCCTCAGCTCGGGGTAGGGCGGGGCGGCCAGGCGCACGTGGTAGCGACGCCGGGGGTCCAGGCCGGGCAGAGGCCGGGGCGCGCAGGGCCAGGAGTGCTGTAGGCCCAGGCAGGCGATCTCGAACAGGGCGTCGGTCCCGTCCTGGCTCACCACGCCCTCGATGCGCAGGTTGTCGTCGTCGGCCAGGTCGGCGTGGACGGTCAGTCCTGAGTGCAGCAGGGGGCGCAGCTCCTTGTGCAGGGCGATGATCCGGGCCAGGCGCTCGCGGGTGGGGGTGTCTGCCTTGGTCAGGTCCCACTCGACTCCCATGTGTCCCCACAGGGCGGTGCCGGCGCGGAAGTCGATGTCGAGGTCCCGCAGCGTCGTGTGGGCGCGGCCGGCGCCCACGTGCGTGCCGATGAGCTCGGGTGGGAGCAGGAGAGTAGTGCCGCGCTGGATGTCGTGGCGGTCGTGGGCGTCGATGGAGTCCGACGCCCACACGCGCTGCGCCCGCTCCATGATCCCCATGTCGATGCGGCCGCCGCCTCCGGCGCAGGACTCGATCTCGATCTCGGGGAAGCGCTCGTGCAGCGCGTCCAGCAGCCGGTACAGAGCCAGGGTCTGGTCGTGGACGGCGGCGGCGCCCCAGCGGCCTACGGCCGGCTGGGCGCACTCGTGACCCGTGGCCAGCAGTGGGGAGTTGTGGTCCCACTTGAGGTAGGCGATGCCCAGCTCATCGACCAGATGGGAGATGGAGGTGAAGAGGTAGTCCCAGGCTCCAGGTGCGGTGAGGTCCAGCACGCGCTGGTTGCGGTGCTCGGGAGCCCCGCCGGCGCCGTCGCCCAGCACCCAGTCCGGGTGGGCCCGGGCCAGGTCGGAGTCGAGGTTGATCATCTCCGGCTCGAACCAGAGCCCGAACTCCATGCCGAGGGAGTGCACGTGCTCCACCAGGGGACGCAGCCCTTGCGGCCAGACGTCCTGGGACACCTGCCAGTCACCCAGGCCTGAGGTGTCGTCACGGCGCGAGCCGAACCACCCGTCGTCGAGCACGTAACGCTCGATACCCACCGATGCGGCGGCGTCGGCCAGGGCCTTGAGCTTGTCCAGGTCGTGGTTGAAGTAGACGGCCTCCCAGGTGTTGAGCAGCACAGGGCGCGGGCGCGAGGGGTGGGAGGGCAGGGCACGCAGGAAGGCGTGGGTGCGGTGGGACATGGCGTCCAGGCCCTCGCCCCAGGAGAAGACGGCCCACGGCGAGGTGTAGGTGCGCTCGGTGTCCAGGAGGACCTCCCCGGGCAGGAGGAGCTCCCCGGCACCCAGCAGCTTGCGTCCCTGCGGGGTGGAGGAGGCGAGGTGACGGGTGTTGCCGGACCATGCCAGGTGGACACCGTGGACGGTGCCGCTGCGGAAGCCGAAGCCGGCGCGTCCTGCGGCCAGCCACGTGGTGGCGTCGTGGCCGGGACGTCCCTCCCAGCTCTCGCGCAGGTGGGTGCCGGCGGTGAGTGGGGTGCGCTGCAGGCTGCGCTCGGCGATGTGGTGGCCGGTCATGTCCAGCAGCTCGTCGGCAGCCTCGGGCAGCGGCAGGACGGGAGTGACCTCGTCGACGACGATCGGGGCCAGGTGCTGCCCGCCGTCGGCCTCGCGCTCGTCGCGCACCCAGGCGCGCAGGCGCAGCAGGCCGCTGGGCTCCAGGCGCAGCTCGGTGCCCAGGCTGAGGGCATGGACCTCGTCAACGGCCTCGGAGGTGACGACCTCGACCGTGCCTGCTGGGCCGGACTCTGTGCGGTGGGCGTGGGTGACGTGGCTGGGGTGCGGGCTGAAGGAGGTGCCGTCCGCGCGGTGCAGGAGCACACCTGGGCGCGAGGACCAGGCCTGGGCGGGCAGGGGGAGGACGGACAGGTCGTTGGCGATCCAGGCGGTGTTGGTGCCCAGCGAGGTGCGCTGGGCCCGCTCGACGTCGTCGAGGGCCGCGGAAGGCAGGTCACCGAGGTCGGTGCCCCAGTGGCGCACGACCGGCAACCGGTCCGGGAGGAGGTCGAGGACCACGCTGGTCCCGCCGTTGCGCAGGTGGAGGGTCATCATCGTCCTTCCAAAGGCGCCACAGTGTGACGCACTTAAAATCTTGTAGCATGAAAATAATGCATGGAGGGTGGCTGTGCAAGGCCCTGTTATCCCGGGCGTCGAGCGGGTGTGGCACGATGGCGCTTGGCGGACCCCTGCCAGCACCTGTGCGTCCGCCGTGCGAAGACTTGCGTGGCCGCCGTTGTGACGCGTCGTGACGGACTGTGGAAAGGACCTGGTATGCCCTCGCGTGCAACGCTGACCGAGCGTGGTCCCGTTGCTGCTGTCCTGCTGTCCCTGGCCTCGCGCGGCCCGGCCTCGCGCACCGAGCTGGCCGCCAGCCTCGGGCTGTCGGCGGCGACCCTGACCCGCGCCACGAGGGCGCTG
>OJYO01000037.1_pt1 | contig 47580 bp, 45 predicted proteins | sample 1600971 | NCBI WGS metagenome assembly OJYO01 (sample SAMN04436979, study PRJEB24849) | human gut metagenome | biome: human gut; feature: NICU; material: stool | host: Homo sapiens | place: USA: Saint Louis, MO | collected 2010-08-08 | reverse complement strand
TGCCAACCGCAGCGTAATCAACCACCACCGTGTCCACGATCCGGGGCGAAGGCCCTCCTGAGGCACTGCGCGACAGAGCCCACGCCGCAAAGTGACCGACGAACCCCAACACGGTGAGAGCCACACCGACCAAGTTAATCCAGGCCCACTGGGCCTTGGACGGCGTCCAGTCGACGGCTCTGGGCGAGCCGGAAGGGTCGCCACTCACGGCCGTCAGCCTAGTGTCCTGATCCCCTTAATCCATTAACTCGTCTCAGGTGTCGCGCCATGCCTGGGACCGGTGACATGGCGTTGTCGGTCAACTCACGGCACCGGAACTCCGGCGGCTTACCAACAGGCAGCCCGGACTCCTTTCCTGAGGCCATTATCGCCTCAGAATCAGTGTCCGGGAAACCCGGTCACGCCTCTGCCATGACAACTACACATTGAACCTAAACTCGACAACCATCGAGCCCGTCGGCATGAGTTGAGCAGGGCCGACCAGCCCCGCTTCATTTACATGCGGGCACGCGAAAGGCCAGATACTCGTCATCACGCGAGAATCCCAAGGGCTCAACCACCTCGCGCTCCGAAAAATCTGTGAAATAGACAAAGTCTGAGTAACCACGGGTGGTAGCCGTGGAGATCCAAGTCGAGAGCATGGCACGCAGGGTCACATCATCTGAAGCCGACGCTGCAAACACTTCACTCATTTCGGAATTCACATAGTTCCGCGCTGCCAACACCGACTCGCCATCCCCTCCCGTGACGCAGGTCCACTCGCCCCAATATGCCCGAATGCGATCGGCGCGCCACCAGAGGTCGTGACCAATCAATCGGTCGAAGAGTCGGGCAAACTCGTCTTGCTCATCATCAGTAAAAACGGGCACCTCTGGGGAACCGGCCAGATTGATCCCCTCAAATGGGAGACAGTGTTCCAACAGGCCTCTCACACTTTTCAACCAAGCATGCGCTGCTACATGACGGTGGGAGATCCCCACAATTGATCGAGGCGAGCGGGTGCCGCTCCTGCATGGTGGCAAGGAGCTGCGCATATACCGCCTCGTGATTGTTGACGGCGACAGGGCCGCATACCGTCTGGGCGTTCTTCTCATCGGACAGAAACAAGCCACACGCCCCTATGATCACAGGACCGCACCGAACGATGTACAACTCGTCACCTTCGCGGTCTGGATACAAGCTCCACGCCGTCTCTAAATTCTCGCGCGACTTCTTCCCAGCCAGAGGAAAACCGACCTGCCCCGACTGCACGAACGGCCACAAAGCAACAGCCGCCTCATGTACCTCGCGCTGCGTGGCGGCGATGGTTACCTCCAACGACTCCATACCCACACGTTATCGTCGGCCGCCTCAGCTCCGAGCCATGAGTACCCACACAACTCAACGACGACGGCGTCATTGGTATTTTGTTCTATCTAACATCCAACCACGGGTACCATTTCTCAATGGAGTCACGGCGAATCGATGGCGCTTCAGTGGAAAGAGTGATCCGCGTAGAATCGATCTCGCCTTCACTGACATCAAAACCGTCCTCGACGGCCCGCTTATCAATTTCTGGTATTATGTCTTTCAAATCAAGCAAGGATATATCTGACTCAAGCCACCAGATTGATATACCAAGCTCCTTGGCTCTCCTGTTGTACTTGTCCTGAAACTCTTCCGAAGCGTCAGTTGCAGATATACTGATATTTAAGGGATCATCAATTTGACAACAAAGAAGCCCGTGTCGATAAGAGTCGATGTCGTGATACACATCTTGAACCAACTGAGCCATAGCGGAAGCTCGCCAGGCTGCTACCTCGTCAGGCTTTGCAGTTCCCTCAAGAATTCGAGATGCCAAGGAACGTGGAATTCTGAACTGTACGGCCACATCATCAACATTGGCTCCGCGCTCATTCAACTTGTTTCCCAAGTAACGCAGGGTCGAACTCCAAGATTCTTCGTCTATCTCGAATCTGGCCGCCGCCAATCGAAAGACTTCGGCCTCCTCCTTCAAATTGTCAGTCATGCCTCAACCCTACAACTCATAGCTCAGCTGAAACTGGGTATTACTGGTCCGAGCGGAACGGCTCTTCCGATTTAGCGGTGGAGGGTGGGTTTGAAGCCTCCGGTGTCGCGGAGGGGTCGGCGGATGTAGTTGGCCAGGTTGCGGGGGCCCAGAGCGGTGCCGCGGAGGTGCTCGAGACGGCCGTTGATCGCCTCGGTCGGCCCGTTGGACGTGTGTGGGCGGCCGAAGTAGGCCATGATGTCCGCCGGTGTTTACGCAGCGTGCGGCCCAGTTTCCGAAGCTCCGGGAGCTCGGCAGAAACACCGCAAGACACAGCGGTGATGGCCTTGTTGATCGCCTCGACCGCGGCGGTCTTGAAGCCGGGCAACCCGTCCATCACGACGATCTCGACACTGCTACGGAAGGCCGGAATCTGCTGGTTCAGCCAGGCTGTGAACACTGCTTTCGAACGGCCGAGCATGATCACCAGCAACCGCGACAAACCCGTCTAATCCCGCACTGGGGTGAACGCTCACGTACCTCTCCCCGCAGCGCGTGCCTCGCCAGACGTGGATCAACCCCACCCACACCGTCAAGCTGGGCCAGATCCTCGATCAGATCCTGCTGGCCGACTTCTAGGATCGCAGTGGTGGCAGTGTCCCAGCAGACCCCTCAGACGTGCGGCGATCCTCACCATCAAGGCCCGGTCGACCATCAACACCTCGAGGCCCCACCACAGCGCCGACCAGGTCAGCTTCGATCGTCGTTGGGCCGCCGCAGTGAGGTCGTGGCGCCAGTACCGGCCGCACTGACAGCAGCGGTACCGTCAGACGCGGACCACCAGCATTCATGTAGCCACTGCCCGAACCGGCTAGAAGATTGAAACCGCATAACCGCCCAGCGGTGCCCATGGAGATGTAAGACATGACGACATGAGTGGCAGCGTCAATGCATATCGCCTTCCAAGATCCCCACAAGCGGAACGCTCATGGGGACTGGAAGGCGATATGCGAAAGGCGCTGGATGTTAGGTTTCCAGCACGTCTACAGAGAAGACGCGACCCAAAAGTGGGCGACTTTACTTGACCGTGACGTTGCCAGATGAGTCAACACTGACATCCGCAGCAAAAGCCGCAGCCAGGTTGACGCGCTGCCACGAACCTTCATCACCGGACTGATCCAGCGGGAAACCACTCGGCAGAGCGGTCTGGCGTATGACCTCAGCACGCTGGTCGTAGCTGAGCTTCGGGAAGCGAGTCTCGAGAAGCGCCGGCGCGGCTACCGGGACATTCATCGGATCGCCAACACGATAAACCGGCTTGAAATCGTAGGTCATCAGTTTGGTGTAGTGGGAAACGGAGTCCTTCGCGGACTTCGGGTTCTCGGCAGCGAGTTGCTCGATGGACTTTCCTGTACGCCACTCAAGCTCCGCACGCAGCTCCGCACCGGCCTGCTTCAGAGCTTCACGCATATGCGGATCATTCCAGCGGTCGGCGGCTGCAGCCTGTCCAGACATGCGCCCTGCTATCACATCAAGCGGGGCGTGGACGCCGAGAATAACCAGGAAACCAGCGACAATGCGATGGAACCAAAACCGGCGGCGTAGGCGTGCTCGGAACGCACACCCATGTCATGGAGGGACTTCAGAATCATTAAAGTTTCCTTTCGAATGAGTTGTGGTTGAGCGGGGCGGTAGCCAATCTACGCCGCCAGGAGTGCAAGTCAGCGGCTGCGTCTACTGCGACGGCGCCGACTAGGCGGGATCGGGGTCGCCGACGCAGAAGAGATTCCCGTCCGGGTCGGCCATCACTGTCCACGTTTTACCCGGCACGGTGTGGGTGTCGAGGGCTGTCGCGCCCAACTCGCAGAGGCGCTGCACCTGGGCCTCCCGGTCGCCTCCCCCACCGTCGAAGTGGATACGGTTCTTGCCGGGAGTAGGCTCGTCTGCCTGTTGAAACCCCAACGCGGGCTTGGAGCCAACCATGACGAACATCCCGAAGTCGGCAACCACAGGGCATCCGGTGGCCTGGGACCAGAACTCGGCGAGCTGGCGGGGATTAGTGGTGTCGATTGTGATCATGCCAATGGTGAATTCGCTCACGTCGGGAGCATACCTCGCAGGCGGTTCATCCCAGGACGCCGCAGCCGTAACACGTCTAATCTGCTTAGGTCTGTCCGGGCTGAGCACACCACGACCGAAGCGACGTGGCAGCTTCCTCCAATCCGGCCCGATTACTTGCCACTGCGACGACGAGGTCGTGTGCATCGTCGTCTGGAGCCTCAACCCACCGGCCGTTGAGCTCCAAGAACACCGCCGCCGCCAGCCAGCCGAGGCGCTTGTTGCCGTCCACCAGCGCATGGTTGTTCACTACACAGTCCAGCAGGGCCGCGGCTTTGGACTCGAGCGTTGGGTAGGCGTCACTGCCCCACAGGGATGTTCGTGGACGCGCCGCCGCAGATTCGAGCAAGCCGATGTCACGGACCGGGCCGACACCCAGGTCATTAGCCAGGGCAAGGAGGTCCTCGACCGTGAGGAAAACCGTCACTTTCCCAGCCGATCGACGACGTCGGCGTACCGGGCGCGCGCTCGCGCCGACGCGTCCGCGACGTTTTTTGCGTGTCCCCTCCGGGCTGCCACTTCACGGATAGCGCGAACCGTTGCCTCCTGACGACTGACCCCGTCCTCCTCGGCAAGTCGCGTCAGGATCTGCTCGTCGTCTTCCGTCAGCCGCAACGTCATAGCCATACGACGATGATACCAAAGTGGTATCACAGTGGGCGGTCCCGTCGCCGCGTTAGACTGCCAAGTGCAAGAACGAGATCCCTCGACTACGGCCCTAGGAAGGGAAGCGCTCATGACTCGCTGGCTTGTCATGCCCGCGGAATCAACGTCGGCACGCACAATCGCGTGCCCATGAAGGACCTCAAGCTGGATTTAAAGCAAGCCGGTTACGGTGACGTGGTCACCGTCGGCCAAAGCGGGAACATCGTCCTCTGTAGCGAGTTGAGCGAGGCCGATATCAACGCCGCAGTGTCCCAGTTGCTCGAAGATGCCTACGGCGTGCGTGTTCCTGTCACCTCACGGTCGGCGGAGGAGATCTCCGAGGTTCTTGCGAAGAATCCCCTCGCGGATGTTGCCGAGGACGGCTCGAAGTACATCGTTATTTTTCTCAGCGAGGACCCGGGTAAGGAAAAGGCCGCGGAACTCATGGCCGAGGACCACAGCCCAGAGACCGTGTACGCGGAGGGTCGCACAGTCTGGGTTTACACCCCCGACGGCGTGAAGGCGATGACCTTCTCCCAAACCGCCCTGGAGAAGCGGTTCAACGTCGTAGCCACCGCGCGAAACGTCAACACGCTGGAGAAGATCGCCGCGAAGCTGTTGACGCTGTGCGTCAATTCGGAACGCGACGAACTCCCGGCACGCAGAACCATCTACACATCCATTCAGGACGGCACTGGCGTCCAGAGCCGGTCGATGGGCATCACGTGCAACCGGTCCTCGTAGGTGTACGAGCGGCTACCGGTGGTCAGCACAATGCCGCCAATGAACCTTGCCCCCAGCAAGTCACGAAGTTGAGCCAGCCCGCGGAAGTCCTTGCCAGGGGCACGCTCACTGGCCTTGACCTCAAACGCGACAACCCGACCATCGTCGTACTCGACCACCAGATCAACCTCCGCACCGTCGCTTGTTCGCCAATGCCCCAGCGCGACAGGCTCATCAAGCCACGACGCCTGCTTGCGTAACTCCCCGACGACGAATGTCTCCAGCAAGTGTCCGAAATCCGTGAGCGAGGTCGGGTCGATTCCGGTGAGCCGGTCCGGAGTGAGTCGGAGCAGGCGGGCAGCCAGACCGGAATCGACGACATGGACCTTGGGCTTGGCATTCACCCTGGAGCGGAGAGTCTTCCCCCAGGCTGGGAGACGCACAATCAGGAATAGGTCCTCAAGGAGCCGGACGTGAGCCTCCGCGGTTGGGCGACTGACGCCGATCTTCTCGGCCGCCGCTGTCACGTTGAGCAGCTGACCGGTCTGCCCCGCCACGTACCCCAAGAGATCCGCAAGGGCCTGACGCTCACGGATCTTGCTGAGCTCGACAGCATCACGCTCCACAGAGGCCCGGACAAAGTCGTCGAACCACCGACTCCGCGCTGCTCCGGACCGACGCAGCGCCAGGGGCATTCCCCCGGAGCACACGCGATCAACATACTCCGACCGCGTCGTAGCTGACGCCGGAACAGCCTGGACAACAGCACCGACATCGCCCGAGAGCACCTCAAGCAAGTTCTCTCGCACTCCCCCAAGCTCCCCCTGCGAGAGCGGCCAGATAACTAGCGAGTGAAGCCGCCCAGTCAGCGCCTGCGATGTCACCGGCAGAGCATCCTGGCGCGTGGAGCCCGTGACGACAGCCGACCCTGGAAGGCTCCCCTCACGATTCAACCGCGCTTTGAGCGCATCAAGCACATCCGGGACGCGCTGATACTCGTCGATACACACTGGGGCTCCGACTCCCACTGTGGCCGCCAGATTGCCTTCGACCGCCTCACGCACCTCAACATCGTCGAGGTCGATCACCGAACCGCCAACCGCCTCGGCGAAGCCGCGCAACACCGTCGATTTCCCCACCGACCGCGGGCCATGCAGGGCGATCACCGGCTCGATCCGCATCTGCTCAGCAAGAATCTCGCTGATGCGACGGGGAACAAATCCACCCAGCTCCATGCCCTCAACTTAGCAGACGTGAGCTTTTAAACCTTACAAACATGAGCGCATGGACTTGACGAACGTGCGCACTGAACCTCCGCCCATCACAGCGGTGGCGTCGACGAGTTCTTCAGCGGTGGCGGTTTTAAACCCGGTGAACCCGCCCCTCGCGACCACCTCCACCCCGTCGCGCCCACTCGCACTAGACCCTCATCCGTGAAGAGCCCGTAGATGTAGTGCTGCGCGTCGCTCATCCAGCAGGTCAGCTGCGAGGAAGGAATGCTCCAAGCCGCGGGCTACAGGCAGCTGTCGATCAGCCCCATGGCCTGGCGGAAGGAGTTGAGACGCTCGTTCGGCTCCCCATGGCAGGGGGTGTTCTCGGTCACCTGAATGCAATAGATCGCGGGCTCCGACATGGGCGGGATGTCGTGGCCGTCGGAAACGTGCTCGTCGGCCCAATCGAGCCACTCGATGGCGCGGCCGAGGTCTGGATTGCTGGCAGACTCACCCGCATTGATGGCCGTAGCCAGGCTGGTATGGGTGATATTGAGGGTCTCAAGGTCGATCCGGTCACCAAAGCGCTCCACGAGGATACAGGTGAGCGGAGGGGTGTCCGCGTCGCTGGGCACGACGCACCAGCCGCCGACCCCCAGCATCCAGCGGGAGGTCACTCAGGCAAAGGGGTAAGTGGGATCGAATCAGAAGTCGACGGCCGGGGTCATGGCCTCACTTTAGTGGGGCAGTGCCTCCACCGCGGCTTTCTCCACCAGGAGGCCGCGACGATACCGCTCGAGGAAACGATGGAACCCCGCCACGTCCTCGGCGGCCGGGGAAATCGACTCAAACGCGCCGTCCACAAAGACGACCTCGTCCAAGAAATCGGCCAACCGCCTGCCCCGCCCGGCCACGCCGTACAGTGCGAGCAATGCCATGCCCCACGGCCCACCCTCGCCTGCATTCGTCCCGACAGCGACGGGCGCCTCCATCGCGGCTGCCATCAGGCGTTGTCCCACACCCGAGGTCCGGAAGAGGCCACCGTGCCCCACCCAGCAGTCGATCTCGACACCCTCCTCGAAGAGGATCTCCATCCCCAGTCGCAGGGTGGACATGATGCTCATCAGGTGAGCCCGCATTAGAGGAGCCAGGTGCATGGGAGCGTCGGGCAGCCGCATCAGCAGCGGGCGCCCTGCCGTCGTGTCGGTGATGGGCTCTCCTGCGACGTAGTTGTAGGCCACGATACCGCCCGCGTCGGATGGCGCCTCCAGCGCGGAGCGGTAGAGGATTTCGTAAAGGTCGTCGGGAGGCACATCCATGCCTGCGGCTTTCGCGAATTCGCCGAATAGCCCCACCCACTCGTCGATGTCAGAGGTACCGTTGTTGCAGTGCACCATGGCGACCGCATCTCCGGCGGGCGTGGTCACCATGTCCAGCTCGCGGTGAGGCGCGCTCAGGGGGCGCTCGAGAACCGCCATGGCGAAGAGGCTCGTCCCCGCGGAGATGTTGCCCGTCCGCGGCGCGACGGCATTGGTTGCCACCATTCCGGTCCCAGCATCACCTTCTGGAGGGAACAGTGGTACGCCCGGCTGGATTGTGCCGCTCGGGTCGAGCAGCGCAGCCCCCTCGGCGGTGAGAGCCCCGGCAGGCTGACCGGCCAAGCCAACACGTGGTAGCACGTCGCGCAGCTGCATCGGCACTCCGCGCTCCTTCAGACGCTCCTCGACGATAGACAGGAGCCGCTCGTCGTAGTCGCGGGTGGCATCGTCGATCGGGAACATACCGCTGGCATCGCCAATACCGAGGATCCGCTCCCCCGTCAGACGCCAGTGCACATAGCCGGACAAGGTGGTCAGGAAGTCGACGCGCGAGACGTGCTCTTCGCCGTCCATCACCGCCTGGTATAGGTGTGCCACGCTCCAGCGATGCGGCATGTTTACGCCGAGCAAAGCCGACAGCTCGGACACGGCAGGGCCGGTGTTGGTGTTGCGCCAGGTACGGAAGGGCACCAACTGATTGCCCGCACTGTCGAACGGCAGATACCCGTGCATCATGCCGGAGACACCCATGGCCCCCAGGCGATTCAGCTCCAGGCCTTGCTCGGTTCTCACTGTCGCAAGAACTCCTGCCACGCACTGCTGAATCCCGTGCCATGCGTCACTCATCTCGTAGGACCACATCCCGTCAACGAGATGGTTCTCCCAGGAGAAGGTCGAGGTTGCGACGGGATCCCCGTGATCGTCGATCAGGACGGCCTTGATACGGGTCGACCCGAGCTCGATGCCCAGCGCTGTCCGCCCTTCGGCCACGGCGTCTCGCTGCTCGTCGGGGTGGCGTTCCTTCATGGGGTTACCTTTCGTTGTGCATTGACTAGATCAGTGCTGGCCGTACACGTTCTGGTATCGCTCCCAGAGCCGGTCGACCATCTTGTCGGGCAGGGATTCGACCGGCCCGAGCTGGAGTGCCGCATGAACCGTGCGAGCAACCTCCTCGACCATGACCGCGGCCTTGACCGCGGCTCTGCCGTCCTGGCCGACTGTGAAGGGGCCGTGCTGTGCCATGAGGACGGCCGGTGACCTGCTGCCACGCAGAGTCTCCACGATTCCTTGACCGATGGAATCGTCGCCGATGATCGCGAGCGGGCCGACCGGAATCTCTCCCCCGAACTCGTCACCACACATGGTCAGGACGCAGGGGATGGGCTGGCGGCGGGCCGCAAAGGCAGTGGCATAGGTGGAGTGGGTGTGGACGACGCCTCCAACCTCGGGCATGTGCCGGTAGACGTAAGCGTGGGCTGCCGTGTCCGACGACGGCGCTAGCGATGCTGCGGTTCCGTCGTCGATCTTCGCCCCGTCCAGGGTGCAGACAACCATTGCCTCCGGCGTCAGCTGGTCGTAGGTCACGCCCGAAGGCTTGATCACGAAGAGGTCGGCCCCGGGGACACGCTCGGACACGTTGCCGGCGGTCCAGACCACCAGGCCCCAGCGCGGCAGCTCGGCGTGCAACGCCGCGACGTTGTCCCGGGTCTGGGCCACTGCTGCCTGGACGTCGGGCGAGAGCTCCGCCAACCGCAGCATGTCAGTTCTCCTCGGTCATGGCGCGGACGGCATCCTCACGCTCACGGAAATAGCTGACAGTCTGCCCGACGAGCGCATCGAGCGCCTTCGGGTCGGGCATGCCGTTGCGCGCAGGGTAGGGGCCAGCCCCGGGACCAAGCGGCTCCGGAGTGACGAACCGGCCGGGCGCGTTGTGTCCGATGAGATAGAGCGCCATGATCATGGTGTCGACGTCCATGGACCCCTCGCCCAGAGCACGACGGTTCGAGTCCGCCAAGTGCAGGTTCACCAGTCGTTTGCCCGCCTCCAGGATCGCACGGGGAATGTTGGGCTCCTCGACCTGCATGTGGTAGACGTCACCGTTGATATGGGCGACGCCGGGGTGGTCTACCCGCTCGATGTACTCGACGGCCTCCTGCACAGTGTGGATGATGGAGACCTCGGCCGACCGGATGGGCTCGATGGCAGCTTTGACACCGGTCTCGGTGAAGACATCGGCAGCGAGGCGCAGCGCGCGGTAGCTGCGCTCGATCTCGTAGGCGTCGTAGGCCTGGGAGCGACCCACAGCGCCCGGCACGACCAGCAGGTAGTGGCCACCCATGGCGGCCGTGAACCGGGCTTCGCGACGGATGTAGTCGATGGCCTCCTGTTGCTGGATGGGTCGGTTCGACGACAGGTCATTGTCATCAGAGAACATCCCGCACACACCGGAGGTCTTGAGGCCATGACGCTTCAGGACGGCCTTGGTCTCCTCGACCTGATAGCCGAGGTCATTGCCATAGTGATTGCCGTGCAGCTCGATATATTCCAGCCCGTTGGCGCTGAGCCGCGCGCATGAGTCATCCAGGTCTTCCAGCCCGAATCCCCAGTTGGACCAGGACATGTTCAACCTCGGCTCAAAACGAGCCGGGTCCTGCTTCTTGGCAGTCAGGTACTCCTTACGGATCTCCTCGCGCCAGGCGTCGACGTTTTGCATGGGTCTCCCTTTCATGGTTATGCCGACTCACGGATCATGAGCTCGGGCGTGAACAGGCGGCCTTCCACCGCGACATCGCGGCGCTCGGCAGCCTCAAGTAGCTGGGTTGTAAGGTAACCGCTCATCTCGTCAAAGGGCTGCCGGATGGTCGTCAGCGGCACGTCGAGAACCGCGCCGTAGGGAATGTCGTCATAGCCGGTAACGAGGATGTCCCGGCCGACCACCAACCCCGCGCTGCGGACCGCCCGGCATGCACCGATGGCGGTGTAATCATTCAGGCACACGATGCAATCCGGCCACATGGACCGAGGTTGCGCGAGGATCTCGCTCACGACTTGGAAACCGCCGTCCCAGGTCGGACCGGAAGCGGGCACCCTGCGCACCTGGTCCGGATCCAGGCCACGGCTATCCAGAGCGGCCACGAACCCCGCCCAGCGATCGCGGTGCTGGACCGCGTGAATGGGCTCCTCGATGAAGCAAATCCTATGGGCGCCCCGGTCCACGACGTGGCCGGCAATGAGTCCCATGCCCGTAAAGTCGTCGATGGTGACCGCTTTGATCCTCTCGTCCTCGCTGCGCTGAGCGAAGAGGAGAACGGGGTGACCTCGCTCCTGGAGGCGGTTGAGAAGGTCGAAGTTGCCGCCCGAGGTGCACACGGCGAAAGCATCCACCCCAGCGCGGCTCATGCTCTCCAAGGCGGCCCGCTCGGCCTGGTTGGACTGCTGGGTCCCGGCCAGCATCAGCGAGTTGCCCGCCGCCTGGACCTCTTGGTCCATGAGATTGGCCACGTGGGAGAAGAAGGGGTTGGAGATGTCGAAGACGACCACCCCGACGAGGCGTGAACGCTGACGGGCCAGCGCCCGCGCTGCCGGTCGCGGCCAGTAGCGTTGCCGCGCCATCTCAGCCTCCACGCGAGTTCGAAGAGCAGGGCTCACGCGCTCAGGATGGTTGATGACGTTCGAGACAGTACCAACCGAGGTCCCAGCGGCCTGCGCCACCGAATAGATGCTCGCGTTATTCCTCTCCCTCATGTCAGGCTCGAAGTCCGTACCGTCGCGCGGCGTAGCTGTTCAGCAGGACAGAGCAGATCAGCAGGAGACCGAGCGCCAGCAGCTGGGTGCGGGGGCCGAGGCTTCCCTGGAAGGAGATCAGGAGGGCCGCGTTCAGCCACGTGATGAGCAGTGCGCTTGTCATAACACCACTCACCCGAGCGAGACCACCGGAAATCAGGACGCCACCGAGCGCCGCGATCGTGATGGCAGGCAGAGCCATGCCGTTACCGCTCGTGCCGGCATCAGGCCTAGCGGAGGCGAACTGAGCCACGTTGACGACAGCTGCCACGCCGGACAGGAGCCCGGAGGCCATGTAGGCCGAAGCCCTCGTCCAGCGGACACTCTGCCCGGCGTAAGCGGCGGCCGTGTCATTGGTGCCAATGGCCAGCAACGAGCGCCCCCACGTCGTGTGTTCCAGCATGAACCAGGAGATCACCATCGCGGGCAGGAGGAAGGTCAGGACCTGGATCGGCAGCTCCACGTCTCCGAACAGCGGAAGGTTGCGGGTGAGCTCGTGCGTGGCGGCGATCTTCGACCCCGAGATGGGAGCCTGGCCGCTGGCCACCATCGCGATCGAAGCGAACGCATACGAGGTCGCCAGCGTGGCGATGAGAGGTGGGAAGCCGAAATAGCCCACGAGGACGCCGTTCAGCAGACCCATCAACCCGCCGACAATGATCGCCACAAGGGCCGCGAGGAGGACCGGCATACCAGCGTGCTGGACTAGCGCGCCGAAGACGAGGCCGCACAACGAGACCATGGCGCCGACGGACAGGTCGATGCCGGAACGGCCGGACGTGATGACGAACATCTCCGCCAAGGCGAGCAGGGCCACAGGGACGAAGGCCTGGAGCGAGGACACCATGTAGGAAAGGTCGAAGGGAGCATACAGGTTGCCATTGTTCCCCAACAGGTAGAACACGATGACGAGGATCACGGTCAGGACCGCCAGCGCCGCGACGCGCTCGGTCAGCGCGACGCGTAGCAAGCGCGCACCCGTCGATTCCTTCTTGGGCTGCGTGGCTACCGCCACGTCTGCAGGAGTGGTGCTCACTTGCGGTTTCTCCTTGCCTGACGGGCCAGGTCAACCCCGACCGCGATGATGATGATGACACCCACGAAGAGCTGTGTGAGCTGGCTGGGGAGGTGTAGGTGCGTGACGGCCGCCTGAACGCTGCACACCAGAATGGCTCCCAACACAGTCCCCAAGACGGTGCCTCGGCCGCCGATGACCGACGTGCCGCCAATGACGCAGGCGGCGATGACGGACATCTCGAGACCGGTACCGATATTCTGCTGGACAAGTCCGCCGTTGCCGATCAACATGACGCCGGCAATACCGACGGCGATGCCGCTGAAGACGTAGAGCTCGAACACCCTGCGCTGGACCTTCACGCCAGCCAGTCGGGCGGCGACGGGATCATTGCCAATGGCATAAATATGACGGCCCGTTGCCCAGTCACGCATGTAGAACCACGCGAGCAGGGCGATCAGCAAGGCCAACCACATGGCGTTCGGTATGCCGAGGAAAGAGGCGTCAACGCCACCTCCAAGGAAGCCAAGCGTATTCGGCACCCCAGCCAGCTGGGTGTCTCCGAAAATTTGAAGCGCTACAAAACGGAAGACGTTGAGGGTGCCGAAGGTCACGACCATCGCGGGGACTCGCCCGAATGAGATGAGCGCGGCGTTGATGGCACCCAGTAGGGCACCCATGATAATCGCGACAAGGATGGCGACCGGCGCGCTGACGTGGAGGTCACGCAGCATTCGCCCGACCACCACCATGACCACGGCGAGCATGGAGCCCACAGAGACGTCAATCCCCGCCGTGCACATGATCGCTGTCATGGCGACGCCCATCACGATGATGGGAGCCACACCGTAGAAGATGGAGAAGACGCTGCTCGGCTCGATGAAGGTCGGGGCGACGATCGCCATGATGATCCACAGGGCTGCGGTCACTCCGATTAGGACGATCTCCTGACCCTCGATCCAGGGGCGGCGCCGCTTCGGTGTGGCCTTAACGCCACTCACGGCTTGTGTGTCACTGCTCATCTTTGACAACCTCCTCGTCCGAAGTCTCGCCCGACGCCGCGGACAGCAGGCGGGCAGCAGAGACGTTTCCGGGTAGATCCTGCTCGGTCACGCCTCGTCGCAGCACGATGATGCGATCACAAAGGAAACGAATCTCTTCGAGGTCCGTGGAGAGCACCAGGGCGGCATGCCCCTCGGCGACGTGGTCGAGGATGAGCCGGTGAATCTCAGCCTTGGCGCCAACATCGACGCCCTGCGTCGGCTCCTCGGCGACCAAGATCTTGGCTTCCTCAACGAGCTGACGCGCCATAACGACCTTCTGCTGGTTGCCGCCGGAGAGCGCCCCGATCACGGTGTCGGGACCAGGAGCCTTGATGCGGAGACGATCGATCATCTCCCGCATCACGGACTCCTCGCGCTTGTGGTCGAAGACACCGCCCTTCGAGAAGTAGCGCAGATGGTTTGACGAAAGGTTGAAGGCGAGCGACTTGGGAAGAAAAGCGCCCTGCGTCTTTCTATTGCCCGGCAGCAAGGCGATCCCCGCATCCATGGCGCGGCGTGGAGAGGTGAAGCTGCGGGGGGCGCCGTCGACGACGATCTCGCCGTGGTCCGGCTTCAAGATGCCAAAAAGACAACGGGCAAGCTCGGTAGCACCTGAGCCGATCAGGCCGTACACTCCGAGGACCTCACCGCGGTGCAACTCGAAATTGGCCGACTGCAGACGGTCTCCACAGCCAAGGTCCTTTACCGACAGGATGACCTCGTCGCTCGCGCGGCTGGGACGCTCGCCGCGGTCGGCGACCTGGAACTTGTCCCCCACCATAGCCTTGGCGATTTTCGCAGGCGACATCTCCTCCGTCGGGTAGTCACCAACGATCGCGCCATCGCGCATCACCGTCACGCGGTCCGTGATCTCGGTGAGCTCGTCCAACCGGTGAGAGATGTAGATAACACCGATGTTCTCCTCACGGAGCCTGCGGACCGTGGCGAAGAGACGTTCAATGTCGCGGTTGGTGAGGATGGCACTGGGCTCGTCGAGGATCAGGAGACGGACGTCAGCGACAAAGGCCTTGGCGATGGAGACCAGCTGCTGCTCTCCCACCGCAAGATCTCCGACGCGGGTGTGCATGATGTCCGGGCTGAGGTTGAGACGGGCCAGGAGATCGACCACACGCCGCTGCTGCTCGGCCCACGCGACGCGCCCCACCTTGGTGAGCTCGCGACCGAGGAAGACATTCTCGGCGACGGTCAGGTCAGCGAACAGTTGTGGCTCCTGATAGACGGCCGAAACACCCGCTGCGAGCGCGGCTTTCGTATCCCCATGGGCTAACTCGCTGCCGTCGACGAGGACCGTCCCCGTGTCGGGAGACTCCGCCCCGCTGATCATCTTGATCAGCGTGGACTTGCCGGCGCCGTTCTCTCCCACGAGGCCGCAGACCTCGCCCGGGTAGACCTTCCAGCTCACGTCCTTGAGTGCGTGAACGCCGCCGTACCGCTTGTCGATGTTGCATACCTCGAGCACGGGCGTACCCGTCCTGGTGGCCTCCGTCACTGGTGCTGCCATTTCACATCCTTGTGAAGGTGGGGCGCGGAGACCGCGCCCCACCGTGGTTGGTTCAACTGGGTGGCTCAATCCACCCTGGGACTACTAGTAGTTGAAGTTGCCCGCATTGTCCTTGGTCAGGATGAGGGGCTCCCCGAGCAGCAGAGTCTTGGTCGACTCGTCGTACTTGACGCCCTTGAGTCGGCCGACGTCCTGGGTGGGCTCAAACTTCTTACCCGAGGCCAGCTGGAAGCCGGCCCAGGCGGTCAGGTAGCCATGATCCTCGACGTTCCAGAGCACAGATGCGCTGGAGGAACCGTCGGTCAGGTAAGGCAGCATGGCCTTGGGCGTGCCGACACCAACCGTGAACACCTTGCCGGTCATGCCGGACTCCTGGACAGCCTGAGCGACGCCAGGGGCCGCAGTGGTGCAAGGGCCGATGATGCCCTTGAGGTTGGGGTTGGCATTCATCAGGTCTTTGGCCATGGTTACTGCCTTGGCCTGGTCTTCGTCAGCGTACACCGTGTCCACGATCTTGATCTTCGGGTAATCCGAGGCAGCCTTGGTCTTGACGACCTTGATCCATGCGTTCAGGTTCGAGGCGGTCTGACCGCAGGACACGATGGCGATCTCACCCTCGCCGTTCATGGGCTTGGCGATCTGCTCGAGGAGGGCGGAACCAATGCCGTCCTCGGTGGCCTGCGTGACGAAGACCTCACGCACCGAGTCCGGAGCGTCAGTGTCGGAGGTGCCGACCTTGATGCCCTTGTCCTGCGCCTCCTTGAGTAGGGGCCCCATGGAGTCAGGGTCGTTGGAGGCGACCATCAGGCTGCTCACCTTCTGCTGCATGAGAGAACGGACGACGTCGCCTTGGGCGGCAGGATCGGCGGTGGTGGGGCCGCTGTAGACCCACTTGAACCCGAACTCCTTGGCGGCGTCAGAACCACCCTTGTTCATCGCCTCGAAGAACGGGATGCCCTGGATCTTCGGGACGAAAGCCACCGAGACGTCCGAGGTGGACTCCCCTGAGGTGGCGGACTTGTTACCGCCGGCACAGCCAGTGGCGGCGAGTGCGAAGGCGGTTGCGAGGCTCGCTACCGCGAGACCATGTCGACGCTTCATGATTTCCTTCCGGACAACTTTGGCCTTGCGTGCCAATGGGGTGGCACGCGGAATCGACAACAACTTTGAAGCGATTCAAAGATGGCAGATACTATTCACCACCGAGACGCACATGTCAAGATCTCACGTGGCCGTGGCGACATACGACCTGGAACCTGACCCGTCCTGTGCTCTTCGCCGCTCTTAACAAGCTGCACGACTGACGGGATCATTACTGACACTGAGCTGGCAGTTGTGGATGGTCTGAAGCTGTGCGGGCTGTCAGACCTGTGACGGGAGTCCTGCGGGTCGCTGATGGGATCCCGGGGACTGTAGAAGGAGAAGCACACCGATGGCTGCGGGGATTCTTTGGTCAGATGCCACCGAAGGCAAAGAGGCCATACTCGGACGCTGGGGCGTTGACCCCAACGTGGTCAATCGCCATGAACCCCGACCCACACCAGGGCCCAGGGGTCAGCTACCGATCCACACCTTCAACTGCGAAGAGCTCGTTTCAAGCAATCACCAAATAGACAATAACCATGCTTTATTGCTTTCCCGCGAGTTCCCCTACAGCCCCAATAAATACAATACAACACACGTAAAATCCTCCCCTGACCCCCTCAGGTTGAAGCTTTACTCACTCCTTGGCCTAGACATGCTACTCGCCAACAGCTCAATCCGAGCCGATCCTCATCATCATTTCGTAATGAGCAGAATGCCCGACGATTTCGAAGACATGCTTAAACACATCAAGATATGTTTCCCGGGTAGTTTCCCCTGGCGAATAGTGGAGATTTTCGAATATCCCATGGGAGCCTACGTTAACCCAGTTAAATAGGGAGGTAACAACTGACCGTTCCTCTCGATTCAAGTTCTTCGTAAGATCCGTAACCCATATACCACCGGCGATCCGAAAGTAGCTTTCAAGGATTCTTCGGAGAAGGTTCTCTAGGCCAACAATGCTAATTTGTTCACCTTCAGAAACACGTCGCACTTCAGACCAAAGACGCTCATATTCTGTAGTCACTGGATTTTCGATATATGGCTCGACAACGTGAGGACCATTGTAGGTTTTTCTAATAACGTAGTAGCATCGGTCTGATCCTTTATCTCCGCACCTGAGTTGGGTCACTTCCTTATGGAAGTAGACATTGTGTGTCAGAACGATTACTTGCGCCACCCGACCCCTATTTAACAGCGCGTCTTCGAGTAGATTGCGGACCAGTGTGCTGACGATGAACAGGATGTCGCTGTCGAGGCTAGAAATCGGGTCGTCGATCACAGCCAAGACCTTTGCCGACGATGCATCCAGACTGTAATAATAGTAAAGAAAGGCGATAAATGTCCGCTCCCCCTCACTAAGGGAACGTTCGTCAAGCGGTACACCGTTACGTGCCAGCATATAGCCATCCGTGAGCTCGGTAGATTTGACGATTTGAAATGAAGTGAATCCGGAACGCTCGAGGAGCTGGTTGATCTTTTTGATCACCGGTTCTGATGATTTGACGTGGTGCTGCAAGTCCTGCACCTCTTTCTCGAGGTTTTGAATTGCCTTCAACGCGCCTTCGATCTTTTTTTGCGTCTGATCTATCCCCTTCTGTAGATCAGCGGACTTCCGACGGTATTCATGGAGCTCATCTCGAAGAAGAACGTCGGCCAAGTAAGTCCAGCATTTGGCGACTAGTTTTGGCTTCTCCTCTTTTTGCGACTCAACAAGTCGATTGTGCGAATCGATTTTGGAGTTAGCCTCTTTAATGACAGCATTTAGATCGTCAATCGGATCGCTTGACACGGAAACCTCCACCTTCCCAGAAGGCGCCCCAAGCTTCCGCTCGAGTCGCTGCTGATTGTCAGCATTTATGGCATTCAACGATCCGAGTGCCTTCTGGTACGCAGCCTGATCAAGATATCTAATGGACTCCTCGTCCCAGCCGTCGACGGCATCCCTATTGGTACGAATCCACAATGAATGGTCATTTACCAGCCGTTTCAGCTTCTCAAGTTGTTTCATGTACCGGTTGTCAAACATGTCCTCGAGCTGCTTGGCGAGGTCCTTGGGTGCCTTCTGTTGACAAAACGGGCATCGTCCATGCGTCTTGTCAAGGTAGTGGCGTCCGGTCTGAACCCAGTCCTCATTCCCCAGGCTTTCAACAAGCTCGCTGAGCGAAGCCTCGGAACTGCCCACAACCTTCTGATCTAGAAGAACAAAACCGTCATGATCAGTCCAGCGAAACCGTGAGCACTCCTTAAGCGGTGGGCGGGCTTTCGCTCCTCCATCGAATACAGCATCAGCGTCCGCGAGAAGCTTCTTGAGTTCTGGCGGGCGCGTGTCATCGTTCGGCTCCTTTAACTCGAGAAGGCGCTCCACTAGCTTTTCTTTATTCTTATCTACCCCTCGCTGACCTGTGAAAGCGGGCAACAACACTTTATGCTCATCAACAAGTCCACGATACTCACGCCAAGCAGTGTCCTTAAAACTCTCCTTTGCATCAGCTTGACGTGCCTTTGCGTCGTCGTGACTGGACTTAGCGCGCTCATACCTGTCGCGAGCCTGATCAAGCTCACCTCCATGCTCCTCTATCTGATTGAGGCGAGTCTGGGCGTCGACACTGTTCTCGCCGAGAACGAAGACGCCAGGAATTCTTTTGGATTCGAGAAGTATCTGATCTACTAGGTCTCTGTTATAGACGCGAATCGTCATCTCGGCACCATCTTGCCAATCAGGTTTAAACTGTAGAGAGTCATATCCAGCGAAAGCTCGACTGATCGTCGTCTTTCCAGATCCATTAGGACCGTAGAAATAATTCACACGCTTCAAATCAGTAATACCAAGCGGATCACCCCCGAAACACGCGCCTCCAACAATTTCGAACCCCTGCAACATGAACGTACCTCTCCGATCATAAAGTGGCCTATCCGCCCAAAGTAAAGTGCACCGACAGGTGACACTCAGCACACGTCAACGCCCTGGTTCGTTACGAATATCTCGCGAACCGAGATCGCCCTCCCTTGCGCGTTACATATGCGTCACCAGACAACATCATACCAGAATAAAGTATAACCACATTCTCGTTCTCGATATTAGGTTTAAATAATTGAATCTGAACTCTGTGTCTTACCGCCTAGTAACAGCTTCACCTGGTTCTACTGGACAGCATGGCCGAAGCCCTCGCTGCCAGCTCAGGATTGTCGCGGATGGCCTGCACACCGCCGTACGTTATCCGGAATGGGTCTAGTGGTTGGTCCATGTCGATGGGAGTATTCGGCCAGACCACATCAGCTCGGTTCGCGTAAGCGCTCTCTCCATTGTCGCCGTATGCGGTGAGCACGTGTTCCAGCACCAACTCAGCCTTCCTGCCGAAGATGTCGTCGGTATACGGATCCTCGGGAAGGCTCTGATCGAGCACTCGGCGGATGGTGCTGTCTACGTCGTTGAGTACGTCGATCTTGCGGCGCCAGTCCTGGATGAGCTTCTCATGCAGGTGCTCCAGCAGCTTCTTGGCACTGGTCTTCACCCGCTCGCGTTCTTCCTCGGTAAGCTCCGGCTCGGGCTGGGTAAGCAGGTCGAAGATCGCGAGCTCCTCCTCGGTCAGACCTTCGCGGACGCTGCGCTCCTCCTCAGCCGACAGTGTCTTCGACAGTTTGACGAGGCGTTTGAGGTACTCGTCGATGTTTACGCTGCCTGCGTTGTAGGCCTCGATGAGTTCCTCGATCCGTTCCACCAACTCGTACCGAGTCGGGTTGCGCGTGGCGGAGGAGATCGCCTGTTGCCGCAACAGTTGGGCGAGGCGATCGGTCTCAGCGCGTTTGCGATCGCCAAACCTAGCTGCCAGCCCTTCGAAGTCGATTTGGGCGAGATCGACGAGCGGGTCGGGGGTGGTGCCGTCGGCCACGGCGCGGATGACGTATTCCTCGGCACCAACGGAGCGGTCGAGCAGGGCGTCCACCGCGTCGGTGAGGCTCCCGAGATCCTGCGCCGGCGGACGGGTCACCTCAGTGATCCGATCGGCGAGCTCCCGCACGGCCGCGACGGTGAGTTGTTGCTTCTGCGCCACCGGGTTGGGCAGCAGCGCTTTGAAGAGTTTCCGTACCTGTCGGGCCTGCTGCTGGAACTCGGTGCGCGTGGCCTCGTCCTTCAGCAGTGCTTCGACGGCGGCATCACGCTTCTTGATGTGATCGAAACCCTGGGCATCTCGAAAGGCGGCGAAATCGACGCCGACACCGGCGCAAAACTCAAAAAGCTTGGTGACAACTGCATCGAGGTTGTCGGCTAAGGCATCAATGATCTCGATCGGTGCGTCGCCACCGTCACCCGCCCCGTATACGGCGAGGGCCTTCTCCAAGTTCTGGAAGACACCAACGTAGTCGACGATGCGCCCATTTTCTTTGTCCGGAAAGACGCGGTTGGCTCGGGCAATGGTCTGCATCAGGGTGTGGTTCCGCATCGGCCGATCGAGGTAGACCGTCGAAACGCTCGGAGCGTCGAACCCGGTCATCCACATCGCGCAGACGAACACGATGCGCAGCGGGTCTTTTGCGTCTTTGAACTTCTCGGCGAGATCTTCCCGGTTCATTCGTTCGCGATGCGGCCGGATGTCCAAGCCGAGGTCATCAAGCATCTTGAGCTCATTTTGGCTGGGTGAGACCACGACGGCCATGTCGGTGGTCTCCATGAGCTCGATCCGGGATGCCAACCAGGCGCGTTCCAGTTCAGGCAGCTGGTCGTGCTGCTCCTTGAGCTCGGCGAGGTGCTCCGCCCACTCCGCCTGGACGAGGTCGTACATCCGCACGGCCGCTGCTTTGTCGAGCCCGACGTACATCGCCTTGCCTGGAAATCCGCGGCCGACGAAATGCTGTACGAGGTCCTTCGCGATGGCTTTGAGGCGTTCGGGCCGGGTGAGCAATGCGTATTGTGTGGCGAATTGGCGCGCGAGTTGGCCTTCAGCCTCGTCGTCGATCTCGGCTTCTTCGAGCAGCTCGTTGAGTTCGTCTGAAAAGTTGTCGTTGACGAGCTGGAGTTCTGGGATGCGGTTCTCGTAGTACAGCGGTACGGTGGCGCCGTCGGCGATGGCGTCACGGAAGTTGTAGATGCTCACGTAGTCACCGAATTGTTCCCGAGTGGCCTGCTCCTCCCCCGCGATGAGCGGGGTGCCGGTGAAGCCCATCATCGACGCGTTTGGCAGGGCGGTGCGCATGTTGAGCGCGAGGGTGTCGTACTGGCTGCGGTGCGCCTCGTCGGTGATGACGATGACGTCGGAGCGGTCTGACAGCACCGGCATCCGCTGCTCGTCCTTTGACGGCTGAAACTTGTGGATCAGCGTGAACACGTACCGGTGGTCGGCGGCGAGTAGCTTGCGCAGGTGCGCCACCGACTCGGCATGCACGCGCGCCTCGGGCGAGATCGCGCCGGAGTCGGCGAACTCGCCGTGGAGCTGCGTGTCGAGCTCGGTGCGGTCGGTGACCATGACGAAGGTCCAGTTTCCCGGCACCTGCCGCAGCACCTTCTGGGTGAACCACAGCATCGACAGCGACTTGCCTGATCCCTGGGTGTGCCAGAACACTCCGAGCCGCTTCTCGTGGTCGGCGCGTGCTTGGTGCAGATTCTCGATCGCCGCATTGACGCCCAGGTATTGGTGGGAACGCGCGATCACCTTGATGAGGCCGCCCGGGCGTTCCAGGTAGGCAACGAAGTTCTCCAGTAGATCCAACAGCAACGGCGGGTTGCAGGTGCCTCGCAATGCCGTTTCTAGCGCCACTTCGCCCTGGCCGGGCTTGGCACGAGTGCCCTTGGCGTCGAGCACCAACCAGTCGTTGAAGAAGTCGTACGGCGCGTACGTGGACCCTATCTTCGCCTCGGCTCCGTTGGAGAGCAGCACGAACAGGTTCGGTATGAACAGCTGCGGGATCGTGTCGCGGTAGTCGGTGAGGTTGTCGTCGTACGCGGTCTTTACCGACCCGTTTGGCTCTTTGAATTCCATGAGCACCAGCGGGATGCCGTTGACGTACAGCACGAGATCGAGTCGACGGCTATGGAGATTTCCCTTGACCCACACCTGACGCGCGGCCAGCAGGTCGTTTTCCATAGGACAGGCGAAGTCGATGAAGCGAAGCGTTTCGATCTGCTTCTCCCCGTGCGCATCCACCCACTCGGCCTGGTAGCCGTCGCGGACGAGATCGCGAACCTCCCGGTTGGCCCGCACCGGGTCCATTGCCGAGCGATCCTTCGTAAGCGCCTCGATTGCTTCCTCGATCACATCCTGCGGCACGTACTCGGGGTTGAGCGCTCGCATCACCGACCGCAGCCGGTGGGTGAGCACGACGTCACGGTGCGAATCACGCCCGAGCGTGCCGGTCTCGCCCAGTTCTTCGTTGTACGCATCGAGCGTGGACCACCCGAGCTCGGCCAACAGCTCCATGCTGGGCTTCTCCACGTACCGGTACTCCGGACCAACGGGTGTCATCCGGCCATCCCCTCTGCTATCACCGCGTCCAGGTCGAGCCCGGATACGTCGATCTCACCGGTCACAAGTTTGGGAAGTAGCCGGTCGCGAACTTGCACAAGTTGCTCATTCTCGCTTCGCAAGCGGCGTCCAAGAGCCAGCATCGGGCGAACAATTTGAACCAGCTGATCGTGCAGAGTCTTGGGGGGGAGCACCAGAGGAGTGTTGAGAAAATCCTGTGGCTTCACTCTCTGATGACTCGTAGATGTCCCTCCGCTCATCGAAACCAGCCGATTCCGAACGGCCTCTGATTTCACAACGAGGTATAGCCACTCAAGTGACCACGCGTCGGTTGGTGTGGTCACAACGAACTCCGTGGATGCAATTGCTGTTAGCACTGATTCATAACCAGCCAGCCACGTGCGATCTATTCGAGGGTTCAACTTGGACACTAGCAACGAGGGCTGCGCAATCAGATACTTGTTGCTGCGAATTTCGGATCCGAGTTGCCGAGCAGGAACCTGTCCCTCATCGAACGCAGGGAGGCTGTAATGGTCGAATATCGTGTCAGGGTGATCACAGGGCTTTACAGAGATTCGCGAGACCACCGCTGTTTCGCTCAAAGCGCCGACACGCCACCCGCACGGAATCTTGCCCATCGGGGAGTCGACGAGGGGGACGTCCTGGTGGCCGGGAAAGCGGAACTTCACGAACCACTCGCGGTAGATGGACCGCGCCATCTCCTCCAGCACCTCAATCCGCCGCCGATTGTTCTCAATCAGATCGTCCATGGAACGAAGGATCTCTCCGATGCGCCTCTGGGTCGCCAGTGCAGGGACAGCCAGCTTGAAAGGTTTGATCAGTTGCTGACTCAGGTTTTGCTGAGCGGCCCCGTGCGCGTTCCCAACGAGGCGCTCGCGGGAACCCGCAAGCGCGTAGTAGAGGAAGCGCGAGTCTGTCTCTTCGGGGTGTGTGACCATCGCACAAATGGCCTGATTGACGGTTGCTTCGACGCCCAGCCATGCCAGCTGCCCCACGTTTGCTCCGTACATCGCAAGGAGCACAGTGTCTCGCGGAAGCAGTTTCGCGGAAGAATTCATGAGTCCGGCCTCAGAGATGTGCTCTTCCGTCGCAACAATCCGTGCCCCAATCAGCTCCTGCGACTTGACCCAAGGAATACCATCGTCAGCAAAGTAGTCGGCTCGCTTCCGACTGGGTGTCCCACCACTTGTTACTCTTGAACACAGTGCGTCCACCGTTACGTCACGCCACTCGCTCATTGCTCGAGAATCCCTGTGATTGCAGCATCGACCTTGGCGCGGAGCACGTCGGCCTCGTCGCTGAGTTGGGTGAACTCCTCGTGGAGGCGCTGCAGGTCACCCATAAAGTCGACGTCCTCGTCCTCGACTACGGCGGTGCCGGTGTATCGGCCGGGGTTGAGGCTCCAGCCCTGTTCCTCGATCTCCGCACGGGTAGCGACCTTGCACAGGCCGCCGACGTCGACGTACTCGCCGTCGGGGAAGTTCTTCTGCAACAGGTCGCCGCTACCGTCAACGGTCTCAACGCTCTCCCCCCGATAGAGCCGCACGATGTTGGCGATGAACTCGATCTGCTCGGGAGTGAAATCGCGGTGAGCGCGGTCGATCTGGTGGAAGATGTTCCGAGCATCAATGAAGAGCACAGTGTCTTCTCGTTCGGTGCCCACTTTCGCCTTATCGAGGAACCACAGCGTCACCGGAAGAGTGACGGTGTAGAAGAAGTTCGGCCCGACGGCCACCATCACGTCAACGACGCCCGACTCGATGAGTTGCTGGCGGATCTCTTTCTCCGAGTGCCCGGCATCGCTCGCGGAGTTGGCCATGACGAATCCGGCGCGACCTTTCGCCGAGAGCGCGGCGTAGAACTGCTGAATCCACAAGAAGTTGCCGTTGTCAGCGCGCGGAAAACCGAACGGATAGCGCCTGTCACCGGCGAGCTGATCTTTCTTGATCTTGTCAACGTTAAAAGGCGGGTTGGCCATGACAAAATCGAACGCGCCAACGGCCTTGTGCGGGTCTTCGTAGTAGCTGTTCGCCTGGCGGATATCACCGGAGAGACCGTGGAGGGCGAGGTTCATCTTCGCCAAGGGCACGGTGTCTTCAGTTTTCTCGGTGCCGAACACGGACAGTTGGTGGCTGGCCGTCTTGTGATGGCGCTCGACAAACTTCGCGCACTGGACGAACATGCCGCCCGAACCACACGCCGGGTCGAACACGCGCCCTTGGAAGGGCTGCAGGATCTCGACAATGAGCCGCACGATCGAATACGGAGTGAAGTACTCACCGCCACCTTTACCTTCCTGGGCGGCGAAGTTCGAGAGAAAGTCCTCGTAAATGAACCCGAATGCGTCGCCCTCAAGCTGAGTGGGCAGCGGGGCGAAGAGGCGCAAGAGCTCGATGAGAGTGGAACGTTCGAGCTTTTGGTACCCGCGTGGCAGGACGTCCTTGAGCTCGGGGTTGGTCTCCTCGATGGCCTTGATCGCGGCATCGGTGGCCTTACCGATGCCATCACCCTCTGGCAGGTCAACCAGGTACGAAAGCCGCGATTCATCGGGCACGTACAGCACAGACTTCGCCTTGTAGTCGGCGATGGTTGCCGGGTTGCGCTTGGTGGCCTTCGCCTCGACCTCTGCCCGGACGGCCTCGAAGCGATTCTCCGCGTAAGCCAAGAACACGAGACCAAGCACAGGGTCGCGGTACTGGACGGGGGTCAGCTTGGAATTCGCACGCAACTCATCTGCAGCGCTCCACAAAGTCGCGCGGACCTTCGCCAGATCAGTGGTCTTCACTTACTACCCTCAAACATTAAATCGAAACTCTACTACGTCACCGTCCTGCATAACGTAGTCCTTGCCTTCCAGGCGCAGCTTTCCAGCCGCCTGGGCCTCCTTCTCGCCGCCGTACTCGACAAGATCGTCGAAGGACACCACCTGGGCCTTGATGAACCCCTTCTGGAAGTCAGTGTGGATCACGCCGGCAGCCTCGGGAGCGGTATCGCCCTTGTGGATTGTCCAGGCGCGGGACTCCTTGTCCCCCGCGGTCAGGAAGGTCTGCAAACCAAGGGTGTCGAATCCAACACGGGCGAGCTTGTCCAGACCGGGCTCCTCGATACCGGCGTCGGCGAGGAATTCAGCAGCGTCCTCGGACTCCATCTCGGCCAGCTCGGCCTCGAACTCGGCGTCGAGGAAGATGGCTTCGGCGGGAGCCACCAGCTCTTCCATGTGCTTACGGACGTCGGCGTCAGCCAGCTGATCCTGGTCGCAGTTGAACACGTAAATAAAGGGCTTGGTCGTCAGCAGGAACAGGTCGTGCAGCGGCTCGGGGTCAAGCCCGGCCGAGAAGATCGTCTTGCCCTCCTCGAGCACCTTCTTGGCCTGCTCCCAAGCCTCGGCCTTGGGGCGCGACTCCTTCTTGATCGCGGCTTCCTTCTGCAGCTTGGGCAGCTGCTTCTCCATCGTCTGCAGGTCGGCAAGCACCAGCTCGGTGGTGATGGTCTCGATGTCGTCAGAAGGATCCACGTGACCATTGACGTGGGTGACGTCGTCGTCGTCGAAACACCTCGTCACCTGGCAGATGGCGTCGGCCTCACGAATGTTGGAGAGGAACTCGTTGCCCATCCCCTCGCCCTTGCTGGCGCCCTTGACGATTCCAGCAATGTCGACGAAGGACACCGTCGCCGGAATGGTCTTGGCGGAGTGGAACATCTCCGTCAGCACGTCCAGACGCTTGTCCGGAACCCCGACCACGCCGACATTCGGCTCAATGGTCGCAAACGGATAGTTCGCCGCCAGGACGTCATTCTTGGTCAGCGCGTTGAACAGGGTCGACTTGCCGGCGTTGGGAAGACCGACGATTCCAATCGTAAGTGCCACGTCGAGCCATGGTAGTCGCCGCCTCCGACAAGGGCGACGGCGACACCGCTGGCCTCAGGCTCCCTGCCAGTATGCCGCCAGGGCAGCCGTGATGTACTCCAGGTCCTTGACGCCGGCGAGCTCGCGGGTGGAGTGCATCGACATCAGCGGAACACCGACGTCAACCGTCAGCATGCCGAGCCTCGTCGCCGTCAGCGGGCCAATCGTCGAGCCGCACGGCACCGAATTGTTCGACACGAACTCCTGGGTCGGAACACCAGCCGTCGCACAAGCACGCTTCCACAGCGCCCCGCCGACACCATCAGTGGCGTACCGCTGGTTGGCATTGATCTTGAGCAGCGGGCCCTCGTTGAGCAGCGGGTGGTTGGCCGGATCGAACTTCTCGACGTAATTGGGATGCACGCCGTGGCCGGCATCCGAGGACACGCACGACGACCTCGCGATCATCGCCCGGTAAGCCGCACCCGTCATGCCAAGGCCCTCAGCAATCCGCACCAGGACGTCCTCGAGGAAGGGCCCACAGGCGCCGGATCGAGTCGACGAGCCGACCTCCTCATGATCGAAACACGCCATGAGCGCCACGTCATCAGTGGGCGTGACGTCGACGAAGGCGGCCATCGAGGAGTGCACCGAGGACAGGTTGTCCATGCGCTGGCTGGCCAGGAACTCCCCGTAAGGCCCGATGACGGCCGGGGACTGGGTCAGGTGGGCGAAGACGTCGTGGAAGGCGAGGTCGGAACGCTTGATGCCAGCCTCCGCACACAGCAGGTCCTCGACGTCGAGGTCGGGGCGACCCACCGACAGGATCGGCATGAGGTGACGCTGACGATCCAACGTGAGGTCGTCGTTGACGGTGCGGTCCAGGTGCGGGGCCAACTGGCTGATGCGCAGGATCGGGCCGGTGCTCACGAGATGCACCTGGCCCTCCTTGGTGACGAGACGGCCGGACAGGCCGAGATCACGGTCGAGCCAGGAGTTCAGCAGACCACCGCCGTAGACTTCCATGCCGACCTGCTGCCAGCCCTGATTGGTGACGGTGGCATTCGGCTTGAGCTTGAAGGACGGGGAGTCGGTGTGGGAGCCGACGATCCTGACGCCAACCTTGTCAGTGACCTTCTCCGGGGTGACCCAGGCAATGACCGCTCCGTCACGGACCACGTAGCAACGTCCCTCGACCGACGACCAGGACTCGGTCTCGTCAAGCTTCTGGAACCCGGCCCCGTCAAGCCGTCGCGCCAGCTCGGCGGCCGCATGATACGACGTGGGAGACGCCTCCACGAAGGAGATGATGTCGCGGATGTGATCCGAAGTCGCGGTGTCAACCATGACGACTATTCAACCATCACCCGTTGTTCTCCACGGTGGAACACGACCGTCGTCAACCATGTCGGAGGCGGCTGCGACCCTCGTGCCATGACGAACATCGTTGTCGGGCTCATTGGTCTGGTCATCGGGGTGGGTATCGGATGGCTCATCGCCCAGTTGAGGTCCTCCCAGCGGGTCGCCGAAGCCACCACGACGGCGCAGGTCGCCACCGAGCGTCTGGAAGCTGCCGAGAAAGTCACCGCCGACCGTGACGCCCTGGCCACACAGTTCCGGGCGCTGTCCGCCCAATCCATGGCCGATCAGGACGAACGCGCCACCCGTGCGGCCCAGCGGACGATGAATGACGCCCAACGCCTGCTTGCCCCCGTGTCCCTTGCCTTGGAACGGCTGGACCGGCGGCTGGCCGAGGTGGAACAGGAACGTACAGCCATGACGGCGAGCCTCCGCGAGCAGGTCGCCGGGGTGAGCAACGCCGGGGAGAACCTGCGCAAGGAGACCGCCAGCCTCGTCACCGCCCTACGCAAACCGCAGGTACGCGGTGCCTGGGGTGAGATGCAGTTGCAGCGTACCGCTGAGGTGGCCGGAATGCTGGAACACTGCGATTTCCAGACTCAACAGACGACCACCGCGCAAGGCACTCCTCAGCGTCCTGACATGACGGTGAGACTCTCGGGTGATCGGTGCATCCACATCGACGCCAAGACTCCACTAGCGGCCTTCCTCGACGCCGCCGAGTACGAGGATCCCGAGGAGTACGACGCCCAGATGGCCCGGTTCGCCCGCCACGTGCGAACCCACATCGACCAGTTGTCGGCCAAGGGGTACTGGCGCACGGACCTGGACTCCCCGGAGTTCGTGGTGTGCTTCCTGCCGTCCGATGCCTTCCTCCAGGCCGCCCTGCAGGAAATGCCTGATCTGCACGAGTACGCCAACCGTCGTGGAATCGTGCTCGCCAGCCCGTCAGTTCTCATCCCGATGCTGAGAACGGTCGCCCTGGCATGGCGTCAGGAAGCCGTCGCACGGTCTGCGGCGGAGGTCGCCGCGCTGGGACGCGACCTGCACAAGAGACTCGGAACCCTGGCCGGCAATCTCGACAAGATGGGACGATCCCTCAACTCGACGGTGCGCGCCTACAACACCCTGTTGGGTGGCATGGAGACGAGGGTTCTCGTCCAGGCCCGGCGGTTCGAGGATCTCGGGGTCACCGACGAGGACATTTCCTCACCTGCGCCGATCGAGGAGACAGTACGCCCCCTCACAGCGCCGGAACTGACGGAGCATCAGGGCGAGGACGACTCCCCTGCCTGAGGGGCTCAGCGGGCGGCCGTGCGGCGCTTGCGCAGCTGCGGAGGCAGGGCGAAGGACAGTGACTCCTCGATGAGGGTCTCCTCCTCGGCCTGCGGCCAACCCTTCGAGGTGAGCAGGTCAAGCACCCCCTGGACGAGGGTCTCCGGCACCGACGCACCCGAGGTGACACCGATGCTGTCGACCCCGTCGAGCCAGGACTCCTTGATCTCGCCGGCGTTGTCGACGCGGTAGGACGCCTTGGCCCCCGACTCGAGGGCGACCTCGACCAGGCGGCCGGTGTTCGACGAGTTCTTCGACCCCACCACGATGACGAGGTCGCACTTGGGAGCCATCTGCTTGACGGCATGCTGACGGTTCTGGGTGGCGTAGCAGATGTCGTCGGACGGCGGATTGATGAGCTGTGGGTGCAGCTGACGGATCCGGTCGACGGTCTCCACCGTCTCGTCAACGCTCAGGGTCGTCTGGGACAGCCACGCCACCGGACGATCAGGGTCCAGCTGCAGACCATCGACGTCCTCGGGGGTCTGCACAAGGGTGATGTTCTCGGGAGCCTCACCCGTCGTCCCCTCGACCTCCTCGTGGCCGGCGTGGCCGATGAGCAGGATCTGGGTGTCGTCGTTGGCGAACCTCTTGGCCTCGTGATGCACCTTCGTCACCAGCGGGCAAGTGGCATCAATGGTCCGCAGACCACGGTTGGCCGCCTCGTTCTTGACCTGGGGGGAGACGCCGTGGGCCGAGAAGACCACCAAGGCGTCGTCGGGCACCTCGTCGAGCTCGTCGACGAAGATGGCACCGCGCTCCTCCAAGGTCTCCACGACGTGACGGTTGTGCACGATCTGCTTGCGCACATACACCGGCGCACCGTAGGCCTCCAACGCCTTCTCGACGGTCACGACCGCACGATCAACGCCCGCGCAGTAACCGCGCGGTGCGGCGAGAAACAGCCTCTTGTCAGTGTCAGCCCCCGAAACAGCCATGGCTCCGAGTCTACGGGTACGCCGTCATCTGGCGAATCTCCTCGAGTTCGCCCATCGAGGACTCACCGTAGCCACGTTCACCCAAAATTCTTCGAAGGTGCACATTCACGGCCGTCATCTGCCACTTCGACTTCCTAAGTTCTGAACCATGAGTGATGACACACCCGCATCCGCAAGACTGCGTCGTGGCCTCGCCTCCGCGTGCGTCCTCCTCACCGCAATCGCAACGACCGTCACCTTCACGCCGGCCAACGCAGCCCCGAGCGACGAGAAGGCCGGCCCCACCTCGGGATCTACCGGCCGCACCACTGTCGGTCAGCTTCTGACCCCGGCCGGTCAGCTCACCACCCTCGGTGACCTCCCCCTCAACGAGGTCCTCTCCCCCGATGGCAAGTACCTCGTCATCAGCAACAACGGCCAGGGAACCCAGTCCTTGCAGGTCGTTGAAACTGCTTCCGGCAAGGTCGTACAGACCATCCCCTACAAGTCTCCCGAGAGCCTGTACATGGGCCTGGCTTTCAGCCCTGACGGCAAACACCTGTTCGCCAGTGCCGCCGGCAACCACAAGATCCGCACGTACCACTTCGACTGCGGCAAGCTCGTGGAGACCACGGCCATCCAGATGCCGGTCATCAGCCCGAAGCGCAAGAAGGTCAACCTCTACCCGGCCGGCCTGGCCGTCACGAAGGACAGCAAGCGCCTCGTCGTGGCAGACCAACTTGCCGATGCGGTCTCGGTCATCGACCTGGCCACCAACAAGGTGCAGACCACCCACATCGGCCACCGTCCGGTCTGGGTCACCCTCTCCAAGGACTCCACCAAGGCCTTCGTCTCTTCCCAGGGCGGGTCGGACGTCGCCGAGGTCGACATCACGAAGTCCCAGCCCTTGGCCACCCACAAGATCGATGTGGGATTCCACCCCAACAAGTCGGTGCTGACGCCTGACGGCAAGACCCTCTACGTCGCCAACGGAGATGCCGACACCATCTCGGTCGTCGACGTGGCCTCCCATCACCAGACGGCCACCATTCCCGTCAACCGCAACGGCTCCAAGCTCGTCGGCGCCAATCCCACCGGCCTGACCCTCTCCAAGGATGGCAAGCGCCTCTACGTCACCAATTCCGGTCACAATGAGGTCGCCGTCATCAACACCGTGACCCACAAAGTCGCCGGAGACATCCCGACCGGCTGGTACCCGACCCAGATTGTCGACCATGACGGCAAACTAAGCATCATCTCGGCCAAGGGGCTGGGCGCCGGCCCGAACAACGGCCCAGGCCACCCGAACCCGACCGACCCCAACGGCACCTCGGAGGACCAGTACTCCGGGTCCATGATCAAGGGCCTTTTCTCGACCATCGCTGAGCCTGACGCCGCCACCCTGGCCAAGCAAACAGCCACCGTCGAGAGGAACAACACCGCCAATGATGCGGCTCGTAGCAGCGTCGTCCCCAACCAGATCGGCACGAAGTCGAGCAAGATCAAGCACGTCATCTACGTCGTTCGCGAGAACCGCACCTTCGATCAGGAGCTGGGCTCCAACGGCCGCGGCAACGGCGATCCCACCCTCAACCTCTTCGGCGAGGAATCAGCCCCGAACACCCGAGCCCTGGCACGTCAGTTCGTCACCTTCGACAACTTCTACGCTGACGCCGAGGTCTCGGCCAACGGCTGGAACTGGGTCTCCCAGGCCAACTCGAACCCTTGGTCGGAGGAGATGTGGCCGTCCAACTACTCCGGACGCGGCGCACCGTACCCCAGCGAACACAATGACCCGGAGGCCCGCGCCAAGGAGCATGACGCCTACTTCTGGGAGCACCTGTCGAAGAACAACATCAGCTTCCGCAACTACGGCTTCTACACCCAGCGTGACAAGAACGGAAAGGCTCACGCGGCCGACAAGGAGGTGCTCGACCCGAACACCGACCATGACTACATCGGCTGGTCCCTCGCCTGCCCTGACTCGGCAAACTCCTTCAAGCCGATGGCCAAGAACTGCGGTCCGAAGTCCCGCGTCGACGAGTGGAAGTCCGACTTCGACAAGCAGGTGGAGAACGGCACCGTTCCGACGGTCCAATTCATCCGGCTGGGCAATGACCACACCCAGGCCACCAAGGTTGGTGCCCCGACCCCGCAGGCCTATGTCGCCGACAACGACCAGGCCGTCGGTCAGCTCGTCGAAGCCGTCTCCAACTCCCCCATCTGGAAGGACACCGCGATCTTCCTCACCGAGGATGACGCCCAGAACGGCCCCGACCATGTCGACGCACACCGCACCATTGGTGAGGTCATCAGCCCGTACACCCGTACCGGCGGGGTCGATTCCACCTTCTACTCGACGGTGTCGATGCTGCGCACCATGGAGGGGATCCTCGGCATCGGGCCGCTGACCCAGTTCGACGCCTTCTCCACCCCGATGTCGGGTGCCTTCACCGACAAGCCCAACTTCAAGCCTTACACGGCTGTTCGTCCCTCCTACGACATGACGAAGGTCAACGGACCTGATGCCCCGTTGGCCAAGGAATCTGGTGAGCAGAGCACCGAGAAGGAGGACACCATTGACGAGCAGGTCTTCAACAAGGCCATTTGGAAGGCCGTCAAGGGTGCCGACTCCAAGATGCCCGAGCCCAAGCACTCCGTCATCCAGTCCGGTCCTCCGGCCTATGACGATGATGACGACGACGAGGGTGAGGAGGTCAAGCCCGGGGACGTCGACCTCGACGAGGTGGGCAGCTACTCGAAGGACTCCCGGGGATTCCCGGTGTGGACCCCGGACGGTGACGACGAGAGGTTCGACCCTGCCAAGGGCATCGACCCCTGCGCTCCGAAGCCTTCGCCGAAGCCGACGCCTACCCCGACTCCCAAGCCTGGTGCCCCTGTCCCGACCACGGCCGCTCCTTCTGCCAGCAGCGGTGGGAACAACGGCGGAGGCCACGCTCTGCCGCGCACCGGAGCCTGATCAGATGAGTTGACCCCATCTACCCACGTAGTCCGGGCCGTCTGCCACCATGGGAGACGGCCCGGACTTTATGGCGGGTGGATCACCACATCATCAGGCCCAGAAGCCCTCAAGACACGCTGCCGTATGCGATTCCCGTCATACCTGTGTCACCTCTTCGCCGCGGGGTCGAGAGGACACCTCGCGCCCGGTCCACTCCCTGCAGACTGTCGTCCTCCTCGGATACCGTGTCGCCCATGGCAGAGCCGAACACCGCTGACAACCCTCGCTCCCTGGCGTGGGTGGTCAACGCCGTCAAGGGGTGGGTGGAACGCTGCGGGGCCATTTGGGTCCAGGCCCAGGTCATCGAGGTCACCCGTCGTTCCGGCCCCACTCAGTTCCTCACCCTGCGCGACCCCACCGAGGAGATCTCTGCCACCGCGACCTGCCATCGACGTGTCCTCGACGCCGCTGGGCCCATCGAGTCGGGCATGACGGTCACCGCCCTCATCCGCCCAACGGTCTGGTCACGCAGCGGCAGACTCTCCTTCGAGGTCTCCGAGATCACTCCCACCGGCGAGGGCCAGCTGCTCGCTCAGTTGGAGAGACGCAAGCGTCTGTTGGAGGCCGAGGGGCTCTTCGACGTCACCCTTCACAAGCCCATTCCTGCTCTGCCACGCAGTATCGGCCTCATCACGGGAGCCGGCTCGGACGCCGAGCGAGATGTTCAACGTCACGCCACCCTTCGTTGGTCCGCCGCCCGTTTCGTGGTGCGCAACACCTTGGTCCAGGGCCCCATGGCAGCCCAGCAGGTCATCGCAGCCCTGGCCGAGCTCGACGCCAACCCCGCCGTCGACGTCATCGTCATCGCCCGCGGCGGCGGTTCCCTCGAGGACCTCCTCCCCTTCAGCGACGAGGCCCTGGTACGAGCGGTCTACGCCACCAAGACTCCGGTCGTCTCGGCCATCGGCCACGAGCGCGACAACCCCATCCTCGACCTCGTCGCCGACCTGCGAGCCTCCACACCGACAGATGCCGGCAAACTCATCGTCCCGGACGCCGCGGAGGAGTCCCAGGCCATCGAGATGGCAAGAACCCGACTTCGCCAAGCCGTCACGAGGTTTGTCGACGTCGAGGCGGCCCATCTCGCCCAGGTGCGGTCCCGACCGGTGATGGTCAATCCCACGGCCACCCTCGACATCACCACCGAGAAACTCGACTCGGCCCTGCAGCGTCTTCGCCTCGCGACCAATCGAGCCCTGGACGCCGAGAGCCGCGACGTCGATCACATGCTCGAGAGAGTGCGCGCCATGTCTCCCAAGGCCACCTTGGATCGCGGCTACGCCATCCTTGCCGACTCCGAGGGCGACCCCATCACCTCCGTCGATGACACCGATCCGGGAGCGAATCTGTCGGTCTACCTGTCCGACGGCACCCTCGGCGTCACCGTCGATTCCCTCGACCGACGTACCCCCAACCGACCACCGTCCCAGGAGGATTCATGAGCGAGAAGAAGTCCGAGTCGGCACCCGAGAAGCCCACCTCCGAGGAGCCCGAGATCCCATACGAGGCCGCCCGCGACGAACTGGTTGGCATCGTCACCCGACTGGAGTCCGGCGGCATCTCCCTGGCCGAGACCATGAAGCTGTGGGAACGTGGCGAGAAGCTCGCCGACATCTGCCAGACCTGGCTCGACGGGGCTCGCGCCCGTATCGAAGCGGCACGCTCCGAGGCCGAGGACTCCCAGGCATGACGGGGGTCAAGACGTCTTCAGCATCCCCGCATAGTCAGTGAGAATCTGATAGTCAGCATCCGCGACGACGACAACCGCCGAGGAACCGATCTTCGTCACCAGGGCACGGGTGCGGCCGTCCGGGCTGACCATCTTCGTCCAGGTGTACTGACCCGCCTTGACCTTCCCATCCTCGGTGGCTGATCTCGTCACCGAGGCGACGTAAGCCTTGGCAGGCTCGTCGGACTGGTTCACGGCCAGGTAGATGTTCTCGCTGGTGAGGAATCCCAGTTCCCACCTGTTCCCCGCGGAGATGGTGTTTCCCACCCATCGATCCCCTTTGTTGGCATACCTCGCCTTGGTGGGCCGCCAGTCCTCGGGCACCTCCTTGGGAGCCAGCACCGGGTACCCGGCATGGGTGCGCGCTGACGTCGCCACGGGCTTCCAGTCAACCTTCTGGATGTTCGGCTCGTCAGGGGTCCTGGTGAAGAACCACACGATGAGCAACACGGGGACGAGGATGACAGCCAAGGACAGGAACATATCCTTGATGCCGGCTCTGGGATTGGGTGCCACGCTCCCGATTGTTGCAGATGCGTCGCGTGGCGTCGCCTCAGCTGATCAACCGACCATGTCCTCCATCAGGCTGGTCACCAGCGCGGCGACGGGCGAACGCTCCGACCTGGTGAGGGTCACGTGGCCGAACAGATCGTGTCCTCGCAGCCTCTCGATGACGGCTGCCACACCGTCATAACGACCTACCCGAAGGTTGTCCCGCTGGGCGACGTCGTGGGTGAGCACCACCCGCGAGTTCTGCCCGATTCGCGAGAGCACCGTCAGCAGCACGTTGCGCTCCAGGGACTGGGCCTCGTCGACGATGACGAAGGCGTCATGGAGGGAACGGCCGCGGATGTGCGTCAGCGGCAGGATCTCCAGCATGCCACGCGACATGACCTCCTCGATGACGTAATTATTCGTCACGCTGGTGAGGGTATCCAGAACCGCCTGACCCCACGGGGCCATCTTCTCCCCCTCGTCACCGGGCAGGTAGCCCAGATCCTGGCCACCGACGGCATACAACGGCCGGAAGACCATGACCTTCTTGTGGAGTTGTCGCTCCAGCACCGCCTCGAGCCCTGCGCACAACGCCAACGCTGACTTTCCGGTACCGGCATGCCCTCCCATGGAGACGATGCCGACTTGAGGGTCCAGCAGCATGTCGAGGGCAACCCGCTGCTCAGCCGAGCGGCCACGGATCCCGAACGCCTCCTGGTCATTGGGGATGAGCCGAGCCGAGGCGTCCGGCATCCGTCGGGCCAGAGCACTGCCGTTCGGGCCGTCCAGCACGAGTCCGGCGTGCACTGGGATCTCGTCGAAGATCGAGTCGACGACGTGTCCCTCCTCGTAGAGGGCCGAGATCATCTCGTCAGGAACCTCGAGATTGACCATGCCGGTCCATCCGCTGTCCGGGACGAGTTCGTGCCGGTACTCCTCGGCTTCCAGGCCGATGGCCGAGGCCTTGACCCGCAACGGCAGGTCCTTCGTCACCAGTACGACGGAGTGCCCGGCCAGCCGGTAGTTCTGGGCAACCGCCAGGATCCGGGTGTCGTTGTCACCGAGACGGAAGCCGTCAGGCAAGCAATTCGGGTCGGAGTGGTTGAGCTCAACGAGCAGTTCGCCTCCCTCATCGTTGACCGGCACCGGCCCGACGAGGCCGCCGTTGTCGAGCCGCAACTTGTCGAGGATGCGCAACGCTGTGCGGGCGAAATGTCCCAATTCTGGATGGTGGCGTTTGCCCTCCAACTCGGTGATGACGACGATCGGCACCACCACGTGATGCTCGGCAAAGTTGAGCAGGGCACGAGGATCCGACAGCAGCACCGATGTGTCGATGACGTAGGTTCGCCTCCCCTCAGGTGCCGCCGGGATCGGGCTGTGGGCTCGCTCGGAGCCTTCTGGACGGACGGACACGAAAACCTCCCGTGACATGAGAGGTCGCATCGAGGAAGGAAACGTCGTCGAGGCGTCGGATGCGGCCCCTCTGACATCAAACCTAGAGCCCGACAGGTGGAACCGGAGTGTGCGATTCGGCCATTCGCCCAGAGTTCACCAGCCGGTCAGATGACGGCAAGACCGATGGCAACCGCATGACAGATCGCGGCCACCGCAGTGCAGCTGTGGAAGACCTCGTGGAAGCCGAACCAGGTGGGTGACGGATTGGGCTTCTGACGGGCGTAGGCGACAGCTCCGACGGTGTAGAACACCCCTCCGACGAGGATCAGGATGACGACTGCTGGCCCTCCCACGCGCCAGAACTGCGGCAGCCACCACAAGGCAGTCCACCCCATGAAGACGTAGAGGATCGTCGAGGCCCATCTGGGCACGCCGTTCCACACGAACCGGAAGGCCACTCCGAGCAGGGCGCAGGCCCAGATGATCGACAGCAGGATCACCCTGGAGGCACCCGTCGTCAGCGAGACGGCCAGCGGGGTGTACGTGCCAGCGATGAACACCGCGATGTTGGCGTGGTCGATGCGGCGCAGGACGTCCTTGATCTTCGCACCCCACGGCACCCGGTGATATATCGCCGAATTGCCAAAGAGCTCCAACCCGGTGAGCATCCAGATCGCGACGGCGAACCGGTTCCCCCACGTCGGCGTGACGATCATGAGACCAACCCCGGCCAGCAAGATCAGCGGTGCCATGACGGTGTGAACCCATCCGCGCAACCTCGGTTTGGGGAGCACAGTGCCGCGGTTCTCGCCGTTGTTGCCTTGACGCGACATAGCCCGCGGTCCTCCTCCTCGACAAAACCTACGGTTCGGTAGGTTCTGCCTCCAGCCTACCCTGCCGACGAGGTCTGCCCGCGACTCGATCTCGGCCTCACCGCGTGAATTGCTGACCGTTTGTACCGAGCACTGACTAATCTGGACCCATGAGCAGCCTGGACAACCGTCTGTCGAAGGTCAGTGAGACCCTCGACCGCATGCACCCGTCCGGACTGCTGTACACCACCTACGAAGCGAGACTGCTCGACCAGCTCGATCGCAGTCGACTGCCCCAGCACGTCGCCGTGCTGGCTGACGGCAACCGTCGTTGGGCTCGTCTCAACGCACCGGGACAGCCCTTGGTGGCCGGTTACGAGGCGGGCGCGGATCGCCTCCGAGAATTCTGCGCCTGGTGCGACGCCGTCGGTATCCCAATCATCACACTGTGGGTGTTGTCGACCGACAACCTGCAACGCGCGGAAACCGGCGAACTTGGACCACTTCTCAAGGTCATCGAGTCCCTCGTCGACTCCCTGGCAGAGAATCCACGCTGGCGGGTCCAGGCCGTCGGAGATCTCGATCTGCTCCCCGCCGAGATGGCCGAGTCCCTCTGTCGTGCCGGCCGCAACTCGGCCGACCACGGCGTCATGCATATCAACGTCGCGGTGGCCTATGGCGGTCGTCACGAGCTGCGCGACGCCGTCCGCTCACTACTTGCCGAGGAGGCCGAGAAGGGCACCAGCCTGGCCGATCTCGCGGAGACCCTCGAGATCGACCAGATTGAGGACCACCTCTACACCCGCGGCCAACCCGATCCGGATCTCATCATTCGCACCTCGGGCGAGCAGCGATTGTCGGGCTTCCTCATGTGGCAAAGTGCCCACTCCGAGTTCTACTTCTGCGAGGCATTGTGGCCCGATTTCCGCAAGGTCGACTTCCTGCGAGCCCTCCGCTCCTTCACCCAGCGGGAGCGGCGCTACGGCCGCTGACCTGCCGGGTGCACGATCTCAAGCTCGCCGCCAGAGCGGGTCCTTGAGCTCCAGGTATTCGGTCACCGGCTCGAAGCACACCGTGCCACGGCACACCCAACACATCGGCTGACCGTCGCGCGGGGCGCGATCCTCGAACCATGTACCGAACCCGGATCCCTCACCAACTCGACGCATGATGACCGACCCGGCCGGAGCCATGCGCCACGCTGCTGCGGCCAGATCCGTGGGCTCCTCCTGGGTGTCGGCGATGACGACAGCAGCCGGCTTGAGACCACGACGGTCCTCATCGGCGATGAGGAAGTCGGCCAGTGCCCACCCCGCGAAGCGAGGAGTGGACGCCACCACCGGCAGCAGTGCGCCGGAGGCCTCGTCCGCACGCCTGACGAAGTCGTCACGCTCAGCCATGAGCCCCACCCGACGCAGGGCCATCACCATGGAGGCCGTTGCGCTGGGACAGGCATCGTCGGTCAGGGTGTGGGCCGTCACCGTCAGCAGGTCCGACTCTTCGGCGTCCAGGAAGCTCCCATCGGGAGCACCAAACCGCGTCACCGCCTGGTCAAGCACGTCGACAGCACGGTCACACCACACCGACTCCCCCGTAGCACCGGCCAGACCGGCGAAGGATAGGCCAACCCACGCGTAGTCCTCGCAGACCGCCGGGGCTCCCGGACGATCGTGGAAGGAGGTGCGCAGCAGGTCACCGTCACTCCAATGGGCCGTCCACAGCGCCTCAGCCAGATCGCGGGCCTGCCTCACCCAGGACCACTCGCGCAGAATCATTCCGGCCTCGACGAGCCCGTCGATGAGCATGGCGTTCCACGCCGTGATGGCCTTCTCGTCGCGAGCAGGAGCGCTACGACGATCACGAGCCTCCAGCAGGGTGTCCATGTCGACGTTGATGCGCTCCCACTCGACCCGTCCGCGCATCTGGAGGGTACCCAGACCGTTCTCGTCGAAGGGCTCCAGATGCACCAGTGGACGCAGCCACTCGGTCTCCTCGGATCCCAGGGCGTCCGTGATGAGATCCTGGTTCCACAGGTAGTAGATCCCCTCCCGGGTGTGGCCGGCTGCGTCGTCGGAATCGGCATCAAGACCGGCGGCGTACAGGCCGTTCGGCAGCTGCATCTCCCGGTTGAGCCAGGACACCGTGCGACGGGCGGCATGGGAGTAGAGATCTCGACGATCCGGGTCGTGATCGGCTGTACGACGCCAGCACCGAGCCATCGTCCCCAACAGCAGGGCATTGTCGTAAAGCATCTTCTCGAAGTGGGGCACCACCCACTGGGAATCCGTGGAATAACGGTGGAACCCGCCACCGACCTGATCGAAGATGCCGCCACGCACCAGGTGCTCACACGTGTTCTGCGCCATGTCGAGGCTGGTCGGGTCTCCCTTGACCAGCAGGGCGTCCAGCAGGGTGGCGTTCGGGAACTTCGTCGGTCCTCCGAAGCCGCCATGCACGATGTCGTAGTCCGCTCCCACGGCGTCAATGAGCTCACCGGCGACCGGACGCGGGGTGTCAGGGACCTTCTCGATGGGACGCAGATGCTCGACGATGGCCTCGGCCGAGGACACCACCTCATCGCGACGCTCTCGCCATGCGCCGCCAAGAGCCTCGACCAGCTCCACGAAGGCGGGCTGACCACCCCGGCGCACCGGTGGGAAATAGGTGCCGGCGAAGAAGGGCTTGCCGTCAGGAGTCAGGAAGACGGTGTTGGGCCAGCCACCCTGGCCAGTCATCGCCAGGGTCACCTGCATCAGCGCGGTGTCAACCTCTGGACGCTCCTCGCGATCGACCTTGACGGCCACGACATTGGCGTTGACAACCTCAGCCACTTCTGGATCGGAGAAGGACTCGAAAGCCATGACGTGGCACCAGTGGCAGCTCGAGTAGCCCACCGAGACCATGACCGGCACGTCGCGACGACGCGCTTCGGCGAATGCTTCCTCTCCCCACGGGAACCAGTCGACGGGGTTCGCGGCGTGTTGGAGCAGATACGGGCTGGTGGACTCACCAAGGTGGTTGGGCATGGTGGTCAGCCTACGAGCACAACCCCGTACTGAGCCAAGTGGCCCCTGGGCGGAACGTCAGTGCTCCGTCAAATCCGTCGTGGACCCCTTGGCATCCTCCTGGTGGCTCTCCTTGAGGGCAGGACCGCAGGGCACCTCGTCGAAGTCGATGCCACGGATGTTGCGTCGGATGCTGATCCACGCGACGACACCGAAGACAGCAAGTGTTAGGCAGCACAAGAAGTTGGCGAGGCCGGTGCTCACGAGCTGGGCTGCAAGAACTGTCATGCTGACAGCCTACGCCCTAGGGCACAATGGGCCACGTGCCAACCCCAACCAGCAGCCAGGATCACGTCCTCACTGATGCGGACCGTGAACGCATCGCGGACCGCTACCCCAAACAGTGTCGAACCCCGTGGGTGATCCTCATCCTGGTGCTGGCTGCCGTCCTCGTCGGATGGACGGTGTGGGCGGGACTCCACCATGCCGAGCAGCCGATCCGGGCGAGCTTGCACGGATACCAAGCGATATCCGACACCCGCGTCGACGTCACGATCAACCTGCATCGGCCCGACCCCTCCGTCAAGGGTTCCTGCGTCCTGGTCGCCACCGGTGCTGACCACGTGCGCGTCGGGGAGACGACGGTGACGTTTCCGACAAGCTCGTCAAAGGACGAGACGATCCACACCAGCGTCAAGACCTTCTCGCGTGCTGTTACCGCTGAGCTGGAGAAGTGCGGACCCGTCGGGTGACAACGCGGTAGGATGAACAAATGCCTGAGTCCCAAGACACTGTGTGGCTGACCCAAGAGGCCTTCGACAAGCTCACCCAAGAGCTCGCGTACCTCAAGGGTGAGGGCCGCACCATCATTTCCAACAAGATTGCCGACGCTCGTTCCGAGGGCGACCTTTCCGAGAACGGCGGCTACCATGCCGCCCGTGAGGAGCAGGGGCAGGCCGAGGCCCGCATCCGTCAGCTGGAGCAGATGCTGCGCAACGCTGAGGTGGGCGAAGCCCCGTCCACTCCGGACGAGGTCGTGCCCGGTTCCAAGGTGACCGTCTGCTACTTCGACGACAAGTCCGACACTGACACCTTCCTGCTGGGATCGCGGCAGGTGATGGGGCTCGACGATTCCGTCGACATCTCCGTCTACTCCCCGCAATCCCCCCTTGGTGGTGCCGTTCTGGGCCATTCCAAGGGAGAATCGACCGAGTACAAGGCTCCCAATGGCAAGACGATCAAGGTGACGATCCTTGACGTCGAGCCGTTCCAGGAGTGACACGCTTCCACAAATGTGATGAGGGCGGGGTGCCATGGCACCCCGCCCTCATCACATTATGTCGCAGGCTCACATCGCGCGAACTGCGATCCTCCCGACCAAGCAGGTGAGGCCAAGACGGGCCGCTCCGTCACCCATGACGTACTCGTCGACATCTCCGCCTTCGGGCCAGGAGATCATGCCGGTCTGGGCCTTGCCACAAACCGAGACGTTGGATCCTTCGGCCAGCTTGACCAGCAGATTGCCCGACTCGACGCGGATCTGGGAGCGACCGCTGTCGATGCATCCGGTGATGGTGCCATTTCCGGCCTGGAAGAGACCGTCCTCCAGCTGGTGGACGCCTTCGATCTCAGTGACGCCAGCGGTGACACGCACCCTCCCGAGGTGCTCCACGCCAGTGGCACGCAACGAGCCACCTGACAGCTCGATGTCGACGGGCAGATCGGGATGCACACGAATCGTCACTTCCCGACCCAGACCAAGATCCTTGACCCCGTCCATGTCGGCCGGGAGTCGGAACCTCTTGAGGACCCCCAGATCAGGGGCGAGGTGACCGTCAACACCGACCTCAACGACTCCTCCGACGCGCCTGCGGGTGTGCTTGCCCTCGATCTGCAGGCCGGAGACCGAGCGGTCCCCGATGAGACGGATGCGACGTCCGGTGCAGTTCAGACGGACGCGATCCAGATCGCTCGCGACGTCGACGTGCTTTTGCGGTTCACTCTCGCCGCTGGCGCGACGCGGTCCGGGCGACATCGTCGAGGCGACTGTCTCACCGACGCTCTCTGCCACCCCGGACACCACGCGCCAGGCCGAGCGGAGCCCCTCCTTGGCTTCTGGAGGGATGGCGAAGCCGGCCAGAAGGCCCTTGTCGCCCCCGGAAGTCTCGTCCTCGGATGCCCCGCGGCGGGGGCCGGTCCCTTCGGCGGGGCCGCTCTGGCTCCCGGGTGCGGGCTGCTCCTGCCCCCGTGCATCAGCGATACGGCGGTTGGCCTCGGCGGTGTCGATCCTCCCGGCAGCAAGGTCCTCGAGGATGGCGGTGATATCAGCGCTCATGACATCAACTTTACGGGTGAACCCAACTCACGCGTGTTCGGCAGCGAGGTCGTCCTGACTTGGAGGAACCTCCTCTGCCGGGGTCTCGGGGCTCAGGGCCTTGATGAAGGCGACGCCGAAAGCGACGATCGGGATGGCGAACAGGGCGCCCACGATACCGGAGATGATGGCGCCGACAGCGATACCGACCAGCACGATGAGCGGGTGGATCGAGACTGCCTTACCTAGCAGGAAGGGTTGCAGGACGTGTCCTTCGATCTGCATGACGGCGACGAAGACGATCAGCATGATGACGGCCTTGAAGAAGCCCAGGGTCACCAGCACCACACCAACCGCGACGACGCCTGCCGTCAGCGCGCCGACGATCGGCACGAACGCGAGGATGAAGGTGAGGGCACCGATCGCGACCGACATGGATGAGCCAATGATGGCCGCGCCGATGCCGGCTCCCAGGCCGTCCACGAAGGCGACGATGACGGCGGCTCGCACATAGGCCACCAGGGCGACCCAGCCGCGCTTGGCAGCGTCAAGGATTTTGGCGCGATGCTCACGTGGGATGAGGACCGCCGACTTCTCAGCCAGTTTGTCTCCCTCGTACACGAAGAAGAAGGTGGCGAAGAGGGCCAGGACGAGCCCCGCTGCGAAACGGCCGATCTGGGTTCCGGCGGCAGCTGCGGTCGAGGCAATGCGTCCCTGGGATCCAGCCATGGCAGCCTCGGCCTTGTGCATGAGGTCATTGAGCTGGGCCTTGTCGGTGTGCAGGGGGCTGTTGGCCAGCCACGCCAGCGCCTGCTTGAAACTGGCAACCGCCTGGTTGCCCAGTTCCCGCCACTGCATCGCGATCTGGGCGCCGACGAGGGTGAATACGCCGCCGACCAGGATGATGAGCAGCAGCAGGCAGATTCCCGAGGCGATGCCACGGTGGATGTGATGGCGCGACAACCAGTTAGCCAGCGGCCACATGGCTGCCGTCAGCATGAGGGCCACCGCGACGGGCACTGACACCTCGGACGCAGCGTGAAGCACCTGGTAAAGCCCGTAGATGAAGGCTGCGATGACGATGAGCCGCCAGCACCATCCAGCCGCAGTACGGACAGCGCTGGGAACGTCTTCGGCGGGGGCGACCGTCGCCGTGATGGGCTGGGGAGTTGATGCTACCTCCTGGTCAGGAGCGGTGTCGATCGCCTCGCCCTCGGCGTCGGCACGCGGGGGAACCGGTGTCGAATCTGTGGTCTTCGTGCCCGAGCCGAATAGCTTCATGGCTTCCTTCCGGAATTGTGGGGCGGGGCCGAGGCCCCGGAACGCGTGTTCACAGGGTAGCGTCTAGCACGTCATCCGTATGTATCCATTTGGAGGTCACCGTGGTAGCTCGTCCCCTTGCCGAACTGACCGCCCCCGACTGGGCAGAGGCATTGGCGGAGGTGGAGCCACGCATCCATGAGATGGGGGACTTCCTGCGAGCCGAGACAGCTGCCGGACGAGGGTTCCTGCCTCACGGGGATCGCATTCTGCGCGCTTTTTCCCGTCCCATGGCGGATGTTCGAGTGCTCATCGTCGGCCAGGACCCTTACCCCACCCCAGGCCACCCCGTGGGCCTGAGTTTCTCGGTGGAGCGCGACGTGCGTCCGTTGCCCCGGTCCTTGCAGAACATCTACGCCGAATTGCAGTCCGACCTGGGAATTTCCCCTTGTGAACATGGCGATCTCACCGGCTGGTTCGAGCAGGGGGTGTTGCTCCTCAACAGGTGCCTCACCGTCCAGCCTGGTCGACCCGCCTCACATCGCGGCAAGGGATGGGAGGAGGTCACCCAGACCGCCATCGAAGCCCTCGTGGCACGTGGCGGCCCGCTGGTGGCCATTCTGTGGGGCCGCGACGCGCAATCCCTGGAACCCATGCTGGGCGGGGTTCCGATCGTCAAGTCCTCACACCCCTCCCCCATGTCAGCCCGATACGGCTTCTTCGGGTCCCGACCCTTCAGCCGCACCAACGACTTGCTGGTACAGCAGGGGGCCGACCCGATCGACTGGGACCTGTCCTCCCACTGATCGGGCCGGCCCCTCATGCCGGCTGTATGTCAGTCCTGCTCGGGATGACCGAGAGAGTCAGAAGCGCGGTAAACCGCGCCCTAAGGAGACAGATATGAACACGATTGACGCCTAATACGACGCCTAATATGCTGACGACATGGCGAGCCTCTACCAGCGTAGCGAGACGGTCATGTCCAGCAACGGCACTGAACACACCTATGACTACTGGATCGCTGAACAAATCTTGAAAGATGGCGAGGGAAAGCGCATACAAGTTAGAGGGCGAGGACGCACTCCACGACAAGCGAACCAGCGACTCAGGAACAACCTTCAGAAGCGTTTAGAGGCAGATAGAAGGCCGAACAGACGGCAAGGCGGTATAACTACCGACCAATACTTAGATCGTTGGTTAGAGCAGTCTTTAGACGCCTACAGCATCAAACCTCAAACCGCCGAAGGGCATAGAAGACGCTATCGCAAGTGGGCAAGTCCTCAGATAGGAAGCACTCCACTGGAACAGCTAACGCCCGATACACTGAAGACGCTTCTTCGCAACCCGGAACTCGTCCAAGCAGGACCAAGCGCTGTGGAAGCTGTTCACAAGACACTTAGAGCGCTTCTTAATCACGCCGTGAAAAATGAAGTCCTAAAGACTAATCCCATGAACAGTGTTTCAACGCCTAAAGCGCGGTCAAAAGTCAATGAAGAAGACATCGCTCACGCTGACAAACGCGCAACCATCGCCCGTTATCTCATCAGATGGCTTAAAAATCCCGATTGTCCATATCATGAGCATTACCCACTCATCTTCGCAATGTTTCTTGGGCTCCGTAGAGCAGAAACACTCGGGATTACCTGGGACTGCTTTCATCAGCGGATGACTCAACTCGAAATTAAACAGCAGCTCATCAGGCGCACCGATGGAACTTACTTCATCCAACCTGACACAAAAACAAAACAACCTCGAATGCTGATCCTTCCAAAAGATTGGATAGCAGCTTTTAAGCTCCAACGAGACAAGAAGATCGTCGCTAAGGAAGAATGGGCACAGAATCTCGTCTTCCTAACGAAAGACGGCAAACATATCACCTATGCCTCATATAACAAGATATGGCATGAAACCTTGGAAGCCTACATGACTAAAGACGGCAGGAAACTCCACGAGACCGACACCTGGAGACCACACTCTAACCGGAAAATCACAGCATCCCTGTTGGCATCTCAAGGCGTATCACCACAGATCGCCCAAACCATCCTTGGACACCGATCTGAAGCGATGACTCATTACTACACAACAATCAGCAAACAAGCGCAGAAAGACGCCATGAACGCTTACAGCGAGGTCTTTTGAAGGCGGGATTCACACACCCCACGAGACACCATCTCTTCATAGACATTGATCCGTCGAAGGAGCGCCGCCCACTTCGACGCAGACACCCGATCTCGATAAGGCAGACTTTCCAACGGATTGTTGCTAACCATGATCACAGTATCCCACGCCGCATACTTATTCTGATAACGACAAGGCAGTGTTAGCGGGTAGACATCCAAGACCTTGAGCAACAACTCAAATTCGATCTGTCCATCGAACTCATCCAATAGTAGAACCCGTTGAGATTGGTATTCATCCCATGGATGGATGTAGGTCCCAGGGGAATACACATCCGGATAGCCGAACTCCTCGTATACACCCCAGGTCTTCCCTACGCCCGGAGCGCCATACACATAACGCACATTAACCGACTCTCGAGGAGAACGCCCAAACTTAGACGCATCTCTAATCCTCTCCAGCTCTTTAGCATAAGCGACATATGGACGATAGCGCCCATCAGAAAGTATCAACTCATCAGCAGACTTGTCCTCAAACAAAATCGAATGGCGAAGATCGCTCACAGCATCTCCCTCTACTTCCTTGGTTTCGGGCTCCCAGTTAACAAACTTACCACCACGCAACAACTCTTCACCCGGAACGCGCGTCTCTTCCTTAGACACATACTTCCGGCAGGCAGAAAGGTTCTTAGCCACTTCACAGTGAGCAGTCCTGAACTTGTTCTTCAGCGTCTCAAACTTGATAGCGGTTTTGTTCTCAATAAGAACTTGCCAATGAAGATAGCCCGACTCTTCCCCACATTCAAGCTGTCCCAGGTAGTCATACTTTTTCAGCTTTTCCTCTACCTCTTCACGAGTAAAGTCATCAGCCTTGATGGTCAGCATCCAATTCCTTGACCGTTCGTTTTCCATAAAAATCACACCTCAAAAGTCACAAAATCTAAAAAGTCACAAATTTTCATCGACCTACAATCGGCATTATAGCGAACTTTTTTCCCAAAAATCACAAGTCACAAGCCCCCCTGTAATACTAAGGGGG